>Ga0307974_1001907_pt1 | contig 14628 bp, 16 predicted proteins | sample OrgLakmetagen784_FD_201812 | JGI IMG/M metagenome (GOLD analysis project Ga0307974, IMG submission 201812) | Saline water microbial communities from Organic Lake, Antarctica - #784 | ecosystem: Environmental > Aquatic > Non-marine Saline and Alkaline > Saline | place: Antarctica: Organic Lake... | reverse complement strand
ATTGGAGGCTGTGCATGGGTCTGCCCACAGTTCAAATGGGACAGGAAAGATTGCTGAAGCAGGTCTGCTTGTTGGACAGGGCAAGCGTATTAGGCCTCAGGTGCTCTCAAGGCAGAACGCCGTCTGCTTAAGGGGGTACAATGCAGTCATAATGATGATGCTTGCCCTGAAAACGACAGGGGTCCTTTGCAGAGCCCAGAGTTGTCCTCCCCGCTGGATAGTCAGAAAAAATTGCAAGGTCTGGAAAACTTGGTTTATTTCCGGCTTGAAATATTGTGAGGGACCTTATTGATTTATTCATATATCGTACCTTTTCGATATCACCCCGCATTAATATTGTTTTTTGCCTTGCGGGGTGAGTGCGGCAACATTTAATATATATATTATTTTATCCTGCGGGGTTGGCGCGGGATTGGTTTAGATAACGTTTTTGGTCGCTGCCAGTGATGAGCGAGAGGCCCACCAGGCCTCTCCTTGCCCCTCCCCCTCCCCCCGGGCCTCCCCCCGCCCCCCTCCCCGCCCCAATTCCATCTGCCAGTGCAACGCCTTGATGAGGATAAAGGGGTAGCTGTGTGGGAAGAAGGCGTAGGGGTTGAGGAAGCAGTGCTTGAGGCAGCCGAGCAGGTCAGAGCATCCCAGCAGCTAACAGATGAGCAGCTGGGGCAGCTGGTGCGCAAAACAAGGTCACGCACCAAGGCTGCTCGTACCCAAGCAGCACCATGCAAGCACAAGCACAGCACGCAACAGCAGCAGCGAGGAGAGCGAGTGCAATGAGGAGAGCGAGTGCAATGAGGACAACAACAGCAACAGCGATAGCGATGGCATCTGGGGGTTAAGAGAGCAGCAGAGGAAAAGGGAGCGGAATATAGGGGGGGCAGCAAAGGGGTAGCAGAACAGAGAGGATTGGTTGGAGATAGTAAACTGACTGGCCTTTTGCAAACAAGCATGAAACTGACTGGTGATTTTGTTTTTGACCTCTTGTGGCATTTAAACTGTCTGGTAAACTGAACTGGGTCAGAAACCCTGCGGGGTTGATGCGGGGAGGGGACAAAATAATTATTCTTGGGGTGCGGGAAATGTGCGAAATCCAATAAATTATTGGGGTGCGGGATGAGTCCACAAAGTTACGGTACTCGCAAAACAAGCCCAGTACGGTACGCCACTTTTTCTTTACATAATTGTAAAGGAGCACGTGCACACACACATACACTTACACACACGCATGCATGCAGATATGCGCACGTACTTAATACATTTTAGCTCACACCTTATCATAACCCCCCTGTCCACCTCTTCACCCACCCCCAGGCATCATGCTGGTGGCAAACAAGCAGGTCCAAAAGATGTTTGGCTACAAGAAGACGGAGATTGAGGGCAAAAACATATCCATGATGATGCCCCAGCCCTTCAGCCAACGCCATAACGGGTACCTCCGCAACTTTGTCAATACTGGTACGTCAGACTGAGCAGCACATTGAGGTCGACGCTGGTATGCTTGCAGCCTTCAGTTGACCTTACTTCATGTTCAGCACTAGTACTTGATCAGCACTAAGTACTTTCGCAGGCTTCCACAACTTCTAAGCACTACTCGCAGGCTTCCATCGTCTTCGTTGCAGCTGTTGCCATTAGTACACTTGTCTTTAGCAAAGGTCTTAGGCACCATTGTGTGTACTGGTTAGTTGTCTGTCTTGGTTTCCGTGCTGATGCTCCGCGAGGGTGGTTTCCGTGCGTGCGTCCGTGCGTGCGTTTGTGCGTGCTGATGCTCCGCGAGGGTGGCATTAATGAACGCCATGGCCAGTACCAGCTATTTGGGGTGCTTACCTTGGGTTGGCCAGAACCGTGCATGTAGTTGTGCAAACCTCAATGCACAACACTTCAAATGAATAGCTCTTGCACACCTGTACCTCGCTTGGCTGCAAAGCTCGTTTACCCCTCCCACGGTGCTTGTTAATACATAGCTCATTTGGCCACGCTTTGCTTCCTTACTCGCTCACACGTGCACACATGTATTGTGGGCCACGTAAGAAGCCACACATCTTGTCCGAGCAAGTGGGACCAGTATCGCGCATTATTGGCCACTAGGATTGGCCAGGACTGTATATAAACAGGCCTGTGCACTGTATGGTGTACAGTACAGTACGCTTTGTACTGTACGTACCATAATTTACAAAATCATGGCGTAAATATGATTTTGGAGGATCGTGATTTACCGTAATCACGGCAATTTCCTGTATGGTGTACGGTACGGTGCCAAGCTGGCACTGCCGGTGCGAAAATGGCCTCAAAAAGGCCTCTCCACTCCAAACACCTCCCATTTTTGCTTCCCGGTGTGCTCTCCTTATGTGCTGACGCCACACAATGCTTTCCTGAACGATCCTGAGGCTGGGTTGGGACTGCATCAGTTCAGGAGAGGGGCCCAGCATTGGCTTGCATGGAAACTCAAAGTCGGACGCAGGACTTGAATCCTGATCATGTGTTTTATTCATAAAAAATTGTTGTAAAAAGAAAACAATTGTTTAGGGCTGAAATTGGAGCCAAACGGCCAAATTACGGTCAAAATCGTACTGTACGGTGGGCACCGTCCTGTACGGTCTGACACCGTAATATTTGGTGGTTTAGCTGCCAGACTTACCGTATTTGGTGGTTTAGCTGCCAGACTTACCGTATAAACACCGTGCATATACACACGGTTCTGGCCAACCCTATGCATTTCCATGACCTGTATGCTGTTCCACGTTCAATATAATTGTAACCACGCTGCTTTCTTGTCGCAGGCAAGAAACGGATCCTGGACAGTGTACGTGAGGTGGTGGCGCTCCACAAAAGTAGAAGTGTGTTCCCCCTCCATCTGGCAGTCACCAGAGTGAGTTGTGTGGGCCTGTGGGTGGGTGCCTTGGTATGTGCGCGCATGTGTGTGCGCGCGTGTGTGTGTGTGTGTGTGTCTGTGCCCGTGCTTATATGTGTGCGCAAGTGTATGTCTGTGCCTGTGCCTATGTGTATGCCTTTGTTTGTGTGTGCGTGTGTGTGTGTGTGTGTGTGTGCGTGGGCGCCTGGTTCTGTGTGTGTATGTGTGTGCCTGTGTGACTGCAGTGGGCAGTGGGGAGTCCAATAGTGTGAATGAATACTCTATGGCGTCATCAATTCCCCGGCTGACCATTTTGGGAAATGATGCGGCCCAGACATTATCTATATTGCATGAATGGAATGGTTCCGCCCCATGCATGTGCAGGTGTTTGGTTTAGGTATGGATTCCATCTTCATGGATGAAACCACACTGCAAATACCTCCCAGCTCTTCAACACACACACACGTATACACACACAAACGCACGAGCTCCCCCTGTTTGTGCACAGGTGTCTGGCGTGGGCATGGATTCCATCTTCATGGGTGTCATGAAGCCATACACAGTGGAGGCTGGAATCATCCGTGTGTGGTGCACACCCGCAGGAGGTGCGCACACAAATGCAAAGCTGTTTGTGCCTGCGTTGCTGGCATCGCTACCAAGCGTTGTTTCTGTGTGTGTATGCATGTGTGCGCATGATTGTGTGAAATTGTGTGTGCGTTCGTGTGTGTCCTTGGCTGGTTTGGGCAATGGGTTAATATGCTAGGGTGCCCGGGTGGGCTTGGGTGCAGATGTGGGTATGCATACGCACATGCAACACAGATGGTTTTGGGATGCAATGTTGCCAGAGGTCTACCTATACCTACACACACACGCACACACACACTCACACACACGCACACACACGCACACGCATACACACATGCGTACAATAGGCGGTTCTGACCAACCTCATGCACAGAGGCCGCCACAGCTTTGACCCACGATAGTCACTGTGACCACAGCGGAATCAGCCTTTCTCATCTTGCAATATCGTTCGTACGCGCGCAGGTGTTATCTCGGTGGACGAGCGCTTCTTTGACAGTGAGTGCTTTTGTTGCAGGCCGGCAGTATACAATTCTTTACAGCGTGTGTCCTTTCTGTAGGCTCTTTACAACTCCCGTAAGCCCTGTCTGCTTGGTAGGCTCCTGTGTCTTTTTTGCTCTTTGTTGCTTTCTTATGCCTTTGTCTGTTTGTTAGATCCTTCAGCTCGTAAAGGCCTGTGTCTTCCTTGTTGGCTCTTTTTGCTGCCATCTTGTGCCTTTGTCTTTTTAATAGGCTCCTCGCAGCTAAGGCAAGTGTGTGCCTTGCCTATACTTGTGTACGCCTTTAAAAGGAATGGTCACTGTTTGTATTGTAGCTCCTGTAAGCGTTACCAAGTGTGCTCTCAATTTAGAGACATTTCCATGTCATTGGTGCTGCGGCCTTTAAACTGCCGTTGGTGCTGCGGCCTTTAAATTGCCGTTGGTGCTGCGGCCTTTAAACTATCATCTTCTCGGCTTTGCAGCAGTATAGGTGCTAGAACTGAATTGCACGCACCCCCATGTCTTGAGACAAACAAGAGCAAGCACAATTCCGGCGGAGACTCTGTTAATGTCCTCCAAAAGCATCCCTAATAATTGGAAAGTTCTGTATCATGTCCACAGGCTTTGGCAAGACCTACGGAGATGTGGCAGGCCGCCCCTTCTCGGCCCTGGTTCGTGACCAGGTGAGTATGCCTGTGTGTGTGTACTTTGTGTGTATATGTATCTATGTGTGCATATATGCGTGCGTGTACATGCTTGCTTGTGCTCCTGGTTCGTGACCAGGTGAGTATGCCTGTGTGTACTTTGTGTGTATATCTATGTTTGTGTGCTTATTTGTGTGTGTGTACATGCTTGCTTGCGTTTGCGTTTGTGTGTTACTGTGAGTGCGTATGGTTATTTTGCAAGTCAAAAGCCTGGCACAGTGAAAAGAACGCTCGCTACTCGCTACGTGTGTGTGTGAGCAGGGTTGTTCAGTTCGATTTTTTGGGAGCAAGGGTTTGATAAGGTTCGTGAAAGTCCTAGAACCCTCAAACTGTTCGAGCAGTTTGATGTGCAATTTCGGAAATTGAGGATTTTGCTGGTTTTTGTAGTCATACACGTCCAGAACATGCTTGTATTGTCTAGCTTGTATATGATATAATCAGTGCAGAAATAATCAGAACGTTCGACGGCCATCTAAGGCTCTTTCCTGCATTTTGGGCTGCAATTTTGGACCTAAAAATTCGAAAAATGGGCATTAAGTTCGACGAACCTTTAATAGCTAACGAACGGCATTTTTAGGGTTTGTTAAAATGCGTGAAAGTTCGCGAAGCCAAACTTTTGACCGAACCCCAAACTGAACAACCCTGTGTGTGAGTGTGCGCATGTAGTGTTTGTGTCTGCCGTCATGTCTGAAGCCAAGTGAGCGGGGGGGGGGTGCCTGTCTCATTTCTCGGCTGTGCTATTCCCTTTGGTTTAGTCGGTAGTTTAATCATCACACGAATGTTTTGGAATCCATCTCTTGAATGGCACTCAGCTGCTGGAGCTTATTCAAGCTGACCACAATTTGTCTAAGGGTTTTTGACACTGTTCACAGAGCACGCTGGCTTGCTGACATGTATACATAAATTATCTAGAATATTTATACACAGAGGTTAGCCAGAGTATATGTTATATGTGTGTATATACATGTGTGTATTTATATTCAAAGTCGGATGCAGTACTTAATTCCTGGTTCACAATTAGCATTTTATACTTGAACAATTGTTGCAAAAAGAAAACAAGTGTTTTGGGCCGAAATTGGAGCCAAACGGCCAATTTACACAAAAATCACACTGTACGGTGACCACCGTCCTGTATGGTTTGAGACCGTACTAGTCAACTCCAGCGTCTTTGTTCAGTACGGTACGCTGTATTACGGTACGGTACCGTAAGTACGGTCAAAATTGCTCTAGTACGGCGTGTTTGCACAAGCCTGATATATATACAGTCCTGGGCTCACCTTACGTACACATGATGCCGTTGCGCGGCCGTTCAAGCACAGCCTGAACATGCAGCACCTCAGGTCGCATCTGACAAACCTTACAAAGCATTGATAACAGCTGCGCATCAACCATCGACCATGCTCACGTGCACATAGGACGTCATCATGAAGCTGCTGGAGAGAGCCCAGATGGCTAGTGAGGAGGACTTTGCCGCGAAGAAAATCAAGGAGTCAGGGGTGTTCATGTTGCACCAGTACATGGAACCAGTGGAGGTGAGTCGTGCAAAAGCGCTAACCCTAACCCTAACCCTAACCCTAACCCTAACCCTAACCCTAACCCTAACCCTAAACCCTAACCCTAACCCTAAACCCTAACGCCCAAACACGCACGCACGCACCATATAGCCATAACAAGAAATGTGCTCACAGGCATCTTTGCCTGCGTGAAAAGAAGTATACGGCATTTGAGGCAACCAAAACACAGGTGGATGTGCAAGGAATCCTTTGTAGCACGCACTATCGCATACACTCACACACATGCAGTCACATACATACACACTCAAGCGCAGACATACACACATGCGCACGCACAGCGACATGATTATGCAGCCTGCTTGTTTCTGACATGAGGCCCTTGCACCTGACCTCCTCTTGTATTTAAATCGTAAGCACGTACTCATGCCCACAGGTTGATGTGCAAGTGGATCTGGGTGGCACTGACACACAGCGACTGCTTGCCTTCAACCTCAAGCTCACGCGCAACCAAGGCATGCTGCAAGTCGTCAACGAGGAGGGCCGTGTACTGTACATGAATCAGGACATGCGCAAGTGCCTGGGCGTGAAGGACATCTCGGTGAGTGTGGGAGGGGCTGTCAGTGATGTGCAAGAGGAAATGTGTGTATAATGTGAATCAAGATGTGTGCATGCTGCATGAATGCGTCAGGTTTTGTTGGGAGCAGCAGCAGGGACTGGGGTACCCCAGGTAGACTGGTTCTGCTTTGTGCTTCTCTGCTTGTGCTTCTCTGCACGTCCAATCCAATAATTCCAACAGACTGCTTCTACAAGTATGCAACAATAGAGCAACAAATGTGCAACAAAGCACATAGCAACATGCACTCGCACAACGTCTATGTGCTCACGTGCGTTCCCTTACACATTTGCACGTACACATTTGCACGTACACAACAGGTGTGCAAAGACAGACACACACACAAACGCACACGCACATTACATACACACATACGCACACGCACATTACACACACATATGCACACGCTCTATCTATACACATGTGCAGGCCATCAAGCATGCAAACCTTGCGAACCTCATGCCCGTGCCCTTCAACATGCTCCACAACAAATGGATGAAGGAGCCCAGCGCAAAGGTCCCCAAGCAGAGCTGCAGGTAATAAAGATGCACGGCAATCAGGATAATAAAGATGCACGGCAAACAGGATAATAAAGATGCACAGCAGCAATCAAGAAATCACACGCACACACACAGGATATGGTGCCAAGGTCCCAAACATGACTGCAGGCAAAGAGCGTCAGCTGAGCCCTGCTCACTGAACAATGCTTGTGGGGTTGATGAAAGGAGTGTTTTTGGCAGGGTCATTTCCGAACATTTGGGTATTTACAGCATTTGCATACAAATAAAAAATATGACAGAGCTTCTCGTTGCAATGCGGCGAGCTCAACAATGAGTTGTTTGCCAGCAAGTGGCAAGGTTCTAGGCAGGGACAGGGCAAGCACACTCCTGTGGTCTAACTGAACACATCCTATAAACATGCATGTGCTCGTGCTGCACGCGTTGCTGTGTCCTTGCAGGCACTGAGCAATCCTGCTTATGCTGGGTACCAGCACAGACCCATCTGCAGCACGCCAGACACGTGCTCTGTCTGGTTTGCTGTCCACTGTGCTTACTGTGCACTCTGTTATGTGTTGCGTACATTATCATTTATGCCCCGTGCACACAGGGCTTGCCCATGCCCAACAACATGCGTTGCTTGTAAACATTGATGCTTGCGCGCACGAACACAGCACACACACACACATACACACACAAACGCAAATTCACATAATTTCAGACACGCACTTTTGCACGCACACGCACGCTCACACGCACACATGCTGCATGTGTATGTTGTATCCACAGGTGCTCTGCCACGGTCATCATGCTAGACGCTCAGGGCAAATCCATGCCTGTCCGGCCAAAGATCATGACACGAGAGGTGAGGGTCTTGGGGCTTTGAGCCAAGTCAGCTACCCTCACCCCAACAAGAAAGTGTCTCACTCACTCTCTCACTCACTCACAATCTGTGCACAGCCACGCGTGTGTATCTGTATGTGTGCGTGCCTTGGACGACACACAGCTCCCATGCGCGCCTTTTGGGTCGTTTCGTTTCCATGTCAAAGTCCCTCTAAACTGTGCCAATAAGCTTTCCATCCAGTACTAAGCCCCTTTTACCTTTTTCAATGCAACATACTTGTTTATTTAACCTAGAACATTTCCCCATGGAAATCATATTTGCCGGAAATCTTACATTATGGGGTGCTGTGTGGGCCCAGTGCCTGTTTTGCACCCACTTTGGCAGGAAAAGGTGCGTTTCGGAACTTGCACCGATCTACCTCTGCTTCAGGATGTTGTGTAACAAAACTGCAACGTTGAGCTTATGGCAGGGGTACTGGGAAAGCCTGTGAGTGGTATAGGCATTCACACAAGGGACACAGGGGAAAACGACAGAGAAATATGTCGCTTCATACCTGCTGCGATTTCCAGCCTGTTTCTGTGCCCAGAGCCCAGAGCTGCAGTATCAAATTAAGCTCATTACAAAATCGAAATAGAGCCAAATGGCGGCCTGGTGGAGATTTGGTGATGAGCTTCTTACCAATACCTGCGGTGATTTCAGCTGGAGCGTTTTCTGCCCCATCTAACATCTCATTTTTGCACCAGAGTTGCGGGCAGACTTATCAAAAGCATTAAATTTACAGGGCGCAGTTTGGTGCAGTGTGTGAGCAATCGTGTCTGTGTTTGTACCATTTACATTCCCCAATATTCAAGTTGTAAGTCACTGGGTCTTTCTGCCTGCATTCTTTGCAGACATTTAATGAAACGTCAGCGACCAAACGCAACTCTCAGGTCCCGAAATGGTGGAGTGGTTGGGGGGATACGGCTTATACGTGGGTGTTGGTACTGTTCAGCTTGGATAGGGGAAGGGGAGGCGAGAGGACGACCAGCAGTACCTTGTGAAGTACAGCATATAGTTAGGGTTGGCCAGAACCATATATATATATACATATATATATATGTACTGTGCATGATTTCCTGCCAAAAACACCGTATGTACACCGTACATATATGGTTCTGGCCAACCCCACATATAGTGCTTGTACACCTCTAACTCCAGTTCTAGTAAGCTTCACAGCCACAGATCGTACACACAACCTTACATGCACGCATGCACGCACGCCCACAAACGCGCACACACTGGCAGGTGGACGAAGTCGTGCAGCACGCAGTACAAATCCAGCCCAGCTCCTTTGAACAAGGCCTGGACGAGCGTCGCCTCTCGTTTAAGATCAACACGGAAGGCTTGGTCTCGGAAGTAAATAGCACTGCCCCCACATCCCTGTTTGGCTTCAGGTGAGTGCCATCTCTATATCCTTGTGTGCCTGTAAAGTAACTCGACGGGCCACGTTGATTGTGTACAGGCATTCTCACCAGGGCTGTGCAATGACACCGTTATAGCAATTTTGCACCGTAATTATGGTACGGTTGACGGTCTGTACCGGCAGAGCGTCAAAATGACAATGTTCCAGAAATGACGGCGTCTTTTCCTTTATGAATACACCAATTGTTTGTTTATACAATTAATACACGTGCAACATTCAAAAGGATGAGGAGAAAAGAGCCGAAATTGTCATTTTGAGGTCAAAATGCCATTCTTTGGCCTCTTTGCGATTTTTCGACTGTACCCTCATCCTTACTGTCATGCATCGTCATGACGGTCCCCAAATTCCGAAATGACGGTCTGACAATGTCATTTATGGCGTCCACCGTCAGACCGTATTTTGACGGACCGTACCGTCACACCGTCATTGCACAGCATAATTCTCACGCAAGCACACGCACACACACACACACTCAAATACACTGCCATACACACGCAGATTAGACACACAAAACACTCACAACCTTGTACATACACACACGATATCACAAAAAAGAAACGTATGCATGCCATGCAGCCCCTCTGACATGATTGGTCGCAACGTGAGCAGCATCGTTGACGTGCTGTTTGCACAACAAGAGGAGCTGCCCAACGTCCTTGCCAAGATGGCTCAAAAGGTGTGTATAAGTATGTGCGAGATTGTGTTTTAGTTGAAGGCAGCACGTGCGTGAAGTTACTCCATGTGATTCAATATGTGCTGCCAGTGTTTTTCTTTTCGCGTCCCCTGCCGTATTAGCATATGAGTCCATGCTCAATGCTTGCCTGCCTTTGCACGCGCTTCTGTAGCTCCTACAAACAAGCACGTCTTTTATGTGAATGCTTGCGCATTTGGCACACACGCTTACGCACCTTTCTCAGCTCAACTTCAAGCCTGGCTGCAGCTGGCATGTGGGCGTGGACGTGTTCCGCCCCCAAATGCAACGCACATACGCAACAAGAGCTGTCACGCTTGTTCGCACCATGAATAATGAATAATGATGCAGGTCACCTCCAAGCCTGGCTACAGCTGGCGCGTGGGCGTGTTTCCCCCCGCCAAGGCGGCCCATGAGATGTCTGCACTGGAGCTCTTGGTGCAGGAGCGCAGCACCCGACCTGCGCTCATGGTGCTGGAGCTGCAGGAGGTGGATGAGGAGGACACCATTCCTGAGATCAGGCTGCACTTGTTCCGGGCAGACATGGTGGGTGTTCAGAGACACGAGGTGGAGGCGTGGCCGAATAAGGATAGAGGGAAGGGGAACTGGTCGCTGCACTTGTTCCGTGCGGACGTGGTGTGTGTGTCATTCATTGTGTCATTCATTGTGTCCATGTCAGGAAGGGTTAAGTCTAGTAAAGACTGCAAGAGAGTGTTAGACGGCGCTCATTCTGGGAGGACTTTGTGGATTTTGAGCACGTGAACGTAAAAAAGGATAGAGAGAAGCTGACATGGCTACTGCACTTGCTCCAAGCGGTTGGCCAAATGTGGTGGTGTTATGCACATTCAATTGTGGACAAAAGGAGTCCATCAAACAGGTGCCGTTCCTTCTGCATTTGTTTTCAGGTAGATATGGTATGGGCGCTAGGCAATGGCTGCTTCACAGATTTTATCTGTGGAGGGACAATTTATATGTATAATAACTGGGTCACACGAATACACACACACATACACACACTTATACACACGCACATACACATGGATACACACATACATACGCACACACGCACGTACACACGGATACACATGTACACACGAATGAATACACACATACACACAGTTACACTCCATCTCACTTAGTGATGTGCCATCTGTTCAGTATCACATCGCCTTTAATGGTGCGTGCTCGTGTTGCTGCAGATCACGGGCGTTATCCACATGGACCACAGAGGCACCATCACTAAGCCCTCCTGCTGTGTGCTACACCCAACTGGTGCGTGCATTGCCTATGAGTGCTCTGTATAGTGACAGCAGAGTACGGAGACAGGAATGTTCTGCTGTCCTCCACTTAACTGGTGCGTACATTGTCTACGCGTGCTCTGTCTACGAGTTCTCTGCAGTAGCGGCATAGTATGAAGACAATTATGTTTCTGGGGTGCAGGTGAACGTGAGTCTAGCAAGCTTATGTTTTTAAGTGTGAACGTGTGTATGTATTCCACGAATATGCCAGCACATGCTGGTCACGTGTTTGTGTATGCGTGTGCACCTTATTTCAGGGCTGCTGTTTGGGAGCTCCGTGCGCAGCATGATGCGCCAGCCCATCCATCGCTTCCTGCAACTTCCTGGCAAGGGCCCTGAGTCTCTGCTGCAGGACGCAAAGGTGCGTATGTGAGGTCTGTGTGTGTTTGTGAATGTGTGTGTATGTGTGTGTGCCATGTGCATTCAGGTAAGCACAAGTAATTGTTGCAGACCATGTAGGCGCGTAGATTTGTGGGTAGATCTGAGTGTACGTTTTTTGTCAATGTGTTGTATGTGTGTGCCATGTATATTCAGGCAAGCAAGCACAAGTAACTGCTGCAGACCACAAAGATGCGTAGATGTGTGAGTAGGTCTGAGTGCAAGTTTTTGAATGGCTGGAAATGTGAAGGCGTGTAGGTCGTGTGCCGTGTGGCAAGAGCCGTGAGTCAATCTGCATGCCATGTGTTTGAGCGGCTGAAATGCGTGCTGGGGTGCGTATGTGCACGTACATGTCTTATGTGTGTGTGTGTGTGCCCCCTGGCAAGGACCCCTAGGTCAACTGTAATGCTGCAGAAATTGAAGTGTGCGTGTATGCATGTGTGTATGCACTTACGTGTCTGTGTGTGTTTGCGTCCATCATGTGTTGTTGCATGAGGTCTCAGGCGCGTTCCCTCTTTACGGAAAAAGGCCGGCGCCTCTGTCACAAGCGCATCTGCTCTACAAGCATTGCACGTGCCACTGCCATTGACTGTACTCAGTGAGTTACGTGTGATGGTGCGTGCAGGTCAAGGGCGCCATGAAAAAGGGCACAATCGGCCGTAAAGTGGGACCGTTAAAGAGCATCAATGGTATACATGCAGACGGCTCGTCATTGAAACTCAAAGTCCTGGTGGGTGCCTTCTCTCTGGCCGTACAGAATGCTGTGGCAGTAGCGTGGTAATGAGTGTGCGTGTGCTGGTGGGGTGCCTCCTCTCTGGGCGCGCAGAATAACCGGTCCCTGCCTGTATGTCTGTCTGCCTGCCTGCCTGCCTGCCTGCCTGCCTGCCTGCCTGCCTGCCTGCCTGTCTGCCTGTCTGCCTGTCTGCCTGTCTGCCTGTCTGCCTGTCTGCCTGCCTGTCTGCCTGCCTGCCTGCCTGCCTGCTTGCCTGCCTGTCTGTCTGCCTGTCTGCCTGTCTGCCTGTCTGCCTGTCTGCCTGCCTGTCTGCCTGTATGTCTATGCCATTGTGCTACAGAACAAGGGTAGAGCAGGAGCAACCACAGGAAGGCAGCGCGGGTCCCTGCACCTGCATGCAGGCACACCTGCCACCCTCCCCTTATTTCAATCGCTTCTCGCTGCTGCTCTCTTCATTGGTGACTCCCTTTCACCCAATTCGCTAAGAGCAATTTTTCTGTCGCAGCCGGGGGCGTTTTGGATTGGTGTCCTCACATGGTAGACAAGGAATCAATGGCGTGTCTCGTTATCACCAGTGATCACGAAACCTCTGTCCTTGAAGCGTTTCCCAACACACAGGCGCAAACACAAAAACGTGTGTGCAGGCTGTTACGCAGTGTCATACATTGCCATCAACCAACCAACACCCTGGAGCTCAACACACAATGCCATCCATTTCTCTCAGGCGTCTTCTGGATTGTCAGTGCTGCAAGCCACCGATGTGTGATTGTACACACCTGGTCGCCCCCGTGAAAAATCACCCCCCTGCCAGCCAAATAGTCTCACTTAACTTTTCGCAAGCATATCTGTGCACCCACTCCACCATTCCGTGACCTAAGACATGCATTGGTTTTGTCGAATATACGGTCATATAAGGCGTATATATACGGTTCTGGCCAACCCTATTCACACCACTGCTCTTAAAGCACCGGAGCACGTACACACCAACATGTTGCCATCGCAAGCTGTGCTACAATCATGGACTGCCCATGACCAACGTGTCTGCGTGTGCTGTGAGCCACCGACACGCAAACAGTTGAACGCACCTCTGTTTTTAAAGCATGCTGTGGGCATAGGTGTTCTAGTGCAGGTACCCACATTGCTGCAAGTTGTGAGCGCCAACGCATAAGTGCAAAGGTTCACACACTCCGAATTATTGTTGCTGGCTGTGCGCATCTTTTCTTAGCTCATCAGTACTGTCTCTGTACACACCCCATGGCTGCCAGCACGAATACACACGCACCACTGGTCGTTACAATATGCTTGCAGTCGGTAGGTTAGCATGCACAGAAACGCACGGCGCACAGCACTGTGTCAGCACAGGCCACCGACTTTGATTACGGGCTGTGAGCGCCTCCTCCAAGCACATGAACACTGTGTGTGTGCGCACCACTGTTTTTGAATACAGGCTGTGAGCACTTCTTCCAAGCACATTGTGGCCAAGTGTAGCTTTGAGACCATGGAGGCCGGGGACCTGCAGCTATTCAAGTAAGCTTGCAACTCTTGCAACCCATGCTGCTGCCGTTTGTTGCCAGGAAACTGCACTCATCCAGTTCAAGTAAGCTAGCGCTCCTATCCACAGAAGCCAGCATGCCTGTGTCCACACACACACACACACACACACACACAAACACACACACAAAACCACGCATACACATACATACACACACACAACCACACGCACAACCCACACACACTCACACTCACCCACACGCACGCATGCACAACCACCCGTACACTTTCTTGCAGGGCTAGCCTGGAGGCCAGGGAAGGCAAGAACCGGCGTGCTAGCGTGCTGGCCTATGGGGCCAACCACCCCCCTGACTCCGGTGCACCTGATGCACCACCAGGTGAGCACACAGGCACCCACACGCTCACACTCACATACGTTGGCACGTTCCATAAACTTACTCAGCACCTGGAACGTGCCAACGTATGTGAGTGTGAGC
>Ga0307974_1001905_pt1 | contig 14631 bp, 15 predicted proteins | sample OrgLakmetagen784_FD_201812 | JGI IMG/M metagenome (GOLD analysis project Ga0307974, IMG submission 201812) | Saline water microbial communities from Organic Lake, Antarctica - #784 | ecosystem: Environmental > Aquatic > Non-marine Saline and Alkaline > Saline | place: Antarctica: Organic Lake... | reverse complement strand
TCCGACTTGGCCGTGTTCACAGTCAATCCTTTCTTCTCAGCGTACTTACGAAGCTTGTTCAGCATCGTCTGCATTTCACCAGGGTCATTAGTAGTTAATCCAAGGTCATCAGCATACAGCATGTGGGGCACACAATTCACTCGATCACCAGTCACGGCACCCTCAATGCCCTCACTGATCTCTCTGCCCATATACGGCGTACATATACGGTATAATACGGTCATATACGTAAATATACTGGCCAACCCTAGATATATGGCACAGGACTGGAAGCGCTTGGTTACGCTATGCAGGACATACCTCTGCCATCTAAACTACTTGGGTGTTTCACAATTAGTAAGCTATTTACATGATTTTCAATCTGTGCTCTCAACTGCAGGTGTGCAAGCACATGGGCCCATGTGATGATTGTCTACCTGAAGGCAAGGAGGAATCCTACAAGCAGTGCCGCAAGTGTGGAGGGTGTTTTATTAAAAAGACATTAAAAAATTTGGGGTGAGGGACTACGTTTGAGTGGTAAATCCCTTCAACTGGGAAATGAAGCCAGGGTTTGGTTCCACGATAGGCCTAACATTCTTCATGTGCTGTAGTGCACTCTCAAAATTTAGTCCTTCTTTCTTCATTAGCCAAGCCTGGACCTTCCTTCTTTGCAATGCACAAGAACATTTTGGTTTCTCTTGTTTGCTCTTTCAACGTTTTCAAGATCGGGCGAACTTCTTGGAGGATGTTTTCAGTAGGCAAGTCTTGCCCGTTTCCGTGCTGACAGTTTCACTTTGAATCACGGATGTCTTTCAAAGTGCGTGCATACTGGGGGTCATGGTCGAGGCGATTAAGATTTATGGAAGGGAGCCGCGGCACAGACGTTAAAAGCCAGAGCTCCTCTACCTGCTTCATCCGTGGCCACTCCTATCCTGTCCACACTTGGGAACTCTAGCATTCCTTCCTTCTTTCTTCCTTTTTTTTCTTTTGTTAATTACGGTTTGCGAATCCTAGTATGAATCCGATGCGTACTTTTGAATAAATTCTCTTCAACCAGCGACGAGTTTGCCACTATATATGCCGTCAAATTTAATTAATTAATTTTGTCTGCAGTCAATTTGTGGCCAAGGCACTTGCCAAAAAAGAATTGTCCTGGTGATGACTTACCACAATGAAGCTGGAACATGAAGCTCCAAATAAAGTTATTATTCATCTAGTAAATGGCTTTATAAGCGCAGGTAGTTGAAAAGATTGTTCGCATGATGCAGCAGGGATGCAAGGTTCTGCCAGTTCTTCAGATGCATTACAATATTTCATAAGCGATTTATTCTAATTATTCTAATTATTTACTTAATTAATTAATTTAGTCCTCCATCAGTACGCACAGAGGTCAGTCACCTTGTCTACACTTCTTCCAGTCTTCAACACAATAAACTATGCACAATATTATCCTCTGCATGTTGACCCACCTGCAGGTTGACCAATGAATGCTCACACGGTATGCAATGGAGTGCTCACACGCAGCATGCAGCGTGCCCATGGTTTTGCGAAGGTAGATGTATGCGCGTATATACATGTGCTTGGAGTTGAGCTATCTCAGCCACAGACACACACATCTTCACAGCAGCTGCCCTCCTCTCTTCTACACCTTGTCAACAGTGTTTCTTCGTTCTGCAACGTGTTTCTTCGTTCGTGTTTTGAAACACCTCAGGCGGATTCTCTATGGTCAAAGACCGTGGCGTATAGCCTTTGGATATTACATCCAGGAGCACCCCTGAACATCATCTGTGTTGATACAGTCATGTCACCAGAGTTTTTTTGCTATCTGACTAATTGTCAGACATAGGGGATCGAACCCATGACCTCTCAAGGAACAAGCGTGTGTTCGACCGTCATTGAGGGACCACCATAATAATTAGGGTTGGCTGAAACCGTATGTATACGCCGTATATTTCAGAATATCCCTGTGTAAAATGATGTATATACGCCGTATATATATGGTTCTGGGCCAACCCTAATAATGATCATTGACATGCTATATATACCAATATAATTTGACAAATATGGTCTTATCAAAACATCTTTCAATATCAAGTGTTACAAAACTAAATGGCGCGACTGTATCATTCAGTATCGCACACAAAAAATATGAGACCAATTGCACACACATCTGCACGCATCCCCTACAGGACTCCAACACCATCATGGATCTTTCGTGGAACAGACTACCTGATGAAATCCAATCAGTCATCATGTCGCTGACACCAGCCAAGGACCTGGCCACATTATCATGCACCAATAAAGACATCTGGGAGAAGACTCAAGATCCTGTGTTCAGGGCAACGTGGCTTATTACATCCTGGCAAACCTTACAACAGTGGAGTTCCTGTTGGGCCACGGGGCTGTCGTGTACGCAGATGAGATGAGAAGAGCCCAAGATACCGAGTTTCCGTTGTCCGGAAATAGTCACCAGAAAGCTCAGTGGTTGGTTGATGGGATGTCGAAGGTCTACAATCTTGATTCTGATTATGAGTTTGATGATTGGTAGAGTGATGATGAAGCACACTTGCCTTTCTCTTTTTGTTTGTCTTGACCTTGACCATGGAGTGTGTCTACCAGAGAATTTTCAAATTCCAGTAAATCATGAAATTTTGATTCTTTAATTGAAGCTCATTCTTTTTTAACAGTGCGCGCCACCTTGTCTTTAACCGCCCAAATGCTCTTTCAACCACATTTCGCGTTGCCGCATGCTTTCTATTGAACCTCTTTTTATTTCTATCCTGCCCAGCAACACCATCTTTGAAAGCGGGAAGTACAAAAGATGTGCAGGCATATGCAGAATCTGCAATGATTTGAAACGGCACTTGAGTACCCAATACAAGGGAGCGTCCCCTCCACAACACGCTTCCCAAACCATTATGAATTGATCTCCAAAAATCATTGGACTTGAAAACATTGCTGTCATGCATACTTCCAGGATTGCCTACTAGGACTTCAATTAACCGTCCAAACTGATCACATATAGCATGCACATTAATTGAGGGGAAGCCTTTGCGGCAATGGTGAGCTGCATTGCCATAAACAGGAGTCTTGATAGGAATATGTGTGCCATCTACTGCCCCTATTACTTGAGGAATGCCTGCTCCACCTCGTTTAATTCCTCGTTTATAAAACCCTGCTGCATTTTGTTTCATCCCCTCAATGGTAGTAGGAAAAGCACAAAACTATGAAATTCATTACAAATAGCCTTATTAACACCATGCACTGCCTTTTGCACTGTAGAGGGGGCAGAATGCATCATTATTGCGATACATTTGAATGATGCACCCGTGGATAAGTAGAGAAGACAAGTACATAGCTGCTGACCACAAGAAAGGGGCTTCTTGTAATTGGTATGCTTTCTTTTAATGTGCCTTTTCAAAGCCTGCTCAAGCCAGTGAAAGCTCACCTTCCCCATACGAAACGTTTCCCTTTACTGCTGGTCAGTGAACACGGTCTTTACAACCGCCTTGTAAAAATCAGGTTGCTTTATTTGGCTTCACGTAAAACCCTTGCCTGCGAGCACATGGGTAACGGACATGTTGTTAACTGCAATCCAAGTGTATTTTAATCCCTTGCCAAGCATTTAACGCACTGTACCCTAGTTTGCTCAGTGGTTAAGGCACTTATGCTCACTTGTGTACGTACGCGCGCATGCACGTACAAATGTGTAGCGTGATTACCTCTTTTTTGAAGGCCATTGTAAGCACTTATCCTCTTGCATGTAGGCACACATAGCATGTAAAAAGCAGACATACCTCCACATGTGGACGTGCTTCTGCAGCAAGACGATGTGAAAGTCTTCTGCCAAACGCTCTTGCTCCTCCATCAACCAGGTCTTGCTAACAGACTGGGTCCTGCGCCTCTTCCTTGGCTCATACCGGTCAGCTTGCTGCAACAGACGTGGCATCGACACAGGCACAGGGGCCGAGACAGCTCCAGTGAGCACACATGCCAAAAGAAAGAAGCGGGGGTCCATTTTATGTTCTCTGACGAAAAAGTGTTGACTTGAGTATTTTTACATGTGTTCAATGGGATCGCTCCGTTGAAGAAACATGCTTTATGAAAATTCTGCAATGGGATCGGTCGATGGCAATTTTTCTTTTTTCTCAAAATTTCTAAAACTTTTCTCTCTCAAGAAAACCCCAATGGGAATGCATCTGATAGGATCATCCAATTCTTCTTTTGTACTTTCTTATAATTTTAGTTAATATAATTTTGTATCGTAAATTTGTAAACTGTGAGTTGCTCTGTTTCTCCCAAGGCACCGTATATTTATACGGAAGGCATCAATAGTCCGAACAAATATGATGAACAAAAATTGGGACTAACACAGCGACTTCTACCTCTTCAGTTCTGGCAACTTCTCTCTGTTACCTGCTACCTTTTTATTATGTTGGCTACCACAGCACAGCATGACGACTAATCTGCCTCAATGCAGCACTGGCTTGAAAATTGTGTGTCATTGCTCTGAATCGGGTCAGGATCGCTGCAGCACTTTCTAACATTTGGAGACGCGATTAAGGTGCCCACATTGGCAGATCGTATTGCCTCCTTTTCCTCCTCGCTGATGCCATCACGCAAGACCTGTGAATTGAACGGATCAATGTCCGCTTATTTATCTGATGCTATGGTCCATATACACAAAAAAGAAGGGCAAACTGTAAGAACTCCTTGCAACTGCTCAATGCTGCTCAACAGTGCAGATCTGACATGCTGAGGCACACACATACTACACTGCTACAGCAAAAAGCACCAACCGCACCTTGCATAGTTTTGGACATAGTTTGTAGCCACTCCTGTTGTCTGCGTCACCAGCACAACCAATGTCACGACCCGGTGTGAGCTGGAAGGGTGTCCTGCCCTCGTTGTCTGTTGCATTGAGGCTGGCGTTGTAGGCAAGGAGGAGTTTGGCAGTGACAGCAGCCGGCCAGTCTCCTGTATACCTGTTGGAAAAAAGAACCAAGCAGATCTCAATCACCCTGACTCCTTTTCACATGCCCAAAGCAGTGAACAAGATACTGCTACTTTCCCAACAAGTGGTCTTACCTGAATGGGCATTCTGCAATGGCATGCAAGGGCGTCTGCCCCTGATCATTTTTAAAGGTGACACTGCCATTGGCTTTCAGCATGCGGTGGACTAAGTCGGCCCGGCCCATAAAAGCCATATATATAAGTGCTGAAGAGTTACAGCACGAGACAGGGGATGGCATGGGCATGTTAGGATCCGCTCCTTGATCCAGTAGGTAGAACATTGTGCTGTACAACTGCGTAGGAAGGGAAGGTAGAGGATTATGCTGTATACCTGTGCAGGTATAGAGGAAGGGCTCCTCCAGGTTTCTGCTTTTTGAGCAATTTATGCCAACATCATACCGGCTCATAGTACTCGTACTCCAACCCAAGCGTGCGTATTGCAACATGGAGTGGAGTGGCTCCAGCCAAATAAGCGGTATAGGGCTCGAGCATCCTCTCGTTAACATTTGCACCTTCAATGGAGAGTAAGAGTGAGAAGGGTATATGGCTGCAAGCCAAGCAGAAGAAGCTCTTCATTCACAGATGTATCATGCTTTTAAACCAAGTGTGTGATCACAGACCTGCTTTCACGGCCTCTTCCATTGCCTTCTTGTCTCAAAGCATAGTTGCATTATGCCTGCAATGTGTGTCATCATCCTTCCGGCATGTGAGGTGGATGCAATGATGGAAGGCAAGAAGGGCGATATGCATGACTCATTGGGGGCAACACACATGACTCACAGTGGGTACTCCTCAGCAGGGATGCGCCTCTGAGGGATCTTCTGTAAAAAGGGGGAAACCTTGGGAGCTGGAGGGCAAGTATCTCCCTCTCGTTGGTAGCAGGGAACGTTGCATTTGCAGTAGTCACCATGCGTCAACTTGTGGCACAAAGCAAAAAGGAGCACACTAAGATACATAAGCATTTCTTTTGAAATTTACAAAATATATAAATATGCCTGGTTTTACTGGCAAACCGGAACCAGTTTGTTAAAAAAAGTGAATCACGAGTTGCTAACACTTCGTCCACAAGATTTAGAGACACAATGTGCGTGCACCAAATTCTGCTTTAGGTGTACGGGTATTCTACACCCAAGTTATGAGAAAATCGAACACAGAGAATGCTGTTTTAGACATTTTCTTGCCTAGTAATGTGCAATGTATCCTTGCCGTTCAAAGAAGCTGTTGTCAAAGCACTGGCTTACCTGCAGCGCTTTAGGTTAGCTGCTATTGTGTTTGTGTAACATGCATAAGTAAAGTATAATTTACTTGTCGCTCATTTCATCCGATTAACCATTTTGGGCCACTACGCTACATTTGGTATCGAAGCCGAGGTTCTTGGTTCGAATCCTCAGGCCCGCAAAAAACGTTGTTTTTGCGCACGCTTTACACTTCGCCGCATAACCTCCTAGTGGACTCCGTCTAAAATCGAAAGCCTCTATCATGTAAAAACCGTACAGGTTTAGGCTGTTGTGATATGCTTACGAGGACGCAAGCACTTGAGGGTGGGGCGAATGTCACATGCATAAGTAAAGTATAATTTACTTATCGCTCATTTCATCCGGTTAACCATTTTGGGCCACTACGCTACAGTTTGGTGTATCTGTGTCAACTGTGGTGATTGGTTAGGTCTGTGTCAACAGTAACCTACTGATTCTGGCTTTCCTCCAATTCCTCCCCCGGCGTAAGACAAATCCCAAGTCGCAACTGTGATGATCGGATGGGCTTCCACTTAGCTTTTCGAGTTCGGTGAGGATGGCCGGTGCGTCATCAGCAGCATGCCACTCCCCCACCGCCCCTGCACAGAACTGTTTGTGGATAGTCCGCTCTTCTTTGGGCGTCAGGCCCGGAAATCAGGCGAGCAGTTGAAGGTCAGCGGCGTCAACACGCTGTCCAGCCGCACGTGGAGCTACACAGCTATGGAAACCACGAAACGCTACTCTTTCCCAAGCGTCACTTCCTTTGTAGTGCCCAACTTTGACAAAGTCGCAGTGCAAACTCCTGAACACGTACACACCCATGATTGTTATCCTGTCCTGTTTCTTTGTTCTATTTTATGCGTCTCTCAATCACAAATCACACTCATTTCTACAACAGGCCGCATTTGCTTCTTGTCAGTTGCAACACTTGGAGACACATCCCACTTATTAGGATAGGATGTATGCGATGGCACCATCTGAAAGAGACGAAAAGCTGACATCCAGTAGCGTTGCTGCTTTACGAAGAGACTATAATATGTGCTGTTTATTGGTTGACGAAGAGTGGTTTAAATTCAGATGCGCAACTGTATCAACCGAGGCAGATGGAGGAAGGCGGGCGGTTGTCGTGAGCTTCTTTGGTGGCCAGGTTGTCTATGCTCTTGTTCAGGGAAGTGTCCATAGAAGTTTTGATATCTTGGGTCACTTTTAATCTTACTTCTGCATCCTGGAGACGCTCTTGATCAGCAGCAGAAGCGCTGGGAGCAGCTGCAGCTGCTCTTGCGTCGACCAGCCCCTTTGATGCTTTGTTCATTCTATTTTCCGCAATCCTCTGAAATTTGCGACCGTCTTGCACCATTTCTGTTTTAGTCTGGGTTTGCTGCTTTTGTCGATAGCTGTAAGAGCAGCCACATCCATCTCCCCCTTCTCTTCAGTGGCCTTATCCAGCTCCTGCTTATTCTTGTCCACATCGCTTTGCGCTCGCGTAACCTCTTCCGAAGCCTTCTTGAGGGCCTTCTGATTCGCGTCCACAGATTCTCCTTTTCCTATGGCCTGACTTATATAATTCTGCGCCTCTGCCTGCGCCTTTTGTAAGCTGTTTCGCGGCCCCGTGTGCGGCCTCTGCTTGCTGTCTCCTTGCCTCCGCATTGGCTTGATCATCCTGGGCTTTGAGCATGGGGACTTTGTTAAACAACTCCTGTCTCTGGGCTTCCTGCCTCTGCTGAGATGTCATCTCTTGACCGGCGCCATCACCCCGCATGGCACCGTGGAAGGCGCCCACCACGTTATCGAATAAACCCTGCGGAGAAGCCGCAGGCTCCCTTGTGGACTTCTCCGCTGTCTTCAGTGCGTTTCTGGCTTGCTCTGCATTGGCTTGTTTACGCGTAGCTGCGTCAACATCCCCCTTCAGCTTATCGAGGCGCTCAAAATCGAACGCGTCTGGGGAGCTCTTCTTAGCCAGCTCATTCTGGGCAGCTTCCAGATTAATCTTGGCTTCCTCTGCCTTCTTCTTCGAGCTATCCACTGCGCTGTCGGCCCTTTCTCTTCTTAACTTTCTAAATCGTTCCCGGGCTTGTTTCTTTTGATTGACCTCCTCAGTTTTCTTGTCTAAAGACTTTTGAGCCTCTTCACTAGGATCTCCCCTTGCTATTTCTTGCAGCTCCCGGATCTTCTTTGCATCCCTTGCGTTTTGTGTGTGCTCGTCGAACTTTTGCCGCTGCACTTGGGCTGTCACCTCCGCTGTTCGGGACGCGTCCGACTCTTTCTGTAGCTGGTCTGCCATCTTCTTCAATTCTTCAGATCCCGATTTGAACGCGTCAGAGCTCTGGAGGTCCCTCAGCTGGTTTGCTTTTTCTTTTTTTTGTGCCTTGGCTGTTATCTCCGCGTCCACCATTCGTCCACGCTGAATTCTCTGCTGCTGCGCTTCCTCTCTTCCTTTCCTGACCGCCTCTGCTTCTAGCTTTTCTTGTGCCTCGTTCACAACGGATTTTGCTTCTTCGATCTGCTTTCTGGCCTGGCTCTTGTCGGCGCTGTCCGCGTACTCGCGCACCAGGCGATCGACCTCCAGCTAAGCATTTGCCTTTTCACCCTCGAGCTTCTGTAATTCTGCCCCATCAACTTGCTCTTGTGATCTTGCCTGGGCCTGTCCTTGTGCAACGTACTTGTTCAAAAGCTCGGACCTGGTCTGCCTGGCGGCGCTGCTCTATCGCCTTATCCGCCTCTTTCAACCTGGTATCTGCGTTTTCTGCCTTCATATTGGACTCTGTTATCTTGCTCTGAAGGTTCGCCATCTGTTCGAGTTTTTTCTGCCTTTTCTCGTTGCCAATGATGTCATCACTTAATTTCTGTTGTTTTTGTCGGACAATCTCTTGTGTATCTGTCGTTCGCCGCCCCGCTTCCTCTATCTTGCCATCGAGCTCCCGTAACTTTTCGTCTGACATTTTATCAGCCTGCAGCAACCGGCTATCCTGAAGTGATTGAAGTTCCTGCCTAGCCGCATCATTGGCCTTCTGTGCATTTGACATCGATTTAGCATTTATCCTCGCCCTTTCCCTACTCCTCTGGTCCGCTTGCCACATGGCATCATACTGTGCTCGCAGCTTCTTCGGACTGTCCACTGTCCACAGCCATCTTTGCTGCTTCATATGCTTTTGTTTCTGCATTCGCTTCTTTCAACCTGATATCTGCGTTCACTGCCTTCTGTTGTTGCGGATCTTGTTGTTTCTGTTGTTGCTGCCGTTCATTCTCGCCTGCCTCTTCTGCACTTTGTTGTTTGTTGCTTGGTAGAGACTTCGCCGTTTGAGAGAATTTGGTGACGGCATCTTTGAGTCCGTCCTTGATTTTTTGAATTCCTTCATTGAAATTCTTCCGTTTCTCTGGGGGAATGATATCTGACAGAGAGCTGAACTCCTTAGACAGTAGCGCCCTAAAACGTCCTGGTGCCCTTGCAGCGGGGGCGTTTCTACCTATGCTCTTGATCCTGCGGCCTATACTCCTGAACCAGTCATCAATGTGTGTGTGTGGTTCATCGAGTCCACATCGCCTTCTCCTTGCACCACACGCTTTGCCTCTACTGCTGCTGCCTTTCGGCTTTTGTTGAACGATAGAATCATGCTTTTTATTGCCAGATTATATGGTTGTTGCTGTTGCTGTTGCTGTTGCTGTTGCTGTTGCTGTTGCTGTTGCTGTTGCTGTTGCTGTTGCTGTTGCTGTTGCTGTTGCTGTTGCTGTTGCTGTTGCTGTTGCTGTTGTTGCTGCTGTTGTTCTTGTTGTTGCTGCTGCTGCTGAGGACCTTTTTGCTGTGGTGGTGCAACCTTTGCTTTTGGGGAACGCAACTGGGGGGGCTTAATGTGCGGAAAAGGAGGAAATTGCTGTGCGTCATCACCCTGCTCTTGCCGTTGTTGCTTCTTTTGTCGTCGCGCTTGTGCGGATGGAAATGGTGGTAGTATGATTTCCTTACTCTCGCTCAGTAACTGTGTCGGGGGCTGTTGTTGCTGTTGTTGCTTCTGTATCTGGCTGCTAAAGCCTCTTTTGATGTCAGCAGGTGCTTCCTGTAGAGCCTTCACAGTATTTTTTGCACTTCTTGCAAAAACTTGGACAGCTTTTGAACGTCGTGTTCACACCTTGTCTCACTCCCTGTAAAGATTTCACGCTTTTTGTTCCTGTTTTTGTTCCTGGATACTGCCAAACTGACTTTGAAGTTTCTTTGATGCAGCGCTCAACATCCTTGTTATCGCTTGTAACTTCTTCCCTTGTTGTACTTCTCAACTACTCTTGTCGCTCTTGATGTCCTTTCGTGCCAGCGTCGCAAGCTTCTTCATGCTCTTGCTGACTTTGCCTTTCGTCCGTTTGGCAACCTTCCGTAGTTCATTCAAGCCATCTTTCACCCGTTCAGAAGTTTTGCGAGAGTTTTGAGAGGCAGTTTGATGTGTGTCTACAAGCTTCTCGTCCGTCATGCCTGTCCTGCTGGCGATTGCTTGTTTATTCTCTTGGGATTCCTGGACCTGCTCTCGCATGTTTTCATATCTGTTTTGGGCTTCGGTCAGCTCCCTCTCAGCCTCTGTGACTTCTTTGGCATCTGCACGTTTGTTCTAAGGGTGTTCAGCTTGTCCTCTGCCTCCCTCATGCCCTCAGCAGCCGGTTTCGCTTCCCTGTCCGCTCGTTCCTTTTCATTGACTGCCTCAGCGTACTCGACAAATGCCGGAAATTTTTCCAAATCCCCCCTCGCCTGTTTTTCCCCTGTCACGTCCCTCTTTCTCTGATCTTCCAACCTGTCAAGCTCTAACTCTTTTTGTATAATTCTCTTGTGAAAATCTTTTCTCGCGTTCCCATCATATGTGTATCTGGGGAAACCTTTTTATAGGCTTCTGATCTCCTCCTTCACCCGGCGAATTTCCTCTAATGTATTTCTTTTTGGTTCCTGACTGCTTGTTCTTCCATCGGCAGAAGAGGAAGCAGCAGAAACAGGAGATGTATCTTGGTCACCCGACAGGCCTGTCTTTCCCTGCTGTCTATCTTGTTGTGTGTCTGCCAGTGGGACAGAGTTTCTTGATGTGTTCGTGTCTTCACCGTCTCCGGTTGTTCTCTTTCTCCTTACTGTCTCTTACGTGACTATCCTTTTACCCGACGATGGTTCGAGCACAGGTTCATTTCTTCCATCTTCTTCAAATCGTTTCCTCTCTTCATCGTCATACACGCGCTCCTTTTCATCGTCAGCAGCTGCAGCTTCTCTTTGCTGCAATTCGCTGTTGCTGCTGTTGCTGCTGCTGTATTTGCTGTTGTAACTTTTCTTCATTTGCCTGCCTGATCCGTTCGTTTTCTTGAGCAGCCTCGCGGTTTCTTGCTTTCTTTGTTTCGTTTGCTTCTTCAATTTCCTTTTTCTTTTGAGCAACCTCCTCTTGTTCAGCTTTCAGATATTGTTCAGCTTTCAGATATTGTTCAGCTTTCAGACATTGTACACAGTTGACCAGGTGCTTTGTATAGCGGAGCATACAGCGTGTGTGCTGTACGGTTATTTGTATGTTTTGCGCGAGCTAGACTGGCAGGCCTTTTTGATAATCTCATTTGTGGCTGTTCAGGCTGCAAGCAATGTTGAATGTTCTGAAACAACAATCCCTGGGAGAGGCCTAGTTGAAACAAGGCCCTTTTATTGTGAACAGATAGATTGTTTTCTGCTAGGGTGCTAGGTGAACCTTGGGTTTTTATTGGTCTTGTGTTGACTCAAATGTACATTCTGTATAGTTTTGGAATTGTTCTATTGGGAACAGGTGCAGAGGAACGGTAAACGTGCGACTGTAAAAGGTAAAATTCTGATGATTGTTATTGTTGCACCTACAAAAAAACAAAGGTCTCCTTGCTGAACCGGTGGTCATTGGAAAAAAGGACAACGGACAATGGTCCACGGCTGTGTTCTCACGTTGGGCCAGAAAGCCAGCCCACTCCTAAACGCACGTTGTAATGACGTCACACTCCCCGGGAGCTTTGAATGCTCAGGTCCGCAATGCCCTTACAGAGCACTCTGACTGCTTGTGCGGCTACTCCTTTAACCCGGACATTTTCATTTTGTGACAAAAAATTCCTGCTATTTGAAAAAGTGAAAGGTGCGGCCCGCCAGCGAGCTCGGACGTAACATGCTTCGGAGTAATATTGCTTGCGAGTGACCTTGCTATCACTTTTAGTATCTGGGACCAGGTTTGCGTTCAGTTCACCGCGATATACGTGACCTTGTTTTCCCTCGGATACGTCTGTTGTCCGGTCTTCCCTGTTAGATTATCCTTTTCCCTGCTTTGTTGCAAATGCAGATTCAACCTATGCGGTTATCTTTGTAAAACAGTTATACTTGACTTTGAATGTACCTACATGCATTTGTGGGAATCCATTGCATTGCTGCAATGAAAATTACATTTTTGAATAGTACTCATGTTTAAAAATGGAACGTTAGAGATGGATAACCACTCCCCATTGAAATTTCATGTCTAGCACTTTTTCACCCGTACTTATGTAGGAACATCAACACCTACCGCTTCATGCTTCATCACATGAACAAAGAGCACTTTCGGTGGATGATGCTCAACGTCGCGGAATCAAATCACAAGTTTTTTGCTCAAAAGCTGTAATCATCAAGGATTTGCATGTTTTCTACATAAAATTCCAATGTTTGTAAGAAGGCTTATTGATCTCTATAAAGGTAAGGTAAAGTAAGGTTACATCACTATATATGTATATATGCCTCAAAGGGCATCACAGCGGAAGCTTGGAAAAAAGCCTGCAACCATCCTATCTAAACAAAAGGGGAAGCGTCTATGATAAGCAAGAGAAAGAGACGCTTAAGAAAGGTATTGCAGCTCAAAACAACCTTAAACTAAGAGTTGTGTGTCCCTCCCTGTAGGCACTTTTCAGCACCCCCTTGCACACCATGCCAGTTCAAAATGGTCCGTTCCTGCCCAAAATTCCTGAAAAATTATATTATATAGAAACAATATCATTGGTAATGAAAATGCCCTCGCAAACTTGATCCGATGAAAATGCCTTCGCAAACTCCATCATGAGACTGGTGGACAGACCCCCCATGCAAGAGCACACCGTCTGTCAGCTGCTGCTGCCCCATGCTAAATCTAATATGTAATTACTTTGGTAATTTGTTGATGGATGATTAGATGATGAAATAAGTCCGCCGCAGTTTCTTTTAAACCCCCGTCGACGTCCATATAAAACACTTCCAGTACACTAAACATTATACCAGGAATTCACCTATGCGAAAATTAGAACAGCACGCGACCAACCCAACTACCCGAACATTTAGCTTTAGGCCAAAAAGCACGACCCCCCCTCCGAAAATTTTATTTTAAATTCGTACCAGTCGTACCGTACCGTACCTTACTATAGTATGACGTACGATATGGGTCCGTACGTGCGTACGCGGCAACAGTGAAGTAACAACTTCCTTGTATGAATTGCCAACTTGTACGTCGTGGACCTACTTCTTGCCAAACACCCAATTGTTTCTATATCTATTTTATTCAAAGGTAGCCAGCTAGTGCCTTTACAATTCTCCCCTCGCATATTGAAGCTTCGTCCCGTGTGACGTGGTAAAAGGGTTATCAACTCAATGTCAATTCTCTGTACTTCTAGGTATACCGCAGGCTGCGACTGATGTTATTTCTTCACACACTTCTTTTTTACCACCCAAAAAATCACCACTCAAGCTCGAACTGAGGACCTTAAGTTGTCCACAGTACCCGCTTCGCCGACAGTAAATTCTTACCTCTCAAGAACGTATTTACGTGGCTAGAATGTTCGGAGCACGCACAGTTTGCTTTCCTAGAAAATCTTCCCAAGAACTTCCTTAGCAGATCTAGAATGCACCCCTACTGCACACCCCCCCCCCCTTGGCGGGTAGCCCGGGAGCTCCAACGGGGCTCTCCCCGGGGTCCCCACAGGCTTGCGGGCCGGTGGATTTGAACTGCCCATATCTGGCAATTTAGCCTCTGCTGATGTGCATGGTTTCCATTGAAATCTTTCCTTGTTTATGTAAGAAGTCGTTTTCACTTGCAACTACATGCTCAAGAGCTAGCAGGAGCATGCGGAGTGAGTGCGTTTGGTATAAAAATTGATGTAATCAGTACGTCGTAGTGGGAATCGAACTGCGCCACCCAAGATCTTCCTTTTTTCATCATCTTGTGTGTGTACCATTATGTGTGTGTTCCTGTGTGTGTATATTCTGTGTTTGTGTTTCTGTGCACAGAAACGTGTGTGCGCGTGTGTGTTTCTCTATGTGTGTGTGTGTGTGTGTGCGTATGTGTGTGTGTATGTATGTGTATATGCGTGTGTATGTGTGTGTTCGTTTGATTCTGTATGTGTTTCTGTGTGTGAATGTGTGTGTGTTTCTCCTTGTTTGATAGCATGT
>Ga0307974_1001901_pt1 | contig 14653 bp, 15 predicted proteins | sample OrgLakmetagen784_FD_201812 | JGI IMG/M metagenome (GOLD analysis project Ga0307974, IMG submission 201812) | Saline water microbial communities from Organic Lake, Antarctica - #784 | ecosystem: Environmental > Aquatic > Non-marine Saline and Alkaline > Saline | place: Antarctica: Organic Lake... | reverse complement strand
CCCACACCACACACCCACACCTTCATGCCCATCCACACAGTCGCACCTTGAAGGCCATCAATGAGAGCATCACCTCCACCGAGAACGAGCCTCTGTCCACAAAGTCCCCTGCAAACACACATACGTGCAAGTGGATTGCATCAACACACATTTGGGCACAAAAATAGTATACATTCAAGAAACAGACACACACGCGCATTTGAACACGCACACACGTTCGAATGGCAGCAACAGCACAACGGCTGCAAGCACATGTGTGTATGCGTGTGTATGTGTGTGTATGTGTGTGTGTGTGTGTGTGTGTGTTGTGTGTATGCTTCTTTGGGGGGGAGGGGTTTTGGTAAGGTTAGCTGGGACAACTAGCTAGTTGTCCCAGCTAGAAGGCGAGTCGAACAAAGATTGGATGCGGCATACAACAAGGGAAGTAGTACGTTTGAAGCACGGTGCGTAGCAGGCTGACAGCTAGCAGTGGGCATAACAGGGGCATTACGACGACTATGAATTAGAGAGCTTAAGCGCTGGAAGGACTCAGAGTGAGTGTGCACGGATCACCCCCCAAGACACAGCAAGACACACCCCAAACCCAAGACACACGCACACACACACACACACACACACACACACTCTCTCTCTCTCTCTCTCACTCACTCACTCACTCATACACACACATACACACACATGCACCCCAATAACAGACGTACCGTTGAAAAGGTAGGGGTTGTCCGGCGATGGCAGGCCGTTGAGGTCCCATATGTGAAGCAGGTCGAAGAACTGGCCGTGCGTGTCTCCACACACCGTGATGTGACCATCCTGCGACGGAGGCATTAGCAGTCAGAGCAGATATAGGATGGTATTGTGCGTGAAGCAGGTCGAAGACTGGCCATGCGTGTCTCCTCACACCGTAATGTGACCATCCTGAGGCAGAGGCATTAGCAGGCAGAGCAGATATGAAGTGGTTGTGTGTGTGTGTGTGCAGCAGGTCAAAGATCTGGCCATCCACACAACGTGACGTGACCATCCTGAGGCAGAGGCAACGTGAGGCAGAGCAGATGCAGAATGGTAATATGTGTGCAGCATGTCAGGGGGCTATTAGCCGTGTGTGCCTCTCCATCCACACACCCTGGTGTGACCAGCCTGACGTTGGGAGCGTGGGTGGCTGAGGGAGTAAACACAATGTTCTTGGTAGTTAAGAGTACAAAAGGAGGCACGCATGCACTTACAGACACACACACGTATACACAAGGAAGCATGAATGCACACACACATATGCACTTGGAAACATGCATGCGCACACACATATACACACACGCACACACAAACACACACACACACATACACACACACACACAGAAGTACGCATGCGCACACACACACAGACACACACACGCACACACTGAGAACCTCACCTCTGGAACGGCTATGTCTACAAGTGACGCCTCTGCCTTGACCAGTGCGTGCGTCTGCATGATGATCTCAAGGGCAAACCTGAGCGTAAAGTTGGTATGCAGTCAAAACCAAGAAAGGAGGGGGGCATGTGGTTGGCACTCTAACTCACACACACACACACACACGCACACACACACACACACGTGCAAGTTCTCTCACACAGACACACACACACACACTGCCTACCTCCTGTGGATTGACCTTTGCTCACGGAAGGCCTGCAGCATCTCCTTCACAAACTCCAGGGTCATTACGTAGCCCTCTGCATCGCTGCCTGCACAGCGAAACATAGCAGGATTTGCATTTAGGCGTGATGAGTTCAATTGAAATCTCCTTGGCCATTACGTAGCCCTCTGCATCGCTGCCTGCACAGCAAAACGTAACAGGATACGCATTTAGACGTGAGGAGTTCATCTGAATTCTCCTTGGCCATTACGTAGCCCTCTGCATCGCTGCCTGCACAGCAAAACGTAGCAGGATACGCATTCACGTCTGATGATTTCATTTGAAATCTCCTTGGCCATTGTGTAGCCCGCTGCATCGCTGCCTGCACAGCGTTAGGGTTAACCTGGGCGTGGTCGGTTGTGTAAGCTTGGCCTAACCATACATATATACACATACATGCCACACCCAGGTTTTTGTTCAGTATGTACAGGAAAATGTAGAGGACGCAAGTGCAGGAGCACAGGAAAGGTACAGGAAAATATACAGGAAAATGTACAGGATGCAAGTGCAGGAAAATGTAGAGGATGCAAGTGCTGGAGCACAGGATAGGTACAGGAAAGGACAGGAAATGAAGAAGATGCAAGTGCAGGAGCACAGGAAAGGTACAGGAAAATGTACAGGAAAATGTAGAGGATGCAAGTGCAGGAGCACAGGAAAATGTACAGGGAAATGTACAGGGAAATGTGGAGGAGCACAGGAAATGTACAGGAATATGTACAGGAAAATGTACAGGACGTAAGTGCAGGAAAATGTACAGGAAAATGTAGAGGATGTAAGTGCAGGAGCACAGGAAAATGTACAGGAAAATGTACAGACGTAAGTGCAGGAAAATGTACAGGAACATGTAGAGGATGCAAGTGCAGGAGTACTGGGGCAGTTCAAACGTTCATGCGGAAATGTAAGCACAGCCTGCATCAATTGGCGTTGCTATGCATTTACGTGTGCATCTGGCACCTTTAAAGGCCCTAAAGTAGAATGACAACGTTCACATTCTTGTATTATTCTGAGTGCAAGGTTTGGGTAAGTGCTGGACGTTTAAGAGTCCACGCACGAGCTATGACATACAGACATATTATATAAGTAGCAAAGCCTCCTCCTCTTGCATAATTATGTGGTTGTCAGCCTGCAGCTGTCTGCAAGTTTATGTCGTACACGATCGCAAGCATTTGCTGTGAATGCATGTGGTTGTGTGGTTAGCAACCCGCGCTGCTTTTGTGGCAGGGTTTGTGCAATGCACGTATCTTCAGCATCTACAACAATCTACAAAGAAACCAGGTGGGGCAGTACGAGCTCGCGCAAAAGTGCCACGCATGCAATGCTTGCAACAATTGCATTACCCCTCTGCCACCACCATCACCATCTCTTTACATGCTGCTCATCGTTGCTCTCACGGCTCCACACCCGCCCGCCAGTGCACCACCACCCTCCTGCTTGCACCCAATTATTCCACACGCAGCCCTGCTCTGCTTCTCTCAAGGCAGGGCACGTGCGCTAAGCCATCAATGAAACTCTGCTCTTTCCTCTTAACATACTAACATACTCAGCCCAATACATTCCCCCATAATTACCCAACTTTTAATATCTTACAAGAGAGGTCAGTACCAAAAAATATTGGATAAACGTCAGGATTTTCCTCTTCCACCCGATGTGCTGTCTTCACTTTGCTCACCCCACACACCACCCATACGTTGCATACGAGGACCCACACGTTGCATATGAGGACGCTCACCTTGCATTTGAGGATGCTCACGTTGCATATGAGGACGCTCACCTTGCATACGAGGACCCTCAAGTTGCATATAAGGAAGCTAACGTTGCATATAAGGAAGCTAACGTTGCATATGAGGAAGCTCACGTTGCATATGAGGATGCTCACGTTGCATATGAGGATGCTCACGTTGCATATGAGGATGCTCACGTTGCATATGAGGACGCTCACGTTGCATATGAGGATGCTCACGTTGCATATGAGGAAGCTCACGGTGCATACGAGGATGCTCACGTTGCATTTGAGGACGCTCACGTTGCGTATGAGGACGCTCACCTTGCATATGAGGATGCTCACATTGCATTTGAGGATGCTCACGTTGCATATGAGGATGCTCACGTTGCATATGAGGACGCTCACGGTGCATACGAGGATGCTCACGTTGCATTTGAGGACGCTCACGTTGCATATGAGGAAGCTCACGTTGCATATGAGGATGCTCACGTTGCATATGAGGAAGCTCACGGTGCATACGAGGATGCTCACGTTGCATTTGAGGACGCTCACGTTGCATATGAGGACGCTCACCTTGCATATGAGGATGCTCACATTGCATTTGAGGATGCTCACGTTGCATATGAGGATGCTCACGTTGCATATGAGGACGCTCACGGTGCATACGAGGATGCTCACGTTGCATTTGAGGACGCTCACGTTGCATATGAGGAAGCTCACGTTGCATATGAGGATGCTCACCTTGCATACGAGGACCCTGGTAGCTGTCCTCGACTTTGATGCTGGGGAGCTCAAGCTGGGAGCTGGGGAGCACAACCTCAGCCTCCTGGAAGGTGGGTGTGCGTGTGTGTATGTGTGTATGTGTGTGTAGGTGTGTGTTATGTAAGCATGTGTGTTACTGTAAATGTGTGTAAGGAAGAGGCACCGCAACAAAGTTTGTATGTGTGTTTGACACGTAACAAAAAAAAGTGTGGCCCTTGGAGCCGAGGAGGTAAGTGTTGCTCCTTCTCCATAGAGAAGACCGCACAATTGACTCATGGACACTGTTAAGATTCCTCAACAGCTGCTTGGTACAGAATGCCACACAGTCCACTCACATTGCAGTCATGAGAACTGCTGAGGTTCCTCAACAGCTGCTTGGTACAAATCGCCACACAGTTCACTCACCGGGACTGCCAGAGCCTCCTCAAAGCGTATCCGCTTGACCTCACGCTCACAGTCCCCTAGCTTCTTCCTCACGTCCTTGTCCTGTGGGGCTATCTTGGCTGCCTACATGATCAGTTGGTAAGTGGCATTAGTCACTACAGTGCATGGGTATAATGGGTGTACTGCGTGCATGAGAGGTTTCCATGCGCACGTCTCTTGCATGGCTGCAGGAAGAAACTGCCGCAGACTTCACAATGCAAAAAGCACGCATGCACGTACCGAGCGCAGATCCTTCAGTGCCAGCTTGCACTTCCCGAGAGCAAAATTGGCATCACCACGCCTGTAGTAGGCCTGTACACAGAAGTGCGAAGAGGGTGAGCACTTGTGAAACGGAAATGTCAAATGACAGGGGCAGACAGCAGGGTAGACATTGTTTGTGGACTACAGCTCCATGTCACAACAAACAGGTCTTCTTATGGTCACCCCACACTTGCCTTGATGAATGTCGGGTCCAGTTCCAAAGCTTTGGTAGCGTCAGCGATGGAGCTCCCGTGCTCCTGTGTGATTGTGAGGGGGCATGTGTAAAAGTGCATGCGTGCGTGAATGTGTGGGTTTGCAAGGTGCATGTTTGTGCGTTTGCGTGCATATTCTTGTGTAAGTGTGGGTATGGTGTGTGGGCGTATGTGTCTTTACGTCTGAGAAATGTACCACACTCACCTCAAGCTTTGCATGGCACAGTGCCCTGTTACACAATAAAACAGCTGTTTCCTGCAATGATAAGCTGCTAGTGTACCGCTCAATGGCCTCGGCATACTTCTTTTCTTTGAAAGCAGCATTCCCCGCCAATCGTTCGGCCTCTGAGTCACCCATTTTTATAATAATGCAATCTTCAACCACACATGCCAACTTATCACTTTCCGAGACGGCGGGATGTCTGATGTTTGGAATATAATAAATGATTGCTTGAAATAGAGGCTAGAACGCACTTGTCCTGAAACAGAAGGTCAGAACCCCCTGGATGGACACAATCCTCCTCCATGAAATTACCAACAGTGACCTTCCCAAAAGCCTCAAGAGGCCAGGTCATGGGGCGGCAGGTTGTGGCACGGAGACTAAGAACCAAAAAGTCCAAAAACAGAAAGAAAAAGGTAGGAACACATACGCAAGAAATTGATAAACAGTAACAACACAATTCATACTAGTGACTCTTTGGCTGGGTCTTTGTGCACGCTGCGGGACTGTGCCGGTCTGTCACCAGCTGTTGTGTGCCAATCATTGCTGCCATGCCCCTATGCTTCCTGCCCCGCAGGCCATCCGTTCCGTGAATGTCATGTCCATACTTTCATCCCTCAAATGAAGACCCAAATGACTAAGGTTTGGGGTTTACATGTTTACGTCCTTTTACTGGGTAAACAAGGAGAACAGTCTGGGTTACCACTCAAGTTTTCACCTGAATGTGCGAGTAAAGGTTTATTGAATGGCAGCAACTTAGCCAATGGGGGTGGATTGTTCTCTGAATTTACAAATACATTCTCTTGCCGAGCACAGCAATGACCAAATTATCTGCTTCCTCATTTTTTCAATCGCTTTCTTTGCAGCAAATATATGAGGCCATCACACCTCCTGAGTACACCCATATGCTGCAGATAAAAGAGCGGGGAGGAAGGGAAGATAAAACCCTCAACCCACGAACCACGCATGTAGTGGCAAGGTACGTGTATAGAGATGGCCGTAGCTTCAGAGCAACTCCCCTGTAAACAATACAGGGCTCATGCCTCTACCATATCTATAATTGCACCTGGATCTGGAAATTTCCCTGCCAAAATTACCGTACATTGTACGGTCCTGGACAAGCCTTCGCTTTACGTGTATGGCAAGGTATGTGCATGCTGCTGCACGTTGGGTCTAAATTTGTAAACAATTGTGATTTCACGGTATCCCTACTTCGTTTCCGGTGAAAGTATAAACTACTTTGCAATATTCTGATCAGTTTACGAAAGCGCTGGCTGAGCCAGATTCTGCAGATTATTTATGTTAATTCACCCATGTGGTGCTGTTGTAACAGCATCTTTGTGATAATCGTCACAAACAACATGAACCAAATTGTGGCACCTTCTTAACTCCGCGTGTAAATGCACATGAACCAAATTGTGGCACCTTTGTAACTCCGCGTGTAAATGCACATGAACCAAATTGTGGCACCTTCTTACTCCGCGTGTAAATGCACATTACAAAACCTGCCGTCCAAAAGCATATATACTTCTATTTGTGCCAGGCCTGCAGCCTTTCTTGCTGCATGCGTACACATACATGTATGCTGCATGTGTATACATACATGTATGCTGCCATTTTTCTACTTGCCAGTTTCAACTGCACTGCGTTTTAATGTGCCACCTCAACGTCTGTGCTGTGGTGCAAAGCGCGAGTGTGGTTGCTCTATTCCAACATCTAAAGAGAAGCATGCCTGCTCTACCTGTCACCCCACGCGAGCCCACAAACCTTGAGCAACCGCCACAAATTAGTCACCGCGTTTTTGCAATTCCACATTATAGAGCTGACGAGGAGGTGGGCAAGGTGCCTCACTGCCTGCAGAAATCTGTGTTACCTCTTCACTTGTGCATTCACTTGTGCATTCACTTGTGCATTCACTTGTGCATTCACTTGTGCATTCACTTGTGCATTCACTTGTGCATTCCTATGATGCAGGGGCAAGCGTGGGGGTGGGCAAAGTGCTTGCTGGCCTGCGAGCCTGTGGCACTCAACTCCTGCCATGCTCACGCTGCTGCTAGTAACAACTGTTTTTTCCAGTATCCCAATGCAGGGCTGACATGGAGGTGGGCAAATTGCTCAGCCGCCTGCAAGCCTGTGGCATGAAACCCACCCTCTGGCCTCCCCCACTCGGACCTACAGGGCCCAGTACTTATGGTGCAGCAGCAGACGGTGCTGCGGCTGTGCAGCGAACAAGGGCACAAGGGCCGCAGCAGCTGCTGACGCGCACGGAAGTGCATACGGGAGTGCATCCCTCAAGTGAAGTAGCAACAGACCAGCAAGACACAGACAGCTGCACCGCCCATCTCGGTCACTGTGAAGTAGCAGGTTACTGTGAAGGAGCAGGTGGTGGTGCTGCAGCTGCACAGCAAACAGGGGCACGAGGACAGCTGCAGCTGCCGGCGCAAATACAGAGCTTTGGAGAAAAGATGGTGGTCCAACCAGTGGGGCATGCGCACACACAAGCCCAAGTGCAACCAGTGGGGCATGCGCACGCAAAAGCCCAACCAGTGGGGCATGCGCACGCAAAAGCCCAAACAGTGGGGCATGCGCACGCACAAGTCCAACCAGTGGGGCATGCGCACACACAAGCCCAAGTGCACGTACAAGCACGGTCACAGGCACAGTTGCCGGCACAAGAACATGCACACATGCAGGTGCCGGCACGAGCGCCAGCACACACACAAGTGCATGTGCAGTGTTCTTCAGAAGCGGCTGAACAGCGCACAAGCATATCAGAGCTGCCAGGACTGCCTGGACTGCATTTCGTGACGCAGGACTGGGTGAGTTGAGCGTGGGAACTTAACGTGGACGAAATGCTGGTTTTCTACACAAGAACGGGTGAGAGGTTGGTGATAATAACGATGATGATGATTGGATTCCTGATACAGGACTGATGATTGGATCATTGATACAGGACTGGATGATGATGATGATGATTGGATTTTTCATACAGGACTGGGTGATGATGATGATTGGATTTCTCATATAGGACTGGGTGAGGATGATGATTGGATTCCTTATACAGGACTGGGTGAGGATGATGATTGGATTCTTGATACATGACTGGGTGAGGATGATGATTGGATTCTTGATACAGGACTGGGTGAGGATGATGATTGGATTCTTGATACAGGACTGGGTGAGGATGATGATTGGATTCTTGGTACATGACTGGGTGACGATGATGATTGGAATCCTGATACAGGACTGGGTGAGGACATGAGGTTGGGTGGCAACTAGAAAGGAAAATAAATGTGTGGCTTGTGTTATGCGTGTTGCGTGCATGTGGTGAGCGTCACGTGTTTCTGTGTTCCATCCACAGTGCAACGTGATTTATGGTGCACTTTGCTGCAGGTGTGGGCTGATTCTGTGTGTGTAGCTGATCCATCTTGCTACTTGGCTTTGGGTGGGGCTCTGGCTAGTAAGTCATTGTTTTTCGTGTGTGAGCATGCATGTGGAGTTAGTCTGTTTTGCTGCTTGCCTGTGGGTGGGGCCCTGAATGGCATGCGTGTGGTTGTGCATGCGTTTGTGTTTGTGTTGTGTTTGTGTGCGTTTGTGTTGTGTTTGTGCAGATCAATCTTGCTCCTTGCCTTTGGGTGGCAGGGCCCTGATTAGTACGAGCGCCCGTTTTGCCACTGTACGCTTGAGCCATTCCCACCAGACACACCAGACACAGATTGACCCCAATCTACATTTCAACTGGTTCACTTCAACTTAGACTTTCAATTGGTTCACTTGAGCCTAGACTCTCAATTGATTTACTTCAGCTTAGACTTTCAATTGGTTTACTTCAGCCTAGACATTTCAACTGGTTCACTTCAGCCTAGACTTTGCTCATATTCTACCCTGTACACACTACGTTTTCATGCACACACACAATCTGTTTTGGTGCAGGTGGGAAGAAGTATCCTGGATGGCGTATGTGCAAATGAAGGGCACTATGCTGTCAAGGCTGTGGGCCGTATATGGAAAATGCTGAAGGAGCAGCAGCAGAGGGCTGACCAGCAGCTGCAGCAGCAGCAAGATCAACAAGAGCAACAGTGGCAGCAGCAACAGGGTTTACCGCGGGAGGAGTCAGGGCCACAGCTTGATCCTTTAGTGAAAGGTGACAGGAAAAAAAACCATAAGGCATGCTGTGTGATCACTACCAACAGGGGATAGGAAAATCTACCAGATGATGAAAAGTCAGGGCCACGGCTTGAACCGTTGGAGACAGGTAAGAGAAAAACTGTAAGGCGTACTGTGTGATCACTACCGAAATGGAATAAGATGTTTTACCGCATGACATGGAGTCAGGGCGACAGCTTGAGGCACTTCTACGTAGAGTGCTGAAGGTGTGTCATTCGGGATGTCTGGATCCATGTCAGGTGCCAAGTGCTGCAAAAAGTAGGCAAAAACTGCGCAGGCGGAGTGAAAAAAGAAGAAAACGAAAAAAGAAAAATAAACTGCGCAGGCAGAGTGCAGGCAGAGTGGGAAAAATAAATAAAAATAAAAAAAACTGCGCAGGCAGAGTGACCTGTTCCTCCCAAACTTCTTTTTCTACCAACCTGCAGCTGTAAGGGTTTAGAATTAGGGACAGGAAGGGGGCGCATCATATAGAGGTTGAAAGAATTTAGGGTTAGGAAGGGGGCGCTTCATATAGAGGTTGTTGTGAACGGTGGGTAACACCATTTCCTCCACACACACCCCTCTGCAGCTTTGGATGCGCCTTGCCCATTCAGATCACCCCAATTGGGGGTACCAAGCCGTCAGCTGAGCATCCAGTTCATGAGTGGTGAGCAGTTTCTCCACAAATTTGAGGGAAGTAGTCTAGTGGTGAGTAATTTCTCCACAAATGTGAGTGGTGAGTAATTTGAGTGGTGAGAAATTACTCACCACTCAATGGATGGTGAGTAATTCCTCCACAGATTTCAGGGAAGTAGATAAGGTAACGTCGCAACCAACAGTCGAGGAATACAGAGTTGGTGAATACAGTGACCGGGCAGATTGATGTTGGTGACCGCCAAAAGGCTGGCGTGACCACAGACCACTCGGATATTAAATGCAGCTATCCATCAAACTTTCTTTACGAAGCGTAGAGAGGTGTTCCGTACCTCCACTCCTCATTACACAGAGGGATAAGTATTGGAGGTCCTTATTGGTGTAGACATCCGCTTTTGCCGTAATTGGTGTAGACATCCGCTTTTGCTGTAACTGTCAGTAAGGTGCATCAACTCGAAGGGAGTTTTGGCCCAGGTTTTGTGCCAGCTTGATACAATTATGTTTGCTGTAACTGTCAGTAAGGTGCATGAACTCAACGGGTTTTTTGGCCTATCTTTTGTGCCAGCTTGATACAGACATGTTTTGCTATTATTGTCAGTAAGGTGCATCATACTAAGGGCAATTTTGGCCCAGATTTTGTGCTAGCTTGATACAAGCATGTTTGCTGTAACTGTCAATAATGTGCATGAACTCAACGAGTTGTTTTGCCTATCTTTTTTGCCAGCTTGATACAGACATGTTTGCTGTTATTGTCAGTAAGGTGCATCAACTCAAGGGGGTTTTTGGTCTAGGTTCAGCAACAGTTTGATAGAAGCATGTTTGCTGTTGCTGTCAGTAAGGTGCATCAACTCAGGGTTTTTAAGTCAAGCTTTTGTGACAGCTTGATACAAGCATGTTTGCTGCCATTGTCAGTAATGTGCATCAAATCAAGGGGACATTGTGGCCCAGGATTTTTGCCAGCTTATTACAAGCATGTTTTGTGCACCCACCCCCAGATCTGCACTTAGAGATGCTTCCAGATGATCACTGGTGCCCGGAGATTTTGGAGCAAATATACGGTTCTGGCTAACACTAATTTTTTGTGTACCCACCCCCAGATCTGCACTTAGAGATGCTTCCAGATGATCACTGGTGCCCGGAGACTTTGGAGCAAATATACGGTTCTGGCTAACCCTAATGTTTTGTGCACCCATCCCCAGATCTGCACTTAAAGATGCTTCCAGATGATCACTGGTGCCCGAGATTTTGGAGCAAATATACGGTTCTGGCTAACCCTAATGTTTTGTGCACCCATCCCCAGATCTGCACATAGAGATGCTTCCAGATTATCACTGGTGCCCGGAGATTTTGGAGCAAATATACGGTTCTGGCTAACCCTGATTTTTTGTGCACCCACCCCCAGATCTGCACTTAGAGATGCTTCCAGATGATCACTGGTGCCCGGAGATATTGGAGCAGCTCGTTGCCGCTTTGCCCATTCCATCGGGCGCAAAGTACTTGGCGCTGGCCGGTGAGTGAATGTGTGAGCGTTGCCTAAAAGCTAACAAGTTTTGTAGCAACTTGTAGCGGCTTGGAGCTACCTATCCCATTGTGTGCACATACCTGGCGCTAGCCAGTAAGATCATTGGTGAGAGGGTTGCCTGTAAAACAATTTGGTGCAGCTCGTAGCCGTTTCGCCTGTCCCACCGTGTGCAAAGCACTTGGCGCTAGCTGGTGAGCGTAATTGATGAAACGTCGACCAAAGCATCAAGCCTACCCCACTTTATTTGTCGATGTGCTGATTTTGTTACTTTGCAGTGACGGTGCAGTGAAGGAATACAGTGATGGTGCAGTGACAAAATACAGTGACGGAATACAGTGACAGAATACAGAGATGGTGCAGTGACGGTGCAGTGACGCTTTATAGTAACAGAATGCAGTGACAGAATACAGTGATGGTGCAGTGACGCTTTACAGTGATGGTACAGTGACGGAATACAGTGACGGTGCAGTGACAGAATACAGTGACGGTGCAGTGACAGAATACAGTGACGGTGCAGTGACGGTGCAGTGACGGTGCAGTGACAGAATACAGTGACGGTGCAGTGACGGTGCAGTGACGGTGCAGTGACGGTGCAGTGACGGAATACGGTGACGGTGCAGTGACGGAATGCAGTGACGGTGCAGTGACGGTGCAGTGACGGAATACAGTGACGGTGCAGTGACGGAATGCAATGACGGTGCAGTGACGGTGCAGTGACGGATTACAGTGACGGTGCAGTGATGGTAAATATATCTGACAGTGTTATGGAAACTTGGTTTGGTAGCGTGCAAGATATACAGTGACGGTGCAGTGACGGTAAATATATCTGACAGTGTTCCGGAAACTTGGTTTGGTAGCGCGCAATATATACAGTGACGGTGCAGTGACGGTAAATATATCTGACAGTGTTCTGGAAGCTTGGTTTGGTAGCGCGCAATATATACAGTGACGGTGCAGTGACGGTAAATATATCTGACAGTGTTCTGGAAACTTGGTTCGGTAGCGTGCAAGATATACAGTGACGGTGCAGTGACGGTAAATATATCTGACAGTGTTCCGGAAACTTGGTTTGGTAGCGTGCAAGATACCCGGCTCGCCCATCAGCTGCTGGAGCGTCCCTATGTTCCTGATCATGTCTGTCTGAAATCAATGTATATATATAACAGGCTTGTGAAAGGGTTGACTGCGCTAAGGCTTTTTGCATTTGTATGGTGTATATCAGGATTGATAGCATCAAGTTTGTTCCTCAAATAGCTGCCTTCCTCAAATAGCTTGACCAACGCTTGTAGTGTGCTCTTATGCAACAGGGCATATGTTTGGCACTAATCTGCTAACATTAACAGATGCTTTGTGTTTGGTTACAATAGTTACAATGGTTACAATGGTTACAATCGTTACAATGGCTATAATGGTTTCAATGGTTACAATGGTTACAATGGCTACAATGGTTACAATGGTTACAATGGTTACAATGGTTACAATGGTTACAGTGATTACAATGGCTACAATGGTTACAATGGCTACAATGGTTACAATGGTTACAATGGTCACAATGGTTACAATGGCTACAATGGTTATAATGGTCACAATGGTTACAATGGGGGGTGATGCCTTGTGTTTGTATGACTAGTCCAGTAAAGGAAACATAAGAGTACAAATCAGGTTTCCCAGGAAGCAGGAAACACTTCCTCATTCAGTCAAGCATCACCCTGTAGCACACTAAGATCTGCCAGGATCCGTAACTTGCAAGCCATGCTCCAATGTACATTCTTCTTGTAAGCGTTGGGGTGCCATATTGTATACGTATGCAGCAGTGCACATTATCTGACATCAACCTTGTATTTTGTGCATCGTATCCAGACAGGCATATCATCCTGTACCCTTTGGCACCTCATGGGCTGCCACACTTCTTCTGCTTTGCGCAATCATGACCTTTTCAATTGCAAAAGTGCATGCACATGCTCCATACTCGTATGCTTGCACAGAATGTAGGAGCGGTGCGTACTGTGTGGCGGAATGTAAAAGAAATAGAAAAAGAGCGCAGGTAGTGTCAACACCACCGGCATGAATTAGGAAAGGATGGTGCTTAACGCCCTGCACCACCCAAGGGATGCAGAGCCACACAACACCCAACGCAGAATGTAATAACGGTTCATGTGCAATGCAGAATGTAATAACGGTGCATGAGAGTGTAATAGCGGTGCATAAATGACACTCACCAACCGTGCACCTCAAGACCGTCTGTTTATCAAACACTGCGCAGCTGTCCTCGAATGCTGCCACTGACCACCCCACAATCCCTACCTTTCTCAACCTCAGTTTTGTGATAACGTGTGCTCAACATTACTTTGTGTTTTTTGCGGGGATGCAGGAGACATCTCCTCGCCAGACCACCCCACATTTCCGGCCTTGCTCAAGCTTGTGTCTGCACGATTTGAAAAGGTGATCGAGCATGCAGCAACCAACGAAATGCGTTGGCTCATTGGAACTAAGTGGTGCACACCAGTCCTGTGCAGATGGTCACAATGGTTGCGATGAGAGTTGCACCCTCATACTGTGCTGATGTCCGCAATGGTTGCATTGAGAGGTAGTGCGTGGACACTGACACTGTGCTGATGCTTGCAATGGCTGCGTTGAGAGGTGCACGTTGGTACTGTGCTGATGGTCACGATGGTTGAGTCGAGAGGTGCGTGCTGATGCTGTGCTGATGTCCGCAACGGTTGCATCGAAAGGTGCATGCTGATACTGTGCTGATAGTCGCAATGGTTGAGTTGAGCACACTGAAAATTTAATCATCACAATCATTACAGGTACAGTTTTTTCACAATGGTTACTATAATAAATGACCTTCAGCCAGGTTGTTTGGCTGATCGGCTACTCACCAGTTATGGCCAGTCGCAATGAAAAATTAACTGAGATATGAATAAAGGAGTTTAGAGTTATGCTGAGGAAGGCATTCAACAGCAATTTGGATACCGTGCTGAAAAGCACGGTTGCAGCAGGGTTGCTGTATGGGTACATGCCGTAGGCTCAGGTGCTGCGTGGATGTGTGCTGCTTG
>Ga0307974_1001900_pt1:0-12500 | contig 14657 bp, 17 predicted proteins | sample OrgLakmetagen784_FD_201812 | JGI IMG/M metagenome (GOLD analysis project Ga0307974, IMG submission 201812) | Saline water microbial communities from Organic Lake, Antarctica - #784 | ecosystem: Environmental > Aquatic > Non-marine Saline and Alkaline > Saline | place: Antarctica: Organic... | reverse complement strand
AACGCAGTAGTCACTCCGACCTGCAAGTGTTGTGCACGCATGCGCATTCTTCTATTGATATGCAGAACCTAAGCCGCAATAATTAAGTAGAAAAGTAGCATTGGGGGCATTGAACAGAGAAGGACGTCAAGACAAAGTTGCAGGTTTGTCATTGCCAAAACATATGCACGTAAACGCTGCACGCGCAAAAAATACATGCACAGATAACAGAATTGAAATGTTGCCCACAAACACCGAAAAATTTTAATTAAAGCATACATTTACTCATGACATGGACACATTTTGTGTGTGTAGATTCGATGATGATGGTCACCCAAACGTAGGGATGCCGTGCTTCTCAACTACTGCAAGTGCTACTTGCATACTGGCAGACATGATGTATTCCCACACACAAGGTACGAAGCCTGAAGTTTGCTATTGTGTGTGGTCACAGATTTTTGAGGTCACAGCTCTCACGGCCCTCCCTCTAGGCTGCTCCCCTTGTCACAAAAACTGTCTGGTCCAAAAACTTACAATAAGCGTCCACCAAAGCACCATCAAGAAGAATGTGAGTTATCAAGGCCATTGCAAGCCACAAAAGATGCCAAGGCCATTGCAAGCCACAAAAGACGTCAATGCCATTGCAAGCCACAAAAGATGCCAAGGCCATTGTGAGCCACAAAAGATGCCAAGGCCATTGCAAGCCACAAAAGATGTCAAGGCCATTGCAAGCCACAAAAGATGTCAAGGCCATTGCAAGCCACAAAAGATGTCAAGGCCATTGCAAGCCACAAAAGATGCCAAGGCCATTGCAAGCCACAAAAGATACCAAGGCCATTGCAAGCCACAAAAGATACCAAGGCCATTGCAAGCCACAAAAGACGTCAGGCCATTGCAAGCCACAAAAGATGCCAAGGCCATTGCAAGCCACAAAAGATGCCAAGGCCATCGCAAGCCACGAAAGACGTCAGGCCATTGCAAGCCACAAAAAATACCATGGCCATTGCAAGCCACAAAAGATGTCAAGGCCATTGCAAGCCACAAAGTCTGGTGTGTGCAATTATCCTGTGCAGTCACAGCTTTCATATACCCTCTCTCACGTGTGCAATTATCCTGTGCAGTCACAGCTTTCATATACTCTCTCTCTCTCACGGCAACTTCTTTGTCTCAACTCTCACATTGAATGCCTTGGATTCAGCATCAAAAATCTAAGGTCATCACAGTCACGAGCGCGTCAGCTGCAACGTGGGTAGGGCGTGCACCTAATGGAAGCTGGTGATCTGAATGAAAGTGCCATCATACCTACGAGGCGCCAGCTGAAATAAGCAGATACGGTTGGAAATGGTAGTACCATCAGTAGTAGTACTAGCGTAATAAAACTAGGGTTTGCCAGAATTATGTCACGGTGTATATACGCATTCAGTAATTTTGGCAGGGAATTTACTGAATATACAGTCGTATACGAGTTGTATATACGTAGGGTTGGCCAGAACCATATATGTACGGTGTTTATACGGTATTTTTGGCAGGGAAATCACCAAATATACGATCATATACGGTGCATATATACCGTTCTGGCCAACCCTATATATACGGTTCTGGCCAACCACTAAGTAGCTCCATACTCACAGAGGCACCATCTGTAACGGAATTGAAAACTCGCTCAGAGACAGTAGCATGTCACCCCTGCCACGAACATAAATAGGAAGCACATCCAACGAAAGCCAAAAATCAAAAATGGTTTTACCATCGTACTTACAGAAGCGCCAGCTGTGACAAAATTTCAACACGCTCAAAGGCAGGAGCGTGTCACCCTTGTCATGAACATGTTAAGGACGCACATCCAACGAAAGCCAAGAGTCAAGAATGGTTTTACCATCGTACTTACAGAAGCGCCAGCTGTGACAAAATTTCAACACGCTCAAAGGCAGGAGCGTGTCACCCTTGTCATGAACATGTTAAGGACGCACATCCAACGAAAGCCAAGAATCAAGAATGGTTTTACCATCGTACTTACAGAAGCGCCAGCTGTGACAAAATTTCAACACGCTCAAAGGCAGGAGCGTGTCACCCTTGTCATGAACATGTTAAGGACGCACATCCAACGAAAGCCAAGAATCAAGAATGGTATTATTATCGTACTTACAGAAGCGCCAGCTGTGACAAAATTTCAACACGCTCGAAGGCAGTAGCGTATCACCCTTGTCATGAACATGGTTAGGACGGACATCCAACAAAAGCCAAGAATCAAGAATGGTTTTACCATCGTACTTACAGAAGCGCCAGCTGTGACAAAGTCACGCTTGTCTTTAGGGTTGCGGAAGCGTCTGAACAGGCCCGTGGAAAACCTGAGCATTTACAAAGTCAGCGAGTGTGTGAGCGCCTGAGTGTGTGAGCGCCTGAACAGGCCTGTGGAGAACCTGAGCATTCACAAAGCGTGGTCAGCGAGTGTTTGAGCGAGGAGTCTGCAAAAAAAGTCAAGCTTGTCTTTAGGGTTGCGGAAGCGCCTGAACAGGCCTGTGGAAAACCTGAGCATTCACAAAGCGTGGTCAGCGAGTGTGTGAGCGAGGAGTCTGCACAAGACAGTCACGCTTGTCTTTAGGGTTGCGGAAGCGCCTGAACTGGCCTGTGGAGAATTTGAGCATTTACAAAGCGTGGTCAGCGAGTGTGTGAGCGCCTGAGTGTGTGAGCGATTGAACAGGCCTGTGGAGAACCTGAGCATTAACAAAGCGTGGTCAGCGAACGTGTGAGCGAGGAGTCTGCACAAAACAGTCACGCTTGTCTTTAGGGGTGCGGAAGCGCCTGAACAGGCCTGTGGAAAACCTGAGCATTAACAAAGCGTGGTCAGCGAATGTGTGAGCGCCTGAGTGTATGAGCGACTGAACAGACCTGTGGAGAACCTGAGCATTTACAAAGCGTGGTCAGTGAGTGTGTGAGCACCTGAGTGTGTGAGCGCCTGAACAGGCCTGTGGAAAACCTGAGCATTTACAAAGCGTGGTCAGCGAACGTGTGAGCGAGGAGTCTGCACAAAACAGTCACGCTTGTCTTTAGGGTTGCGGAAGCGCCTGAACAGGCCTGTGGAAAACCTGAGCATTTACAAAGTCAGCGAGTGTGTGAGCGCCTGAGTGTGTGAGCGCCTGAGTGTGGGAGCGCCTGAGTGTGGGAGCGCCTGAACAGGCCTGTGGAGAACCTGAGTATTAACAAAGCGTGGTCAGCGAGCGTGCGAGCGAGGAGTCTGCACGACAAAGTACCGGGGAAGGGACCTCTCTGGTGCTGAGCATTGCATACCTGTCCAGAAGCACTGTATCATTTGATGTCAAAACGAAAGAACAGAATGAGAAGGGCACCATGATCGCAGGCAATCACAGTCATCATCGTCCAACGTGAACAACAAGTCCAAAACACGAGCACACACATACGCACGCATATTCACGTACTCACACATAGTAAACACACAAATTATGTTTATACGTGCAGACATATGCAAACATTGCATGAACAGGAATTCACATACACACACATACTCACACAAACAAAATGTCCCGCTCTGTTTAATGTTCATACCAAGCAGTACATTTCGCTCAAAAGAACGCTTCATCACAGTCACCACCACCACAGCATCACAGTACGGCGCTTACTTACATCACATAGTATACACCACACACGAAAATCAACCACAGACCAAACTCAACCAAACTCAACCACAAGAAACACCACAGACAAAACGCACCCCATAGTTGTGGAGTGGCCTTGGCTGATTGCACTGCCCATGGACGCCCCAATATGAATAAGCGGACCCTCAGGCCCCACAGGCAGCCCGGCGCCCACGGCTAGCGCACAGCTTGCGAACTTGACGAGTAGCGTGCGCACGTTAAACAGCTGCAGAGGAGTGTTGGGAAGTTGCAATGATACGTTGTGAAATTAATAAAACTGCGCCCACGGCTAGCGCACAGCTTGCGAACTTGACGAGTAGCGTGCGCACGTTGAACAGCTAAAGAAGAGTGTTGGGTAGTTGCAACGATACGTTGTGAAATAATAAAACAGCGCTCACGGTTAACGCACAGCTTGCAAACTTGACGAGTAGCGTGCGCACGTTGAACAGCTGCAGAGGAGTGTTGAGTAGCTGCAACGATACGTTTTAAAATAATAAAACTGCGCCCACAGCTAACGCACAGCTCGCGAACTTGACGAGTAGCGCGCGCACGTTGAACAGCTGCAGAGGAATGTTGGGTAGTTGCAACAAAACGTTGTGAAATTAATAAAACAGCGCCCACTGCCCACGGCTAACGCACAGCTCGCGAACTTGACGAGTAGCGTGCGCACGTTGAACAGCTGCAGAAGAGTGTTGGGTAGTTGCAACGATACGTTGTGAAATAATAAAACAGCGCTCACGGTTAACGCACAGCTTGCAAACTTGACGAGTAGCGTGCGCACGTTGAACAGCTGCAGAGGAATGTTGAGTAGCTGCAACGATACGTTGTGAAATTAATAAAACTGCGCCCACAGCTAACGCACAGCTCGCGAACTTGACGAGTAGCGCGGGCACGTTGAACAGCTGCAGAGGAATGTTGGGTAGTTGCAACAAAACGTTGTGAAATTAATAAAACAGCGCCCACTGCCCACGGCTAACGCACAGCTCGCGAAAATGACGAGTAGCGTGCACACGTTGAACAGCTGCAGAAGAGTGTTGGGTAGTTGCAACGATACGTTGTGAAATTAATAAAACTGCGCCCACCGCCCACGGCTAACGCACAGCTCGCATACTTGACGAGTAGCGTGCGCACGTTGAACAGCAGCAGAAGAGTGTTGGGTAGTTGCAACGATACGTTGTGAAATTAAAAAACAGTGCTCACGGCTAACGCACAGCACGCGCACTTGACAAGTAGCGTGCGCAGGTTGAACAGCTGCAGAGGAATGTTGGGTAGTTGCAACAATATTTTGTGAAATTATAAAACAGCGGCCACGGTTAACGCACAGATCGCAAACTTGACGAGTAGTGTGCGCACGTTGAACAGCTGCAGAGGAATGTTGGGTAGTTGCAACAATACGTTGTGAAATAATAATCAGCGCCCGCGGTTAACGCACAGCTCGCCAACTTGACGAGTAGTGTGCGCACACTAAGCAGCTGCAGAGAAGTGTACCTAAAAGTAACAAGGAGGCGTGCAACATTGTAACGTAGCGCCCAAAATGGTTAACCCGGAGAATGAGCGATAAGTAAGTCGTACTTTACTTATGCATGTTACAAATATCCAGCAATGGACCAGCATCTACAGCCACTGCATAGCCCACGGACTTGATCAGTAGGGTGTGCGCATGTTGAACAGCTGCAGAAAAGTAGTGTGGCAGCATGCGCACATTGGACAACTGCAGACAGGAGGGTGATAGCAATCAGAAGCTGCACATTTACGAGCAATGAATGTTCAACTGCAGCCAACGCACATTTCAAAATCGTTGTAAATAGAGTGCGCATGTTGAAGAGCTGCAGCAAAGACTTGGGGGAGCTCCAAAGAGCTTTGTTAACAACTGAAGATGAGCTGAGTTAATCTTGAAATCCAAACAGTACCTGCGTCTTACATGCTCACAGCTCTCCTCAGCAATGTCTCTGTTGCAGGTTGCAAGCTGGAGGATAGAAGTTAAAAGAGTGTGTGCTCAGGGAGTGGTGATGCGTGCGTATGTGTGGGTGATGATGCGTGCGTATGTTGTTCAGTGGAGAGCACACTCTAACAAAGTACCTAAAAGAGTGTGTGCACAAGGGATGGTGATGCGTGCGTATGTGTGGGTGGTGATGCGTGCGTATGTTGTTCAGTGGAGAGCACACTCTAACAAAGTACCTAAAATAGTGTGTGCTCAGGGAGTGGTGATGCACGCATATGTGTGGGTGGTGATGCGTGCGTATGTTGTTCAGTGGAGAGCACACTCTAACAAAATACCTAAAACAGTGTGTGCTCAGGGAGTGGTGATGCGTGCGTATTTTGTCAGTGGAGAGCACACTCTAACAAAGTACCTAAAAGAGTGTGTGCACAGGGGGTGGTGATGCGTGCGTATGTGTGGGTGGTGATGCGTGCGTATGTTGTTCAGTAGAGAGCACACTCTAACAAAGTACCGACAGCAAAACATCGACCCTTACAACAGCATCAGCTTGCATGTGCTCCAAAAGTCACATGAGATGCTGGACACACACACACACACTCACACACACACACGCAAACACAAACAAAAAAACACACACACTAAAGCTGATATTGCGGATCTTGTGAGACGTCGCAAACGAACTAGTGCACCCATATGCTCAAGGTGCCGCTGCTGTACACAAAAACGTGTGCGCAGCTTTAACTGCTGTGTGTGTGTGTGCACACGAGGTGCAAATACTGAGAGATAGTGTACTTAGTGCACCCACATGCTCAAGGTGCCGCTGCTGTACACAAAAACGTGTGCGCAGTTTTAACTGCTGTGTGTGTGTGTGCACACGAGGTGCAAATACTGAAAGACAGTGTACTTTATGCTGTGTGTTCTTGATGACAATTATGACGAGCAGTGCTTGTCAAGACAAAGCGTTTTGACGCACACGCACATGCGTAGCACACACACACACACACACACATACACACACACACACACACATGTGCTCACCTTATTAATGAGAACGCCATTCAGGTATGCCATGACTTCAGGAATGCCGGACCCCGCTGCTTGGGGAGCATACCCCACAACCAAAGCACTGCGGCAAGTGTATGTGTTTCAGACAAGCATTACTACAATACAGGTCATCGCGTGCTGTGTAGCATATATGTGCGCGCGCACACACACACACACACACAAAACCATACAAGCCAAAATCAGTCTACCTGCTCCCTGCCACAAGGGCGGTTGTGAAAACCACGTTGTACAGCCAGGCCACGCCAATATTGGCGTGTGCGATGATCCAGCGGGTCACACCGTACTTCACATTGGCCAGCAGGTTAATGCACTGCACAAATAAAAGTGCAGTGTGTCTTTGTGTGTCTTGTGTGCATGAGTGTGTGTGTGTGTGTGGCATGGCATGTGCGATGATCCAGCGGGTCACACCGTACTTCACATTGGCCAGCAGGTTTGATGCACTGCACAAAGAATAGTGCAGTGTGTGTGCGCGTGTCTTTGTATGCATGGTGCACTGCACGATTTATCATGCAGTGTGTGTCTTTGTGTGACTTTGTATGAATGATGCACTTCATGATTAATAGTGCAGTGTTTGTGTGTGCGTGCCTTAGCATGAATCGTGCACTGCACAAATAATAGTGCAGTTTGTGTGTGTGTGCGTGTCTTTGCATGAATGATGCACTTCATGATTAATAGTGCAGTGTTTGTGTGTGCGTGCCTTTGCATGAATCGTGCACTGCACAAATAATAGTGCAGTTTGTGTGTGTGTGTGTGTGCGTGTCTTTGCATGAATGATTCACTTCATGATTAATAGTGCAGTGTTTGTGTGCGCGTGCCTTTGTATGAATCGTGCACTGCGCAAATAATAGTGCAGCTTGTGTGTGTGTGTGTGTGTGTGTGTGTGTGTGTGTGTGTGTGTGTGTGCGTGCCTTTGCATGAATGATGCACTTCCTGATCAATAGTGCAGTGTTTGTGTGTGCGTGCCTTTGCATGAATCGTGTACTGCACAAATAATAGTGCAGTTTGTGTGTGTGTGTGTGTGTGTGTGTGTGTGTGTGTGTGTGCGTGTCTTTGCATGAATGATTCACTTCATGATTAATAGTGCAGTGTTTGTGTGTGCGTGCCTTTGCATGAATCGTGCACTGCACAAATAATAATGCAGTTTGTGTGTGTGTGTGCGTGCCTTTGCATGAATGATGCACTTCATGATTAATAGTGCAGTGTGCCAGTGTGTAGTTTCAATCAAGCCTACTGGAGCAGGCCCATGCAGACACCAATTAAGCCTACTAAAGCAGGCCCATGTAGACACCAATCAAGCCTTCCAGCATCAACACATTATTACCATGCGCTGCTCCCACTCACCACGTACAAAAAATGGATGAGCAGGCCCATGCTCACTCCAATCAAGCCTTCCAGCATCAACACATTATTACCGTGCGCTGCTCCCACGCACCACGTACAAAAATTGGTTGAGCAGGCCCATGCTCACTCTAATCAAGCCTTCCAGCATCAACACATCATTACCGTGCGCTGCTCCCACTCACCACGTACCAAAAATGGTTGAGCAGGCCCATGCTCACTCCAATCAAGCCTTCCAGCATCAACACATTATTACCGTGCGCTGCTCCCACTCACCACGTACCAAAAATGGTTGAGCAGTCCCATGCTCACTCCAATCAAGCCTTCCAGCATCAACACATTATTAGTAATTATGGCCCAGCAGGCCCATGCTCACTCCAATCAAGCCCATGACCACCCTTCGATCATCTGCACGTGCGCTGCTCCCACTCACCACGTACAAAAAATGGCCCAGCAGGCCCATGCTCACTACAATCAAGCCCATGACCACCCTTCGATCATCTGCACGTGCGCTGCTCCCACTCACCACGTACAAAAAAATGGCCCAGCAGGCCCATGCTCACTACAATCAAGCCCATGACCAACCTTCGATCATCTGCACGTGCGCTGCTCCCACTCACCACGTACAAAAAATGGCCGAGCAGGCCCATGCTCACTCCAATCAAGCCCATGACCACCCAACGGTCCCAGTGACGGCGGTGGGGTTGGTTTGCCAGCCACCTGTGTGACCATGAAATTTTACAGTACTAATTTGTTGTCTTTGTCATGTGCACAAGTGCTCAAGCTGACGGTCCCAGTGACGGCGGTGCGGTTGGTTTGCCAGCCACCTGTGTGACCATGAAAGTTTACAGTACTAATTTGTTGTCTTTGTCATGTGCACAAGTGCTCAAGCTGACAATCCCAGTGACGGCGGTGGGGTTGGTTTGCCAGCCACCTGTGTGACCATGAAAGTTTACAGTACTAATTTGTTTTGTCATGTGCCCAAGTGCTCAAGCTGACGATCCCAGTGACGGCGGTGCGGTTGGTTTGCCAGCCACCTGTGTGACCATGAAGAGTGAAAATTTACAGTACTAATCTGTTGCCTTTGTCATGTGCACAAGTGCTCAAGCTGACGATCCCAGTGACGGTGGTGTGTTTAGTTCCATCTATGTGCCCATGACGGGTGAAAGCTTACTGTACTAATTTGTTGTCTTTGTCATGTGCACAAGTGCTCAAGTGCTCAAGCTGACGATCCCAGTGATGGCGGTGTGTTGAGTTCCATCTATGTGCCCATGACGGGTGAAAGCTTACTGTACTTATTTGTTGTCTTTGCCATGTGCACAAGTGCTCAAGTGCTCAAGCTGACAATCCCAGCGACGGCGGTGCATTTGGCTCCATCTGTGTGTTTGGTTCCATCTGTGTGATTGGTTCCAACTGTGTGCCCATGAAGAGTGAAAGTTCATTAATTTGTGTTCTTTGTCATGTGCACAAGTGCTCAGACTGACAGTACCAATGCAGGTAGTCTACCTCTGCAGGCACCTGCGCTCGCACAGAAACACATTCAGTGTAGTCTGTGGTGTACGCAAGAAAAAAAACTACACGGCAGAGAAAATCACTCCCCACATTAATTAAGAAAAAAGGAGCCACTTTGGTACCAAGTAACTTCAAGAATCCCCCACCAAAACAACAAGAAAAAGATCAATGGGGATCAGGAAGGTTAACGCAAGCAGTTAAGCCAGCTGCTCCGAATTTCTTGTGGCGTGGCTGGTCTGCCAGCCAAGCCCGTCCCATTTCCTTGCCTGTGATTACTCAGGCAACCAAGCAAGGAGTCACAATGAAAGAAAAGGAAAAAGAAAAACTACGCAGGCAGTGAAAACCACTCCCAGCATGATGAAGTTAAGGAAAAGGAGTCACAAGAAACAGTGGTATGGTGAGTCTAAGTCTACCAGCCAACCCCATCCCAAATTTTCACCTATGATCATACAAGCAGCCAAGTCAACGATCCCAGCAATAAAAGTGGTGTGGCCAGCCTGATGACTGACTGTGCCGGCGAAAGGGTTGGCCAAACCAAACATGGGATTTTGATGTAAAGTGAACACACACACACACACACACACACTGTACACGACTGTTCTCTGTTTTGTCAACACACAGTGTATACAAAGAAAACGGACCGTTCAGAACTCATTTGAATCGGGTTCATTTACGGCAGCCTTTGTCACACTTGTGCGTGCTGACAACGAGGCTGCAACATGCTGGTGTATGGGATTTTGATGTAAATTGACCACACACACACACACACACACACACACACACACACACACACGCACACACAAACACACACACACACTCTGTATCCAACTGTTGTCTGTCAACACACCGTATACACACGAGTGTCGTGAGTAAGTGTTACTCAGAAACCCAAGCTGGGCTTGGTTGTACCTGGGACACAAAATATCTGGAGTTTCATGGTCCCTGATTACAAAGTGGCTCCTTAATCTCAATCAATGTGAGGAGTGATTGCACACTGCCTGCGTAATATTTCTTTTCTTCACTTCTTTTCTCCACTTCTCCACCTCTCCACTTTGTTTCTCCACCAAAGGCGTTTTGCTAGCATTATGGACAAAGAGACCGCGGAGTCACCTCATAGCATTTCAAAATATGCTCATTGGTTTCAATTTTAGACCCCTTTGTTTACCCTGTGTGCGTGCCAAGTCACCTCATAGCATTTCGCCACATGCTCATTGGTTTCATTCTTAGATTCTTTGTATACTATGTGTGTGCGTGTGTGTGTGTGTTCATGTGTGTGTGTGTTGTGTGTGTGCGTGTGCGTGTGCGTGTGTGTGTGCGTGTGTGTGCGTATGTGTGTGTGTGTGTGTGTGTGCGTGAGTGTGAGAGAGGGGGGTAATGGGGGGGCGTACAATGTCTTTTCACCACGAGTCCAACTTGCTTTAATACTCACTTCCTGTACGCAGCTGAGGAGGGTGGAAGGTAGTCAATGGACTCAAAGCTGTTCATCTTGCTGCGCTCTGCAAGCAGAAGTTAGTCAATGGAAGGTAGTCAATGGACTCAAAGCTGTTCAATGGAAGGTAGTCAATGGACTCAAAGCTGTTCAATGGAAGGTAGTCAATGGACTCAAAGCTGAGACCCTGCTGGCAAACTGTGTGCTGCGCTCTACTGAGGCAGAATGAGCAGCGGCGTGTCCGTCTCAAATATAAGAACGATTAAATATGGTTAGGTTTAATTAAGGTGCTCGGGATTAGGAAAGGTTTGCAGCAGAACATGCTGCGCTCTACCGAGGTGGAATCTGCGAGGGCGTATTATGTTTACAAAGGTTGGTCAGAGTGCATTTTATTGTAAGAGTGCATTTTATGTTTACAAAGGTAAGTTGGTCAGAATAAGTCAAGCTTGGTAGAAAAATATGCTGCGTTCTGTAGAAGCACAGGTTGTAAGGGCATAGATCGTAAGGACCTCACTGAGTATTATTTGTTCCCAAACAACCAAGCGCAGTAAGGTAGCGATAGTTTTTTTTTACGTCTGTCGGACCTGATTGCAAAACAAAGCTTTTTGCCCACTTGGGACTTTCCTGACATTGTTGTCAGAAAAGTTCCTGCATTACCTATTACCTGCATTATATGCTATCTGCGAGTTGTTTTGCTTCAAGATTTACTACACGGGGGACCACTATCAGCTTGCTGCTGATAACACATCTACAAACACAGCCATACACACATGCATACACACGCATCTCACACGCATCTCACACAGCCATCCACACATACACACACGCAGCTCACACTCCATGCACACACACATATACACACACGCATCTCACACTCCATGCACATCCATGTCCATGTACACAGCCCCCTCCCCTAAATTTTACCTGCCAGTAAGGGCTGAGAGATAGGATCCAAAGTATTTCTGATTCTTATAGTTACATTCCAGAAGTAGCCTAGAACATTTCCCAAGAACCCCACCATATGTATCGAACTCCCTTAAACGGCTACCCGCCAACCGACTCCTCAGGACTGACTCATACTTATAACCAAATGATGGCTCTTCGTGTCAGGCAAAAATTTACATTACTATATGCCTTCTGTACATACGGTGATTATTATGTACTGGTTCGTGGATCTTTGTCCGTATGTGGTCATATACAGTGTAACTACTCTGTCCTGACCGACCCCACTGCTAACATACGTACACACAAAAATTCTTAATTGTGACTTAAAATCCTGCATAAATTGGGCGTCTTTGTTGACAGGCCACTCCTCAAAATTCCCTGTGTTGCATGGCACATGGCACGATGAACAGCCTTTACTTGTTACAAGGTATGGCACATGGCACGATGAACAGCCTTAACTTGTTACAAGGCATAGCATATGGCATGATGAACAGCCTTTCCTTGTTACAAGGTATGGCACGTGGCACGATGAACAGCCTTAACTTGTTACAAGGCATAGCATATGGCACGACGAACAGCCTTTCCTTGTTACAAGGCATGGCACATGGCACGATGAACAGCCTTTAATTGTTACAAGGCA
>Ga0307974_1001890_pt1 | contig 14690 bp, 11 predicted proteins | sample OrgLakmetagen784_FD_201812 | JGI IMG/M metagenome (GOLD analysis project Ga0307974, IMG submission 201812) | Saline water microbial communities from Organic Lake, Antarctica - #784 | ecosystem: Environmental > Aquatic > Non-marine Saline and Alkaline > Saline | place: Antarctica: Organic Lake... | reverse complement strand
ATTCCAACTAGTAGTTACGTTTTTTGTACCTTTATTCCTTTTGAGCAAAGAGAGAGAGAGAGAGAGAGAGAGAGAGAGAGAGAGAGAGATATAGAGAGAGAGAGAGAGAGAGAGAGAGAGAGAGATAGAGAGAGAGAGAGAGAGAGAGAGAGAGAGAGAGAGAGAGAGAAAGAGAGAGAGAGAGAGAGAGAGAGAGAGCAAAAACGAAAGAGAGCAAAAAAGAGAGAGAGAGTGTGTGTGTGTGTGCGAGAGACAGAGAAAGAGAGAGAGAGAGAGAGAGAGAGAGCGCGAGACAAAGATGGGTTGCATCAAATACCAATGAAACTTGTGACAATTCAGGTTCAGGGTGTCTGCACACACACAAACACAAACTGCGCATGTACAACACAAAAATCTGCCACATCGTCATGTTTCTATGGAACTAGTGCAGTGGTATAGCACACACTTGTTGTTTGGGGGTCATGTGAGACCCACTGCACACTGTTAGTGTTTACGAGGCACACAACATTAAATTACACATGTCACACTTCGATCTGCAGGTCTACTATTGTTTTTTCAGCTCACACGTATACACAAAAACAAATACATACACACAAACCTCACATGCACAGACCCTCCCACGCCCACTCTCACCCACATTTACCTCTCCCAGAAGCAACGCACATACTCACACACACCAGCCCGCACCTGATACATGTAAAAGTCCCCGCTAGGTGTGGCAGCATTGACCTGTAAGTCTGTCACGCTCGCTGCTGCTGCCATGGTGGGTGCAGCAGCAGCAGTAGCACCACCAGCAGCTGCAGGCTGAGAACCCTCTGTTTCCTGCACAGGTGCCCCTCCTGATGGTGCAGGTGCCCCTGTGTTTTGCGTTGCTGAGAGGAGTACTTTCGTTTGTCCTGCTGCGCCTGCTGGTGCTCCTGAGTGCCCTGCGGCATTTGGAGCTGCCTCCTCTGACGCGTTTCCTCCTCCCTCCTCTCCTCCTCCTCCTCCTCCCTCCTCTTCCCCTTCTTCTTCATCAGAAAAGGCAGGCATGAAGGGGGGCGCAACAGTCCCGCCTTCTTTCATCTCGGAGCCTCTGTCAGGGACTTTTTTGCCAAATGAAGCAGACCCCTTTACGTGTGTGTGTGTGTATGTGTGCAATAAATGCGTGCCAGCATGTATGTTTGCTTGTTTGTGTGTATGTATGCGTGTGCATGCATTTACGTGTGTAATTCGGTGTTTGTGAGTACGCATGTTTTTGTTGTTGATTGGGTGCGTGCATCAATGAAAGACAGGAGATCAAATCGGTTGTAACTTTAAGCAGTCCTAGATGCTTTGACCTGGGGCACCTTAAGCAATCCTTTATCCTTAACCTCATCCTTGATCCTTAGTCCTTGACCTAATCCTTAAACCCTGACCCAATCCCTAATCCTTAATCCTTAAACTTATCCTTAATCCTAGACCTTGGATACCTTGAGCAATCCTTGATGCTTTGACTTGGGGCTACTGGTTAATAAAAGCTCATTCTGTGTAATTTCTGTCACACAAGGACTATAACTTACTTGGTAGCGTGGTGCCAACTGCCAACACAGCTTTCATTTTGTACACTGGCTTGGCTGCGCATGATTTTACACCTGATTTCCTCCTTTGCACATTACACCCGACCCTTGCCCAAATTTACAAGTTTCTACATCACAATACTGCTTCCCTTTTGCCTTCACGCGGTTAGCATTCTTACGTATGAATGCTATCAAATATTGAAGGGCAGGTGTCCTGGTCAAAACAGGCTTGGTCCTGAACCATCAGCACAGTAGCAACATACCTGCGGAGCACTCTGCAAGGAGAAAGAGGATGCAGCAGCACGTAGGGTGCTGCTGCTACTGCCGCTGCTGCCATTGTCGCCCCTGGGTTGTGTGTGAGAGTGTATATGTGTGTGTGTGTGCAGTTCATTTGGCATGGATTAGGTAAGTCATTGTGCATGCAATATATTTAATCTGTACGTGGAGTGTGCGTACGTGAGTGTGCATGTAAATTTAAGTGCATGTGTGCATGTGTGTGTGTGTGCATATGTGTATATGTGTGCGTGCAAGTGTGTGTGTGTGCATGTGTGTATATGTGTACGTGCAATTGTGTGTGTGTATGCATGTGTATCTGTGTACATGCAAATGTGTGTGCATGTGTATATGTGTACGTGCAAGTGTGTGTGCATGTGTGTATATGTGTACGTGCAAATGTGTGTGCATGTGTGTATATGTGTACGTGCAAGTGTGTGCGTGTACATGTGTGAGTTTGTGTGCATATATATGCAAGAAAGCAAACCTTCCTGCTGCCACTGATCACTGATCTCACCTGAGAGGCATCTGGTGCTGTTGTTGAGGTGAGCTACCAGACAGCGAAGGGAACAAGGCCTCCCGCGCTTTTTGCTCCTCTGCCTGCCGTGCCTCTGCCTCTGCCTGGGAAGCGGCCAGTGCACGCTCATCCACCGCACCCATGAACATCTGCAGTGTGTGTGTGCGTGTGTGTGTGTGCATGTGTGTGTACAAGTTGCTTGAGCAATTATTCCTGTGTGTTTGTGTGCACACGTGCTACACTGAATATTTCCATTTTTGTAGTGTGCGATTTGTTTGTGCGCGTGCACTATTTATCGGGTGGGTACCCACTAATGTGTAGGTCAGGAAGCGCCCACTGGCAGCACATCCCCTAACATTAAAAACACACACACTGGTGCTTCACACACGTAAACACATCACTCGCAACTTATGCCTGACTTTTGCCTGTACCTAATGTCTGCTTACACAGTGCTTATCGGCAACTATTGAGGGATACCACACTTGTTCTTTCCCTTTCTTCCCTGCACTTATCCTTTTTTTACCTCCTGTTGCCACAAAGACGTTCAACAGATGCCCCGCTTGTTCATGACACCCTTGCTCACCCCCGTTCTTCACTGTCCTGCTCCCAACGCACCTACCTGCCAAGGACCCAGGCAACGAGCCAACTGCACTCTTCCTGAGGGCAAACCAACAATTGCACCCTTCCCATGCACCATCAGTCCCTGCTCAACTGCGTCCGTGACCTAAAGTCAAATCTACAATATCCTTGCGACCTGGTCACGTTTTTCCTTTGGGCCCACAAGCCTTGCTGCTCAAGACTGACTTATATGGAGTTGCAGACAAAGTTCACTTCAAACGCTACAAGTACACCCATCTCTGCTTCCCATAATTCAAGACACGCTTTATTGCTTCAAGGATTGGCTTTCATGCCATTATGCCACACACCTGTCAGAATAAAACACGTTTTGATTAGTTTTCTTCCGCCCTGCACGCCCCATACCCCTATTTTGTGGCTCACAAGCCATCAAGAGAGTAAAGCTCTTGCTGTTGAAGGCGATTCATAAGACCTCACCTTCTTCACTTGAGCCTCTGCATACGCCCCTTGCTGCTCAGGGCTCAATCCCAAAGAGGAAGGATCACCCTCCTGTTGGGGGTTTGAAGAGGCACCTAAGAGTGTGGGTGTGTAAGCATGTACATGTGTGCGTAAGCGCGTTCTTATGTGCGTACACGCGTTTACGCATATAAGTTCTTCTCTCAGTGCGCGTGTATACGTGCGTGGACATGCTTTCGATAATGCTGTATTTGCGCTGTGTGCAATGTTGATGGCACACAAGGCCTGTTATTGTACTTCGTGTGCATGCTTTCAATTTGTGAGCTTCACTTTGTGCTGAGCGTTTGCCTATAGCACAAATGATGCACTGCATGTGCTCCCACCAATTCACGATACATCCTGCCTTTTACCACACTTCATCAGTCCATCGCACCTCTGCCATCACTGCACCGCACTTAGTCATACGCACATACACAATCACAGCCAATTTAAAATCACAACTGTCTTTTGTTACAACGTGACTGTGATCCAGCTGGCTCCAGTGGTTTCAACAATGTCGTGACTGCAACATCTCTCCCTGTGACCACAAGCCTCAGACTATAAGCTGAGCCGGAAACAAGACTCAGCGGCCTCATGGCTGTTGAATCATGAAAAGGAAAGGGCACCTGCAGTAATTCCTCCGGCAGTCACAGCAGACCGTGACTGCAAGTCGTGGCCAGGAATCCAGGTCCCTGTGGGTCCTAGCAGCAGCAGCTCTGCGCGGTGCTCAGCCCACCTGCGTGTGTGCGTGTGTGTATGCATGTATGTGTGTGTGTGCGCGCCTGTGTGCGCCTGTGTGTACTAGCTCTGGACATTGTGGTAGCCTCGTTACTTAGTTTCATAGATAGCCTATAGCAAACTACTTTTGGAGCAACAATCCTGATTTTCCACTGACTCTCACGCACGCATGCGCGTGCACAAACTCACACACACACACACACAGAGAAAACCACACACCTGCGTGCGCGCAAGGCCAGCACATCCAGGGCTGCGTACACAGAAGGTGCCTCAGTGACCGCATCGTCTCCGCCCCAAGCCATCACCTGTGTGTGCACCAGTAGTGCACAATGTGAAAGTAGAACGCGTGCGCACATACAAATGTAAATGTAATGTAGGATGATTCAGTGAAGGGCAACAGTAGGCTCTCCAGCAGCACAAAGGCTTATGCGCATGGCAACACAGGATTTTTTATGCATGCGATACAGGGAATGACTATACATATTGTGAACGTTTTCATGCAACAAGGGGAGAATTAGAAAAAACGATCTCCTTTACGAGAGGCTCACGTTTGCTATTTGCAGAAGAAAATGTTAGTCAACCCCTGTTGTTGGCTTGCTTAGAGGACCCAAACAAGGAGTAGATGGTTTGCAGAAGGCATGCCAGGAAAAAACTTTTATCTTGGTCGGATAGGAGGGTCTGGACGGCCAAATGTTGTTGCAAAGTGATAACAAATCAAGGCTCGCCAGCCCTCTTATCATCAAATTCTCATTGTTGCACAAGCACATTCTGTACTTTGTTAGACCCAACATTCTTTGCTTAGGACTTTCGTGCCTGCAAGCATGAACAAGTACTCTTGGTACCAAAGTGGCTTCCTGTTCTGGTTTTTACGGGGGGAGCGAATACCACTGCCTGCGCTTTCCTTACTTTTTTACTCCTAACATGTTCGTCAAGTAACAAGGAAAGCACGAAAAGGACGGCCTAGGTAAAGGACCCAGCCTACTAAATTCACGGCTCAAAACGACATGTTTCTGCTTCTACAGGCATGCATGCAGGAACAGCTCACGACACCCCCACCATGTGTGAACAAGCACAAGGCAGAAATTTCAGCCCTTGGCAAACAGGTCTCCTCCTTGACATACAAATCTACTGATAATCACCTCAGCCGCATAGGTCGCCAGGTCACGTGCAGCAGATTCCCACAGGGATCCAGCACCTGTGCATGCATGTGTATATGCCTGCGTGTCTGCGCGTCTGCGCATGTAAGCATCTGTGTATGGACTGTGATAAATTGTGTGTGCATGATGCGCATTTATAAAAGTCAAGGCTCATGTATGCTGTCAAACCATCAACATCCTTCATAAGAGTCTCCCAACAAATTTAGCGATTACGCTTGCAATGTTTACAGCTAGGCACACAGACACACACATGCACGAGCACCCACATACACACGCAAGCACACACACACCTGATAGCCCCACCACAGCAAACTTGGCAAAGCAGTTGGCAGCTAGAGGGCCCTGGTGACTGCTCGGCACCCCCGCCACAGGAGTGCCGGGGCTCAGCAACAAAGGAGGCTGTGCACGCTTTTTCTCGCGCTTGTTTGCCTTGGCTGCACCCACACCAGTTGCGTTGGCAGCAGCAGCAGGTGTTTTGGTAGCAACTACACCAGCATCGGCAGCAAGTGCACCAGGGACAGCAGCAGCAGCAGCAACACCACCGCCGCCACCAGCACCAGCACCCGCACCAGCACCAGCACCAGCACCAGCACCAGCACCAGCACCAGCACCAGCACCAGCACCAGCAGCAGGTGCGCTTGCGGCAATAGCATTTGTGCCAAAACCACCAGAAGCAGCACCACCAGTCGCAGCGGCGTCAGAGCTCGCTGGCTGTGGTGTGCTGCCGTGAGGCATTTGAGGGGAGGGTGCACCATCTGGCATGATGGTGGGCACGATGGTGGTGCGGCCGCGCTTGAGCTTTTGAAATACCATAGGTTTACCGACCTGAGGAGGTGAGTATAGGATGGGGGTACAGCTGAGAAGTCAGTAAGTCCTTACTGCTTGCCGGTTTTTGAGAGCTTGGTGTTAAATCAAATTCCAGCCTTGCAAAACGAAGGCAGGAAAGACCGTGCGCAGGGAGAATTCACGAAAGCGAGCAGAGCATCGTTCCAGGATTGATAACACACAAAACACAAAACCAAGAACTTCCGTGCCAAGCTACCTACCTTGGGAGAAACAACGGTTGTGGTTGACAGCAGGCGCAGGTCCCTCGAGATCAGCGGAGCAAAGCACAGCGGACAAGGGGCAGACCGCCTATGAGTGAGTGATGCGATGCAGGATTATGAGGAATGAAAAAGCACAGCGGATAAGGGGCAGACCGCCTATGAGTGATGCGATGCATGGTAAATGAGAAATGAGAAACGTTGGCTAGAACCATGTACATACACCCTTCATTATTGCATACCTGGGAACTCCCTGCTAAGAATAAGGCGTGTATATTCCGTAAATCCATACATCATCATACATCATATGTATTGTCACCTACAAAGAACCTCTCCTATGTGTGCACAGATGTGGGAGCAACAGGAGGGTTGAGAGCGCAGTTGAACAATGCTCACAGCAGACAAACAAGTGGACCACGTGCGTTCAAATGAAGGAAAGAAGTGCAGGCCGCGGGAGTGGTGGGCAAACTGCCATTCATGTAGAGCAAGTGTGTTCAAAGCCAAGGTCGTATAGCGAAGCAAAGCGATGGGCAAAGCAATTTGACTAAGAGAAGGATGTTAGGTGTGTGGGTTTCCCTAGCAAGCATGCAAATTCAAACCATCCGTGAATTCCATTATTGCCAGCATCTCGAGAAGTTCAGGCCATCTTGACATCTCAATATCTGAATCTCAATATTTAAGGCCATCTTGACATCTCAAATTCAGATCGCCTCATACCTGAGTTGGGGCCCTCCCGCGTGCAGCAAATGAGCCATGATGGCCGGGAAGGAGAAGATGTGGCCGCACGGCGTGACTGCAGGGCAGAAATCGGTTTAAAATTATTTGCTCGTCGTGCTATCATGCGACCAATGTCGTTGTGCATTGTTTGCTGCACAATTGTAAGCTGGTGTGTGTGTGTGTGTGTGTGTGTGTTGTATTACAGTTGAGCATCGTGTACGGGCTAACGCAGTGAGCTTGCTGCAATGGGTATAGAAAAAATATGTTGGCACCTATTCGATTCCGGTCCTTTGCTAGGGAAGGCACTTTTTGTTCTGCTGTGCAGTGTATACCCCTTATGGTCATGAATTGGTGCTTTTGGCTTTCGGTTGCGCGGTGCACGGTGCACCACCTCATGTTTAAACACCTGCTGGAATAGGTAATTGGCTGCGCTTCACTTTTGTTCTGTTACATGATTTATCAATTTAGTATTGCACGGCGGAGGAAACAAAACGAGTTGTTAGTTGAATACTCCTGTGACTCACTTTGTGGGCATCGCGGGGGGTTATCAAGACTGATGGGGCATGACAGGGGGGACGAAGTCAGCAGCTCCACCTGCTCGTACCAAGCATGGCAAAGATGAATGTTAATCAGCAAAGAGGCAAACCGCGGCCTTAGGTCGTGATGAGCTGTTTGTGTGCAGTGACACGTGACATCTAGAGAGAACGTCACACGCAAGAAGTTGCAACAGCTTGATTTTACATACTGGCTACCCCTCAAAGCCCAACACGCCTTGTCACGCAATATCCTACATTCTTGGGTCATGCATGGATGTCACACTACATGCTATAATCAAGGTGCCTGGCAGCAATACGGACCTGAAGAACATCTTCCCACTCAAACATTTTGTCAGCATCGGCATAATGCAGGCTGGCGTCCACGGCATCTGACACCACAAACCGATAGTTTGCCTGCGTATTAGTGTGCATTGTTCGTTGCATGTCTTGTGCAAGGATGAGGTATACAAGGGGGCTGAGCAGCAGGTGGAAACAAATCAAGCAAGACATAAATTCTATTAAGTACAATTCCATGACCGTCCAAACAATGGAGTTATTTAGGCACGGCTTAAAGGCTGCTGCTGCTGCTGATGATGATGCTGATGCAATGAACACACGCAGACTGGCGGGTGGGGTTCTGCAGAATGTGCAAATTCACCAAACAGCAGGCTCTTGCTGTGCTCAGCTTGAATTCTGGCATGTAGGTGTAAGAAGCTTGGACGGCTTTGGAGAGTTGAATATCATCGCTGTACTTCAATCCGCACGGATTAGATGAGTCGGGGAGCTAATACTTGATATTCCACTCTCAAACCTCTCTCCCTTCAGTCTGTGATGCCATCTATTCTACATCAACCTACCTGCAGGAACTTGTTGCGGTCAAACTTTTGAGGGCGAGGCTGACTGAATTTCCTGCGCGGACCAGCACCCTGAAGTTGCAGAGATGTGCGTACAGACAGTGCGTACAGACAGTACGTACAGACAGTGCGTACAGACAGTGCGTACAGACGCATATAGACATCTATAACCCTGCTTGTAGAGACGCCAAAGAGGGACCTCCTTTTTCAATCGCCTCTCCTCTTTCTGACCTAAGGCCCCATAATAAGGGTTATTAGAGTTGAGTGCTGTATTTCTTGCAGTACTATGATCAGCACAGGTCCTCCTCCACAGCAACACGCATGACAGCACAGCGAGCAGCACAAATGCATATTCATAAATGGTTTATGTTACCATCAGTAATCAGAATGTACGTATACACATGAGTACAAAGAGTCGTTCGTTGCAACACGTGCCTGAGTTAGTTGGTTGGGACCGCTTTTAAAGCACAGAAGGTGATTAGCACTTCTTCTGCTCCCCTGCTCAGAGCGCTCTGTTGAACTTGAAGGTGCCCTGCGCATGAGCATCGTTGCGGACACGCGCAATCTGCTGACTCTTGTGCAACTCTCGAGTTGATTCACGTTCATCAAAGTCTGAATACCGCACCTCAAATGGCCATTGCCGCCCCTCTTTGCCTGTGCCTGATTCTTGGCAGACTGGTGCTGCTCTGTGCCTGCTATTTTTAGAGGCATGCAACAGTGTGAGAGAGGGGCCGTTTGCCCATGCAGGTCATCAAAATACACACCTGAGCCATGTTGTGTCCTGCTGGCCTTGTGCTGGTGCTGCTTGCTGTTTTCTTGGCTTTCTTTTGGGCAGCTTTTTTGCATACAAGTGTGGAAAGGGGGGAGGGAGAATTTTCTGCCAGCTTTATTAAAATATAATATAAATGTAGCAAATAGTTTCGATGCAGAAGCGTTTCTCCTCTGGTATCTCTGAAAATTTCACCCTGATGTTGCCTCTTGAAATCAAGTGTGGTCAGGGTTTAGACTTAGGGTCGACCGGCAAGGTACTTATAACAGGGGCGAAAAAGCCGGGCCAATGCGTACCATAAAATATATGGAAAAAACAGACTTGCCAAATTGTCAATTGTCAGCAATGCAAAAAAAGCCTCTATTATCACTCAATCTGAGGAGACCACAAATGTAGTAACCGGTCATAAAAAGAGCATGTGGCGACAAGATCCTGGGATTGATCGCAAGTTGTTCTGTGATTGCGGGAATTGTTCTTCAACTCTGCACCCTCAGACCGGCAGCAATCTTGCGCAAAGCCCTTACGAAACCAGTCGGCTCCATATGAAATGCTTTCATGACCACAGTACGCCTGCACTACCTGCAGCAAATGGCAAGATATTACCGGCAGGTGGGTAGGCACACGTTGTGACGGATTTCTTGGCAGATACTACAGTGCAATCCGCACCCCTCAAAAAAAATTTATTTTTACCCTGTCTGCACCATTCCGCACCCCTCTCAAAATATATGTTAGTGCTTGCTGCACCCTTCCGCAGGGGCTAAATGCCCTCAGAGTTGCACCAAGAAACTAGAAAGGCACCAAGAGACTCAGAGGTGCATTCCATAACACAATAACATTGTCCAAAAGCACTGAGAAATCTATATGAGTCGGATTCTGCTCAGTCATCCTTTGTGTGTCAGCTGGCAACTGATTTTGCCATCTAGTCTTTCCATACGCAAGCCCTTATCATCTTCCCCTACTGGCTTCCAGCTCTCCTCACTCCCCTCCTCCTCACTTCCCTCCTCCTCTTCCCTCTTCAACTTCTGCCTATCCTCTCGCTGTTGCTGCTCAAGCTGCTCGGCGATTGGGGAGCCTTGCAAAAGCTGGCCATCCCCGTCTGGACACGCCTCAAAGGGGCTCTTGGGGGCTCATTAGTTTAAAATAGTTATTACCCAATCCGCAGTATTCCACACCCCTCAAATGTTCATTTGTTTTGAGGGGGAGTGAGTTGGCTGCACCCCCCAAAAACTATGTTTTTTCGGCGTGATATATTGTCGCTACGGTATGCAGGAGTTTGCGACATGCAGTGGGTGAGCAAGGGTTGAATCAAGCACACATGTACTATAATACTCTTTTTAGTAGTTTAAAATGGTGTGTGGTGCCTCTTATATATACGCTCGCAATTTTTGTAAGGGCAGGTACGGTATCTGTCATGCTCTATTGCAAACTCAGTGCCCTGACATACTTAACTTCCAGGACCCCAATACCTTGGACGCTCCGCACGCAGTACACTCTATACTCACTTGCAGATGCCCAAAATCAGACGACGCACGCAGCACAGCACAGCCATTATACATGCAAGCCGCCAAAAGGACAGTGGACTTGTATGGGTGCCAGCGCAGCCGCCAGTTGCCTCCTCCAGTAACGGCCTGAAGAAGGACACATATGGAAGGAAAAGGAAACAAAGGGTGATTTTTGTCAAGAGTGTGGCTAACTAAGTTTCCAGACAATTAGTTTGCTTTTTAAGATGTTGTATATCAGGTGGCAGACAAACGCCTTTTCAAGTGATCATCAGCAACTAGTTGATTAGCTTGACCTGAACTAATTTGTGTGTTGTGGGTGAGGTATCCATAACACAATCCTTTTCTAATTGATGAGGGCTCATTTTTGCTTTCCCCCATCCACTACAAACAAGACAGACGCCTGCTAATCCACGATTCAGCCATAAATTCCCGTAAAGCCAACGGCATGCAATGACAGACACGCACCTCTGCCATTACACGTGGCCGGTTAGGCTTCTGGGTACTCCACAGCCTCACCCTCTCATCATAACTGCCGGTGGCAAGCACATGCAGTCCGGGTTGAGGGTGAGGGGATATGGTGCACACGCCCGCCCCGTGCGTTTTTCGGTCACTGAACAAACATTGCGGCTTCTGTTTTGAGTCCCCTTCGTCGCTGCCAGCATCCGAGCTTGCATCTATGCCTGTGTTCATGGCATACTGTCTGTGAGCGCGTGAAATTGATGCTGTGGCTACATTCTGCGACTGCTAGATCGTACAAGATGCATGTGTCTGTATTAGCTAGGTCAGACGACCGTATTGCAGCAATGATTGTGGTTAATTGCTTCATACAGCTAATTTTAGCATTGGCAAGTGTCCACGAGATTGTAATGAAAACTAGCTGGGTTGCGCAGGCTTGCTGGGCATAGAATTGCTGTAGGCACTCAATGTTTTTCACTTATAGGAATCACACTCGTTCAGTGGGTTCACGTACCTCCATGGGATACGGCATCCACATTAGCCACTGGCGGGTTACAGCAGCAGTCTCTGATGTCCCATGCCTTGAACGTGCAGTCGTCCGCTCCTGTGTACAGCAGCCATGGCTGCACATATTTGGAAATGCAAGCACACAGAAACGCTTTAGACTGCAACGATCGGGCGCCACTGACTACTGCTGCATGTTAAAAAATGGTATCTTTTTGAGTTGCACGCCTTTTTCCTCAGTGCTAGGTGGTGAACAGCGAGCACCGTCTACGTTCAAGATGAGGCCGACTTCGTCAGTCCAAGACAAAATATCATCCCAGATACAAAATGCAAGAGAAGAAGGGCGGTGAGCAGATGTGACTCCACCACACATGCAATTACCTCGTCATGGCTAAAGGCAGCGCACCACACTTCTAGGTCATGTGCCTGCCACTCGACCACCTTGTGGAGCTGGTCTCCCCCTAAGACCTGAAGTGAAAGGAGTGTGGATTTAGGTTAAGAAAGGCAGCAGAAATGTTGCTGGCTACTAGATGGGAAGACTTAAGAGAGAGAAAAATTAAGCGAGCACGTCTCGTACGGATGACAGATTGGGGCAGGTACAGCCACGATTCTCACTAACGCTTTAAGTGCAAAGCGAAATTCTGTCATGAGACTTTGCTACTAGGTGGGATGACACATGAGGCAAAATAGTTTTTTTTCTGTCAAGAGAATGATATTTAGAGAGCGCATTTACTATCATCGTTTACAATCATTGTTTGCAGGAAAAACACCCATGAACGCAGCACTTCATTAGTCTGCTGCTGAAATTGTCCATACCAGACGTGCCCTTTCCAGTAATACTAACAGCTCTCATCAGGAGCCGGTTCCAGGCCAAGCCTGCAACCCTTCTTGGTCCTTGTTGATAATTATGTCTTTCCTTGAATTTTGCGTAGTTGAGTTGTCATGCCCAATTGTTGGCAGTGACGATTCGTGTAATTTTGTTAGTTCATTTTTCAGTTGAGGTTATTTTGCCTAGTCTCGTTCAAAAGCTGGAGGAGCCAGTCTATTGAAGATAGCGTTTTCTGGTTTTGATATTGCGATATTTAAATAACTCAGTAAACTACTCAATGCTCAGCCAGATGGTTGAGTAAACTTCCCAGCCCTGGGGAGGAGAGGCGCGGCAGCCGATTAGAGTGTTTATGGTATAGTATATGTCAGTGTGTTAAGCTAGTTGGATTTGAGAAACTGCAGAGAAAGAGAGAGAGAGAGAGAGAGAGAGAGAGAGAGAGAGAGAGAATCAGGAGAATTGCAGTCTGGAGTACAGTTTCCGGCCTTTGCTCGAGAGAGACTCGACCCTGGCGTTAAACCATTCTTTAATAAACTGTCTCCTCCATTGGTTGTTGTGCTGAGTCTTATACTTTGCAGTGACGGTGATTTGCTGCAACAGAGTTCTTGAGTTTTTTACTGAATTGCAGTATAATTATGCTTTATCAAATCATTAGTCAGTGCTTTGGCGGTCAATACACTCTTGCAACTTTAAAACCAGTGCACCATACGATGCCACCCACCTGCAAAAGTGACACGGAGCAAGCAGAGCCGCTGACAGCCACAAGGTCATGGCTACTAGCACTGGCACAACGCTCACGCAGCATCCTGGCTTGATTGGACTCGCACCCGCTTACAGCAGCTGGAGTACAAGGTCCTGCATTAGGTTAGAGTGATAATTCAAATCCAAATTTTCTATTTGAGGTGCTTACAGCTACCTGCATACAATTCCCTTATAGAAAACTGTACCACTTCTTCCCGCCCAATCTCAGCTTAATTGTGCTCAAAATGCAATGTTTTAGTACTGCTCGACAACTTCCAAGCTGATGTGAGGTCACATGACTGCAGACCACTACATGTTGGCACACTAGCGACCATTGGCGTGTTCTAGTTACAGAGGATGTTTGTAAACCCTCCTTTAAAAAATTGATTCAGAAGACGGAGGGGCCGCTAGCACCAAAATATTGGTTCACAACTGCGGCTCGTGACCATTTAGGTCAAAGAACTTTTGAGCTTGTGAGTCCATGCGGATGCATAGAGTGATAGGGTTTTGCTTAACTACTTATTTTCAACAGAAAATGCTGTTAAGTATTTAAGCATTCGATTTGTCTGTATGGATTGCTACCTTTGCTGTTTAACAGTGCGCAATTCATGTGTCTCACCTCCTTGAGCATTGCCTGGCTGCTGGTGCATGTGCTCCATAGTGGACGCAGCCTGTAGATATGAAAATTTAATATTGTGCTGACATAAATAAATTATAGTTTGCCATGGTTTAATTCTGACAAGAAGCTTACGTCCAGCTTGCAAGGTTTGTTTGTGTGATCCCTGCCACAATACAAACCGTAGTTGCTGTGAAGATTGCAGACAAAGAAAATGAACGATTGGAGACGCGCAAACAACAAGAACAAGGCTATGCAGACAGGGAACCCACACAAATAAAGGGGAAAGTTCAATAGGTACAGGTACTGTGAAACGCTTCCACCAAAGGCTGAGTGGGCAACTGACTGTGCAAAGTAATATTGATTCAGGGATCTAGATCACAAGATCCGTACCTGGGGGTATAGATGGCTGGGCGCCCAGTCCAAGGACAGGCCGAGACCTGAGGCCATGGCCTGGCAAGCAGCCACCTCTTCCATCTCCCATGTGCTCCCTGCCTCGTTCTTCATGCTACCCTGGGGGATACAGAAAAGGCCACATATTTTAACCGATCTTGGATTTGTGTGTGCTCCTGATGCCCCACCGTACGTGTTCCTTGAACCATGGAAGAAAATGAGTGTGTTGCATTTATTTATATCAACCTTGGCAACCATCGTGCTTGATACCGGATCCTGACAAGATGCTGCGTTTATTCCTCCTGTATAGAGTCAAGAATTGTACTTCGCCTTAATTGCCTCCTTTTAACTATTAATCTGTTGGGGCATACGCAAGCTATAATCTAAGAGAGAGAGAGAGAGAGAGAGAGAGAGAGAGAGAGAGAGAGAGAGAGAGAGA
>Ga0307974_1001885_pt1 | contig 14697 bp, 14 predicted proteins | sample OrgLakmetagen784_FD_201812 | JGI IMG/M metagenome (GOLD analysis project Ga0307974, IMG submission 201812) | Saline water microbial communities from Organic Lake, Antarctica - #784 | ecosystem: Environmental > Aquatic > Non-marine Saline and Alkaline > Saline | place: Antarctica: Organic Lake... | reverse complement strand
TCGTCCCCCCACCTTTCCTTGTCACCACCCGCTCCTCTTCCTCTTCCTCCCTCCCCACCCCTTGCAGCCTTGGGGCCCCTGGGTTTTTTTACACTAATTGCAGCTGAAGAATGAGAATACAAACACTGTACTGGCGGGCAGCGATAGTATAAGCGTGTGTACAGTGTACAGTGCATATTGCCTGCTCTATAAAGCATTGTGCGCGGATGCACATACAATTAAAAGTGTGCACATTCATACGGGGAACATAAATGCAACATTATCGTGTAAAAAGGTGGCAACCCTGTGTAACACGCACGCTCGTACACACTCACACACACACACACACACACACACACACACACACACACACACACACACACACACACACACACACACACACACACACACACACACACAGAAAAGCAAACACACCCACACACATACAGAAAAGCAAATACACACACGCACGGCAACTGAATTGAGAAATCCACGTTCTCTTTTCTGGTGGCTTTCACTTCCATTTCCTGTTAAGGCAATGAGCCTACTAACCGAAAGCATGCAATAAGGATGGAGCCTAAGTTACGTATCAAATCTTCTCAGTCCCCAAAAGGACATTACTTCATTTTCCCAGTGATTGATAGCTATTCGATTGAAAAAGTGTGAGTAAAAACACAGAGGGGGTTGTCTGAGGCCAAAAATGGTACGGTTTTTGCATGCTCCTAGGGTGTGGGCCCCCTAATTTGCACGTTTTAAGCTCAGCTCTGATATGTAGATTCCAATGCAGCTTGAAACGTGCAAATTAGGGGGCCCATACCTATTCGGCCGCGGCGTGAACCCTACTTTTTGAGCAGCCATATGCTGTATCTGACCAGCCAGCGCACCAAACCCGGTAATTTTTAGTGTTTTGAAGTCCTTGTAATAAATAATGATCATTGCAAAAACAATGGAGCAAAAAGAGCAAGTGGTTGGCGAGATATGCAAATTAATGTGCCATTCCCCCTGGAAAGCACCCATCCAGGGTACAGGTGCACGACGTGTGCTTTTAGTCCTGTCATTCTGTATGCAGGGCGACTTGTCTAAATCTGAGCACATGCTCGGGTAGCTTATAAAGTCAGCATCAGTTAAAAGCTAGGCTGGGTCCAATTTGATGAAGTGACGTGTGAGTAGTTGCACATTTCATGCAAAAAGGAGTATGTTTTGGCTTTTGCCCAGATAACCCCCTCTGGTAAAAACATGGTGCTGTCTTAAAAGAGGGGCCATACCTCATCAGTGCCATGACCTGACAAATATATGTGCATCACCCTTTGTTTAAATTCCATTTGCTGAACAAAACACTTTCGTAGGTACATGCCTGTAGCCTGTAATACTTGTGCACTTGCAAATGCAGCCAGTAAGTAACACTGTTTTCCCTTGCAATTTTGAAGCACCACTGGATTGAGGCCACCAATTTGACGCTTGCTCAATCTTCCTAGAATTCCTAGCAGATCAGTTTTTATTTTGTTACAGACTTTTGAGTGCCCAGGAAAAACGTCATGTTGTTGTGTACATTTCAATACGCACAGTAATTATGGTGTGATGGGAATGGCAAAAACAAAAAACTTGTGTGGCATGTCCCATCTCCTAAACGCTGGTGAAAGGGTCAGACGTTACATGAAACAAAGCAAACAGATTGGTCTTGTTTTTTACGAGCAGGTCTTGGCCATGCATCGCAGTCTTCTAACAAAGCAAAGCACTACAGGCTGCCTCAATTTCTGAAAGCTGCCTTCAGAAAATCGTAAGATGTAGCTGCCTCTAAGCCTGTGTCGCTGTCAATGAAATGCCGTCCTCTGCCTGGTGTGGAGTGGAGCTGTTGCTGCGTCCCTGGAACTGCTTTTCCTGCTGTTGGAGTGGAAATTGCTTTTATGTTTACTTTGCTTCATAACGATAAGTGTGCCAATTACAAAATGCTATTTAACTCGTGCGTCAAAATGAAAATGTACTTGTCACCTCAACTTACATATCAACCACATAGCCTACAAAAGAGGGAGCGTGTCCCTCTTGTCGCTCACCTTCTTCTGTTTAGTTCCAAGAACAAGGACAGTGCTGAGGTTTCCAACGATGACAAGGACGCACCCAACAAGCCAGGCGATCCCTCTCTTGTATATAGTGCCTTCAACAATGTTTCCTAAAGGCAAATACAGTGGTAGGTAAGCAAAGCTACTATTTGGCAGTGTAAGGCATCGAGACAGCAAAGTCCTAGACCGAGGGCGAATTGTGTCAACTTTGATCTAAAACGTACAACATGTACTCAAGCTTATCACTGTAGCGTGAATGATTGATGCATGTGTTAACAGGGGCAAAATAAGGACGACAGCTACGAAACAAGAGGAGTGCAGGAAGAAGGGCCAGTCAAGATCAACACATGTCCGCTTACCCAGATAGTAGAACGTGTGGGCACATTCAATGCTAAGAATAGTGGAGAGCACCAAGAAGGAGCACAGAGCCACACGTGCCTGTGTACAAAGATTAAAATGGTGAATGCTGCAGTATGGTCCAGCAATCAAACATCACACAGAGAAGCTCCGTTCACCTCTTGCACAGCACCAGCAGCAGCAACTCCGATCAGCACGGCCAAGGTAAATATCTGTAGGCTTACAGTCACCCATTGATAGCGGAAATACCTGTGTAATAATGTGGAAGCAACGTACGCAAATTGTTTTGTCTTTGTGTACTTACAGGGCAGGTTATTAAAGTATGCTAAAACATGTTTCTAGCATAGTAAACATGCCAATCTTAAATGGTAGGATGCTAGGAAGCACGTTTTGAATACTGGCAGGCTCCTTACTCAGAGCAGTTTTCATCAGGCGTTTGTGTGAATACTGAAGAGGTAGCTGTGCTGGCTAGGATCGACATCGCCCGCAAAAGCTTTGGTAGCGCTTCTCCTGTGGCAAAACAAGTTGAATGTTTCTGTGTGGGTGTTTGAAATATAGCTCGTGCCCTGTAATGTGTGCTAATGCTCCAGCGGCAAAAATATCTGTTGGTCCTCATCCTGATCATATGAACCTAAGCATTCTTTTGTGCCTTATTACCGACCGAGCCCTTGCAGTGCTTGAAGCGGCCGATCTGTACTCAGGGACAAAAGCACATCCTCTGCACCACGCAGTTCATCGACCAGCTCATTCGTGGTTCCCCTACAAAAACCAAAGCACATTTGCGTGAGCAGCAAACACCACACTACATTATCTTGGAGCTGCTTGCCCTATAGGCTAATACCCACATGCCGACATGCTCGATCAAGGGGCAACCATTTTGCAGTGCTGCAACTCCTGCAAGCTGCAGGAGGAAGAAACAGTCTACGGTAGACATCATTAATAGTTGCATCTTGGCGGTATCAGCAGATCAAAAGATGGCAAATACTGCCTTGCCTGAAGGGCTGCACCTGCAAGGGCTAGTGCAATTGCGCAGGAGAACATTGCATTTCTAGCCTTTGCCCCGCAGCGTGTGGACTTGCATGCTGGTAGGCTCATAATGCTACAATGATTGGAAGCTCAACGAATGGGAGGATCGATCTACGGTTTTAATAATAATTGTCCGCCAAGCCCGAAGCGACAATTATTTCGGTCGTGAATTGACATGATTGGCGTGGTTTTCTCCGTTTGATATACAAAAATATTGCGAGAAGATGTGTTTTTAGGTTAAAAATCAAAAGAGACTGAACAACACGACGTTCATGTGCAATGCAAGAATATTTGCGATAAAAATGACATGGGTTTTGGGACGTAAATCACGGGGGATAATAAACGTGGTTGTCTGATCGCTGTGTGATCACGCGCGGCTCTCTTTCCCGGTCACGTGCCTTTTAAGTTTTTGTCGTCTTGCATCATGTGCACTGGGTTATTCTTGCCAATCTTACGCCTTGCTTAAATGCACGCGGATCCTTATCAGCAACCTTTTGTACCCATTTCTGATTATGTGCAGACTTCTGCCACCTCCCGCCCAACCACCTGATCCAAGGTAAAAGCAAAAGTCTGTGCTGAATCAGCGTGCAGGGGGATACCCAGATGTATAATTACCTAGAGGAGATATGGTGTAGATTGTAGATTGTGCCCCCGTCTCCAAGGAGTATAAAATGTAGTTAAACTTTGTTGTTCCGGTAAAAGCTGTTAAGGCTCCTTGTTCGTTAATTTAGAGGTAGGTGTTGGTTGGCTGTGCGCTTTTTCTAGCGTCTGTTGCGGGTGTAAATCTGAGCAGGATCTGTATATTTAAGTTGTATGTCTCTGTCCCTTGGGGGGATCTGCTTGAGATTCAAGCGCCAGCCTCTTCTCTCAATCAATGGGCATAACTAACATGCCATCTGGACGGCTTTGATGTCTGTTGTGTTGAGAATACCCATTTAGGTTTCTTTCAATGTCATGGGGGGGGTCAATGTTGATGTCGGATGACTTTTCACTGTAACTAGCTTCCAGCTTAGCCAGCCTGTTTTTGCTAATATCTCCACTGGAAAGGCTGTCTGCATGGTGGTGCCAGTTCATGTGAATTCTCTTCAGAGTATGACGGTTGCATCTATTGTGGGGAGCACTGTCTGATTTTCCACACAGAGGTCAGGTGGCAGGACCTGCTGCCATGTGGCTCAACCTCTTGGTGTGGCTGTCCTGTACTGATAATGTGTGCCTGCTGTTCCTTTAAAGTCACAGTTGGTGTAAATTAAACTGCTTAGACTCTTAGGAGGGTGCTTCAGAAGGTTTGAAGCGGTTGAAATGCGGCTGAAACTACGCAGGCAGTGAAAGCGTACTGAATATCGTAAAATTCCTTTACCAGCAGACAAAAAAAGACCCAGCCAGAGAGGTGCAACATAGTACCAGAAGAAGAAAACACGACGTTAAGAGACTGGAGTACCAGGCTCAAACAAGCAAAAGCGCAAGACAGAAATCGCTGAGTACAGTGTATGACACAAGAACTCCAGTTCTTGTATTGCAGCAAAAGTGCGTTCCTCCGATTATTATAATACTGTACTATATTTCCCATGTCCTACGACTTGCTACCTTAATAATAAATCCCGTCTACTGCATCTCACGGTGCAAATGAAAATACCTGCAGAGCTAAGCTGAGGGTTTAACAGACCACCCGTTCTGGCATTGCCAGCCTCAATATGAACACTCAGCCAGTCCTACGGCAATTTTCTGGAGAAATTTTAGTTATTCAACATTCTTGGAGTACTGGACATCTCATTCCGACAAACATCCAAGAGGACACAACAGCAAATGCTCTACTTACCACCACCAATGGTGTGCTCTTCCTACAAAAAGGGCTCTGCTCACACATTCGCCTTGCATCCTTCCCATATACATATTTCTTAATCTGCCTCGTGATGTCATTCGCAGCACAGCTTGCTTCAGACTTCGTGTCCACACCCTACGTTTTGAGACAGCGACATGGAACCAAAGTAACTCCCCCACCTATAATCTGTGTGATGCTGGTGGTATCTAAGATGAGCAGCATGTCCTATTCCACTACGTCAATCCCCATGTTTGATGTTCTAGACCATTTTGTTGTGCATGTCCTCACACATGAATTTTATGTATGATATTGTTTGCCTCCCTCATTCTTGGTATCCTCAGGGACAAATGTTTTCCTGTGCCCAAAACACACAGATGATGATTCCCCCTCCGAGGGGAAATCTTCTTTGATTTAATATGGTCAGCTGGCAGACGCTTGATTGATTTACTGGTTTTATTCAGTGCTTCGATGTCACAAACAGCGTAGTGCCTTTTCTCCCTTTCCAAGGGCTTTTGTGTAGGTGCAACAAGTCTGGTGCTACAACAACAATTCTTACAATTTTTACATACGCCTAGCACGTTTCGACTGATGGCTTTGTTTGTTAACCCTTTATAAGCAGGCTAGCAGTCGCACTTCTTGACTAAGCAAAGGCTTTTTTGTAAGCCTTTTAATCTTTGTTAAGCAATTCTATTAGACAGGGGGTTCTTGATTTCTGTACACAGGATTGCATGGTATGCCGTGGTAGGCTGCAGAGGGTATTCAAGCAAACAACCAGCAAAAGGCTCCAAGCTTACGGGTCTTGTATGCTGCACAAGTGCATAAATGAAGTAAATGTGACAAAGGTCGACAACTACAACAGGTTTCAGCTGGTTCTTTGTTGACTTCAAGTTAGATGAACAACAGACATTAGTGCACACTAATTCTTGCCCCTTTAACTACTAGAGGTAAGTAAGCAATAAGTCCTTTCAGAGAGGGAAATGTACCAGAGGTGGTCATCTGAGGTCCCAAACAGGGGTACTTTTGAAATGTGAATTGAGTACGGTGGCCGGGACTGGCAAAAATCAAGCTCGGCTCCCAGAGGTAGCTGCCTGCTGATAGCACCTGAGCTTGATGAATGTTGCCAGTCTTGGCAAAGATGTCTAATTGCCCGCGGCGTAAACCCTAAATTTCACTATCATTCTCTCATATCTCATAACCCACTGACCTGATCTGTGTCAGTTTTATATGAATCATGTACATTTCAATAAAAATTATCATAGCAACACAAAAATGGGGCAAAACGGAGCAGTATTTGGCCAGATACCCCATTTTGGCCCATTTCCCTGAGAGAAAATCAGCAAGGGGTGCCAAAAAGAGGAAAATCAACCTTCACCAAATTTACTTTTCAAACCCTAGGATGATTTGGTATCATAACGGAAGTCCTCCTGTCTTGTTTTGGGATGAAAAAGGCCCTGGTTGGGGCGTGGTGGCCTGTAATGTGGAAGCTTAGTGCCAAACCAAACCAAAAAAAAGGCTTTTTTCCCAAGCTTCCGCTCAGACGCCCACCAGAGGCATATATAGCGATGTAACCTTACCTTACCTTAGTGCCAAAATTTGAACTGTATTCCTGTCAAGACCACTGGGGTGGTCCTTTTGGCCCCAAATTTCATGAACCATATAGTTATATCATTCAAACATGGTGATTTGCATCAAAAAAGTCACATTTCAGGACATTTGCTCAGTTGACCCCCTCTGGAAATGTACTACAAGACCGTCTGTGACAGCTGAATGCCCACTTTGCTTAACAACGAGCAGGATGCATGGAACCTTTTTGGTTGTGTTGTCACGCCTTTTAAGTCTGGCAGAGGCATATGTTTGGTTCAGGGTACTTTGGTCGGTCAACGATAGGATACTTTTCCATGACTTTTCTACTGGCATGACAGTGTGGAGGTTAAGGTTGCAGGATGGGGGGGCAATTGGGGCCCGACCCAAAATATACATGTGGCTGTCAGGACTTGTTTTGGCGCCTCCTGCTATCTGCAACCTTTCCCCTTATCCTTATTGCATGGCTCTGGCCTGTTAGGTGGTGCAGAACCCAAAGCAATACTATTTTCTAATCCACGCTTGCTTGCGCGTGTGTGTAGTTGCTTGCTCCACGTCACAACGCAACGTCAGACTCTTTCTCTTTGTTTCTAGTATAACCCAGAGCATCAAAGAGAAGGGCTGCACCGTTGCTAGTGCAGAAGTAAAGCTCAATTACTATACAGGAAAAACTCTCGCAGGTGGGAGGAAAGATCGACTAGCTGAGGAGCTGTTTGTTTCAAATCAGGCTGTGCTTTGATGATGGTTGCGACAGCTCGTGCCAAGGCGTCCGCCCCAGACAACCCTAATCCGCCAACACTTAGACGCAGAGCAGGGGTGAGGTACGTTCCAAGCCAGGAAGAGGGCAGGTGTGCTAGGCCACCACTGCTGGCCAGCTGCAGTGACAGAAAAGAAACTCATGTATCATGGGGTTTTGGGCCAGAGCGAGCACAAGCTTTAGGAGCTTCCTTTATTGCACAATTATTTGTTCCAATATACAATTGCTTCTACTTATACCTGAGTCATTACGTACAGCCTTTGAAGGGAGCGCGGGAATTGTGAAATTGTACCGTCACACAACAGCTACATACCCAAACATTCAACCTCACCTTCGCCAAAGCAATTGTCAGGCGCAACAGAGCTGTAGGCCCACCTGCCTCTTTCACGACGTCTGTACAAATCGGAGGACAAACAAGATATGAGAGTGCCTTCTTGTGGGTTGATTAAATCGATGCGGTGCTGTCGTCCAGACTGATGAAAGCCAGAGAAAGGGTGAGGAGCATTGGGTTTGTCGCCAGTTATACGAAATTACAAACTAAAAACAAAGCAGGTGGAAGACTTTTGACAGGACATGCAGGTGTATGTTTGAGCGTCTGAGCATGTGTGCATTCATAATGATAGGTGCTAAGGATGCTAAGGATCATTGCCTGCAGCACGTACCTGCAGCTCCGAGAGACAGGGATGCAGCCAACATTAGCACTTGCCCTCGACTAGGCAAAACCCTAGGCCCCAAATCTGCTGAAGCACACAGCAGCTCGACGTGCTCATGCCCTGATAAAGGCTTTCTAGCAGCGCAGGGCAGACTGAGCCTGCATGGTGTTGATTGGATCAGTTGACTTAAATATATTCCTTCTTTTGTGCCGGTTATGCAGCACCTTGTGTGCTTAGCATAGGAGACCCGGGTCAGGGGAAGGTGCATCTGGAGAAGGCCAAAAGCTCCCCTGTAGTAGAACCTTACTTCGACAGCAGGCACGGGTCAGAGACCAAAAGGAGGGGACTTACTTCTCTGAAACTGAGACATACGTGGAGGCCCACTTCTCATCCGGCTTGAACCCCATTTGCGCCACGCCGCTTCCGATTGCGGCCAGAGTTAAGGCGTCCACACATCCCAGCTTGGGCTCCAGCTGTGTTCAGCATCACAAGCAGAAGCATTAATAACAAGTCGGCAGGCAAAATATAGAGGTGGACAATAACAACAGGCTGAAGTAATAAGCATTGACACATGCGAGTCTACGGCACTGCTGCTGCTGCTCCTGCTAGCACTAGCACGTTACCTGCTTATGATTCATTTGCAAGCTAAAGCACTACTGCGTTACACGCACGTACGCAATCTTCCAGCAGCACAGAGGAGACGTCCACACAAAGAACACACTGGAAACCAACATACCATGCGGCAGAAGAGCTGCAACCATTCAGAAGGGCTGCTCACGCGCACTTTAAGTTCCAGCAGTGACAACAGAACCGTGGCATAGGCTGGTCCTTGTAAGAACGGCATGTACCGTTTCAGGGCTTGCAAGTAGTCTGAAAGCCAAGCTGGCGAGGGTGCATGTTGTAACCTGGAGATCGTGAGTAGCGGACAGTTGTATACAAACTTATGAGGAACGCTGAGAGGTTCTATTACGGCTCGTTGAAGGTAGGGAGAATTACAGGGCGGGAAAGGGGCATCAACACCAAAACTGAAGGGGAACCCAGAAAGAAAACACAGAAAACCGCTAGACCATCCTAAGAGGCGAGTTCTAATAGACACGCACTTCAGTCTGCGGGCGCAAGCTTTGCGCAAAGAATAAAAAAAATAAAAAGCGGGCTAGACGCTAGGGGCAACGGAAACGAAGAGGGAAAAGAGAGAACTCTGCAAGAAACAGCAAAAAGCAAAGGCGGACAGGCTGAGGGCAACGAAGCAAACTAAACTTAAATGCCCCTTAAATCGCACAGATACAAGAAAGATGGTACAGAGAGGGGAGCATGCACTTTTGTGCAAAAGTGCATCACACATGTCACTCGCCTACAATAACTCAAGTTCTTCTGCATGCTGCAGAGAACTCAATAGTCCCTTTAGGAATATATTAGTAAGGTAATAACACCCAATGTAGCTCTTGTTCGCTCGTTTTTTCCAGATTCCACGTGCAGTGATTCTTCGAGTGCAGTGCTTTGGTGCACACAAACCCCGCGCACCTGGAGAGGGACGCCAACATGGATACCAAGTCCGTAGGAGAGAGCTCAGTCAAGCGAGGCTGCACCTCAAGGCAAAGCAAACGCAGCAGCTGCCCAATAACGTTTACCTCCTCTCCCCTCCCTATTGCCACCCCACTACTCCCATTCTCTTCCGCTGATCTCCTCCTCCAACTGCTACTTGCTGCTCTCCTCATGTGCCCCGCCATCCCCATTAAGTACACCATATATACCTTCTGGCCCTAGCTTGGTTGAACTCGCCCCAGGCTCCGCCAAATCTGAAGCGCTACCAGTACCACCCTCATCAAGAGGTACCTCCTCCTCTTGATGCCATCCCCCCTCTTTACTCTCCAACCCAAGCTCTGCCAGTGACCACACCAATGTGGCAAGGTTGTCTGCGGTGAATTCAGAGAGGGCAGGGCTAGCTACTGCACACATGCTCTTCAACAACTTCTGCGAGGGCTGGTGGTGGAGGGCAGCCAAGCTCCAAGCTAGCTGCATACACAGTGGCCACATTGCACACAGCTTTTGGGGCCTTGTTCTTGTCATACTGATCACGCTGATCACAAAGCCTTGCTCGTTCCATTCCCAGATATATTTGAGAAAGTGCACCTCAGGGAGACACTTTCTCCTCACATTGTCAAGCACACAATGCGAGACGACTGGGCACTGAAGTGCTATAAATGGCATAAGTATGTGTTGCTTGTGCTCATTGCGTGACTTACTGTGGCAATCTCCTTGGGGGTGAAACTAGACAGCCTCTGCAAGCAGAAACCCTCAATAATGTCCTGCAACAATCAAACGCGCATTAATTTTTGAACGTGCTTTACACAAACTTTGAGCTGTAAAGGAGCAAAGCTTTGGGCATTATAAGCAGGAGAAAGGAGGACACATCCAAAACATCGTTACGTACAAGGTGATGGGCAGGTGGTAAAGCAATGATATATGATCTATGATACTTGTGGCGTCAAATACACACTGATGCAGATGAAGCGACACACAGGTCGAGATCCAAACAAAATTTGGAGCAAATGGCTTGATTGGAGCAGGGAGAGAGCCACGAAATTGAAATGTTTGGATTACAGCTTGTCTCAACCAATTCCATTCCTTGTCTATTATAATGTAATATAATATAATATGCATGGTCTATGCTCTCACATTTACTTACCAGCCCAGTGGTATGTTATATTATATATTTATTTATTTATTTACATTGGAGCACTGTACCTATACTGAATGCGATTATTTATTTGTCTAGATGTCCTGTCGCACCTCTGTGAATGTGTAGTTTGGTATGTGGCCTAGCCTTGCGCACGATGCCAAAAGGAGGAGTGCATCTGAGTTGGCCATCTGTGTTGTGCCTGATCCATCGGCTGGCAGCATCAGTCTAAAGGCTTCCAGCATCTGGGCAGCATACAAGAATCACGACACATGAGGTCTGAGCAGCAGCTACAAGAATCTTACCTTGCTCGTCTCAGATGCTGGGACAATCATGCTATTATTATACATTATGCGTACGCATTAATTTTACTCGGGTGAGTTGCACTCCCACAACTGCGTTGCCCCTGTTCTGACTGCTTGGCCTGCGGATATATGCAGCAACAGACCAGAGCTTGCCTGGAGATAAGACAGCAGGATCTGTAGGCAACACCCATGCACTTCACACTAAATGTACCTTGATGTAGAGGGTACCTTTCTAAAAAAGGTTTCTAGAGAAATCCCTTGCAATTTGTCACTGCTCACGACCTGTTCCTCAAATTTCCACAAAATTCACACCATGGTCAAGTAGTGGTCCTTTCTGCAACATGAAAAAAATGCACATAATCTCAAAGCCTCACACAATCTGTAGGCACACACCTCGTCAACCAGGTGTGGAGGTGGAGCCCAGCAGGAGGACCTCCCTTCCCCCCTTATTACGAATGCATTTGCAGGTGCAGTGCATGCGCTCCTTTCAAATGAAGCCAGAAGGAACGCTAGCTGGTGGGGGGCTAATAAGTCAGAAGAGCCTGATGGGTGTTTGTGGGTGTCTTCTAGCATGGCAGATGGTGGGGGCAATGACAGCTTGGCAGACACAGCGCTGTGCGCTTGCGTAAGCCAGCTGGGTGGTGGGGGTATGGTGGGAGGGATCAGCGCAGAGGTAGGCTTCTCCGGGGACATCAAAGCTGGGTGAATTGATGACGGTGGTAGCGGTGGTGGTGGTGCATTTTGAGCGGTGGCGATGCGTGTGTTGGCTGCAGCAATGTCCGCCAGCTGAGTAAGTCGGGAGCGTCTAGGTGCGCTTTGCTCCTGACTGCTTCCTATGCAGGGCACAGTAAGGGTCTCACATAAAATAATTCTGCAGCCACAGACTAGCGGGCAAAAAACCTTTCGCAGGGCACTCGAACATTTTCCCCCTGCACTTGTATATCGCTGCTTTATCACTGCTTTTACCACTGCTGTTTACACAGGTCAAGGATCAACACAGGTCCACACAGGTCCACACAAGACTAAACCTGGCATCAGTCAGTATTTCCATTTAGATAGAGGAAAGAGAGAGAGAGAGAGAGAGAGAGAGAGAGAGAGAGAGAGGAAGGTGAAAATAGCAAAAGGGATCATGAATGCATGGGTGCATGCAGGTGACTGCGCATTTGTGTTCACATCCAAGCTTCTGTGACCTGCGTAAGGAGATCCAAACAAAACCACAATGAAGGAGCGAGTGCATCATTGATTGCTCTTTTAGACCTGCCCCACCACTCTCACCTGCAAGTTCTTTGCTCTCCTCAACCTGATGTGTGCCGCCCAGTTCCACATCTGGAGGCTGAGCTACGCTTACGCTTAAGGCCAGCGCCCACACGGCGTGTGTGAAATCTGCCGCTGTGAGCTCCTCAATTAACGAATCGTGGGCCAAAACAGCTTTTGCCGCTGCCGTTGATGCAGCTGTTGTCTGGCCCAGCACACCCAACACGAAAAGTGCCAGGCACAGCTCGTGCAGTAGCGCTGCACGACCAGGTCCTTGCTCAGTAGCATTAGCAGGGCTGTGCATGAGTTGAGCAGCCAGGTGCTCCATCCTGAAAGTCAGATTCTAGGAGAAGAGGACACCAAAAATCAAATCAGAACGTGAGCCATGCCAGAGCTGCGCATGCAGACGACAAATCAGGCAGGAACAGGAGTTTTCAGCATTAAATCAAAATTCAGCCTAGTGTATTTTTTGGCCTTCACACCTGCAGTGTCTCGGGTGAGGGCAGCACGTTGATGCATGCCATTGGGCTTAACACACTCATTGCCTCTTCACCATCCGCGCAATTAACAAGCCGACCTCCCAACAGGAGCGCAGCATGCACTGCCTCGGCATTAAAGGCTTGCTCCTCCCCATGTCCACTGCCACTGACGATGCGGCTGCTGCTACCCGCAGAACCACTGATGCTGTTGCTGCCACTGCTGCTGATGGTGCCGTCACTGCTTTGCCTGCCCTCTTGCAGTGAGGCAATGGCTTCAGCCAGCTCCTGCGCTGCCTTCTCACTTCTGACCCTGCCTGAACTGCTACTGCTGTCACCACTACTGCTACTGATGCTACTGCTGCCATTACTGTTACTGTTGCTTTTGTCAAGCTGTGAGGGTTTGAGTGCCACGGAAGGGAAGCTGCCGAGTGGCCCACTCTCCTCTGATCTGGCTGATCTGGACATGTCCATATTATGCTGCACTGCTTCTTCCAGTCTCGCTTGTGACATTGGCTTAAATTTGCATGCATGCAGTGCACGTGCGAGCTCACCAAGCTGAGGGGGGCTGAATGACACCAAATCAGGCTCAAGTGCACTACCTAGGGTGTTTGCTAGCCTGCAGGGGAGAGGCAGGTCAAGTGTTCCCAAGTTGTATGCATCTCAACCCTTTTTCCCTTTTGATTCCATATGGGTACATCACTTACTGCGTATTTGCAACTTGGCAAACGCGTGTAAGGTTGTCCAGAACAGTAAAGTAGCAAGGCATCCAGAGCTCTGCTCAGGTCCAGGATTGCACCTGGCGCCAATATTGCACTACCTGCTCTGGTACTTACAGGCTCTGGTGTCGGAAATATGACACAGGATATTTTCCTCGATAACATGTGCGTGTTAGGGGCGTCAGAAAGAGGAAGGTGGACCTGATAGTGGGGCTATGCAACTCGCCTGAGCATTGGCAAAGAAGGCGTGGAAGCATGCTGGACAGGCCTCTCCTCTTCCTCAGATCCTTGATCACCAAACATTGTGCAGGCCGTGACCAGCACTTCAAGGCATGCAACGCCACGCAGCTTGCCGGATTGCACTTCACTCTCAACTGTTGAGCAAAGGTGATCAAGAGCCTCATCATCAATGACAGGTAATTGGATCTGCAGGGAGTGAAAGGTACGCAGTCCTCATGTTCTCTGCTGAAAAGCACTGTGCGGCCGATCAGGATGCTGGCAGACTACCAAGTGCTAACAATTGCAGCAGATAACACCACACCTCCAAAGCTTTGAGCTCGCGAAAAGCAAGTGAATCAGTCCTGCTGCTAGGAGAGGCTGGACCAGTACTGCTAGGAGAACAGCAGCGTAGAGCATTCCTTGCTTGCCGTCCACCATTTAAAACCTGGCCATGATACCTAAAGGGCGGCACGCGCGCACGACTGGTTTGGCTTGCAAATGCCAGCGGCAGCTGCTGCAGTGCCTGCACGTTTTTGTGTGTGCAAATGTGTGTACATATGCATGCGTGTATACTTGAGTGTGCTTTTATGTGAAAGCGTGTGTGTATGTGTGTGTGTGTGCGGGTGTATGTATGTGTGTGTATGTATGTGTGTGTGCGTGTGTGTTTGAGTGTGTGTGTGTATGTGTGTGCGTGTGTGTGTGCGTTGTGTGTGTGTGGTGTGTGTGTGTGTGTGTGAGTGTGTGAGTGAGTGTGTGTGTGTGTGTGTGTGAATGTTTGTGTGTGTGTGTGCGTGCGTGCCTGCGTGCGTGCGTGCGTG
>Ga0307974_1001884_pt1 | contig 14697 bp, 6 predicted proteins | sample OrgLakmetagen784_FD_201812 | JGI IMG/M metagenome (GOLD analysis project Ga0307974, IMG submission 201812) | Saline water microbial communities from Organic Lake, Antarctica - #784 | ecosystem: Environmental > Aquatic > Non-marine Saline and Alkaline > Saline | place: Antarctica: Organic Lake... | reverse complement strand
CGGACCCGTCCCGCCAGGGGCGGGGGAGGCCTCCCCCGCCCCTGGCGGGACGGGGGCCTCCCCCGCCCCTGGCGGGACGGGTCCGCCGGCGTCCCTCACGGGTTGGCGCCCCTCACGGGGCCAACCCGTCCCGCCAGGGGCGGGGGATACCGTCCGCCGGTACCGGCGGGTCCCGTCCCGCCAGGGGCGGGGGACGCCACCCTCACGGGTCCGACTCTACGAGCGGACCTAAAGAAAATTCTATAGAATTTTCTTCGAGAAAAGAATTGAATCTATAAAGTCTCAAGTGGTGGAGGTTAGAAAGCCAGGAGGAAAGTACCTCATTACTTTGATACTTTATAGATCTATAATTAAACCAAAAATTAAATTTGTAATTAGAATTCATTTTAAAAAATTTTAAATTAAAGAATTTAACGTTTTGATTTTTTATCATTTTTGACATGACCGCGATAAGTTCTTGTTAAGGCAAACTCCCCCAGTTTGTGCCCTACCATCTGATCTGTCACAAAAACAGGTATATGTTCTTTCCCATTATGACATCCTATAGTATGCCCAATCATAGGTGGTATAATAACTGATGAACGAGACCAAGTTTTGATCACAATTTTTTTACCCATGCTATTTAATTTTTCTACTTTTTTTAATAAATGTCCTGCTACAAATGGACCTTTAGTAATTGAACGTGGCATAATCATTATTATAATAGATAGAAAGGTTTCGTATAAACAAGATTTTTATCATTTTTTCTCTAATAAAAGTATATAGAATTTGATATCCCCCTATATATATATATAAGGGGGATATCGAAGATATTTAAAACTCGTACTCGCGAATAGACTCGGAGCGCCCCTCACGGGGTCCTGTCCCGAAGGGACCCGTGAGGGTCGCGCCTGACGCGACCCTCACGGGTCCCTTCGAGTGCGAGCGAACGATCCCCTTATATATATAGGGGATCGTCGCTCCCCCCCTTATATATATAGGGGGGGGTAGGTTCGCTCCCCCCTTTGGGGGGAGTCGGTATTGGGTCGGACCCGTCCCGCCAGGGGCGGGGGAGGCCCCCGTCCCGCCAGGGGCGGGGGAGGCCCCCGTCCCGCCAGGGGCGGGGGAGGCCAAATCCGCCGGCGTCCCCCGCCAGGGGCGGGGGAGACGCCCCGTGAGGGACGCCAATTACGACTCTCCGAGCGAACCTAGCCTCGCGAATAGCGGGGCTATTCGCTCGGACGGACGCAAAAATCCGACGGAGGACGCGTCCCCCGCCCCTGGCGGGACGGGTTTGCGTACGCAAACCCGTCCCGCCAGGGGCGGGGGACGCGCTCGGAATTGGGTCGTATTTGGCCCCCGTCCCGCCAGGGGCGGGGGAGGCCAAATCCGTCGGCGTCCCTCACGGGTTGGCGCCCCTCACGGGGCCAATTACGACGCCCCGTGAGGGACGCCACCCTCACGGGTCCGACTCTACGAGCGAACCTACCCCCCCGAAGGGGGGGAGCGACGATCCCCTAAGGGGATCGTTCGCTCGTACGAGTTTATCGAATAAATTTATATATAAATTTATTCGATAAAGATTTAAAACTTCGACTGGTTATTTATTTTAAAAAATGAACTTTATTGAGAGTACTAACATAGAGAAAACACAAAAAAGCGTATATGCAAATAAATTCTTTTTCATATACATTTTTGATGTAAAGTGTTCGTTTAATAAGCCAACTAAAGGAGGAAAGACCTGTTGGGATTTGAAGCTCAGTATCTAGAGCTTTTTAATTCTAAAAAAAAAGAGTAAAGCGGGCGATAACCAATTTTCATTTCATTTATTAACTATATAAAATAAAGCTACGAAGCGGATAAAAAGAAAAGAAAAAAATTTAGTCAACGCTCTTATATATTTGTGTAAGAGGGGCTTTACACACAAAATTAGCGCTTAATATATATAATTAAAGAATCGATGCCGCGTAGGAAAGATAAACAGGACTACCCCCTTTTATTCAACATAAAAAGCATAACACGGGGACAAACAATCTTATTGGAACATCTTAAACTATCTCCAAAAATTTTATGCGGCAAACACATAAATAAAGCAGGTGCGCAATAATCTACTTTTTAAAGTAGATTGAATTAACACGTTTATTAAGTTGACGCGAGGCTAACCTTTTACGTCGTAAACTACTACTACACTAATGTATACCTAACTGTAATATTTACACTCTTAAAAATTAAACACTGTTAGGATTTTAGCACGCAATTATCTAAGTCGAATTATTGCTAAATCATGCTTGAAAAATCATGTACTCGCTAATAGACTCGGAGCGCCCCTCACGGGGCTAGAAGGTTTTTTCGCGGCATACGCGAAAAAACCTTCTAGTGCGAGCGAACGATCCCCTTAGGGGATCGTCGCTCCCCCCCTTCGGGGGGGTAGGTTCGCTCGCAGAGTCGGACCCGTGAGGGTGGCGTCCCTCACGGGGCGTCGTAATTGGCCCCGTGAGGGGCGCCAACCCGTGAGGGACGCCGACGGATTTGGCCTCCCCCGCCCCTGGCGGGACGGGGGCCAAATCCGACCCAATTCCGAGCGCGTCCCCCGCCAGGGGCGGGGGACGCGTCCTCCGTCGGATTTTTGTAGGTTCGCTCTCCCCCCGTAGGGGGGTCGAGGTCGCTTATTACGCTTTAGCGTAATAAGGTCGCTTATTACGGAGCGCTTGCGCTCTGCGAAGCGCTCAGCTACGCTGAAGCTTCGCACTAAAGCGTAATAAGCGCTAGGATTTTTGCGTCCGCAAAAATCCGACGCTAGGATTTTTGCGTCCGTCCGAGCGAATAGCCCCGCTATTCGCGAGGCTAGGTTCGCTCGGAGAGCTTCGCTCGCTGAGCGAACCTACAAAAATCCGACGAAGGTCGCATAAATTGCGTATGCAATTTATGCGCTCGGAATTGGGTCGGATTTGGCCTCCCTCACGGGGGCCAAATCCGCCGGCGTAATTGGCGCCCCTCACGGGGCCAATTACGACGCATGCGCCAATTCCGACTCTCCGAGCGAATCTAGCCTCGCGAATAGCGGGGCTATTCGCTCGGACGGACGCAAAAATCCGAGCGCTTATTACGCTAAAGCGTCCCTCACGGGTAAGCGACCTCGACCCCCCTACGGGGGGAGAGCGGACCTACAACTCGCAGACTTGCGTCGGAATTGTCCGCCCCCCCCCGCAGGGGGGAGGCGGACAATTCCTAGCGCTTCGCTCACGGGTTGGGTAGGATTTCGCCTCCCTCACGAGGGCCAAATTCGACACAAATCCGAGCGCTTCGCTCACGGGTTTGCCCCCCCCCCGTAGGGGGGAGGGACGCCCCCCTAACGTGTCATAGTAGGATTTGTACCATGACAAATCCTACCCCTAATTTACGTAAGACAATCAGGCTACCTCCTGTAACCGTCCCAAGAGGGGAGCGTCCCTCCCCCCTACGGGGGGGCAGGGCTCCGTCGCAATTCGCCTAGGCAAATTGCTATTAGGAATTGTGTCGGATTTGTGCCCCCCCCCCGCAGGGGGGAGGCCCGTGAGGGCGGCCTCCCCCCCTGCGGGGGACGGGGCACAAATCCGACACAATTCCTCGACCTCGTACGTGATAAAATCAGACATATTGCTACTCTGAGCGCAAGCGCTATTCTTTTAAGCCAAATTTTATTTACGTTTACGTATAATAAAAACGTTACTGAATTTTTTAGGTTTACGCGTTAATTTACCTAAAGCAGGACGTCCCCAAGGTGTTAATGGTCGACTATGTCCAATAGGTGCACGTCCTTCCCCACCTCCATGCGGGTGATCAACTGGGTTCATAGCTGAACCACGTACAGTAGGTCTTACACCTAACCAACGTGAACGACCAGCTTTACCTATTGTTAAATTATAAGCTTCAACATTACCAACTTGTCCAAGAGTAGCCCAACTATTTTTTGATATAAAACGAATTTCTTTTGAAGGTAAACGCACTGTTACAAAATCACCTTCTTTAGCTAAAATTTCAACTAAAGAACCAGCAGCTCTTGCTAATTGGCCCCCAGAACCAGGTTGAAATTCAACATTATGAATTTCGGCACCTAAAGGGATATTACGTAAAGGTAATGAATTACCAACTAAAATAGGCGCATTTAAATCAGAAATAATCATTTCACCTGGATTTAATCCACGTGGATGTAAAATATAACGTTTTACTCCATCTTCATAATGTAAAAGAGCAATTCGTGCATTTCTATTTGGATCATATTCAATAGAAACTACCTTAGCAGGTACTCCAATTTTATCACGTCTAAAATCAATTTCACGATATAGACGTTTATGACCCCCACCACGATGACGACATGTTATAACACCACGGTTATTTCGCCCGTTTGATCTTTGATTGTAAGAGGTTAATGATTTTTCAGGTTTTGTACGAGTCAATTCACTAAAATCAGAAACCGATCTATTACGTGTACCTGGTGTACACGGATTTAATAAATGAATTCCCATAATTAAATATTTTGCAAAAACATTATTTGATTTTTTTTTTTATTAAAGTTAATAAATAGCATTTTTAATGTTGCCCAGATACAAAAAAAAGAAGAAAAAATATTTCCTTTTAAAGCTAATAGGTCCCCCTCACGGGTCCCATATATATGGGATATATGGGAGCGGAGGACGCCTCCCTGACGGGTTTGCGTCCCTCCCCCCGTAGGGGGGGGGGCAAACCCGTCAGGGAGGCGCTAGGAATTGGCGTATGCAGCGTCCCTCACGGGTTGTCCTGCACGACCCTATACAAATAGGGTCGTGCAGGACAACCCGTGAGGGACGCTGGTACTCGCGACGATCCCCTTGTCGAAGAAATTTCGTACGAAATTTCTTCGATTTGGGGATAGGCGCTCCCCCCCTTCGGGGGGGTAGGTTCGCGAGGAGAGTCGGACCCGTGAGGGTGGCGTATGCAGCGTCCCTCACGGGTTGTCCTGGACGACCCTATTTGTATAGGGTCGTCCAGGACAACCCGTGAGGGACGCTGGTACTCGCGACGATCCCCTTAGGGCCCGTGAGGGCGGCGCTCCCCCCCCGAAGGGGGGGAGCGACGATCCCCTATATATATAAGGGGATCGTTCGCTCGTACGAGTACGAGCGAACTAGCCTCGCTAGTCGCTCCCCCCCTTCGGGGGGGTAGGTTCGCTCGTAGAGTCGGACCCGTGAGGGTGGCGTATGCGTCGTAATTGGCGTGCGCCAATTACGCCGGCGGATTTGGCCCCCGTGAGGGAGGCCAAATCCGACCCAATTCCGAGCGCATAAATTGCGTACGCAATTTATGCGACCTCCGTCGGATTTTTGTAGGTTCGCTCAGCGAGCGAAGCTCTCCGAGCGAATCTAGCCTCGCGAATAGCGGGGCTATTCGCTCGGACGGACGCAAAAATCCTAGCGCTTATTACGCTTTAGCGTCCCTCACGGGTAAGCGACCTCTGCGAGCGGACCTAAAAACTCGAATATTTTCTCCCCCGCGGATATAAGGGGGTAAAAATTCGACTTTTGAGAAAGGGGGGTCGCCCGTGAGGGGATCTGCGAGTTGCTTCCCCGCCCCATATATATGGGGCGGGCCGAAGGGTGGAGAGTTTCGCGCCTCCCTCCCCGTGAGGGGGGGCGCGAAACTCCCTTCGACCCCGTGAGGGGCGCTCCGAGTCTATTCGCGAGTACTAGAAAAAAGTCGAAGTTTTAAATATCTGCTATATCCCCTAATATATATATATATATATAAGGGGAGGTATTATTCTACTTTTCCCCCCCCTTATATATATATATTAGGGGGATATAAAATTCTATATAATTTTCTTCGATAAAAATATACTTATAGGAAACTGCATTACTTTATCCATTATATAGTGTGCAACATTTGTATATATTTTATATAAAATATTCGCCTTAAGGGGGAATATTTTAAAATTTGGCGGGCGTTCGTAGCCCGCGCCGCCATAAGCACATTGGAGGAAAAGAAATCAAGTTCCGTGCGCAACTCTACAATCGGGTTATGTTTGGAGAGAAGTTAGTACGAGTGTCGCGCCCGCGCAAATACACTAGTCTCCTTAGTACGCAAACTTTGATTTCGTAATAGTGAGAGCACTAAGGACCAATTTTTATACATAATATAAGCATATTATTAGAATAACTCTAATTAAAAAGATTTTAATAAATCTTTTAACAAAGGAAGGAAATTCAACATTCACTTTTATAAAACTATGTCCGCGTTTTTCCTATATATAGGAAAAACGCGGAGATCTCGAAGAAAATCCTATAAATATAGGATTTTCTTCGATAGGTAGTACAAAAAAAATATATATATTTCCATAATATATATATATAAATCTATATAAAAAATAATTAATATTTATTCGACGACGAATGTTTTTAATTCAATTAATTAATTCCGTTTTATACAAATAGTTTTATAATCTATGATGGAATAAATATCCAATACCTCGATTTACATATGATTAATCCATATAACGAAGTTATAACAGTCTTTTTTATGAAAAAAAAAATTAAAATTTTTTTATAAAAGTCGAAGTTTTTAATATCGAAGATATTAAACATCTTTCTCGAATAAATTGAATATTCAATTTATTCGAGAAACTCGTACTCGCGAATAGCCCCGGAGCGCTTGTGTCGGAATTGTCTTGTCCCCGCCCGTGAGGGGGACAATTCCGACGCAAGTCGCAGACTTCGAACCCCCTTTCTCAAAAGTCGAATTTTTCGTCCGCCGGTACCGGCGGGTCCCCTTCGGGGGAGAAATTATTCGAGTTTTTAGGTCCGCTCTCCTGCCCATATCCCCAGAGGTCGCTTACCCGTGAGGGACGCTAAAGCGTAATAAGCGCTAGGATTTTTGCGTCCGTCCGAGCGAATAGCCCCGCTATTCGCGAGGCTAGATTCGCTCGGAGAGCTTCGCTCGCTGAGCGAACCTACAAAAATCCGACGGAGGTCGCATAAATTGCGTACGCAATTTATGCGCTCGGAATTGGGTCGGAATTGGCCTCCCCCGCCCCTGGCGGGACGGGGGCCTCCCCCGCCCCTGGCGGGACGGGTCCGCCGGCGTCCCCCGCCCCTGGCGGGGGAGACGCCCCGTGAGGGACGCCAATTCCGAGCGCGTCCCCCGCCCCTGGCGGGGGACGCGTCCTCCGTCGGATTTTTGTAGGTTCGCTCAGCGAGCGGACCTACCAAAATCCGAGCGCTTACCCGTGAGGGACGCTGGGGCGGCGCGTCCCTCCCCGAAGGGGGGGTAAGCGACCCCCTCACGGGGACCCCCCTACGGGGGCCCGTGAGGGGGGCAGGAGACCCGTGAGGGGGACCTATAAAACATCGTCAATAGAAATTTATAGCGGAGCGGTCAGTAAAGATTAATTAAAATCGTTATTAGTTAATTACGGATACTAATTTGAGCCAATTTACGATTTAGGTTTTAAATTATAATTAATCGATTGTCCTTCTTTTAAGGTTACAATAGCTCTTTTAAAAGAGGGACGAAAACCTTGTGCCATACCAACACGAAGTTGTTGACGAGGTGGTATGTGTGTATTAACCGCAATAACATTCACATCAAATAAATTAGAAAATAATTTTTTAATTTGAGTTTTAGTTAAGCGTTTATCAATATCAAACGTGTATTGGCGATTCTTATATAATGCTAAATATGTTTTTTCTGTAATAACAGGATATTTGACTAAATCTATATTAAAAGAAATAGATTGAATCGACATAGTAGCATCCTTTGTTTCTTTTTCTGTTGCTTCAGTCATCTGATTTTTAGGTAGGAGTTAAGAAAAACTTTGAAATTCAATTTCATATATATTAGGTATATATAAATATATTAATGGATGCACAAAGCACACCACTATTGTATTTGCCTAATTATGCTTAAAATGAGCCCCCATAAATATGCATAAGATGCTAATTTGGTTTTTTAACACTAACAAGCTATATACAAGTAGATTACTTGTACTTAAAAGGGAACGGCTTTTCAAATAGCAGCTTTGCTTCCGTAAAGTCTTATATATTTTGTTGTGGAAGTTTTTGTGCCAATTTTTTTTTAAGTCTTAATTGGGTCGTATTAGGCCCCCCCCCACAGGGGGGAGGCCCGTGAGGGCGGCCTCCCCCGCCCCTGGCGGGACGGGTCCGCCAGCTTCCCTCAAGGGTTGGGTAGGATTTCGCCTCCCTCACGGGTAATTTTGGCTAAATCCGTAGGTCCCCCTCACGGGTCCCATATATATGGGAGCGGAGATCGCAGAGCGGAGGTCCCATATATACATATATACATATATACATATATATGGGAGCGAAGATCGCATATTAAGGAGCGCCCCTCACGGGGCGCTTCCCGACGGCCTCCCCCGCCCCTGGCGGGACGGGTATCCGCGGCCGTCGTGGCACAAATCCGAGTGCAGAATTGGCGTCTACGTCGTAATTCTCGCCCGTGAGGGCGCCTCCCCCGCCCCTGGCGGGACGGGTTTGCGTCCCTCACGGGTTTGCCCCCCCCCGTAGGGGGGAGGCCCGTGAGGGCGAGAATTACGCGACCTTAGCACCCAAGAAGAAAAAAATATAAGCCGGGGGCCGCTTAGGTAAGGCACAATCTAAATATTAGATTTATTTTAAATAAGTGTCTTCTTAACTCTATTTTTTTTTAGTATTCAAATAGACTTATTCTTAATGAGAACTATAAATTTTTAATAATTTTGAAAAGAGTTGAATTACAACAAAAAGCTCTATTAAGTTTCTTTTTTTTTTCTCTTTTTATTTCGGGCAAGAGGTTCCGCGGTTGCGCTCCCCTAAAACGGCAGCTTATAACTACCACTTAGTGAAGCATTAGTATCTATTTTATGCTACCCTTAAGTAGGAGTTACTATGCTTAATAAAACTAGAAAATTATTTATTAAAAAGTTTGTCTCATCTATTTAACCGCGTTTTAATAATACATTAGGATGTTTATCAACTTCATACAGCTATATAGATAAAAGCATTAAAATAAGTCAAATGCGGTTAAATAAATAAGAATTATTTATCTTATACTCGCGAATAGACTAGGAGCGCCCCTCACGGGGTCCTGTCCCGAAGGGACCCGTAATAAGCGACCTGACGCTTCGCACTATTCGCTCCCCCCGCGGATATAAGGGGGGTAGGTTCGCGAGTAGAGTTGTAATTGGGTAGGATTTTGCCTCCCTCTCGCGAGTATACGAAATTTATTCGACAAGGGGATCGTCGCGAGTACCAGCGTCCCTCACGGGTTGTCCTGGACGACCCTATACAAATAGGGTCGTCCAGGCAACCCGTGAGGGACGCTGCTTACGCCAATACCGAGCGCCTCCCTGACGGGTTTGCGTCCCTCCCCCCTACGGGGGGGGGGTCAAACCCGTCAGGGAGGCGTCCTCCGCTCCCTTATATATGGGACCCGTGAGGGGTACCTACATAAAAGAAAAGTGGCGTGCCTATTAGAGGCACGCCAGATACCCCCTCACGGGCCCGTGAGGGGGTAGTTCTTTTATATAAAATAGTCTAATTTTATTTAGTCAAACACAGAGCGAAAATCTAAAAAATGAAATAAAAAAAATTTCAAGTTCGAAAAGCTATTAATTCTATACTTAAACTTATTGTATTCTAAAAAGCCCCTTCGATGACCCCCTTCGGTAAGGACACTAAATGTAAATAAAATTCACAATTGTTAAAGGATAATTTGCTTCGTTCTATAAATTTATATAGGGATGAAATAAATTACTTACCAAGATCTATACAAAAATACAGTAAAAGTCGTACTTTAATATTAATCTGTGGTAGACCTATTGGAGTCACGAAGAAAAAATTATTAGTGCGTCCCTCACGGGTTTGGCCCCCCTCACGGGGAGGGGGGCTTCTCACGCCAAGTGACTTTTTTTTTTTATTTTTTACCGCGGGGTTTACGATGTTTACTTTAACTCCGTTACCCTAAAGGTTAAAGGTGGACTCGACGTTTTTTTTTTCATTTTTTGTGTATATGTATAATTCTATTATGTATTATCAAAATTACAAGTCTTTTTTTTTAGTTTTGTGCGTAAGTTTTGTACAACCTTTAAAGAGAAATAGTGTACGAAGACTCCTTAAAGCGTGTTATCAAATAAGACACTGACCTCCTTTTTAACGACTGGATCCGCCAGCAAGTCGCAGACTTCAGAACCCCCCTTTTCTCGAATATTTTCAATATCTTCGATATTGAAAATATTCGAGAAAAGGGGGGTCGAATATCTGCGAGTTGCTCGAAGGGAGTTACGCGCCTGACGCGAAACTCCCTTCGACAAGCACTTAAGGATCAATGCGCCCTAAAAGCGAGTACAGTACGCTTAAGGCACGATAGGTTAAATTAAGGGTGTTTGGTAAAACACTCCTTGTTACAAAGCTTCAACCTTGATTTCCGTTTTTGACATAACGTAAGTTACGCCTGAGGACTTTGCCTACTAGCTCCTTGGTGTCTTAACCGAGATTGGTCCCTCATTGGCAATACTCTAAGGAAACCTTGACGATGATGTATATGTTGTCACAAATCCCGGCAGTAGTTAACTCAGGCAGGACTAGGTCAACAACACAAAAAGTCGCGAGTCCGTCGGATTTTTGCGTGGTCCGAGCGAATGGTCGGATTTGTCCACACGCGGACAAATCCGGGCGCGTAATTGTCGAAGACCTTTTACGCGTCACCGCTATTCGCGAGGCTAGGTTCGCTCGGAGAGTCGGAATTCTCCCCCTCCCCGTAGGGGGGGGGGGGGGGGGGGGGGGGAATGCCGCCGGGGCCCGCCCCCCCCCCCCCCCCCCCCGGGGGGGGGGGGGGGGGGGGGGGGGGGAGAATTCCGACGCGTCCCTCACGGGGCAAATTCCGAGCGCCTCCCTCACGGGTTAGCGTCCCTGTCGGGTTTGCCCCGTCAGGGAGGCGACCTCCTTCGTATTTTTGCACAGTCCGAGCGAATAGTCGGATTTGTCCACGTGCGGACAAATCCGGGCTCGTAATTGACGAAGACCTACCCGTGAGGGACGCGTAACCGCTATTCACGAGGCTAGGTTCGCTCCCCCTTTGGGGGGAGTCGTAATAGGGTCGGACCCGTGAGGGCGCCTCCCTCACGGGTTGACCCGTCAGGGGGGCGCCCTCACGGGTCCGACAGCGTCTTAATTGGCGCACGCCTAATTAGGCGTCCCTCACGGGTTAACCCGTGAGGGACGCGAAATCCGACCCAATTCCGACTCTCCTCGCGAACCTAGCCTCGCGAATAGCGGGGCTAGTCGCGAGGACGCTGTCCTAGCGAATAGCGGGGCTAGTCGCGAGGACGCTGTCCTCGCGAATAGCGGGGCTAGTAGCGAGGACGCTGTCCTAGCGAATAGCCCCGCAGCGCTTGTCGAAGGGAGTTTCGCGTCAGGCGCGAAACTCTCCACCCTTCGGCCCTATATATAATATATATAGGGCCGTCCTTTAACAAGTCGAAGACTTCGAACCCCCCTTTCTCAAAAGTCGAATTTTCCCCCCCTTATATCCGCGGGGGCAAAATATTCGAGTTTTCTCGTACGAGCGAACGATCCCCTTATATATATATATATATAGGGGATCGTCGCTCCCCCCCTTATATATATAGGGGGGGTAGGTTCGCTCGTAGAGTCGGAATTGGGTCGGACCCGTCCCGCCCCTGGCGGGACGGGTCCGCCGGCGTCCCTCACGGGTTGGCGCCCCTCACGGGGCCAATTACGACGCCCCGTGAGGGACGCCAATTACGAGCGCGTCCCCCGCCCCTGGCGGGGGACGCGTCCTCCGTCGGATTTTTGCGTCCGCAAAAATCCTAGCGCTTATTACGCTAAAGCGTAATAAGCGACCCCCTCACGGGGCGGGATATGGGCAGGAGAGCGAACCTACAAAAATCCGAGCGCTTACCCGTGAGGGACGCTAAAGCGTCCCTCACGGGTAAGCGACCTTATTACGCTTTAGCGTCCCTCCCCGAAGGGGGGGTAAGCGACCCCCTCACGGGGACCCCCCTACGGGGGGAGAGCGGACCTAAAGAAAATTATATATGTCCGCGTTTTTCGACGAAAAACGCGGAGATCTCGAAGAAAATCGAAGATTTTCTTCGATATAATTTTCTTTAGGTCCGCTCTCCCCCCGTAGGGGGGTCGAGGTCGCTTATTACGGAGCGCTTGCGCTCTGCGAAGCGCTCAGTCGGAATTCGCGATCACGATCGCGAATTCCTAGCGCATAATTTGCGTACGCAAACCCGTGAGGGATGCGACCTACGTCGGATTTTTGTAGGTCCGCTCTCCTAGCGGACCTACAAAAATCCTAGTGTCGGATTTTTGCGTCCGCAAAAATCCGAGCGCTTATTACGCTTTAGCGTAATAAGCGACCTTATTACGCTTTAGCGTAATAAGCGACCTTATTACGCTTTAGCGTAATAAGCGACCTGAAGTCGGATTTGTCCGCGGACAAATCCTAGCGCATATTACGCTTCAGCGTAATATGCGACCTTCGCACTAAAGCGTAATAAGCGCTAGGATTTTTGCGTCCGTCCGAGCGAATAGCCCCGCTATTCGCGAGGCTAGATTCGCTCGGAGAGTCGGAATTGGCGTATGCGTCGTAATTGGCGTGCGCCAATTACGCCGGCGGATTTGGCCTACGGCCAAATCCGACCCAATTCCGACTCTACGAGCGAACCTACCCCCCCGAAGGGGGGGAGCGACGATCCCCTAAGGGGATCGTTCGCTCGTACGAGAAAAGGGGGGTCGAAGATCTGCGAGTTCCCCTCACGGGTCCCTTCGACCCCGTGAGGGGCGCTCCGAGTCTATTCACGAGTACAAGAAAAGATACGTAAAAATATTAGATTGAATAATAGTGGGATTTGTCTACGCTTTGTCGGATTAGTCCTCTACAAGTGTGTCAGTCCACCCTGCGGGTGGACCGGTTCCTTTAGGGGGGTTGCCTAAAGCTCCGGACCTACTCGTATTTGTACCAGCGGAGGTTTCCCCTTTATATAGATATAGGGGGTAACCTCCGCTGTATTATATAGAAAAGAACCACTGGGTTATCAAATCAGAGGTACGGCTAGCAATACAATAATATGTAGTATTTAGGATATGATGGTTGGTAAAAGAGTTAGAACTTAAGGGGAAGCCATCTGGTAACATTTTTCTAATATGTTACCTTGATATTTAAGCCAAATATCATTGTTTAGACGTTGATAACTTAATAACTAAAACTTATTTAAGTTTAAAGTAATTCTTTTCTCGAATAAAATTATATATAATAGAAATTATTATATAAAAATTATATGCTAGAATTAATACATATGTATAGACTTTTACTATAAAAAAAGAATATTAATTAATAATAATATTAATAATTAATATTCTATTAATAAGTTTAATAACTGTTGATGTATAAGAAACCGAAGAAAAAAACAGAGCATAATTCCTCCTAATAAACAGCCTAAGAAAAAGGGAGTGGAGCTCTGAAGAATAGATCACCTTAGTAGTTGATTTATTGTTTAAATCACAACCTTATTTTAGTATTCTTAAAAGAAAAGATATACAATTACTATCTAAAAGTCGAAGTTTTAAATATCTTATATATTTAAAATCTTTAGGTCCCCCTCACGGGTCCCTTATATAGGGGAGGTCGCTTATTACGCTAAAGCGTCCCTCCCCGAAGGGGGGGTAAGCGACCCCCTGACGGGGACCCCCCTACGGGGGGAGGGATATGGGCAGTAGACCCCATATATATGGGAGGGGGACCTACAAAAATACGACACTAGGATTTTTACGTCCGTCCGAGCGAATAGCCCCGGAGCGCTGCCCTCACGGGTCCTGCCCTCCTTCCTATATACCCAGTGGTCCCTTACCCGTGAGGGAGGCGCCCCTCACGGGGCCAACCCGTGAGGGAAGCGCTAAGAATTGTCCCCCTCCCCCCCGCAGGGGGGAGGGGGACAATTCCGACGCAAGCGCTCCGAGTCTATTCGCGAGTAAGAGTTTTCCCCCTCTTATATCCGCGGGGGAAAAAAAAAATTCTATTGTCGATGTTTTCGTGTACTCGCGACGATCCCCTATATATATAAGGGGATCGTTCGCTCGTACGAGTTTTTCTATTAAAAAGTAATGCTCCCAGTAAAAAAAAAAAGGATACTTATAACAATGAAAAAATTGAAGATGAAATGAAAAACTTAAAGAATTTTTCAAAAGAAAACTCTTAAAAGTAATTTTTAAAAAAGATTAATTTTAATCTCATATTACAAAAGTCGTTTACTTTCTAGTGCCAAGCCCGGCCCCCGTGAGGGGCCCCGTTAGAAATAAAGGGGCCCCTCACGGGGGCCGCTTATTAGTTATTTCCAGTTTTAAATACAAATTTGAAATTCTATTTAATTAGAGTACAGCAAATAAGTTATAGCTAGGTCGCTTATTACGCTAAAGCGTAATAAGGTCGCTTATTACGCTAAAGCGTAATAAGGTCGCTTATTACGCTAAAGCGTAATAAGGTCGCTTATTACGCTAAAGCGTAATAAGCGCTCGGATTTTTGCGAACGCAAAAATCCGACACTAGGATTTTTGTAGGTTCGCTCTCCTGCCCATATCCCGCCCCGTGAGGGGGTCGCTTATTACGCTTTAGCGTAATAAGGTCGCTTATTACGGAGCGCTTGTCGAAGGGATTTACGCGTCAGGCGCGTAAATCCCTTCG
>Ga0307974_1001881_pt1 | contig 14709 bp, 16 predicted proteins | sample OrgLakmetagen784_FD_201812 | JGI IMG/M metagenome (GOLD analysis project Ga0307974, IMG submission 201812) | Saline water microbial communities from Organic Lake, Antarctica - #784 | ecosystem: Environmental > Aquatic > Non-marine Saline and Alkaline > Saline | place: Antarctica: Organic Lake... | reverse complement strand
CCATATTTCCATATATACGGTGTATACGGTTTGTATACGGTTATACTGTATATATACGGTATATATACGGTATAATACCGTATACGGAAATGTCATATACGGTTCTGGCCAACCCTACGTATATACACCGTATATATATATGGTTCTAGCCAACCCTAGTCATATACGGTGCAGATAAACGGTTCTGGCCAACCCTACACATACAGGTTGGCCACAGCCACGTGTTCCCATGTAACTGTCCGTTTCTAGAATTTCCAGCTTCCAGCATGAGCACACCATACCCAGACCGAACGTGCACATGGCTCTGTACAGCTCTAAACACATGCATATGACGTTTGAAAACACACCCACTAGCTGGTGAGCACATCCACTTTTGTTTAAGCACATTCACTGGCTGGTGAGCTTAGGCTACAAGCAACAAGCTACAGGCTACAAGCTACAAGCTGCAAGCTACAAGCTGCAAGCTACAAGCCACAAGCCACAAGCCACAAGCCACAAGCCACAAGCCACAAGCCACAAGCCACAAGCCACAAGCCACAAGCCACAAGCCACAAGCCACAAGCCACAAGATGCAAGCCACAAGCCACAAGCCACAAGCCACAAGCCACAAGCTACAGGCTACAGGCTACAGGCTACAAGCCACAAGCCACAAGCCACAAGCCACAAGCCACAAGCCACAAGCCACAAGCCACAAGCCACAAGCCACAAGCTACAAGCTACAGTGGAAACAATCAAGTACTTTGCTAAAAATAGACGACAGCAGCTTGAGCAGGATCACACACATGAACGTGCACATCGTGAACTCTCTGGTGCTCAGGCATGCACAGATGCGATGGACACGCTTGTGACAGGATTGGGACAGTATGCTGTACACACACGCACGCACAAACACACACATACACACACACTCACACACACACACACTCACAAACACGCACGCGCGCACACACACACACACACACACACACACACACACACACACACACACACGTTAACACACACACGCACACACACACACACCGGGAGATGGTGATGACATCATTTGAGATGTTGGGTAATTGGTCCGACACGTACTGGAAGCCCAGTTCCTCTTTGTGGACGTCTGCCGGTTGCAGGGGCTTCATTTCACTAGTGTGAAGAAGGTGAAGGATAGACAGCTCCTGAGGGGATTCAAAAACGGGGCGGTAATTTTCATATTGGTCTTACATAACACAAAATGCAATCATACTGGTATACTACAATACGAAATACATATTCACACACCGGTAGGGAATGCAAAGTATCAATACATGAATGTGTGAGAGTGTCAGGATGCTGGTGTTGACAGAGAAATGGAGAGAAGTTGATCACAAAGTGCGAAGAATGATAAGCATGGACAGCTCCTGCGGGAGGGATGTTGAAGAAAGCAATACGCGGACGGTGGTCTTATATTTGAGGGAGAATGGACAAAAGGTTAAGAGGAAGAAAAGAACAGAACAGCAGTTTAGCTCTTTACCCTCCTGGACAGCTCTTCAGGAGTTACAGTTGGCTAGGTTATGCCAAGCACTCTACCCAAGCTGATACGGTAGCATGTTTTCGAAATGGACGAGAGCACAAGGGCACACATACTTACACACACAAACATGCACAGACACATGCACTTCAGGCACGCATGCGTATGCACGCACGCACGCGCGCGTACGCGCGCACATACACACATAAACACACACAGACACACAGACACACACGCACAGACACACAGACACACACACACACAACACACACGCACACACCTGAGTAGTAGCCAAGCCCCAGCACACAATGACCCCGTAGTCAAAAACAAAGAGGTCCCCGATAGAAAGGCCAGGCTGGAAGGACGGCAAACCCTGATGTGAGGAAAGCAATTCGCTCAAGGTGAAAAAAGAAATCGACAGGAACGCAAGTTGCTTAACCAGGTAGATGAGGAGCATCAAAAAAGGATACATACATGACATGCATGATGATACATACTTGATCATACATAAATGCTTTTAACTTTGAAGATGGAGCAGGACCAGGGAAAGGACTCAGGAAAGTGTTTCCCTTTGCTTTTGGTTTGAAGGCAGGGTAGGTCTCCTGCTTGTGCACTCAAGAAGAATAAACGTGTGCACACGCACACGCACAGACACACACATGCACGCATGCACGCGTACACACACATGCTTCTTTTCCAGACTTTCCAAACAAGCCCCGCCTTGCTCAACGGCCGTGGCGGTATTCGGATGCACTTGCGGAAAGCTCAAACGAACGACCGACATATATAATACCTGTGTATGCTTCATGTGAACATTGACGTACACAGCTGAAACTTGAGAAAACGTCTGAATGAGGTCTGTTTATAGTTTAAGTTAGTATTTATGTAACAGTAATGAATTCTAAAGCGTCTGAGGCTGGCTCTGTGTTGGCATACGATGCTGCCGTACATGCACCTTTGCTGCACTGCCTGGTATATCGAAAGTAATCAGGGTTGGCCCAAACCATATATATACGATGCATATACAGTAGTTTTGGCAGGGAAATCACCAGATATACGGTCATATACGGTGTATATATACGCTTCTGGCCAACCCTATATATATATATATACGGTGTATATACGGTAGTTTTGGCAGGGAAATCACCAAATATACGGTCACATACAATGTATATACACGATTCTGGTCAACCTAAAAAGCAACGCATCTCAAAACGAACAGCTAGTGTCTGGATTAGAAGCCGGCCGTTCGCTTGCTGCCCTATCTTGTGCAATCAATTGCTCCAGACGTGGCGGGCACTTGATTTAAAATGGAGCCTTGTCAAAAGTGAGAAGAATCTGAACTCAAGAGTTGAGCCACTCTGTGGCAGCTCTGCAAAACGTCAGACCCTCCCCATTCCGCCTGTATTCAAACCATTTCATCTTAGCAAGCGTGGGCGCTTATATTTAATTCCACATTGAGCAAGCTGTGCAGCACAAACACACGCACACACACATGCGCGCGCACATACACACACACACACACAACACACACACACACACACAAAGAAACAAACAGAAACACACAAAACAAACCATTTTCATCACTGCTCCATCCCTCCTTGCCTCACACTTCCCCCATCCATCCAAACAATCTGATCTCAAACCAAGGGGATCCCTTCTAACCAATATACCTCCTTCATGGATCTGACACACATTCCAGGAGTAATTCATTGTATGCTGGCATTTGCAGACCTCGGTCAGAGAAGTAGTCCTCCTGGGAATCAATGCCTCCAAAATAAGGTTACGTAGCTATGTATGCCTTAGGGTGCACCTGAGCGGAAGCTTGGAAAAAGCCTGTAGCCACACCTAGCTAAACAAAAAACAAATTGCCTCCAAGCCCCAATTTTCCTCCCTCACCACTTACAGCTGGCCACGACCAATTTAATACGGTTCACATACAGTATGTTCAGCACAGGAATCTCCCAATAATAAACCATACACGTTCACATACAGATATGGTGAATTTTATAGGGTTGGCCATAGGGTTGGCCAGAACTGTATACCTACAAATATACATCGTACATGACCGTATATTTGGTGGTTTCACTGCCAAAAGCCCCATTCGTACAACATATAATATATACATTTGGTTCCGGCCAAGCCTATATATAGTATAGCTGTCTTGGTCAACCCTTCTCTCTTACCTGAACAATGGTCACATCGGAGCAGCAGCTGCAAGTGGCATCAGGGAAGGCGCTCTGTATAGACTTGATGACGTCAGCGCGCGCAAAAGCGTCACACACCTGAGGACATACACACACACACACACGCAATAACACACACACGCTCATGGGCAAAGAGGAAAGGCGTGAGCACAGCTGAGACGCAAACGAGCAAAAGGGAGAGGCGTGAGCACAGCTGAGACGCAAACGAGCAAAAGGGAAAGGCGTGAGCACAGCTGAGACAAAACCACACACAAGCACACAAACGCACACGCACAAACGCACAAGCACGCACACGCACGCACACGCACACGCACTCCCAGATAAGTCCTCACCGTAAACACTGTGATTCTGCCCCGCGTGCCCTCAGGTGGTACGAGCGAATTATCCTCCGCCTCCTCCTCACCAAGTGGGATGGACAGGTGGGCCGGAAGGGGCACAAACCTGAGCACAGGCACAAGGAATAGCGCTTGAAATATTGATTTGCAAGTGAGCTATTGCACTTTGCAAGGGGCACAACCTGGGGACAGGCACGAAAAGAGAAAAGAACGCATGAAGTGCGGAGTCACAAGTGAGTTGCACTCAGGCAGTGCTGCATACAGCAGGAAACCATTGCAAGGTGCGCACAGCTGAATGAACACACACACGACGCAAATACTCATGCAATTCAATCAATGCGTGCATGCGTGCACGACTGCTGGCTTGGACTTCTTTCCCCCGCCCTCGTCACCGCGTGCATGCATGTGTGCCCGTACACACTCACACACAAACACACACACACACACACAATTAGCTATGTAGAGTGGTACAAAGGAGCCCCACCTGCCCCTCTGCCCTCTCGACTGAGCCTGAGCCACACGAGCCCACTGCCCCTGAGCTGCTGAAGGCACATGGTGCGAGAGCAGGCCCCCTCTGTCCACTGATGAGCTGCGGCGGTGTGTGCCTAGTTGTCTGTTTGCTTGAGAAGCGTGGGGCACTTTGTGGCTGGATGCTGCTCGGCGCAGTCCTGAAGTGGACCCATGCCCTATCGGCTTTGCTTGAGTGCTGTGCTCGTCGGGAATTGCAGAGAAAAGTACCGACCCATCGGTTCCCTCAGGGTCATGAGAGCCACCTCTCTGCATGAAGCTGTGCACTGACCTGTGTGGTGAGTGCGTGAATGCAAATGTGCGAGCGTGCGTGTGTGAGTGAATGGGCTCATGTGTGCGTGTGGGTGTTTCGTGTGTGAATGTGTGCGTGCATGCTTTGCGTGTGTCTTCATGCATTCCACAGGTGTGTGTATGTGTGTATGTGTGTGTGTGTGTGTGTGTGCATGTGTGTGTGCATGTGTGTGCATGTGTGTGCGCCTGCGTGCGTGCATGTGTGTGTGTATGCGTGAGTGTGTGTGTATGTGTGTGTTTGTTTGTTTACGTGTGTGTGTGTGTGTGTGTGTGTGTGTGTGTGTGTGTGTGTGTGTGTGTGTGTGTGAGGGAGTGTGTGTGTGTGTGTGTGTGTGTGTGTGTGTGTGTGTGTGTGTGTGCGCGCGTTTACGTGTGTGAGTGTGAGTGTGTACGTGCGCTTGTCTTTGCTGCTGGCCCCACCTTCCTACATCTCCTGCTGAAACAAGAACTCCTGGTGAAAGAGTAAAATAATCAATTTGCCTCTTTAATATTTGGCCAATTTCATCGCTTGGGTTGTCATTTCAATTCAAAAAGGAAGCTTGACCTGCTTTAACACATCGTGCCTAATTACAGAAGAGTTTTCTTGCGACAAGTACGTATAAATAGGTAGCGATCTGCTTTTTTGCATGCTGCTCGCTCTTTTTAGATGAAAACCACGCTTCAGATTTTCTCTTTCTTATTTTACAGAGCTTGTGAATTTCTTTGAATGGCTTGACCAGAAACCGATCAGCCGAAAAATTTGAAGGTCAGCCATTGTAACCCATTGTACCCATTACCCTTTCAAGAGCGCTTTTTTGCTGCAGTAAGTCAGCGGACGTTCTCTTTGATGTCCTTGCTTTCCAAAACTTTGCATACTACATTTGAGCTTCTTTCGGATTTCCGTGTGGCAGACGTTAGCACCAGCCAGTCAGCAGTCGATTAGCCACCAGACCCGCTGGATGAAGTTTACCAACATTGTTATAAGGCATCATTTAAATAAATGGAAATCGAGGGAAAGAGTTGCATGAGTTCAAAGTACTTGAAAATGTCGACAAAAAAAAAGACCAGCCAGGGAATGCCCGATGAACAGATTAAAGCACTGTCTTAAAGGCAATGTATACTTCAAAGTTCCATGCAAAATAAGACGAGTACATAGGGAAAAACTTCATTGGCAGTGATAGCACAGCCAGCATGAAGGGGGAGGGTCATCGTAGGTGTCTGCACTAGGCAACATTGGGTCAAAAATTGATCCGAGCTTATACCCGACTAAGGTATGTACACCAGGCTCACTGGCTGCTTAAGCATACATCATGATAATATGATAATGCATGGAAAAAAAGACATGTAGGTTATGTGAAAAAGAAAAGCTGCAAGCAGAAACAAATCCAATGAACGAGGAGCTAAAAGCTATGTACATCCTGCATGTAAGAGTTCTGCATAAACAACACAATTCATAACCCCCCCCATTCATTACCTATTGTCTAGGAAATACTGAGGCTCATACCAATGTGTGTCAAAAGCCGTAGAGGCAGAATACGCTGCGACGCCCCAGAACCAAATGAGAAACACCTTTTGAACGATCCACAGGGGGTAGAAACCGTCTACCTTGTCGGTCCACACAGATATTCTGGAGGCATTCCCATACAGCAGTATCTGCATCACACAGCATTTAAAGTTAGGTACTTGGACGACATAATCCTCATCATCTGAAGCCTGAAACTATTATGTGACTTTTGATATACATACCACATTACCAAAATAGCATATCAGACTCTGATGCAGTACGTTAAGGCAGTTAAATCCTGACACGCAAATTGATAGCGGTCGTGGATTCAAACTATTCATGATCTTATTGAGGGTGGTTATAACAGAGAACATCCCGGAGCACCTAAATAGGGTTGGCCAGAACCATATATATATATATATATATAAACATACGGTATTTTTGGCAGGGAGATGACAAAATATACGGTCATATACGGTGTATATATACGGTCCTGGCCAACCCTTCACCTATACCATGTTTGTATCTTAAGGAGGAAATGGCATGATGGCACAAATTTATCTTTGATTTCACAAAGGACTGACAAAGATGGTTGCACTCAGCTTTGATCAACAGGGCAATAGGCATGAAACTCTGTATTGCGCAAATAGCCTAAAATTTGTTCACTAAAAAATCGACCCTCCTGAGACAAAGCAGTACGCACCAAGAGGTAGGTCTTGACGGCAACCATGAGCAGTAACTCCACCACAAAGCTGATGTAAAAAATCCAAAAGGCCTGAGAAATACAAGGCAACCATTGTCAGATCCTGTGTCGCAATGAGCGGTAAATTCTACAAAGCCGTTACAACTGTGACACCTGCCTCATAGGAATGGAAAAACATATTTATTTCGGCATCCTTTTTGGGGCGTTGCCCGGCTCCACAGCAAAGCGGAAGTGCTGTATCTTACCATGACTTTTTAACTATAAAAAGGAACTTCTAACTTGCAATAAATCCATAGCAATCGAGCTGAAATTAAAAAAAACACACCTTGAAGTATTGTCCGTATTTTCCCAGCTTGATGAACAATGTCTTGCTCGTGAGCCCAAAAAAGGCCAGAGCAATGGATATGAGCAGTCCAAGGTGCAAGCTGTGTGGTTGGAGCATTGAGAAAGTCTAGGTAATAAGTCGACATAAAGAAGTTGCTCGCTGTCTATAAGCAAGGAAGGGTGTGGTGGTGCTGCAAGGTGCATACACCCTATTACAGAACATGCTGGAGTCAAAAGAGTCTCACCATACAACAAAGGTATGCAGGGCCACCTCCTCGCTATCCATGGGTTCCGTCCAACCTGTCACTACAGCGCTTGCACCGACTAGAAACATCACTATCCAGTATTCATAAGAGATACGGGTAAGGATGCTAGCACGCTTTGCCTTAGGGTAGAACTCCTGCACGCGGGGTGTTTGAGCGATTTCAGACACATAATTTAGTCTTGAAAGTCGACAAAAACGCTTGCGTTTGTATGTTGCACGTGATGGAGCTTCTGCCGCACGAACCTGCACCATAGCTTCTTCATCAGCCTTGGTTCGGGGGATGTGTACCACTGTCCGTTGGCTTCCCTGCTCCGCTTTCTCGCCTACAACATTGTCCTCAGGGATCAAGGGTTGGAATGTTGGGTTCGTGAACATCACTGATTGGCCCCCCTTGTTTTGAGACGCCCCATATTGCATCCTATGACTGCAGAGACCACCTCCCTTGGTTATCCACGCTTTCCTAAAGACAGGCGAAGAGTGAGACACAACTTTGACCAGGTCAACGTATCAGCAGATTGTTTCCTTTGGCTGCCCACTTTTTCAATGCTACAAACCCTGCTCTGCCATCTGGCTAGCACAGTATTCTCACCTCAAGTTGAGAGGGATGCTGGGAGAGATCAGAGACGGCAAGAGGGGAAATGTACGCAAGACCAACAATCTTTAAAGAGTATGTGCGCGCAACACTATACCTAAATCAAATCAATCAAATCAACGTGTCTGTACATCCCGACCTTTGTGTTGTCTGTTGACCAGTAAAAACAATATTATTTTTTATTAATTAATTGCCTATTCGTACCGCCAACTAAATGAGCGTGTACAGGGCGCTCAACCTGGTTTCCCGTCTCGGCAGAGGAACGGCGTCTTTGGAGGCTCAATTTGGCTTGCAGCAGGTATTGATGTTGCGTATCACACGTAGAGAATCAATCGGGGTATTGCCGGGGGGCAATCGCCTGATTTCTCAAGGACCTACAGCAAGCAGAGTGCATCCATCCAAGGACTTTTCTTGATGTCTCTGCCTGTCGGGAGGGACATGGAAAAGGATTGTCTGCACACGGCTTGCGGAAATCGTGGCACCACACAGACTTTTTCGCGAGAAAACACGCCCACCCGCGTGTCTATCCCTTCCCCCTCATTTGCTGCACACTGTCTGGATATGCTTAATCGTTCGGCCAGCAGCAGTGGTGCATCAGCAGGGAGAGGCGTCGATTTTAACGCAGTTTCCCTCTTTTTCTCCTCGCTCTCTCCCCTTCCTTCCCTCCAGGTGCGTTCCGTGGCGTCCTCCTCCTCCTCTGCCTCCTCCTCTCCAGCTGCTGCTGCTGCTGCTGCTTCATCATCCGAGGAGGCCGGCCAGCGCGGGAGCTATGCAGCAGCGATGGGAGGCATGCTAGCCGGTGTGTTTGGGGCATCCGTTGTGGCTTCAGCTGGCGAGGTGGAGGACGGGCTACACCCCCCTAGCTACCCCTGGCCCCATGAGAGCATCTTTGACAGCTATGACCACAGCTCCATCCGCCGTGGGCACCAGGTTTACCAGCAGGTGGGTGTGAACAACACTCACGTGCGCGTGCTTGTGCCTGTGCGCAAACACATGCACACATACACACACACACACACACAATACACACATACACACACACGAACACACACACATACACACATACACACACACACACACATACACACACCACGCATGCATGCCTGCACGCGCGCGCACGCACACACACACACACACAAACACACACGCATATATGCACAAACATGCAAATTTATGTATACACTCAAATGTACACGTACCTATACTATATACTCACATGCACACACGTGCATGCTCACACTCAAACGTACAAAGCATACACACATACTTGTGTCTTGCACTCGTTCACGCAAGCATATGCGCATACACACTTGCGCTCACAGCAAACAGAACATAACACACTCATACACACAAGCCTACATTCTTAGTCGCACGTATGCGCACGCACACACTTTCTCTGACATTTCTAAGTCAGAGCCTGTCTTAGCAAGGGCAGCTGGTCTCGAGACATCACACGCAGCTTGACCAAAGCCAGCAGTGACGAGCTGCAGGTTACACTACCTTCAGTGTTGTAGACGCGATTGTGCTGTCTGGCATGTGTGCAAACATTCCCATCAGTGTCAATCTGAACATCTTCAAAAACAGTGTTGTAGACGCGATCGTGTCTACAACACTGTTTTTGAAGATGTTCATCGCGTCTACAACACTGTTTTTGAAGATGTTCAGATTAACACTAATGGGAATGTTTGCACACATGCCGGACAGCACGATCGCGTCTACACTACCTTCCTACACTTTGAGTACCTGTCCGCCCTTGATTCAGCCTCTGCATAGTGCAGCTCACACAGAACTGACCAGACTTGTGTGCACATCCGCACATGCGTGTCGTCCCGGCCAACCCCAAAGCAACAACCCCAAAGCAACACACTCTTACGACCTGGTGTACACATGCACTTGGCGCACAGGTGTGTGCAGCATGCCACAGCATGCACTACTTGCACTGGCGCCAGCTCGTGGGGGTGGCATACACAGAGGATGAAGTCAAGGCTTTAGCCGCTGAAACAGAGGTGTGTGCGCTATTGACACGCAGCAGTACCTCATGGGCAGCGCGTTCAGGCATATATAGACGCAGAAGATAGTCGTGATTCATACCTGGCAGGCGTGACAAACGCACACACACGCACACACATGCATACGCACGCACGCAAAGACATATGCGCGCACAGACACGCAAACACACACGCACATTAGGCTCACACTCACGCTCACACAATCCCCTGCATGCAAACGCACACGCACACATACACACACGATTACATGCGCATGCAGGTTGAGGATGGTCCCAATGACGAGGGTGAGATGTACCTGCGCCCCGGCCGCTTGGCTGACAAACTCCCTAGCCCTTATGCCAACGAGCAGGTGAGTACTTTGAGCAGTGTGTAGGGTTGGCCAGTACCACATTTCCACGGTGTATATACGTAGGGTTGGCCAAAACCATATATATACGGTGTATATACGGTAATTTTGGCAGGAAAATCACCAAATATACAGTCATATACGGTGTATATATACGGTTCTGGCCAACCCTAGCAATGTGTGAGGGATGACGCTGCAATGGCTGTGCTTGCAGTCCAGCTGTTGAGCTGATGTACCCAAACACACACTGTGTGTAGTCAGAGCCAACATGCCTCCTGGCGTGCGTGTGTGTTGGCCCCTGCCATCGCAACACCACCATCAAGTACCTCTCTGCGTGTGGTGTTTGTCTTGGCTCGCATTGTCAAAAATAAAAACAATCAAACCAATGATGCAATTGTCTCCACAGTGCGCTCCATACGCATTACATTCAGACATCCATCAAATGTGCTAGCAGCCTCATTGAAACCCCGATTTTTCCCAACAGCCTAGCCTAGCAAACAGACATCCATGCGCGTGCTCGCATACGCACACATACACACGCGTTCACACACACAAACACACACACACACACACACACACTCAAGCACACACACACACACACACGAGTACACCACCTGCTCTGTACATAACACAGGCGGCACGCTACGCCAACGGTGGTGCCTACCCCCCTGACTTGACCTTGATTGCTGGTGCCCGCCACAACGGCCAGAACTACATCTTTTCGTTGCTTACTGGTTACCGTGAGCCCCCAGCCGGCGTGAATGTGAGTGAGGGTGGTGGTGTGTGTATATCATTGGCTGCTTGGTAGTGTGTGTGTCATTGGCTGCATGGCAGTGTGTGTGTATGTGTGTGTGTCATCCGCTGCTTGGTAGTCTGTGTGTCCTCAGCTGCATGGTGGTGCGTCATAATTTCTGCACGGTAGTGTGTGTCATTGGCTGCATGGTGGTGCGTTTTGATTGCTGCATGGTAATGTGTGCCTTTGGCTATGCTGGCTGTGTGGGCTATGTGGGGACGGCTGTTGTAAAGGGGATGAAGGTGTAAAGTCTGTTGCTGTGCCAGGTGGAGGGCAAGAATAAAGATGCTTTGCTTCGTGGCTGGCTGGCCCTGTGTTTGATTATGTATGTGCTGTGCGTGGTGCGTGATCCACAGGTATGCACGTCCATCTGCAGGCCTGCAGCAAACCCTCCTCCCCCTTTTTTATACGCATGTGTGTTGTGTGTGTGTATGTGTGTGTGTATGCACGCGCTTGCTCTCTGGCCTCCACTTTCGTTCACTTGCACGTGTGTATGTATGTTCCGCAGGTGCGCACTGGCCTGTACTACAACCCCTACTTCCCTGGAGGCTCCATTGCCATGCCTAAGATGCTTGTGGACGGAGGTGCAGAGTATGATGATGGTACCCCTGCTTCAGAGAGCCAGCAGGCCAAGGACGTGACCACTTTTTTGACATGGAGCGGTTACCCTTTCCAGGTAGGTGGACGTGGAGGCAGGTGTCATTTTCCTATCGGCTGTTCTAGTACTGTTATTTTTAATCTCCAAGGACATGTCTTCTGGTTTGAACATCCAAGTAGCCAGCAAACTGGAGCGTTCAGTGGCTCCTACCTCAAGAGACACGGACTCAGTTGGTTTAAATCGTGGACGGGGAGATTGTTTCAGAAAGACTCTTGTATCATCTAGCACAATTGCAGTCAGGCCTACTTCTCCAACCACTGAGGGTATTGTCTACATGGAAAGGGGTCAGTAAATGTTCAGGAAGGAGTCATCGAGCGTCGAGGAAACGTGAGCAGACGCACAATAACCAGAGCCCATAAGCATCTATTTGCACTTAATTTCCTATTGGCCTCCGCATAGAAGCAGGCAGGGACGTGCATTGTTGAGGACGTATCCTAAACATACCTTTCACAGGATTGACTTAAAAATGCATTTGCTCTCTGTCAATAATCAGATAAATTATTGATCAATTTGCGCCCTGCTGCTGCGTGTTCCTGCAGGACGAGATGAGGCTCATGGGCATCAAGGCATGCCTGGTCTTGGGCACCTTGATTGTTTTCTGCTCCTACTCCAAGCGCCTGCGCTGGTCTCCTCTCAAGAGTCAGCGCCTGATCGTGGACACTGTCAATTAACGAGAGAGAGAGAGAGAGAGAGAGAGAGAGAGAGTCATTTTTTCCATCACGAGGCCTCTTCCTTCAAAATTATTCCTTTAGGAACAGCTTTCTGTTTTCGCCGTGGTCAACCGACTGCATTTGTGTCGTTGTACGATATGATGATGTGACAACTCACTCCTAGCTTATCTGAATGCTTCGTTTGCTGTAGCACTTCTTTTGCAGAGCGCCTGCACGCTATTTATACATGTCTTTGTTGTTGCAGTCCAGAAATATGTAGTACAAGGTTTACAGAGTTATAAGAGGTTACAGATAAAGCCATCAGCCGGTCAAAACGTGCGACTGCTAGGCTGCGTATGTAAACATGCGAAAATTGTGATAATTGTTGTTGTCATGTTGCACCTAAGGGTTACACAGCATGTTGCACCTACGAGGTTTACAAGGTTTACAAAGAAAGGCCTTATAGCACCTGCAACAAAAGCCCTTGGAAAGGGAAAAAAGGCACAACGCTGTTTGTGACAATGCAGCACTGAATAAAACCAGTAACAACAATAAACCCTTTTGCCAGGACCAGCCGACCGCATAAAATCAAAGAAGGGGAATCATACAAGGTTCATGAAAGTAAGTCTGGCGTGGCGTTTAATAAAATAATCAACAAATGGTCAATTGAAGTGAAGACGGACGACGGATCTCCTCCGCCGTCCGTGAAGATCGACAGCTGCACTCAGTTGTGGGAAAACAACCCTTTCTACCGCCATCAGAACCTCCGTGTTCTGGATGCATCAAGCGCCTTTTCTCAAAAGCGTAGATCTCGAAAACACTTCGAGCAGCAGACACGAATTTTATAAATTAAACTATAAACGTCACAATTTTAAAGTACATAGGTTAGATAACGACACACTGGAGGAGCATGCAAGCATCCATTCTCCACAGACCTCCTCCTCTTGCTCAACCCACCAGAGTAGCCCGTGCCCAAACCAGGCTTGCGGCTGTTTCTGGGGAGAGAAGGCATCATGCTGTCAACCAACAGCCTCAAATAGAAACCAAGCAGGGTTCTGCTCAGAGCAGACGCAACCTTCTCTTGGCCGCTCAAGCCCTCGTGGCTGGTGTCATCATGCAGGAGCAACCTGCAAGGGCGGAAAGAGGTGCTTGCAACCCCTGTGTTCCCTCTGATGAGCATGTACCCAGCATTTCTGTCTTACACTTGTCTTTGTGCGCGAAATTGGACAGGCTTGTCCAAATACATAAAAAAGAAGGCGCTGGACCCACTGGAGTTTTACGTACCAGTCATTCTGGAGGCCAGGGAGCAGCTCACGGAAGCCGGGCAGGTGCTGTTATCAGCGTGCACACGCAGCAGAAATGATGGCATTATGTTTCTTTCCTTGTGTCATCCGCAGATTCAAACCTACCTGTGTTCTAATCTAACTCCAAACTCGTACCCTTTTACACACACCACACACTTTCCTAATTCAAATTCAGAACTATTATCACAGTGTCACGGCACCAGTCAGTGTGTGCGCATGCACAAAACACGCTCAACACAGACTACGAACACCACCACAAGCACACGTGTGAACACCCCAGCGAGTAAGGACTAAGACAGACCACCCCTTTCTGTGCAGATCATGGGTGCCAGCCCGGAGGTGGCGAGGGAGTTGCTGCGTTCCGGGCCTTTTGGAGCCATCAGGTGCAACCAATTTGGGTAGCTATTTGACATATTTGGGGTTGGCCAGAACCGTATGCATTATGTATACACCGTAGATGACGGCCACCGAATGTATGGTAATGTCTCTGCTTAAAAATAATGTGTATACACCGTGTATATTTAACTACCATGTTCGGCTCTGGCCAGCCCTAAGCATAAGTGCGGCTGCTGTGCGTTACGCAGCACCCTTGTTCGTAACAACATCCTAACGCACGTCACACCCTGTTCGTAACAACAACTTAACGCACGTCACACCCTGTTCGTAACAACATCCTAACGCACGTCACACCCTGTTCGTAACAACATCCTAACGCACGTCACACCCTGT
>Ga0307974_1001880_pt1 | contig 14717 bp, 19 predicted proteins | sample OrgLakmetagen784_FD_201812 | JGI IMG/M metagenome (GOLD analysis project Ga0307974, IMG submission 201812) | Saline water microbial communities from Organic Lake, Antarctica - #784 | ecosystem: Environmental > Aquatic > Non-marine Saline and Alkaline > Saline | place: Antarctica: Organic Lake... | reverse complement strand
TGTGTGATGTGTGTGCTTGTGTGAGGTGTGTGTGCTTGTGTGAGGTGTGTGTGTGTGATGTGTGTGCGTGTGTGAGGTGTGTGTGTGTGTGTGTGTGTGAGGTGTGTGCGTGTGTGAGGAGTGTGCTTGTGTGATGTGTGCGTGTGTGAGGTGTGTGCGTGTGTGAGGTGTGTGCGTGTGTGCGTGTGTGAGGTGTGTGTGTGTGAGGCGTGTGCAAGTATGTGTGCAACAGCTTCAATTCACGCCAGTTAAAAAATGCACGAAGCAAGTCAAGCTTAGTACAAGATGCTAGGTGCTGCCCTGATAAGCAGTCGGATCAGTGTCGTGCACAAACGGCGTCAATCGGAAATGGCACTGTTAATTACGGTGCTTAAATGACGTCTACGTCACAATACTGTAATGAACAATGAAATTCATACTGACGGGCAGGTCAGCCAAGCCTGCTAATAGTTTGGCCCCAATGCCAAAAAATACATTTAAGTAGCCAGAACCCTTAATTAGACATACTTAAGCACCCCTGCACACTCAGTTTTTGGCGAGAGGTGCCCAGGTGGGCAGGGTGGAAATCCCTGCCAAAAAGTGAATTTCCAAAAGCTCCTCCCCGGTGCCAGGAAAAATCAGGGGTGTTCTAAATAATATTCCCGACATTTTGGTGGAGATCCGGGGGTCTGGGATGAAGTTCCGGTTTTGGACCCTTTTGACCCACTTTTGGCAGGGAAAAGTGCGATTTACAATCAGGCATCAACCACTGAACTGTTTGGGGTCGTGATGGTTTGCTGGGCTCAATTAAATAATATAATAATGTTGAATTTATTAATATTTGTCTACCTCCCTGATTTGAGAGAATCGCCTTCCGTCGTAAGTCTGAGTGATTGAGTTTTTATTACTTCTTTGTCCGTGCCTTTCCAGCGAGACAGGTTGCGCCTAGGGCCTCCTGGCAAAGCCTTATAAGTTTGTTTACTTCCCAGCTGTCACTGCTCACCACAGCCCACCCCCAGCATCCCATACCATAATCATAAAACTTGGCAAAACACCCCTGGGGGTCGTTCATGCTGAACAACTCCTGATACTCAGACAGCGTCCAAACACCGTGCTACCATGGTTTTCAAAAAATGCACATTTTTGCCTAGCAAACAAGCCCAATGTAGTGGTGTTCACCCCCAGACCTGACCTCCACCGAATGACTTTATTTTTTGATGGTGGCTGGAATATCATATAAGATGGGGGGCTGCAAAAAATGATTTTGGAAATTTGGCTTAGGGGGTGACCAGGGTGGTCCCAAACATAGATCATGGCACCAAAACAGTTTTTCCCACATTGGGGGGGGGGGCCCCCCCCCCCACAAAAAAAAAAAAAATAAATTTTTGTTTTCATGGGTAAAGCATGGTGTAAGCTTTCCAAAATGCTGCCAGTTTCCCAAAATGGTTGAGTTATAAGGAAGTTACGGCGGAAATTTGACTTTTTTCTTGAAATTTTGCGCACCTGCGATGTGAAAACCTGCATAAAAAGTGGGCACTTAACATTTTGGGTGTGAGACTTGGCATGCCAAGCCTACATTCCATGTTTAAAAGGCAGGCGCAAAAATAGTGGTGAATGTGAGAAAATTGAGTGTTTTACCAGACATGGGAATGCATACCAGCAAAGCATGGAAAACTGCAATTTTGCGAACCGTCATTCAAGGGGCAACACAGCTATTCAAATCTGCACAAAGCCACATCAGGCACGCATGACGCGTGCCAAGGGTAGCAGCATAGGTATCTCACAGCCAATCCATCTACGGCACGTCATAAAAATCATTTCCCTCATGTGTAATGTAAATATTGCATGTCTCAAAAACAAATGTCTAATGTCTTAAATAAATAACTTCCTCACGTGGATTATTAGCTTACCTAAAGCAAACTAATCTAAATGCTTAGGCAAAGGTGTCAAGCTGCAATATGATGGCAAGTGCAAAACTACACACTGCTCAACAACGCCCCAGCGCTATCACTATGCCAATGCACAAATAACCTCAATCACTCCTTTCCTCGCTCTCCTCCTCACTCCCTTCCTCGCTCTCCTCCTCCTCACTCCCCTCCTCTCCCCCTACACCCTGTTGCTTTGCCCCAGTTAAGCGCGCGCGCAGGGCGTAGTTGCTGGTGGGCGCTGCCTCTTCTTGCTGCTGTGCTGCTGCTGCCGGCTGCTGTGCTAACCCTTCCTGCTGCTGTGTTGCCTCTGCCTCCTGCTGTTCCAGCTCCCGCTCTTGGAGCTTCTGCTCCTGCTCCTCCCGCACCCGCTTTGTCCCCTGCTTCCCTTGCCTCATGTCTAACACTGCAGCCTGAGACCCTGACACCACACCCTCCTCCTCCCACTCCTCATCCAGCAGAGCAGATGTGACCTGCTGCAGGTTCTGCTTCTGCACACGTGCTTGCATCGCATCCTCCCCTCCCAAACCTGCTTGCACGTAGAGGGCAACTAGGGCTGCTCGCTTGAAGGTCAGGTACCCTAACTGCTGCACCAGCTTCCTCCTCCGCTCCATGGGGTCTGCATCCCTGCGCTGCGCTGCTTGTTGGGCTTGCTCCGCTGCTTGTGAGCGCTCACCTCGCCTTGCCCGCCCACCCTTGGCCTCTGCTGCTGCTAGCGCAGCCCTGAGCCTCTTTTAAAAGCCTAGTTGGTCTATCATCCTTGCGTGCTGCTGCTGCTCTGGAGGAGGCTGCTGCTGCTGCTGCTGCCCTTGCGAGAGCTGCTGTTGCTGCGGCGGCGGCGGCATCTGAGAGGGCGGCTGCTGCGGGGATACTGGCAGCTCGACTGCTGCACTTGTTGTTGCTGAGCTCTCTCCCTCTGGTGCTGTAGCTACCCTAACAGCGAACGCAGATTGCTCTAGTGGTGGTGGTGGTGGTGGAGGTGCTGCTGCTGCTGCTGCCGCTGCTGCTGCTAGATCACTGGCACGCTTTTCGGCGCAAGGCACGCATGCCCAAAGGCCATGCGCGCGGTTGGCAGGGTCGTGGAAAGTGGAGGAGAAGGGAGGAGGAAGGGATGTGGGTGTGCTGCCAAGGGCCAGGCTGCCGCTCTTGAAGCTGATGACCTGTGCTCCATCTGCAAGCTGCAGCTCCTGCTCCTCAACCTTGCTCCAGGCATTGCTCTGCCTTGCTGCCTCCCTGACTCTGGTGGTCCCATCGATGCAGCAGCGGCCAAGCAGCTTCCTGGTCTCATCTGACAGCTGCTTGTTGTCCAAGAGAGGGTGCCTGAATAGCTTGCTCATCCTGCAAGGCAAGGAAGGCGGGCTAAATTCAATGACCATCATGGGGCCATATATGGGCATATGGGCATACACACATGCAGGCAATACAGATGGCTTTTCATGACTGTAGGTGAAGTGGGAAGCCACACGCGTGCAGACATGCGTGCATGCATGCGTGTTTTCAAACGTGTGTGCATGCATCGGTCTCTCAAGGTACTTACTTTTTGTTTCTTTTCCCTGGATTTTTGCACAGCCCAAGCTGATATGCACATGAACAAGTATACCAAGTCTCAACTGCAGCCTCCTGCAGCCACCCTCTCATAAAAGTGAAAACATGACATGAATGTGAAAACCCTAGTTATACGCGTTCATTACCCCAACTCACCTGCTGCTGCCCAGCCCCTGCGCTCCCTCCTCCAGGTAGCTACAGTGGGCACGCACTGCCTAACAAGACTGAGCTGGCTTGCGTAGGCGCACCCTGTGGTCAGCAAGGGCACATATCCTGGTTGCTGGATACGCTGCATCAGCACGAGTATATTGTCCTCCTCCTCCCTCTGTTACACACAGAACACCCTCCATGGAACACATACATGACATGCAAGCAGAAAATACATGTCAAATGTCACTGTGTGCACACAGGTCGACACGTGCGCGCGCGCACAAGCTGAAAAGGACAGCTAGTTCTGCAATTTCTCCTCCATCTCTCACAAAGCAAGGCCTCCATCCATTCTCACATATATATAGTCTCATGCAACATACCTCTATGCATGCATGCTGAAGCTGGGCTGCTCCACGGAGCTCCTCCTGGATGTTGCTGGTGCTGCGAGGGTGGCCCTCCGGTGATTTCACGCTGCTGTAACTCCGCTGCTAAGCTCCCGGGCTTCCGGATTATACAGCAAGCTTTATTTAGTGTGAGAGCAGGAATTCCGCGGATCGGGAGTGTGGAAATGGGGGGCTGGACGCGGGAATTTTGTCTCGCGAGTCAACACGCGAAGTTGGGTGTGAGCCGAACCTTGGCTAATAAAACCCATGCAGAGTGACTTTTTAGTTCCTATATAATTCGTTTGTATGGTCGAGGGGAGCCACGGTGTTTTTCAAAAGTGGGCTCAATCCGAGCCAAAACAGCCACCCCCTGTATCTCCCCAACCACTGTACCACTCCGGACACTGAGACCGGTTTTGCACACCAGTTTTGCCCCATTTATACAGTCATGAAGTCAAAAATTGGTTTGGGGCAACTTTGTTTGGGGGTGAACACCACTACCAAGTTTGTGTGACGGCATATGTTTTCCATTCCGGCTCAGTGTGTTGCCATGCACATGCGTGTCAGGAGTTCCTTAATACATCTACATACCGTAGGGTTTCGTAACGAGTACGACGTTTAAAGAAGGCCAAGAGCGTGTGCATGCACGCCTGCGCGCTTGCTTACCCATTATCTTTATGCTCACATACACATGGCATGCCTGGCCTAGCCTGGCCTGTACTGCCTGCCCCGGCCCGGCCCAGCAAGCTCTACACGCGTCTGTGTGCCCTTAACATCCTCATGCTTTTTCCACCTGAATGGGAGCCCTCACCACGGAGCCCTTGCTCTTGTGTGTCTTTATGGCAGACTCGTACGAGGTCTTGATCTCTGAAGATTCGAAGAGAAAATTCGGAGAGAAGACGTACAAGAGCAAGGGCTCCGTGGTGAGGGCTCCCGTTCAGGGCGCACCCACGCTCACCCACTTTGCATGCACGCACACGCACACATACACAGGGCATGCCTGTCCTGTGCTGCTGCTCCGGCCCAGCAAGCTCTACACGCGTCTGTGTGCCCTTAATATCCTCATGCTTGCTCGCACCCACGCTCACCCACTTTGCATGCACGCACACACATTTTGCATGCATGCACGCACACACATACATACACAGGGCATGCCTGGCCTGTACTGCTTGCCCCGGCCCGGCAGCTTCAAGCTTCACTGGGGTGCTATTAAACCTTTCCCAAGGGGCGCAGAGCCAAGGTACATGCGCATTGTGGTAAAGTGTGTAGCTCATGAATGAGTGTGCCTGCCAATGTCTTTGTGTGTGTCACTGGTGTATGTCTTCCAATGTCTTCCAACATGTCTTCCAATGTCTGTGTTTGTGTGTCACTAATGTATGTTGCCGTACCTGTTTGTTTTAGGCAAGCCACTCGTGCTTTCAGTGTGCGTATGCTTGTGTGTGCGTATTTACATATGTGTACGTAGGTGTGAGCGTGTGCGTATGTGTGCGTGCGTGACGTGGATGTGTGCGTGGACGTGTAGTGCATCGTGTATTACGTTATCAAAGCACCACTATAAAGTATTCCCTCGTGTAAGAGAGTGGCAGCAACACTGAGCTTGCGGGCAGAGTTCGTCAATGCAATTAAGAGTTAGAACAGCGGGAACACTTCAAATAGCGCCTGATTGCCCAATGATTGGTAGCACACAGCGAAAGAAATACACCTGCTGTTTTCTTCCCCAAAAGTGAAAATGAGTGAATAATTTGCAATGCATTGCAAGACAGATTCTCCTCATGAGGAGCCAAGCAACAGCTCCTTTCTCACATGTGCTCACAGCCATGTACAAGCGTTCACACACAGACGCACACAAACACACACAAATATACACATACAGGTACATGCTGGTGTCTGACATCGACGGCACCATGGTGGGCGACGTGGGCTGTGAGGGCTCCGGGGCCTTCACCTCTTCGGGGCGCTTCAAGGAGTATTGGGAAAACGCGCCTGTGCTGAGCGGCTCACTACTTGTGTACAACACTGGTGAGAGTAAAACGGATTCAGAAAGGAAGTTGTACGAACAAGGGGCTGCTCTTAGATGTGCTGAGCGGCTCACTGCTTGTGTACAACACCAGTGAGAGAAAAAACTTAAAAAGGAAGTTGTATGAACAAGGGGCTGCTCGAGCCTGTGCTGGGCGGTCCCTACCTGTGTGGAACACCAGTGAGAAAGCTGATATTATTCGTTGCTCCTCAGCATGTGATTCAAGCCTTACTTATTCTCTTTTCTCTTTTCTCTTTTCTTTGTTTATGCTTCCGTAGCAATTTCCTGCCTTGTCTGGCTCAGCCTGCTCCTCTCAAGCCTTGCGTGCCCGGCCATATGCCTTCCCTCTCCCTAATCTCCTGTGTAGATTACCATCTGCATGACCTTCCAAATTTGAACTTTATTACTCAGCAATATGAACTTCATCCTTCAGCAATATGAACATATTCCTCAGCAAGTGCCAAAGCTCTACCATACAACTTCAAATCATTCTTACCGTGCCAGAAGCTTGTCGGAAAGCTCGTACTGGTATGCTCTTACCGTAGGGTAATTATATCACCACGCTACGCGAATTTTCTGACCCCCTCGCGGTGTGTAGGGAGCATTTAAATAATTCAGCTACAAGGGCCCCGCGAAGCTCGCATTGGGGTTAAATAATAAAATTGATGCGTGAATGGGGACAGGCCAGGAAAGCCTCCCAAGCCGCCCCCCAAGGCCTTGAAGGTGGACAAACAGCTTGGGAGGCTGGCCCTCTATTGGGGAGGAAGGACACCAAGAGGAAAGGCGCCTTCATTCCCTTCACATACGCACGCACGCACACGTACCCGCATGCACACACACCTACGTGCATGCGCACACGTACGCAAACACACGTACGCGCATGCACACACACACAAGTACACAACGCACGCACGCACGTACGTACTCAACCGTTTACACACGCACACACACAATACACACATACACGCACGCACATAAACAAACACGCACAAAAGCGCACACACGCACACACGTACCAGCATGCACACACACACACACATGTATGGGATGTATACATATGTATACACACACACGTACGTACACACGCATGCGTACACACACACTCACATACGCACGCTCGCACAAGTACACAATGCATGCACGCATGTATGTACACAACCATACACACACACGCACCTACGCAATGCGCGCTCACACGTACACGCACGCACACACACGCACACAAACACGCACGTACGCGCACGCACGCACACGTATGCGCGCACACATGTAGGTGCAGCTCATAGGGCCAGAAGGCTCTCGCGTAGGCTCGCATTGTGTTTATTAATTATGTGTTGCCCCCCTCGCATTGCTCGCATTGGGGTTAATTAGTTAAGTTTTTCAAACCTCGCACTGGTTACGGTACCCTACGGTATACGCACATTACACACCAGTCTTTTGCCCTTCTGTACGACGTTGCTGGCCATGCACACACCTCTTCACTTGCTTCTGTGACGTTTCAGCACGCATGTCACTTAGTTTTGCTTGCACCTGTGCACGTCAAACACGAGCAGAGTTTCTGTGTGTTTGTGTAGGTCGAAGCTTGGGATCTGTAAAAGAGCTGCTGCGCAGTCAGCCCGAGGTTGCAGAGCCAGATGCCGTTGTTTCTGCTGTGGGAACTAAGGTAAGCGACGCCGCATTGCATATCTGTGGGTTGCCGCTCATGGCCATTATTCATTTTAGGCATTTCTTCTGTAATTTCTTGCTCTGGCAGGATGCAACAGTAACAGTTTGAGTGCTGAGTATTGCTGAGGGTGTATTTATACGTGTGTACATGTGCGTGCACATGCACATGCATAGGCAAGCATGCACCCAAGCTTGTTCTTTGCCACCGTTTTTGTGGTGTGGCCGCTGCAGCCGCTACACTGCTAGCACACCAAAGCTCACTCACCTGTGGCCTGTTTATGGCGGTTGCTTTGTAACAGGCAGCTTTGAATGGGTGATGCTAAATGGCAATGTTGCGTCGTGCGTGCATGTGTGATGTGTGTCGCGCACACTAGCTCCACACCTTGGCATGCAGCCTGGGCTCAAAGAGTCCTCTCTGGTTTTGACTGGAATTTTTGAGCCCAGTCTCCATTGAGATTCAGCGCAGATAGTTTAAAGACAACTTTTTCTGAAGTAGTAGCAGAGAGGTTGGAAACAAGCGTTGATTAAAACAGTGAGCAGAATATGTAGCAATGAATGCAGCATGTGCTGCATTCATTGAGGACGAGGTTGCAGGTCTAAAGCTTGGGGCTCTCTTTAGGCTTGTGCAGGCAATATAATTGTAATGCAAGTCTTGTTATTTCTTGAGCGACAACACAGCGTCAGTGGCCTTTGCTTTGAGGCGTTCGTTTGTGTGTGCGCAAGCAAAGCAAAGTTACTCGACCTGGAGGAGGTCAGACGAGGGCGGGGCAGGGATGACATTTGCTTCCTGACCATGTACACACACAAGAAACGCGTGTGTGGCCCTCGTGCTCCCTCCCTGTACGTGCAGGTGTTTTTAAATCTTGATGAGGCTGGCCGAGGGCGAGGCAACGGAGATGGCTGGACGGAAGACATGGAATGGACTCGGCAACTAGACGTGGGTTGGGACCTGCACGTCGTGCGCAAGCATGCGGGCAACCTCATGCGGCGCTTTGACAGCAGCAAGCTTTCGGTGAGTGCTGCTGTGGTTGACGTTATACAATTGTGCTGCCATACTTAGTAGCTGTGCATGCAATACTCTACGAGTGCAAGCAGAAAACTCTTCTATAGCTGTCCTGACGGTATGAATCAAATGGGGAGGATTCTCCATTTGAACTCTTATCACAGTCATTTGCTGTGCACACAAACTTTCTGGTATGCAAGCAGGGTGGCCAGAGCCATACATATTTACGGTGTACATACAGTGTTATAGGCAGGGAAATCACCAAATATACCGTCTATACGGTGCGTTTCATATACGGTGCATATAAAGGGTTCTGGCCAACTCTATATGCAAGCTATAATGGCCTTATGGGCATAACGGCGTGAGAGCAAAACCCATCCTCGAGTGGTTCATGTGTTTATCAAGAGCTGCAATGACATCTCGTGAAAATGCGTCACTACGTTGTTCCAGTGTTTGCAGATGCAGTGTTTACCAAAAGCTGCAATGACTTCTCGTAAAATTGCGTCACTACGTTGTTCCAGTGTTTGCAGATGCAAAGGGTACATAATCGTGCCCTTATCATTATGGCAATTGACACAAATTAATGAAGCTGGCCAGAAATGTACACATACATGCACATGCACGCCGTGCCGTGCTGTGTGTGACTACACATTTGGAGACTTCCCTGCCAAAATTCTTGGTACAGCGCCTACGGACCATGTGCTTGATCCTAGCCAACCGCCAGCCCTATTAATCATTAAATAGAGTCCATAATGTGTAAGAGCCAAAATGACAAGTCAAGTTCAGGTTCTTTTATATCGTGCTGAGTAATTGAAAACATGATCATGGAGCGCGCACTTTGGGTAGTGCGCGTTTGCTGATGTCGGTCATGCAGTCGGCACCAACAATGATAAGAGATTCTGCTGCAGCACAGTACCAAGCAGACTCCACGTTGCGTTCTGTGCTCAATTTCAAAATCGTCATAAATCAGAGATTCTGTTGCAGCACAGTACCAAGCAGACTCCAATTTCGCTCTGTGCTCAATTTCAAAGCCGTCATAAATTAGAGATTCTGCTGCAGCACAGTACCAAGCAGACTCTGCGTTACGTTCTGTGCTCAAGTCCAAAGTCGTCATAATTTAGTGCCAAAGCTGATCCAGGCACGGCTAACCGTGTCAATATCGCTGCTCATGCAGGTCCTGGACGATGGCTCAGAGCATCAGCATCGCTTCTCCCTGACGGCAGAGCTCAGCATCGTTGGAGAGGTGAGCCGCTTGCACGTACGTGTTGCCTACTTGCTGCTGTGAGAAGGTTTCCAAGCAACTTCGGCAACGCTTATCTCGATAACATGTGCAGCGTTGGTGCGGAGGTGAGCTGCCACGGTATTTTGGACTGATTTTAACGTTTTGGCTCCGCCTTCTGTCGCACGAGTGAGAGGCGACAGAGCTGGCTGCTCATGCCTCATTTGCCCATATGCTCATCAGCCCTTTCACAAGTTTAAATCGTTTTGCTCAAACGCCTGCAGATTGAGCGAGAGATGGCGGAGGGTTGCCCTTCCACGAGTATGAAAATTCTTTGCTCAAACGCCTGCAGATCGTGCAAGAGATGGCGGAGGGCTGCCGCCGTGATGGACTGGATGTGCGATTGATTGCTAGTGGGAACGGGTCACACAGATATGTGGACTGCGTACCTAAGGTGGCAGGCAAGGAGAAGGCTTTGCAGGTGGGCGTACTTTGCAGTGTTTATATGGAGTGCGTCAACTGCACTGTTGAAGTACGTGTGCGCTTGGAATTTGCGATGGGTTGTGTGTGGACGTGCGCATGTGTGTACGCAAGTGTGTGGCACACGTCCTTGCTGTATGTATGTGCAGGTATGAGCGCTTGAGTTTTGATACACAAAGGCAGAGGAGGTTTGAGGTTTTAGACTGGAGTTCGGGGATTGGCAGAGCTGCTGTTCAATGGCCTTACTGCTGTTTGTTCCAGCTGCCTTTTTGCTCAAAAGTCTGATTTGGCAGTGCAAGAAACTTCTTCTTTAAAGCATCTTGCTGCTCGTGTACCAAGTTGCTTGTGACACAAGTACCTTGTGCTTGCAGCAGGCCCACGTCGGTGTTTCTTACACAGCCGCTTCTCCCCTTTTGTGCACGTTGTCGTAGACAGCTGTTAAGGCTCTGTCTACCTGCTTTTGCTGCTCATGTGTCCAAAACGATCCTGTGCTGAGAAGGATAGTCCACAGCGGCTTGTTTTATATGCACAATCCTGTATGATATCCACAAGTATGTCGAGAGCTTAATGCTCAGCCCAGAGATGTGGACTGCGCATGTGGTGCTTACTGATTCAGCTTGCTGTGTAACAAATATCAATACTAAAAAAGCGATTTAAAGCCACAAAGCTTTTTGGGGCAAGCTAGCAAGGCAGTGAAAACCACTCCTCTCGCTAGAAAGAGAAAGAAATAACATCGGTTCTGGAAACCTGCTTAAGCGCGGCCAACGTAGTGAATCCAAGCGAAGAGGCAAGGCCGTGTAGAGATCAGCATATGGTGTCAGGAAGGCAGTATCGTACGGAGCTGCAGGCAGGAGTGCACAATTGTAACAACTGATTTGTTGCTGGTGAGCATCAACCTGTGTGTCTGTGTGTTGCTGTTCCTTACGAGTTTTGACAACAGCGCTGAGAAGCGCATTTTTTTGGCTGCGTTCAACTGTATGCAAGTTGGAAGGAGGAGGCCATTACACATCTAGATTAACTTTATAATGGTCGTTGCTCTTGTTTCTGCCGCTGCAGTATCTTCGAGACAAGTTTGACGTACCTGAGCACTATTGTGTGGCAGCAGGCGACAGGTATGTGCACTATTGTGTGGCAGCAGGTATGTGCACTATTGCGTGGCAGCAGGTATGTGCACTATTGCGTGGCAGCAGGTATGTGCACTATTGCGTGGCAGCAGGCAACAGGTATGTGGGCTTGCCACCGTGTACGTATGATGGGTTCAGGTTTCTAATTTGTGCCGGCCGTGGCTCCATGTCTGCCTTTGACAAGCTATCTACATGTTTCTCACATAAATCATCCTGTGTTTTTGTACACTAACTGATTGTATGTATGCGCATACAAGAGACCCGTTTGAACTGCTTTCTGCGGCCTCCTTTGCCATTGTGCGTACACACATGTGTACACACACGCACACATACACGCACGCACACACCCTCACACTCACAAACAGCCTGCTGTTTCTTGATGCTTTTAGCATCAAGATGCCAAGAGCAATGGCATTTTGTTGCTGTAGGGTACCACCCTACCATTGTAGTGAGCAATGCTAGCACACAAACACACACGCTCAAGCAAATACATACACACATACACACAGCGGCAATGACATCCTAATGCTAGAGGGTGACCACCCTGCTATAGTGGTGGGCAATGCACAGCCCGAGCTGCTAGCATGGCTTGCGCATCAACCTCAGGTAGGCTAACGCTTCAGCAAAAGTCGACAATCGGCAGGTCACTTGGTCGACGATGCGCGTGTGAACACATATGTGTCAGTGTAAATGTATGTGTTGGTGTAAAATGCGCATGTGATTACATGTGTCAGTGTAAAATGCAGGAACAGGGACATCCGCAATGCACGCTGTAGCTTTTACAACCTTGTTAATTCGTGCCTCCGCTGCTGGTTTGGAGGTTCTTGGTGTCTTTCTGTTGGGCAATTTTCCCACCCAGGGCTGTTCTCATCGCGTCGTGGCCCTGCAAGCTGTCCTGTCTGCTATTGATGCTGGCACATACAGCTTGTATTTGCACAAGAAATCTGTAGCAGACTGGATATCTCACAGGCTCATGATGATCAATCACTCATGCGGCTCGGGTTGCTGTTTAAAAATTATCATTGTAAAGGGTTTGCATTTAGCTTACCCAGGTGGCAGAGCACGTGTGCACGCCTTCTTAATTCGAGAAGTTCGCAAAACACATTTAAGAAAGCATGTTGTAATGAGTGCCTGCCATTGTGTGCGTGTGTGTGTGTTTGTGTTTGTGCTCGTGTGCCAATTTGTACTCGCTGTTAGCTGGTGGCCGTGGGGTTGTACTTTTGTTGTTACCTTTTTGATTAAGTGTGACTATTGTGTTGCAATTAACCAGTAAGCTCCTTGGCCTCTCCAATTTCATGATCAGGTTCTGAGCTGGAGAAGCTGATTAACGCTGTGTTGGGCACATAAAGCATTGCTCTGCCTGGCCTTCCTTAAACTTACAGTGTGAGGCAATGTTTTGCAACTGCTGCGTTCTAGCTTGATGGCCCAACACACAAGAAAGTGCTCTGTGAGTTCGCTGCTTCCAAAGCCGACTTAGCACAGCAATCCTGCGTCCCAGGAGTCAACTCTTGCCTGGACAAAAATGCAACCCTGGATGAAAGCGACTCGTCCTGTAGCACGGTTGTTTCTTTTAATGTCAGCAGGGGTACCCCAATTAATGGTTGCAAGGTGTTATTGGCAAAAGCAAAATGGTGTACACCGTACACTTGTGACAGGCTACGAGTGGACACAGGGGCAGCAAGAAACACGACCTTCGTACCTACTCAGATGTTCAGCGTGTGCCATAATAATTTTTAATGTGGCTCAACTTACCCGACTTGTTTTTGTGTGCCATCGTGTTTTATTGACATGTTTCTGCTTTAATCGCAGACGGGCAAGGTGCTGCTGTCGGAGGCCATTTACGCTGACGGCATCATGGAAGGCCTGGCTCGGCACGGCCTGTTCTAAACAGATGTGCCACCTGCTTTCAACAGGGTATGCTCTGTGCGCACCACGCAGCTTTTTTGCTTTGTGCTCTCAAAGCTGGTTGTATACACTACGTGCTCCATGGGGAAGGCTTTGGCAGTATGTCACGAGCACAATTTTGGTATTGTGCTTGCTTGAGTGTACATCTCTGCTATTGAGGCGAGTTTAGGCCTTTTAGCACGGCTTCCAATGTAGTTTAAGATGTTTAATCGTCCATTTTGATGTATTTTTGAGATGTAAGCTGCTGCGCAGACAACCTCATGATAAAGGAAGCCTCTGATTTTGAATGGATTCCTACTTGGTTTGTTGACAAGTTCGATGGTGTTTCAGGAACAAGCGTACAAATCCCCCTCTACAGGAGTTTTTACCCTTTATCATGTTGAATAATAAGGTAGTGCGACATGCAGGGTGGTGTGGCTGGGAACCTTTTTTCCTCCTTGCAATGGCTAAATATTTGATTTGTTGAACCCGCACATCTATATTGGTTTCATTACTGTTAAGTCGGCAATTGCGCAAAAGCTGCATACATTGTGTAGCAGATCACAGGCATGTATGTTTGGCAAATCCAGCAAAGGTTGATGCCTTTCTCCTGGTAGTTGGCGATAAGAATTTGCAAATCCGAGATACAGAACTTGCAATTTTTTTTGTTTGTGCGTTACTGGTGTAGAAGGAAATCGAGTCCTGGAATTTTTGGCTCTAAATTTGTTTGTTTGTTTCAACCTTCCTCTTTTCATGCAGTTTCCCCCTTTTACAACTGTACAGGGGTACTTCCTCTACCTGGTTTACTTGCTGGGTACTGACAGAGTTCTGTAATTAGGCCTTTTTAAGATATTTATGAGAGGACAAGTGAGTGAAGCAAACTGCTGGTAGCCATCGTACATGACCCGTAATACCTTAAGGACACAATCTTTCTCTATATGGGCGGTTTGAGTCCTTGCTGACATCCTGTAGGAGGGAACGAGTGTGATGATGCCGTGGCAAAGTTTAGTTTAGTTTAGTTTGGATTACAAAGGCATTCAACCTGGAATGGCTGCTCAACCTATGAGAACGAGGTAAACCTCAAAACAAACCAAGTAAGAAAAAGGGCTGTAATGCAACTGGAAAATGCTAACCTTACAGACACGAGAAGAAGTAGGCAAAAACACATCAAAGTGTAGACGTTGGTTCACCAAAGTAGACGCATACTGAAAAATAGTTACCTTTCAAAGGTCAAAACCCCCCACACACTTAGCTTGTTGGCAACGCAGGGACACCTGGAGTTTGAACACAAGTGTGAGACTACTGAAACTGGTCTGTACAACCGACTGGTCTGCTGGTCTGTA
>Ga0307974_1001878_pt1:0-12500 | contig 14718 bp, 16 predicted proteins | sample OrgLakmetagen784_FD_201812 | JGI IMG/M metagenome (GOLD analysis project Ga0307974, IMG submission 201812) | Saline water microbial communities from Organic Lake, Antarctica - #784 | ecosystem: Environmental > Aquatic > Non-marine Saline and Alkaline > Saline | place: Antarctica: Organic... | reverse complement strand
CCCAGTTGCCGACCATGCAATAATGAAGGCGACCAGTGGCTGCAGCAGCAGCAGCATATATGTAGGGTTAGCCAGAACCGTATATATACACCGTATATGACCGTATATTTGGTAGTTTCCATGCCAAAAATAACGTAGATACACCGTATATGTATGGTTCTGGCCAACCCTACAGATATGTGTAGTATCTTGAGAACCTCTCTACTAGTGTTCCAACAGTCCATGCCTTAATTTGTTACGACGTAAAAGGGCTGAGAAGTTCTCTTTACACTTACACACCCACCCACAGCTGAGGGTGCCAAGCAAGGGGGACACAGCAATGCACGATGCACGTCATATAAAAATGAACCCGCTGTTCAACATATCGCTGCACTTAAAACATCTATTGGCTTCCAAAAGAATGTGAAGAACATCGAATTAAACACAATCGTCCCAAAACTGTGACTGTGCCCACGCACAGGCAGCCAGCAGCTGAGGAGTGCAAGGGAAGCAGCAGCCAGGTCTCACGTCGAGACGCTGCGCTCCAAGCGATTCTACTGCGACCTGGAAGAGCTGCAAATGAACGACCTGGCGCTGAAGATGAAGGACGAAACAGATGCACGTCAGGGAAAGATGATGCAGATCCTGGTGCGTTGCATTTTGCGTTGTTCCTGCTGGCAAAACACGTTGACGATGTGCGTGCCATACAAGGAAAGGGAGAGGGAAGGAGAGAAAGATGAGGCAGGTCTTGGTGCGTTTCGTTTTGCGTTGTTTCTGCTGGCAAACCACGTTGACGATGTGCGCGCCATTAAAGGAAAGGGAGAGGAAGAAAGGGAAGGTGATGCAGATCTGGTGCGTTGTGTTTTGCATTGTTCCTGCTGAGGTAGCTCATTGGCGATGTGTGCGTCATTGAAGGAAAGGGAGAGGGAAAAAGGGAAGGTGATGCAGGTCTTGGTGCGTTGATCCATAAGCGGACAGAGGTTGTGCAGAACGCAGATGACTGTAAGTCATAGCATGCTACTCTTTACAAAACACCGCAGGCCAAGGATCTATACTCCGACGAGATCCATTGGCGAATGGAGCTCGTGCAGAACGCGGATGACTGCGATTACACGGCCCCACTACCGTGGCTTTCCTTTGATCTAAGGAGTAACACCATCCTTGTCAAGTGCAATGAGGTGGGTGCTACAGGCAATTAGAGAGTCACTTGGGATGCAAGAGAGATACGATCATTTATGAGGCAGTGGATGTGTGTGTGCGTGTGTGTGTGTGTAATTCTGAGGTATGAGGCATCTACGAAGCGACACCATCCTTGTCAAGTGCAATGAGGTGGGTGCTACAGACAGACAATAAGAGTCACTTGAGATGCGAGAGAGATACGATCATTTATAAGGCAGTGTGTGTGTGTGTAATTCTGAGGTATGAGGCATCTACGAAGCGACGCCATCCTTGTCAAGTGCAATGAGGTGGGTGCTACAGAAAATAGAGTCACTTGGGATGCGAGAGAGATACGATCATTTATGAGGCAGTGGATGTGTGTGTGCGTGTGTGTGTGTTTGTGTTTGTGTGTGTGTGTGTGTGTGTGTGTGTGTGTGTGTGTGTGTAGTGACACACATACATGCACACATACACACATGCTAACATAAACAGGCACACACACATGCTCACACACGTGACCAAAACGCTGCCTGCACTGCCTCTGGCGAGTGCAGGTGGGGTTCCCTCATGCGGATTGCACACATACACACACGCTCAGACACACACACACACACACACACACACGCTCACACACACACACACACACACACGCACACACACACACAAACACACACGCTCACACACACACACACACACACACACACACACACGTATCCAAATTGCCGTTCCTGCTACCCCTGGCGCAGGTTGGGTTTACTCCCAAAGACATTGACTCCATCTGCGACGTGTCCGACAGTAAAAAGGCAAACAAGCCGGGCTACATCGGTGCGTGCTGCCGCTCAATTTCCTTTGTTATCTGTTTGTATACGTGGCTGTGCCGTCTTATGAGTTCAGTGTGAAACACCTGAACTCAGGTTCTTGAAGTGTAGCATAAAGTGAGATGTTCTCACTTTCTGCTTTTCTCCAGTTTCTGCTTCCCTTCTCCATTCTTTTTATCCTTAGAACACAACTCTCTCTTTAGCATACTTCCCCCCCTCCCTCACCTCTTTTCTATATTTTAGTTTTTAGTTTTCTCCTGTTTCTCCGGTTTCTCTGAGTTGTTGTGTTCTCCTTGGTAATAATGACAGAGGCCTATGCATCTCACAATGCAAGCGAAATAGAACTTTTGTTACCCTCATTGACATGATTGTTCAAACCCCTTGTCATCTGTTAAAGGTAAATGTGGCTACACCATTTTATATTGCCCTGTTGACAAAATGTTTGCATTGCCTTGTTGACAAAATGTTTGCATTGTCTTGTTGACAAAATGTTTGCATTGCCTTGTTGACAAAGTGATTGCGGTCGGCAACAGAGTTCCATCCGTTAGGCACACCACCATCGATTTCATGCCTAAGGGTTAGGGTTTAGGGTTTGGGTTAAGGTTAGGGTTAGGGAATAATTTCATGTCTAATTCCATGTCTTCACTTGCGGCGCACGATTTCAGTTTGATATGACATGATCGTGCAATGGCGATCACGCCATACTTTGCCGCTGAGAGATGTCAAGGAATGATGGCACCCCTGTGTGCACAACCCAAACAGCTTGCACGTCTGCATTTCTATGCATGATGCCCACGTGAGAATTGCATTCAGATGCGTAGCCATGCTCGTTCAGATACTTTGCTCTATATCTTATGTATCAAGTTCAGTACCTTGGTGCTCATAACCAAATTATCCTGTGGCACATGCTTGCAGGACAAAAGGGCATCGGGTTCAAGTCTGTGTTCCAGATCACAGACACTCCCACAATCCACTCCAACGGCTTCAACATCAAGTTCGACCTGAACCTGCACCCCCTGCTTGGTAAGAGCAGTGGTATCCTTTGTGCATGATTGTGCAGAGTGTGTGCACGCATGCGTGTATGAGTGTACGCATGCTCTGTTTAGCCCGTGCATGATTGCGCAGTGTGTGTGCATGCATGCGTGTATGAGTGTGCGCATGCTCTGCTTAACCACTCCTCCATGTGTATGCACGTGTGTGTGCATGCATGCGTGTATGAGTGTGCGCATGCTCTGCTTAGCCCGTGCACGATTGCGCAGTGTGTGTTCATGCATGCGTGTATGAGTGTGCGTATGCTCTGCTTAGCCCGTGCATGATTGCGCAGTGTGTGTGCATGCATGCGTGTATGAGTGTGCGCATGCTCTGCTTAACCACTCCTCCATGTGTATGCACGTGTGTGTGTATGGCTTTGGGCATTATGGCGGCTGAAGCAACTGTAGGGATTGGCCAGGAAGTACATGCAGTTGGCGTTCACCAGCTAGGGTTTTTCTTTGTTTTCCTTTGCTTGCTATGTTGACCATCAGGTCACAGTTGCTGTTAGCGCTTCTTTTGTAAAGATGTGAAAGGTCACAGTTGCTGTTAGCACTTCTTTTGTAAAGATGTGACGCTCTGTGTTTTGACATGCACAATTTTCGATCGATGTCTGTACGTTTTGTTGTCCCACACTCACATATCTTGGAATCCTTCTCACGCTAGAAACCCCTCTTTGCACACGAGTCCTACATGTGAGGTTTTGTGGCAGAGAAGCCTTCAAATACAAGGTCGTATATGGTGTGTGTGTGTGTGTACAGTATTTGTGGCAGGGAAAGCTTGGATCACAAGCTCAGGTACGATGTAAGCACTTACAGTAGTAAGATCTTTAGCCATTAGGTCACATATGCTGGGGGATATATTCCTTGGACGCTGCTGTTTGTCAGCAACACCCTTCCCTTGCATGTTCTTACCTCAGCTGCTTGAGAGCGACCTGAGTTCCTTGCGTTGCTTTTGCGTCAGTCTGCCTACTTTTTGTTCTGCGTGTGCCTTCATTCCGCACCTTTTAAGTCAATGTGCTTACCTTTTTTTCTGCGTGTGCCTTCATTCCACAGCTTTCGAGTCAATGTGCCTACTTTTTGTTCTGCGTGTGCCTTCATTTCACAGCTTTTGGGTCAGTCTGCCTACTTTTTGTTCTGCATGTGCCTTCATAGCACAGCTTTCGAGTCAATGTGCTTACTTTTTGATCTGTGTGTGCCTTCATTCCACAGCTTTCGAAACAATGTGCTTACCTTTTGTTCTAATTGTGCCTTCATTCCACAGCTTTTGAGTCAATGTGCCTGCTTTTTGTTTCAACTGTGCTTCATTCCACACACAGTCTACATCCTGCCAACCCAGGTACACACTCTCACACTTTGACACTCACACAGATAGGAGGGCGATGCAGATGACACACACACACATACACACACACGCACACACACACACACACACATACACACACAAACACACACAGGCTACATCCTGCCAACCCTCGTCCAGCCCCTTCCACTATCCGACCACAACCCTGACGAGGTGGCCACATGCATTGAGCTGCCTCTGAAACCGGAGTTCCAAGGCCAATCCACTGGTGCGCAAAAGCAATTATGGCAAGGTGGCCACGTGCATTGAGCTGCCTCTGAAACAGGAGTCCCAAGGCCAAAGCGCTGTTGAGGCTGCGCTTGCTGGTTTGTGAATGTGTGTGTGTATGTGTGTGTGTGTATGTGTGTGTGTGTGTGTGTGTCAAGCCGGCACAGGAGCAACCATGGCAAACTACGTTGTTGATCCTGATCAGATGCTGCCCCTGTACGAGCGCCAAAGCCGACTGGTGAGGGGCTAAGCTGAAAGATTGCCCACGGGTGAAATTCTAAAATTATGCCGGCAGATGCATGAAAAGGTGATAGGATTATAAAGTAAATACTGAACAGATGCGACCCTTATTATATAGACCTGCCTTTTAAGCAGACATCCCAAAGGTGACTTGTTGGGATACAACTTAACTTATGATACAAACATCGATGCACAGGTTTTATGAGAGTGCATGTTCAATATGCAAAACACAAGCATGCATCCATTTTGGCGCACATTTGAACCTAACGTGCATGCACACATATACACGCCCACAAACAAACACACACAACACACACAGGAGGACGTGACCTGCGTGCCAAGTTTTCCAGCATGAGCCCTGTGCTGCTGCTGTTCCTGCGCAGCCTGCGCTGCATTTCCATCCGTGATGCAGTTGCGGACACACAATACCTATTCACAAAGGCCCAGGATAGGTGTGTGCGTTGTGTGTATGTGTGTGTATGTGTGTCATATGCATCGTCCTTCCAACTGTGTGAGTGCCTAAGTGTGTTGGTGTGTATGTGTGTGTATGTGTGTGTATGTGTGACAAATGCATCGTCCTTCCAACTGTGTGAGTGCCCAAGTGTGTGGGTGTGTGCCTGTATTGTACTTGTGCGCGCGCATCTGTGTGTGTGTCACATGCATTGCCCTTCCAACTTCTACCGCGCGCAGCTGCAAGGCAAGGCGTGTGTTTGCATCATCTGCCTTGTTCATTTGCGTCATCATCAACGACATTTGTACGAAGCAGCTTTTGTTAAAATACCTATCGGTTGATGGCGTCAGATATTTCGTTTGCACGATGCCTTACCTTTTATTCAAGCTGCTTTTATCTCATCTTCATCATCTCATCGCTGCACTACACCAATCGCCGTTCGTTTGATCACGACTTTTTTGTTCGCTGTTGCGCAGCGTTAACGCGAACTGCGTGCAGCTGCAAGCCTACAGCAACAAGGGTGTGCAGACGACCAAATGGCTGCTGGTCGACAAAGTCTTGGAATTTGAGCCCCCCATTAAGCGCAGGCAAGTCGCACACCACTCTGGCATCTTTTGCAGCTCTACCTTCATAGACTGCCTCGCTGTTCTTTATTGTTTATTGCATGCTAGCGATCTGGCACAGTTTCGTGCTTAGATTTTTTTGGCTTTAACGATTGAAAAGGTGAGGGCTTCCTCGCTGAACATTACCGTACGTACAACAGGGGTCCAAAAGGGATGGTGCCGTTTGCTGCTGCTGAGAGTAACAGTATAAATGGGAGTCCTGGATACTGGTTGTTGCAGTCGAATGTAGACATTGTGTTGAACGCTTCCCTCTAGACTTGAATTCTGATCTCTACTCCATCTCAGAGTGCATCAAGTTATAAGTGACCCAATGCGTAAAGGAGTGGTAAGTATTTGCAGATTATTGCGGTAGGCAGGTCATCCTTCTTTCCCTGTGGTGTGATGAAGTTTGTACAGGTACGGTTGAAAGCAACCCTAAAGATTGCAGGGCAGTACAGCGATACTATGCAGTCTGATTCAGCTGTACACACATGTGCGCGCACATGGACACACACACATACACATACACGCACACACACATACACACACGCACACATTTCTAAAGAATGGACTTTGTCAACCCTATGAGTATGTCATTAAAAGACTAAATTGATCGTATGTGTGGCCTTTGCTGCAACACACACAAAACCATATATGACTGTGTGTTTGGATAATCCCCTGCTATTGATACCGTGTATACATTAGGGTTGGCCAGAGCCGTATATACACACCGCATATGACCGTATGTATGTATGTATGTATGTATGGAGATTTCTCTGCTTAAAGTACCGTGTAAACACTGTATTTACGTATATGTGCATGGTTCTGGCCTACCCTAGATTTATCATTAACTACCATATAAAGTATATAGGAATATTGAGAGTCTCAGTTCAAGGTCTTTCTTGGCCAACCTTCTGTCTGCTAGCTGAGTGACATCCCGACAAACAAAAACCTCTGCCATTAATGTTATGCAGGCAAGCCGAGGTTGCCCAGACAAAAGTGTCCTTGGCCTTCTTCTTGCCTGACGGTGCAGCTGAGCATGTCCCACCCCCTGAGAAGCAGTACGTGTACGCGTTCCTGCCAACAAAGCAGTACGGACTCAAATTTGTGGTGCAGGTGTGTTGGGTATGTTTGGGTGCAGGAGTGTTGATAATGTGCATGCATCTGCGTGTGCGTGTTTGTGCGCATGTGTGTGATTGTATTTGTGTTTTTTTGTATTTACAGAGTGCTGCTAAAAATGCAATGCTTGCTCAACGCGTCCCTGGTCTCTCAAAGCGTTAGATGTGTGAATGCGCTTGCACTGGTTTCTGCCCCGTCATCATCATAATTGTACGTTTCGTGCGTGCAACCTTGTACTAGCAATTGGCAAGTGTCAAAAGTAAAACTGCGCAGGCAGTGAATTATCGCTTTCCATTTGGCAAGTGTTGTTAACATTCCCTGAACTAGTGTATTGTTATAACACTTCCTAGCGTATTGTTAAACGCTAACTTGTGTATTGTTGAACACATCCCTGAACAAGTGTTTGGTTCAACATTACCTGAACTATTGTATTGTTCAGTTGTTAAGGCCATTCTTATCAGCACCGTCTCCATCTTGTCGTGTGAATAGTATCAGCGAGACGAGACTCTTTTGATTAGCTTGTCGCTCTGCTGTGCTGTGCCACGCTCAACAAGCTGCTTGTGTAGGAAACAATGTCCTTGTGGCACCATCATGCACGCAAATTGGAGTGCTGCTGTGCTGTGCCACGCTCAACAAGCTGCTTGTGTAGCAAACGATGTCCTTGTGGCACCATCACGCATGCAAATTGGAGTGCTGCTGTGCTGTGCCACGCTCAACAAGCTGCTTGTGTAGCAAACGATGTCCTTGTGGCACCATCATGCACGCAAATTGGAGTGCTGCTGTGCTGTGCCACGCTCAACAAGCTGCTGGTGTAGCAAACGATGTCATTGTGGCACCATCATGCACGCAAGTTGGAGTGCTGCTGTGCCTGTGTAGCAAACAATGTCCAGCTGCTTGTGTTTGAATGGTGTCAGTGAGGCAACACCATGCACACAAGTTGGAGTGCTGATTTGCCTGTTTGTTTGGGGGAGGGCATCCATAATTGCATGGAGTCTAAGCGCACAGAAGATGGTGTAACAAACATGTTTTCTCCAACTCCCCTCTAATTCCTCCTTGCGGTGCAACACAAGCGGCTCCTCCTCCTTAATGAGCACAAGAAGTGTCAGAGCTTGATTCAACAATGTGTTTGCAGGTTCCCAGTAATAGGCACCAGAAGCACTTAATACTTGCACAACAAGCATTTCAGTGCTCATGTTTATCTGTATACGTTGGCATATAGGTAGGGTTGGCCAGAACCGTATATACACACCGTATATGATTGTATATATGGTGATTTCCCTGTAAAGAATACCGTATGCAAACCGTATATATATGGTTCTGGCCAACCCTACATATAAGGCATGGAGATTATGATACATGCGGTTGGTATGCACGGTTTGGCCAACCCTATCGTCATAGTGTGCTTAGTTTCGTCTTGCAGGCAGACTGAAAATTTTGATAGCACAAATATAGAGGAATGGCCACACCCACATATACACGGTGCATGTGCTGGATTTTGTGCAGGAACTTCATCTTTTCATTCACCTTTTCGATTCCGCGTGTACGCTGATTAGGAGGTGCCTGATTATGATAGGCTCCATCATCTTTTCTTTCATCATCTTCATTCCTTTTTTTTATTCCGAGTGTAGGCGGACTGGGAGGTTCCTGATTGTGATGGGCTCCATCATCTTTTCATTCAGTTTCATTCATTTTTTTGATTCCGAGTGTAGGCGGATTGGGAGGTGCCGGATTATGACGGGCTCCATCATCTTTTCATTCATTTTTTTGATTCCGAGTGTAGGCAGATTGGGAGGTGCCTGACGAAGATGGGCTCCATCATCATTCATCATCATTCATCATCATTTCATTCATCATTTTCATTCATTTTTTTAATTCCGCGTGCAGGCGGACTGGGAGGTGCCTGCCAGTCGTCAGTCTGTGCATGAGGACAAACCATTCAACATGGAGTTGCGCAATGCCATCCCAGGTGTGTCTTGTTTATGGCCTGAATAATTTGTGCGCTGAATTGTGTACGGCTGTAGGGATGTATGTCAAAAACTGTAATATGTGTGCCTGTGTGTGTTTAAGTGTACGTGTGTATGTGTGCAACAAGCTTGCAGTTTTGGGTCGGGTCACTTTCACAATGCCACAATCAAGCAAAGTGCTGCATAGTAGCTAGTTAGCGTCACTTTAAAAAAAGTGAGCATCATTTTGTTTACCTTTGAGAAGCGATAGGCACAAAGGCGCCGTACTTCCCATTTGTGCACCTGACTTTTTATTTCCGTAATGATGTGTGTGTGGGTGTGGGGCGGATGTAGGCATGGGAGTAGTCGGACACTGTGCGTTGTGCGTAGGAGTCAATGTGCATAAAATATCTGAATCTTGTACCTCTCATGCAGAACTGGGTATCGAAGCATTGAAGCAATTCCAGCGCCTGCCCTCTCCTCGCAAAGACCGCCCCTACTTTTGGTGCGTGAGCTTTTGTGCGTGCCTTCCTGTCACCTTCGAAAGAGTGCAAAAGAGCGATCACAGAGAATTACTGGCTATAAAATACAGATTGCACTGAACATGTTTACTTCAAGTACTTGGTGTGTTTTTAGCGTTTGTAAGATTTGCTTCATGCTTTGAACGGTGTGTGGATCAGTTAAAGGGCTTGATATTGTTGCTCATTGCGTTGCACAAGAACAGCCATCTGCTCACACACACTCAGATTCTAAACAAAAAAATCACAGAGCTGTGCAGCAGCTGTGCTGTAACTGCGTACATGTGTAGGGTGTAAAGTGGAGGAAGGAAATTCTGCTTCTCACTCTAGAATTTGTTGGGGCATATATCGGAGGTCTTACACACCATTGCAAACAACATTGGGTATGACCTCCGATATATACCTCAACAAAATCATAATATAAATTGCCAACACAGGAATGCCCTGCTTACCTCTAGATGCAGGAGTGGAGTGTAAGATGGACACATTTGCAATATCACTGCCTCACAATTCAAGTCTTGTTCTTGATGGGCTGCCTATATAGGATCAGCCGTTGGCTGCGCTGCTTTTCTCTAGATGGAGAAGTGGAGTGTAAGATGGACACAATTGCGTTGTCGCTGCATCAAAATCCAAATATGATAGCATGGTTTGTTCTTGATTGGTTGCCTACACAGGACTGACTGGTGGCTGCGCTGCTTTTCTCTAGATGCAGAAGTGGAGTGTAAGATGGACACAATTGCGTTGTCGCTGCCTCAAAATCCAAATATGATAGCATGGTTTGTTCTTGATTGGTTGCCTACACAGGACTGACTGGTGGCTGCGCTGCTTGCCCCTAGATGGCGAAGCAGAAGAGATCTTTGCCCTGCCGGCTAAGCAGCTGCGCATGCTGGCCATCAACACAGCCTGCATACCCACCCTCAAGGCAGGCACATGGGTGCGGCCTGGGCAGGCGTACGTGTGCACCGATCCCACCATCAGCGCGCTATGGACGGACCCACGCGCACAAGAACTGCTAGTGAGTGTTTGTTCGTGCGTGAATGTGTTTTTATCCGAAGGCGTACGTGTGCACGTGTGCACTGATCCCACCATCAGCGCGCTATGGACGGACCCACGCACACAAGAACTGCTGGTGATTGTTTTTTTGTGTGCGTGAGCTTGTTTTTGTCCGAAGGGGTACGTGTGCACGTGTGCACCGATCCCACCATCAGCGCGCTATGGACGGACCCACGCACACAAGAACTGCTGGTGAGCGTTTGTTTGCGCATGAGCTCGTTTCTGTCCGAAGGCGTACGTGTGCACGTGTGCACTGATCCAGCCATCAGCGCTTTGTGGACGGACCCACGCACACAGGAGCTGCTGGTGAGTGTTTGTTCGTGCGTGAGCTCGTTTTTATCTGAAGGCGTACGTGTGCACGTGTGCACCGATCCCACCATCAGCGCACCATGGACGGACCACGCACACAAGAACTGCTGGTGAGCGTTTGTTCGCGCGTGAGCTTGTTTTTGTCCGAAGGCGTACGTGTGCACTTGTGCACCGATCCCACCATCAGCGCGCTATGGACGGACCCACGCACACAGGAGCTGCTTTCTTTTTGAGTAATATCCTTTGATGGGTCACATACCCGTTCTTGTTACACACACATATACACACACACATATACACACACACATATACACACACAGAAGTTGCATACTTCTGTTCAGCCCTACCATGATGTGCTGTAGTATACCTACCATGCTCATACGCATGGGCTGTACAGCCCTACCATACACACGTACAGCACCTGCACGCTGCGATACAGATTTACCGTTATTTGCTACCCCTGCGTAGCACGTTGTATATGGTAATTGTAACACCGTTTGTTACAAACTGTGTGTGAACGTGGACTGTGCACTTTAGCATGGGTGAAATACTGATGAATGCAGGATGTGCATTTTGTGCACCCTGACATCCGCTCGCTGTATTCTAGCTGCTCTTGTTGTGTTGATTGCGCCTGTCCTTCTTAAACTTACAAAATACCTTTGAATGCAGGATGTATATTTTGTGCACCCTGACATCCGCTCGCTGTATTCTAGCTGCGCTGATGGTGTTGGTCACGCCTGTCCTTCTTAAACTTTCGAAATACTTTTGAATGCAGGATGTGCATTTTGTGCACCCTGACATTCGCTGTATTCTAGCTTCTAGCTGCTCTTGTTGTGTTGGTCACGCCTGTCCCTCTTAAACTTGCGAAATACTTTTGAATGCAGGATGTGCATTTTGTGCACCCTGACATCCGCTCGCTCTATGCTAGCGGCTCCTTCCTTCGAGAGCAGCTGCGGGTGCAGCGTTTTGGCACCAGTGAGCTGCTGCAGCTTGCCAGGAAAGTGTGCGCCACACCAGGACTGCTGGAGGTGTGTGTGCATGTGTGTGTGTGTGTGTGTGTGTGTGTGTGTGTGTGTGTGTGTGTGTGTGTGTATGGGTTGTGTAAGGGTTGTGTATGCAGGGGTGCAGGTTTTACATGTGTGCGTGCGTAATTGTGTGTGGTTTGAGTGTGTGTGTGTGCGTGTGTGTGTGTGTATGAGGGGGTGCAAGCTTTACTTGTGTGCGTGCGTAATTGTGTGTGATTTGGCACCAATGAGCTGCTGCAACTGTGTATGTATGAGGGGGCATGCATTTTGGATGGGTGTGTAGCGTACAAATACGCGTACTCTGGCACCGATGAGCTGCTGCAACTACCGAGCACGTTCCCACCAATCCAATCCTTGGTATGCTTATCAATTTAGCTGATAGTTACAAGGCATGGACATACGCACGTGGCCATCACACCTGTTGCATGCATTGCTAAACCTGGCCGGGGCGCACAGATTTCAGAAGTCACACATAATGTAGGCACTCACATGTACGCACACACGACAAATACACATGCACATTTTTGCACAAGTGTACGTGCACATACCACGCACATGTACATGCACCCAACACAGCCACTGTTTTCGCCACACGCATGTAGGACCTGGGCCGGCCGTGGCTTGCACAGCTGCTGTGCTGTGTGTTTGGACCCCTGTATGAGTGGACACACCAGGTGCGTTTTGTGT
>Ga0307974_1001875_pt1 | contig 14721 bp, 20 predicted proteins | sample OrgLakmetagen784_FD_201812 | JGI IMG/M metagenome (GOLD analysis project Ga0307974, IMG submission 201812) | Saline water microbial communities from Organic Lake, Antarctica - #784 | ecosystem: Environmental > Aquatic > Non-marine Saline and Alkaline > Saline | place: Antarctica: Organic Lake... | reverse complement strand
CTTCGAGGACGCGGACATCTTAGCCCCCGTCATCAGCGTCCCGTCTTTGTGCTTGTGAGTAGCCCCTTTGTGCTCCGTGCCGCTCACAAGATAGTGTTTAACGCCTTTCACTACACGTACCCCCGACTAGCGTTTTGTCGATTTCGGTTTTGCCTTAGCCCCAGTCGCCGGTTTTGCTTTGACTGCGCCGCCCTTGGCCATCTTCGTAGCCTTCGTGTATGGCTTCATCTTGTTGTTCATCATCGGTTTGGCTCCTCACCATTTAGCCTTATCGGCCCAGTACGCTGCGGACATCTTGCCCTTGGCGATGTTTTTGCCGTGACGTGCCTTGAAGCTAGCGCGCTTGGCCTTGGTCTTTGCCGAGTCCCCGGACTTGGCGGAGCCGGCAGTCTTCGCACCCTGCTCGCCAAACCGGATAGTCTTGATGTTGTCACCTTCTTTGGCGACCACCACGTGCGACTTGGTCGCATGGCTCGGAGTTCGCTTGGGCTTGTTAAACCCGCTAACACCGGCCCGTTCTAAGCGTGGGTCTTTCGCCATACCGTCACCTCGTAATTACGCTCGCATACTACGCTATGTGCAGCCCTCGTCAACTGCGCGAACAACCGCTGTTCCAGACCGGCCCAGCTCATCCCGCGTGTCAGGGCTCTGGAGCTCGTCTGCTAGTCGGTCGATCGCCTGCCGGAACTCGGGCCCGCAGAACGCCGCGTCACTTGCGTTTGTGCAGCTCGCCACGCCAATCATAGCCGTCAGCATCAGCGTCGCGGATAGCGCCGTCGATACGCGAGACCGTGGCTCGCCTGATCTTTTCGTTTTTAACGTCAATTTTCTTCTCCCGTTTATGTCCTCCGAACCAGTACAGGAACGCACCTAGCCCGATAGCGAAGACGCCTCCGATGAGTTCCCCGATCATGTGACCACCACGTAAATCAGCGCGGCGATGGCGGCTAGAAGCAGGATAACTGCGCCCCAATCAATCATCATGACTGTCTCCCCATTGGTGTGGTTGTCTGCTTGCGCAGGTACATGTTGCCTACGTTGACAACTACCGTGGCTGCGAAGCCCGCGATCGCCGCTTGGGCGTCCGTGAGTGGCAGGTCCCCCACGTACTGCAGCAGCGCGCCGGCTGACATAACGACTATAGACAGCGCATTAAACGCAAGTGTCCTGTAACCCTTCATTTCGTACCCTTTCTGAATGCGGCGAGGATGCCATTGATGATCGCCATGATCCATGACGCGTCTGGCGGCGCGGGCGCCGCCGCTCGCGGAACTGGTGCCACAGTGCGCTCGTACGGCTTAGGTTCGTACCCGGCTTCCTCGAGCGCTTTTTCGAACGCCCGCGCGTATCCCGCGTATTTCTTCGCTGCGAACGTCCCGTTCCACACGCGCCGTGCGCTTTCGTAATCGCGGTGATCGCCGTAGACGTACTCTCGCAGCTCTTTGCCTGTGGCCCAGCCCTCCAGCATCGGCCGGACCAGACCCTTGATAGCGAGGTCGAAGTCATCAAGCAGGGCCGGGTTCGCCAGCAGGTCTACGCGCAGGTTGTCGCCCCACTTCTTGGCGTTGTGCCGGCCGGTTATCTGGCCGATCCAGAAGCCGCGGAAGTCCCACCCGTCAGTCGTGCCCGGCCGGTTGCCGAGGACACGCTCGCCCCAATTACCGCCGTACACGGTGTTAGCGAGGCGCTGCGGGTTGCCTGACAAACGTGCAGCAGATAGTCCCTGTCGGCGCTGCGCACCGAATACTTCAGGGATACGCTTCGCGCTGTAATTCATGTTCTCACGAACCGGGCGCATCTTGCCGCCGGTCTCGCCGTATGCGGTGGCGAGGATATAGGCCGCTTGCCCGAGGTCTGCGCCTTCCGCAGCGCACTCCATGACGATAGCCTCCACGCCTTCTACTTGCCCCGTGCCAAGTGATGCCCCGAACACCCCGCTGTTTTTGCGGCGTAGGGCGGTAAACATCCGTGCATTATTCACTGCTATCTCCTCGTGTTATACGGCGCCTACTGGCCCGCGTTTGTCTTCACAGACATCCACACGGCCGCCGCTATGAATATGAGCAGGCTACCGGTACCGATCCGCACCGCAGTCTGCCACACTGTTCTACGCGTGTCACGCCACGCTGCCAGTAGGCCTCTCAGGGCATCTAAATCCTTCGATGCACTTTCATCGTGCAGCCCGAGCTCTGCTAAAGCCGCCTTGGCGCCGCGTTTTGCAGACCGATCGAGTATAGCCTCTAGCTCTGCCGCGGTTATTGTCACTTCGCTCATAGTGCCGTCCCATCGTGTGCGCTAGGCGTAAAAGACTGTTACGGCCGTGAATGAAGCAATCGTAGCGTATATGTCCGAGGAGCAGCGGATGCCGTCGCCCGGAAGCATAATGCCGTGACCGCCGCCCACACCCGCAGGGATGTCGATTACCGCGACTGTCGTGCCACTGGAGCCGCCGTCTTTGAGCGTTAGCGTGCCGGCGCCAGAGCCCCCTACCGCCCAGACCGACTTGATACGTCCGGGCCCGCCGAAGACTGCGCCGCTAGACGCGAGTCGTGTTGCTTTGACGTCGGATTTCATGCGCTTGGCCCCTCGAGCTTGGGCGTCGCCGGTGAATACGCCGGCTTGGGCGTCGCCGGTGAGTAAACCGGCTTGGGGATCGGAGTTCCATCAGGCATAAGCCCGCGACGCGCCATCTCAGCGTCCGAGGGGGCCTGGAATTTGGGGCTCCTCATATTACGAGCTCGCGATCGCGGTGCCGGCGTTGGAAATCCAGTCGGTTCCGTCGCTTACCGCTAGCGTCGGCTCGCCCGCCACGCCGTTAGATACAAAAATGATCGACCCAGCAATGTTGGCAGCGGACGGGGCCGATGCAACTGTGTATGTGGGGACTGTTATGCCGGCTACTACGCCGTTGGTTACGGTCACTGGACCGCTAAAAGTTGTCGAACCCATGGGTATCTCCTGTCGTGGGTTAGTGTCAGCTACATGATGTAGCTGTCAGGGACTACGTACACCGTACAGCAACAAAACACATACGTCTATGGGGCTGAAACGGAAAAGGCCCCCACCGAAGTGGAGGCCTAATCATCTGGTATCGTTGGCTTTTTTAGCCGGCGCCGGTCGAACCGTACATGCCTAGCGGGTCGCTCACTCCGAAAGAATACCTTTCGCGCGCTTTATAGCGGACGTTGCCAGTGTCGAAATCCCCATCCATTCCAGTGGTCATGGCCTTACGCACGAAGTGCTTCATGCCGTTCGGGCAATCAGTCGTGAGGAACCATGCGTCCGCATCGGTCAGGTAGTGGTTGACACCGTAGCCGCCTGGGATGGACCCGTTGGACTTCAGCGCGTTCAGATCGTTGTCAGCGGTGCCGACACGCATCTCTGTCTGCAGCAAGCGAGTTGCTACGAACATCAAGGACGGGGGGACGATCATCTTCTTCGGACGGCAAGCGATGAGCAAGCCGCGCTCGTCAACAAACGCAGCGATGTCGATGACGGCCTGCTCGAGAGAAGTCTCGTTCAGGTCAGCAGCGACGGCTGGCTGGTTGGCGTTTACGCCGCCACCCACAGTGGGGTGAGACGCGTTGAACAACGATACTGCGTCGCCGCCTTTGAAGGCAGAGAAGCCGGTGTTCAGCAGTGAAGCGGCTTTTACCTGCTTCGTGTACGCCATCGCCCGTGCAAGCGCTTTCGTGTAGCGCGAGGAGAGTGAGTCGTACAGATTGTCTTCCATCGCTTCTTCAGTGATGGAAAAGCCCATAGCCACGGTCTCGTGGGTATAGCGAGCAGTGAACGCTTCTTGCGCATTGTCGTAGGACAGTGCGGAGCCTTCGGCCTTAACCGGAGCGGCACCGAAGCCGGACAGCTTGACTTCTTCTTCAAAGCTGCGCTCTGAATTTTCCGTGACGTAGATGTCCGTGTGCTCGTTTTCATACTTCTTGTACTCGATGCCAAACAGGGCGTTGAGTCCAGGAAGCAGTTCTTTTAGGAGTTGTGCGCGTGAAATAGCCATTGGTTATCTCCTCCTTACAGGCCGACAGCGTTAAGATAGCTGTGGGCGCTTGGGTTGAATTTAACCAGCACGTCGACGAAGTCGTCGGCGGGGTCTGACACATGTGCAACAATACGGAATGCACCGACGGTTGTCTGGACAGTCGCGTCCAAAGCCGAGGTGGAACGTCCCGTGATGGTGCTTCCGGTAGACGTACTTTGAACCGTTGGGAACAAGGTGTTCGTGCCGATGATCGTCTGCGCGCCGGCTCCGTCCAACTGGACTTGGAACAAGACGTTCGGATCGTCGACGACGTACGCTTTGATCGCGGTGCCCGCAGGGGCCACGTAGCCGGAGGGGTAGTACATGGAGTGGATCAACTGGCCCTGAGCATTTACATACTCACATCCCATGAACACGCCGATTGCGCCTACACCGCTGCCACCAAGGTTGTTGGTGGTGATGTCTGCGCCGGTTGCAGTTGCGATGGCCAGGTAGCCATCTGCGCCGATAATTACGACTTGGCCAGTGAAGATGTTCGTCGCCTCACCGGCGGGGTCGATCAGATACTGGGTTGTCGCCCCAGCATATGACATGCCGTCAGCTCGTTTAACGGGCTTTAGGCCGTAGGGAGCAGCTGTAGAAGCCATTGTGCTCATCCTTCAGTTTGGGTTAGTCCGCGGCGACGGGGTTAGCCATTGCCAAACGAAGTTTTTGACCGATTTTCTGACTGCATTGGCATCCGGGCGTCTTCTTCGCGCATGTAGTTCCGATCGGCAGCTGAGTCTTGGAGGTGTGCAGCTTCGAGTTGGCCTTCAATGCGGTTTCGTACGTTCTCGGATGGGATTTGGCAGAGCAGTAAGCCCCCCACTTCGATATTGTCTTTGAAGCGGGAGTCGATGTCGGACATGATGTGAAGTTCGGGGAAGTCAGACGCTTTGACAGCTACGTAACCTTCGCGGAACCGCTGGGAAACGTTCGTGTTGTCGTTGAGGCCGAGGGTAGATGTCCTTATCCAGCGAAAAGTAACTCCTTCGCGAGGGTCCGGGACCGGCAACATGGACGCGCGTTTCCACGGCTTTTTGCGCTCGCCCGCTTCGCGGGTGTCGAGGGTGCGTGGTGTGCGATCAACCATTGAGTCTATCCTTCATAATTTGCGCCGCATATTGTTGGGGGGTCAATCCGAGACGCTTGGCGATAGCGATCTGAGACTGCTTGAGAACCACTTTTGTGCGTGATGCGGGGGGCGTTCGGCCTCCCGGTGCCACCACGGAGCTCGCCTGACGAGGGGGGTCTACCTCAAGTTCTGCCCCGTCAAACCGATCAGGATAACGCTTACGCATCTCCCTATCTATGGCATTGTAGTACGCATCAGATTGTAAATCAACACCGTCTTCTACAAGTTCTTGGTGCACGAGCATAGCATAGCGGCTCATGGGGTTCTTGTTATCGAACCAGGTGTTCTTCTCGGCCCACGCCGACGCTTTCTGGTCGGGCTTGGGCGGCGTATACGCCGGTTGGCGCTGTGCGGGCGCCTGTTGCGCCTCCACGACGGGCGGCTTCCAGGACTCGATACGCGTCTGCTCATTGAGGAGCTTGGTTAGCTTCTCCTGAGCGTCCACGACTTTGTCGCTGTCACCGGCCTCATGCGCTTCTTTGTACTCACGCTTGGCGGCGTTGATCTCCGACAGTACGCGCGCCTTGGACTGGCTGACGAGCACGCCTTCGCCCTCGGTCATGTTCTTGCGGAGCCGCTCGTTCTCGGACTGCAAGCTCTTCGAATACGATACCGCAGCCTCGCGTTCGCGCGCAGCCTCCTCTTTCCCGCGACGTTCCTCGTGGAACTCGTACTTCAGGCGTTTGATGCGCTTCTGCACGCTTTCGCTGTGCTGTTTGACGTCGTCGTCGTCATCGTCGTCGCCTTCGGGGATTGTTGGCTCGGTGCCCTCGGCTCGGCGGGGGCGTCCTTGGTCGTCCTCCGGCGTGTCGTCTTCGATTTCAATTTCGAACTCACCGTCATCGCCGGTCTCGAGCTCAAGCTCTGTTGTGTCGTCGGTCATGCTTCGCCCTCCGGTGCGCGTTTGGTGGCCGCTTTAACCGCCCACATGGCCCCGTCCTCGAACGCGGTCATAGCGAGCGCCTGTAGGCGCGGCTGTTCGCCGACTGTGACGTCGATAGCGTCGACCAAGTCGATAAGCTCTGCGGCTTTCTGCTTGATCTGGTCGACGATGCCGTTGTTGCTGGGATTGAACGCGATCCCTACGCGATATTCACCTTTAGTCATACTCTGCTGTACCCCCGTGGATCGGCGACACGCGCCTCGACGCTGTCGTCGTTGATGAGGCGGAACTCTTTCCCGCCTACTTTGAACCGAGTGCCTGAATACGAGCGGAACATGATAAAGTCCCCCTTCGCACAGTAGGCGCCACTTGGGAACTTATTGACGTCTTTGTACGCCTCGTTCCCCAGTGCAATAACGTACCCGATGATGGTTGCCGTCTCTTCCGCCTTCACGAGCGCGTCGGGCATATAGACGCCGCCATCGGTCTTCGAGCTCATGTCGGGGATCGCGATGAGGATGTGGTACCCTACGGGTTCCGGGAGCTTTGCTGCTAGCTCGTCGTCGTCCAGCTGTTTGTCCGTATACATAGTCTCTCCTGTAGCAGTGATTGAGGCTCACAGCGCCTTGCACGGAGTATCCGCGATAATTGCGTGGGGGTTACTCTTCGAGCAACTCCTTCTCCACGTCCTTAATTTCGGCCTCGATCTCGGCGAGGGCTTCACACTTACCGACGAGCTTCATGTACTCCTCGTGGCTCTTGGCGCCGCCCTGGGCGAGGTACTCGGCGATGCCCTCACGGGCCTCTGAAATGCGTCGGGTTACGCGATAGAACGCGGTGGTGTCACTCATCTGTAGGTGTCTCCTGGTTGCTGTCGTTGTGGTTACGGCGCAGCACTGCTACGCCCTCCTGTGCACGTTCGTTGACCCAATTCAGCTGGTCTTCAGTCATCGCAGTGGACCACGCGTGCACTGTCCCGCAGCTGCGGGCTACTATCAAGAGCTCCGTATCCTCCGATTGCGCTAGGGTCGCCATACGGCGCCTCGCGAACTCAACGGAGTTATTTCCTGTGATGTCGACGTACGGCTCCGGGCCCGTGTGAGACGGCGCGTCGTAGTCGCCCCATGCGCCCCCGTGGTCGAACGACTCCGCGCATACTTGGCACTCGGCACTGCCGCCCTCGATCAGCGCAAACGACGAACAACCGCAATCGCACACAAACACCCGTCGTCGTTCCTCTCTTACGTGTAGGTCTACTACGTTATCCGTCATCTTTTGGGAGTTCCTTGCTGCTGTCGTACTCAGTGTCGTCGTTCATATCGTCTTTGATTGCAGCGGCAACATCAAGAGCCAATCGTACCGCAGCCTCTTGATCCTTGGTCTCCAGCTCGGCGACCTTGACGCCAATGCGCGCGGCTTCGCGCTCTGCGTCCGACGAGATGCGCGCGTGCTGCATGCGGTTCGTGGCCGCCGCAGTTACCGCGTCGATCTCCAACTGCTTCATGTCCTTCATGATCCTGTGCTCGAGCTCGCGCTCTTTGAGGGCTAGCTCGCGCAGCTGGATTTGTGTCAGTGGGTCGTTCTGCTGCTTGGCGTTCTCCGCGGCTGCGGCCTCGGCCTGGTCTTTGCGCAGCAGCTTGCCGGCCGCTTGGGCGACAACGCGGGATAGCTCGCGCTCCACGTCCTCGGGGAGTTGCTCGTCGACTCCCGGCATCGGCACGCCCAGCTGCAGCTCGATCTCCTTGCGGTACTGCATGGCGAGGTGCTCGGTGATGTGCGCCTGCATCGAGGTCTGAATAGCCTGCGCGAACGGCGACTGGCCGACCATCTGCTGGATTTTCGGGTCCTCCATGGCCGCCATGTGCGTCATGATATGGGCCTCGTGGTCCTGATACGCGAACGCCTTGGTGGGTTCTTGCTTGAGGATCGCCATGTTCTCCGTGACCGGGTCCATCGGCTTGATATCTTCGGGCAGTGTGATGATATCGCCCGCATCCTGAATACCCAGCACGTTGAGCATCTGCTTGTGCAGCAGGCCCATATTGTACAGCTGTGGGGCCTTTTCGGCCAACTGGAGGGCTGCTTGGTACTGCATGATCCGCTGAGCCATCGTCGCAGCGTTCGGGTCGGACACCGGAATAATGTCTACACGCCCGTCGAAGTCTTCGCGACGGCTGAAGCCCTCGCCTACGTCGTACGAGTAGTCATCGTCCATGTCAGTGTGGACAATACGCGCGATAATGCGCAGTTCGTCTTTCATCGCGGCGTGGAGGCGGGCCTGGATACCAGACATCACCTTGAGTTCGCGCTCCATCAGGGCCAGCGTGGTCCCTACGGGAGCCTGCGCGTTGACGTCGCTAGCTGGGAGGTCGCCGACGGCTCCGATACGGCGCCCTTCGTCAACGACGTTGCCCAGCAGGGCGAATAGCGTCTGTGAGGGCTCTTTGTAGGGCAGAACCATGATTGCGTCACGGAGAGCGCCACCAGGCACGTCCACATCCCGGAACTCACCGGGCGCCATGGGGGAATTATCGCCTTTAATCCGCAATCCGCGAGCTTTCAGGCCGGCCGGAAGGTTCGCCAGCGTGCCAGCGTCGATCAACTGACGCATGACAGACGTCGCGGTCTTTGTGAGGCCGCCCATCGTCTGAATTAGGCTGGTTCCATAGAAACCCATGCCTGGGAGGTACGGATAATGCACAAAGTGCATCAGTTTAGCCTTCTTGGGGTCTTTTTCAGCCCAGTTGCGGCGGATCGAGAGGATTGTAAGGGACGATTTGTCGATCGTAATGACGTATGGACACGCCCGGCCGTCTGCGCCTTTGTACGACTCCGGCAATTCGATCGTTGTGTGCATCTCAAGCAGCGTGTGGCGGTCGTCTTCCGAGTCATACGTGTCGGTCGTACCTGCGATTTCTTGGTACTTGGCCTCAATGTCGCTGATATCGCGCTCTGGCTCCGGCAAATCGACGCCAGAATAGAACCCGGCCACCTGCAGCTCGATGATCTCCTCGATCGTACGGCGCATGACGTGGGTGTATCGCGGGCATTTACGCAGGTTTGACGCCCCGTAGGACACCACAAAGTCCTCCGCCTGTACAAAGTCAGACGAGGGGAGCTCGGAGATCGGATCGTAGTATATTTTTTTGAACGCGGAGCCCGCCAACGGCAGCTTGAAGAACATCTGCTCCGTCTCGTCGCGGTAGTCTGGCATAACCTCGGTCGTGAGGTAGTTCAGCTCCCCAACGACGCGGGTGCCTTGCTCGGCTCTCTCATTTGTGACCTTACCGACGATCTTACTGCGGGCCGGGCCGGCAGCGGGTAGTATCTCGCTCATGGCTTGTGCTTGGAACCGGATAACTGCGTCGGTCATCATCGGGTGGTATACGCCTGCGGCACCCTTCCACGGCTGCGACCGGTCTTCGATCTTCATACCCAGCAGGTCAAGGCCCTTGACGTATGCTTCGGCCCAGTCACTCCGGGACATGCGGTCTGCCTCAAACGCCGCGACGAGCTCGCTGGCCAGTATCGTAAGGTCGGCCTCGTTGATACTGTCGACGAGGTTGTCGTGGTGGCCAGCGTTGAGTTTTTCTATCGCGCCTGGCGCGAAGTCCACGATGACTGACCCATCCTCCATCTCTACTTCAAGCGTCTCCTCGTCGTCCAGATCGGGCGGCGCAACTTCGACTTCGACGTCAGAGGGCATGATATCCTCGTCCGGCTCGTCCATGATGAAAGGGTCAGCTTGTTTTTCGATGGCCATGGGTCAGTCCTTTATCAGTTGCATGTGTGGTATACTACCGCACATGGTGTTGTCTATGTCGACTTAGTAGTATTCGCGCTGGCCCTGATACGTCGGGGGGTCATCTTTCAGGTCGCTCGACAGTCGAATAAAGCCACCTTGGCGGAACCGGGTCAGGGCCATAACGCTGGCATCGACTTGGTCATCGTTGGAGCCGTACGGGAAACTTGCGATCTCATCAACCAAGTCGTCTGCCCAGCGCGTCTCGGGCACCCAGACGAGCCCCGAGGATATCATGTCGGCCACGGCGTTGAGCCGCGCGTACTTATCCCCAGACCCTCGGTGTGGTGTGTACTCCGACACCGCTATGCCCATGCGCCGCAGCTCTTGGTAGACCGCGGTGCCCGACGATTTCTTCTCCACAATAAACGCATCTGGCTCCCATGTGTTGTAATGCTCAAGGCACATGGCCTTCAGCTCCGGGAACTCGAACCGGTCCTTGATGGCGTTGAGCAGTATCAGCTCATGCTGCGACGTCTCGTCGTTGAAAAACACGCCCCATGTGGTCAGCGAGGTGTAGTCGGCCCGGTTGTGCTTCTCGGCCGCGGAGTCCAGCGAGGATATGATGAACTCGCACTGTGGCGGCTCTTTTCCCGTCCACACCCTCCACCAGTCGCGTTTGACGATGGCCGCCTCTTCTGACGTGGGGTTCTGCTGAAACTGAGCAGACCATTGAAACAAAGGCATGGACGCCTTGGTGCGGTGCAGCGCCGTCAGATCGAAGAACTCGGGCCACAGCGGCGACTCCTTGGTCTCCGTCGTCCCTTCAGGCGTCACGACGTCCGTCTCGAGGATCGCAGGGAACTCAAACACTTCATATTGGTCGGCCTCGGGGTTCTTGACCATGTCCCGCGTTACGCGGCCTACTAGGTCATCGAGGTGCCATCTCGTGTGGATGATAGCTATGCGCCCGCCGGGCATAAGCCGGGTCCGCGCGCCGAAGGCAAACCACTCGTAAGCCTTTGCAAACACTTCAAAATTACCGTTCAGGATGTCCTGTTCTGAGTGCGGATCGTCGACAATTAGCAGGTGTGCACCACGACCCGCGAGGGCGGAGCCAACTCCGCAGTTGTGCGTCAAAATTCCGCCGGACATAAGCGTGTTGTCCCCGCCTACCCGGAAATTAACAAACGGACGGGGCTCGTGGCTGTCGCGTGTTACGGTTCCGGCGGAGCGTACTCCCAGCAGAACCCGCAGTACGTTTTCCGCCCCCCGGTGCACACGCGCCATACACTTTTCAACGCGTTTTTTCGGCTCACTGTACTTAGCGACTCCGCTGCCGCGCGTAAGGTAGCGAACCGCGCCACCTCGCACCCATCTAAGGAGCGTTGTATCACGGGGGTTCTGTAGTTCGCCCGCCGGCGCTTCTTCGGGTTCAGTACTTCCGACGTCGGCAAGCCGCACGCTATACGATACCGCAACGTTTCGGGCGTCAAGCTCAATTCCCGTGCATGTTCGGCCAACGTCTTGCCGTCTATGGTTACGTTCGTTCGTTTGTTGTTCGCTTGTTGGCGAGGCGTAGCCCATCGGCAGTTCGACTTGCTGTAGGGACCGTCGTTGTCCTTGCGGTCTATCGTATGCTGAAGTGTAGGCGGGTCCCCCATGTCCCGCAAGAAGACGTTGAAGTCCTGCCACTCCGTACATAAACGTATTCCACGGGCGCCGTACAAACGATACTTCTCGTTTTTTGGGTTTTCGCACCTTGATTTTATGTTGTACCAACGCCTGTACGGCGGGGTGTTCCAGATAGCCATTGTACATCCTCGCTATTGATGCCTTCAACGTATCCGTAAAACTCTCCACCCGCAATACATCGACGGGTTTTATTTCTGTGGCTAGGACCCATCCACGGTTTTCGGTCCACACGTAGTGCCCCGCTGAAAACGCGCCTCCCGCAACTCGTATAGTCTCCGTGTGCGCTGTGTTGAATATGGCATGCACCGCGTGGTCCGATCCCCCCGACATCACACGGTCCTCCAACGTAACCTCGCCTGCGGGGACCTCGCCACGTAGCGTACTAATAAGGGTGTCGGGAGTCATGCACGCGAAAAACTCACCGCCAAAATTCGTACTCCACCGACCGGCTGACTTGCTGTCTGCGGCCAGATCGACGTCGGGGAACACCTCTTTGAACTCGGGGGACGATATGATGTTACGCACCTTACGTCCAAAATCGACAGCCAAGTCCGTCGTGTGGGAGACCAGCATGACCTTGTGACCCGGGTTCTTCCCCAGATACCACGCAGTATAGAAAATCGACGCCATCTGGCTCTTGCCGTGCCGTGGTGGCACCGACACACAGATGCGGTCTTTGCGGCCCGACTCGATGTCCATGAGCAAATTCGCCAGCCGGCGGTGGTGGCGCCCCACGAGGTACGTGGGCATCATATGCACGCAAAACGCAATCAGATCGTTCTGTCGACTGTTGCGGGTGTCGCGGGCTTTGAGCTCGTCGACCATCTTGCTAACCTCGGCGACCTCATCCGTCGTCAGATGGTCCAGGTTCGCCAGGAGTATACGTAGCTCCTCGTCTGTGAACCCGATCTCCGAGGTGAGCGACTCGATGTCCATCAGTCGTCCCACCCGGCCAACGCGTCGTCCAGGTTGATCTTCGGTACCTTCTCCGTGGACGCCTGGCGCGGCTTTATGGCCGTGACGATCCGCGCAGTGGGCTTGTGGGGCTCCGGCTCCGAGGCTGTGTCGTCGTCTGGGCTATCTGGCACGGGAGTGGGCTGTGGGCCTGGCAGGGCGGTCGCCTCTACGATCTCAGCATCCTCGGCGTCCGGGTTGACGAGCCGCTCGAGCTTGGCACGCAGCGCCTCCTTGAGATCGCTCGTCGTCTGGTGGGTTATCGTCACCTCGGTCTTATCTGCGAACAACCCAACGTCACTGATCTTACCAAGCAGCTCCAGTGCACGAATGCGAATGCGGGGGTCCGGATTGTCTGACTCCTCGATCAACTTGTTGGTCACGTAGTGACGCAGCTGAGTGGAGCTCTCGACGACGTTCTGGCCAAATTCTTTGAGCGACCGGTCAAGGGCTCTTAGTGATGCTGGTGTCATGGTGCCTATCCGTGTGTTGGTCGAGATGCGGGAGGTCGCCTCTGGGTCTTGCGCGTATGCCGTGAGAACGGCCGCCACGGTCCGCTCGTCTGCAGTGGTGAGTGGCTCTAACAACATCCCCTTGTCGACGAGCATATGCACGGTTGCTGACGCCGATGCTACCCGTCCGGTTAAATCCTCCACAGCTACGTTGCGCCGTGAGGTCTTCGGCATGGGTGGGCCGAGCTCCGGGCTGCTGTAAATCGTGCTCATATAGATACGTTACCCTCGAGGGGGTTGTTTTGCAACGTAACTTGTTGCCGTCGCCTGTAGGGGGTGTCATGGTGCCTTTGAACGGTGTGCCTTCCCACGCTGTTCCGGCGGTGCGGGTCGAGGCTTGCTGTCACTCCTCGTACCGCCATTTACACCCCAGATACAGTTCGACCGCGCAGTCATTACTCTGCGCGGCCTAATGCGGCGCAACGACGCCAGTGGCATCATTGCCACCCTTAAAATGTAGCGATGTTTGCACCGAAGACAAGGCCCACGAGGCGTATGTTGCAAAAATACGCGGTCCACGAGGCGTATGTTGCAAAAAGACGGTTCTGTACCCATACAGGCGAACGTAATCCAAATTTGAAAAATATTTTTTGAGGAATGTCAACTATTTAAGGGTGGGGGGTCTGTATATTTAACGTACTGAGGGGGCTTGGTGGGTAAGTGTACAGATTGAGTGAGGCGGGTGTAGTGGATAAGTGTACTTGGTACGCTTTGTCGGCTTGGTGGGTAAGTGTACTTGGCGATCTTTGTTCCGGTTTCGTTCTTCACCGAATGATTGGTCTGGATTAGTATATATAGGACAAAATAAAAAAGTTGCTGATCGGGGGGTCGGGGGCAGGTGGGGTCGGTATACGTGGCGAATACCGCTATCTGGTACGCGTAGCGAGTGCCGAACCATTGCGTATGGTGGTAAGTAAGCGTATACATTACCTATTGGCGGCGCAATGATGCGCTTCCAAGTATAAAGAGAGAGACTAACACAATGACAAACGTAACAAACAAAACAGCGACCTCCCCTGCTCAATCCAATGGCCCTACCGTTACAGTACGCGAGGCACTGACCATCGCCGATGGTGCAAGCGCCAAGATGGACCATGCTGGCAAGGCCTTCGACGTGGCGCTCGCCACATTGGTTGCACTAGGCGTCACGGTCGCGTGTCTGTCGGGTAAGAAAGGCGACGTGAAAGAAGGCATTCACTATGCGACAGCAAAGGATGCCATTGCCCAGCGCGTCCTGACTAAGGCGCATTATATCGAGTACACAAACACAACACTCGCTTTGAAAGTAGGGGGCAAGGACACGCTGCGCGGTGCGCTTGCCAAGCGCGTTAACTCGCGTCTTGCCAATCTGCGCAATGCTCTCGGCCGCGCAACAGAAGTGAAGGCGAAAGGCGCGGGGTCTGCTAAGTTGAACGCGCAAGAAGCTGGATTGAAGGTCGCGCTGGATAAAGCTGCAATGGTTAAGAAGTCATTCGGTGATCAAAAGACGGAAGCCGCGCAAGCCGCCAAGGCAGCATGGGTCGACGTTAACGCAGTCCACGCTGCATGGGTCACGCTGCACGATACGTTGGTTGCGATCCATGGGAAGCACGGTGGTGGCAAGTGAACCTTGATACCATCGCGCTACTCGCTGCATCTAGTTGGGTGATCTATATCCTAGCCAGTGTCGTCGCGACACTCTAAGAAATACGACAACGGGGCGGGCCATTTGGCCCGCCCCTTTTTTTGTGCCTAAATTCTGGCGGCTTATCGTCGCCACGATGCACC
>Ga0307974_1001873_pt1:5000-14730 | contig 14730 bp, 24 predicted proteins | sample OrgLakmetagen784_FD_201812 | JGI IMG/M metagenome (GOLD analysis project Ga0307974, IMG submission 201812) | Saline water microbial communities from Organic Lake, Antarctica - #784 | ecosystem: Environmental > Aquatic > Non-marine Saline and Alkaline > Saline | place: Antarctica... | reverse complement strand
TGTGTGTTTGTGTGTGTGTTTGTGTGTGTGTGTGTGTGTGTGTGTGTGTGTGTGTGTGTGTGTGTGTGTGTGTGTGTGTGTGTGTGTGTGTGTGTGTGCACGTGTCTGTGTGTATGTGCGCGTGTGACACTGATTGGTTGAATTCAACCAAGCTAGATTCACCTGAGGGCATTTTTACTTGTTCAAATCATAATGCAATAATAATAAGTAATGCTGAAGAAGGCTTTAATTTTGTGCTCCCTGGAATTTGGAGGAATCAATTGGATGGAGTACAGCCTATAAGCTGTACCACAGGAATTTCCTCCTCGGGCTTTGCTTTGATCAGCAATGCAGAATTGGGCTGACTGAGAGTCATAGTTGAGAGAGCGGGCACGATGAGCTCCCCCAAAGACGAAGATGCAGGCTCCCTGCCTCCTCTCCTGCAGCACTACTTCAAGCATGCCGCTCATCAGCTGTCCTCCAGCTCCCATTCCCGCACTGTGTTCAACCTGTGTACGATCCACGCACGAAGGGATGCCTCGCGCATCACAGCTGTGGCCATTGACGCTGCTGCACAGCGCCTCTTCTTGGGGCTCGCTAACGGGTAAGCACACGTACACATCTATTCACTTGCACATTTGTGCACGTGCGCACGTACGCACACGCGCACACACACACACACACACAAGCATGCACACACAAGCACACACAAGCACGCGTTCGCACATACACACACACACACATAGACATACACAAGCGCAATAGCTGTACTATGCTTCTGTCTACGTAGTAATTTCTCCATATTCAGCTGTGCTCTCCGTTCGCTCGCTTCAGTGATCGGCAGGTCCATCAGCTAGTGATCTCATGAAGTGATGCACTTCAATTTCTATGGGGTTCTCTGTATGTGTGTATGTGTGTGTGTGTGTGCATGCCATGAGCACACACGCACATGCTCCGGCTTATTCAGGCTGCACACACTGACAGTACACACATGATCAAGGTCTTGCAAGTGCGTAACGATGCAAGTAGGAAGGGCTTCCGTTTTTAGCTGCCTCCCACCTCCCACCTGTCTATACAGCAGCTCTATGCCCATGTCTACAGCAGCTCTATCAGAGGACCCAAGCTGATGGGTTTGCACTGCCTCCCGCCTCCCACCTGCCCTACAACAAGAACGTAACGCATGTCTTTGTTCATCAATGATCAAATGCAAAGGCAAACATAGGAGCCCAAGCTGATGGGTTTACACTGCCTCCCACCTCCCACCTGCAATACAACAAAACGGAGAAGAAGCATGTCTTGCTAAATCCATCAATGATTAAATGCACAGGCAAACAGAGGAGCGTCAGCTGATGGGTTAGTGCACTGCCTCACACCCTAGTACCTTCCACCACATAGTACAGAAGCACGTCTTGTGTATCACCTTGTTATTTCCTAATGTCCAATTACACAGGCAAATAGAGGAGCACCAGCTGATGGCGTCACCCAGCCCTTGTGCACATCAACCCAGGGGGGCAGGCGGAGATCGTACGCCAGGTAGCAGCTACGCGGGGGGGGGTGCCAGCTCTGTCTGCTCTGCAGGTATGCAGCAGTGCAGGACACGTAGACGTACACACAAACACACACACACACACACACACGTACAGCTGAGCAAGCATGTGCGCACGCATGTAACACACGCAAGTACACGCTCACGCTCACGAGCGCGCACGTGCACAATGCACACGCACACACTCATTCATGTGCACACACATTTCATGAACATACACACACACTCGCACTTGTAGCCATCCCTGCAGCGGCAGCAGAAGGGCAGGGCCCCCCTGCAATGAGGCTGGTAGCAGGGCGCAGGGTGTCCAGGTGTGTGTGTTTGTGTATATGTGTGTGTGTCTGTGTTTATGTGTGTCTGCATGTTTCTATATGTGTCTGTGTGTTTTCGTTTGTCCATCTCTCTCTCTCTCTCTCTCTCTCCCTCTCTCTCTCTCTCTCTCTCTCTCTCTCTCTCTCTCTCTCTCTCTGTCTCTCTCTCTCTCTCTCTCTCTCTCTCTCTCTCTCTCTCTCTCTCTCTCTCTCTCTCTCTCTCTCTCTCTCTCTCTCTCTCTCTCTCTCTCTCTCTCTCTCTCTCTCTCTCTCCCCAACTATGGCATACATACAATATGTGTCCTTATACCTGCCAGCCTGGGCAGCTAATGCAATCTAGGATCATCCCTGCAATACCCTTCTACCCAGATCCGTGTGTATTAGCCACAATTGCAGCGTTATTATTGTGGTGTCTTAATACCTACTACGAGCAGTTCTCTCAGAATTGCACAGACGCTGCAGATCAAAGATAATGAGACTCTCAGCAGCCCGACTTATTTTGGACACGCTTTGCTTCAGAGCTGCATCTAGTTCCTTCTTTCCGTGAAATCTGCCCGCTCAACCCTGCCCTAATCAGTAAAATTTCTTGCAGGGGTAAAGTGCTAGACACACACACACAAACACACATTCACATGCACACACGCACATACTGCCCGCTCAACCCTGCCCTAATCAGTAAAATTTATCGCAGGGGTGAAGTGCTAGACACACACACACACACAAACACACACATTCACATGCACACGCACATACTGCCCGCTCAACCCTGCCCTAATCAGTAAAATTTCTCGCAGGGGTGAAGTGCTAGAGACACACACACACACACATGCACACACACACACACACGCACACGCACACACTCAAACACATGTACAAAAGCACCCAAATATATGCACACACACATATACGCTAGAAAACGCATACTTACACACAAACACTCTCTCACACTTTGTCACAGACATGGTGTGCTGGACATATGCTGCCTGTCAGCAGTCTCGCGTTTAGTCGCGTTGTGTGGGGACGGCAGTGTGGTGGTGAGTAAAAAAGGGTAGGGCTCATGCTTGCACAACTCACATAGACACTCACCGTCACGGGCACACACACACACACACGCACACCCACACACACACGCACACCCACACACACCCACACACACACAGACAAACACACACGCACACTCATACACACACATATGAACACACACACAAACACACGCACAGAGAGACATGCTCACATATACACACAAACACACACACGCACACACGCACACTCCCCTGTAATGGTGCTGTGCTGCAGAGGTACTGCCCTGCTGCTGTGCATACATGCTTACACTAGCACACCCATCCGGACACAAACGTACACACATTACACAGATCATCTCCTATGACGGCGCTGCGCTGTGGGTAGTGCCGCGCGTCAAGCACGCTGCCCTGATTGCGGGCGATGGGCTGCGCACACCCTCGCGCCTTGCAGTGGTCGTGCGGGCAGGCAGTGGCTTGGGGCCCAGCAGCAGCAGCAGCAGCAGTACTGGGGGTGGAGGTAAGCGCCATATGGAACGTTTTGAAGTCAGCACGTGCGCGGTGTTGCCCAGGACGAATATGGTCTGTATGGTCTGTGTATGGTCTGTGTATGGTCTGTGTATGGTCTGTGTATGGTCTGTGTATGGTCTGTGTATGGTCTGTGTATGGTCTATGTATGGTCTATGTATGGTCTGTGAATGGTCTGTGAATGGTCTGTGTATGGTCTGTGTATGGTCTGTGTATGGTCTGTGTATGGTATATGTGTATGGTCTGTGTATGGTCTGTATATGGTCTGTGTATGGTCTATGTGCAGCTTGACACAACTTCTGGCAAGTTATATAGAGCTAGCCTGAGCCAACATGGCATATAGGCGTGTTGATAGGAAAATCTCTGCAGCTGTCAAGACGTGTACGTGGAGCCTGCACATCCCATGTGTGTGGGTACATGTATAAGTGCACATTAAACCTTATCTCAAATGTCATTTGTGATCTCTGGTTGTCTCTGTGATCTCTAGTTGTCTCTGTGATCTCTGTCACGCATCTGCAGTATGTACTTCACAGCCGTGAATGTGTGTGTGTGTGTGTTCACGTGCGTACGCATCGGACCTTTGTCTCTACAGTATGTACGTCACAGCCGTGAATGTGTGTGTTCACGTGCGTACGCATCGGACCTTTTTCTCTACAGTATGTACGTCACAGCCGCGAATGTGTGTGTGTGTGTTCACGTGCACACGCATCGGACCTTTGTCTGTACAGTATGTATGTCACAGCTGTAAATGTGTGTGTGTGTTTACGTGCATACGCATCGGACCTTTGTCTCTACAGTATGTACGTCACAGCCGTGAATGTGTGTGTGTGTGTTCACGTGCATACGCATCGGACCTTTGTCTCTACAGTATGTACGTCACAGCTGTGATTGTGTGTGCGTTCACGTGCACACGCATCGGACCTTTGTCTCTGCAGTATGCACGTCACAGCCGTAAATGTGTGTGTGTGTGTGTTCACGTGTGTACGCATCGGACCTTTGTCTCTACAGTATGTACGTCACAGTCGTGAATGTGTGTGTGTGTGTTCACGTGTGTACGCATCGGACCTTTGTCTCTGCAGTATGTACGTCACAGTCGTGAATGTGTGTGTGTGTTCACGTGCGTACGCATCGGACCTTTGTCTCTACAGTATGTACGTCACAGCTGTGAAAGTGTGTGTGTGTTCACGTGTGTACGCATCGGACCTTTGTCTCTACAGTATGTACGTCACAGCTGTGAATGTGTGTGTGTTCACGTGCGTACGCATCGGACCTTTGTCTGTACAGTATGTACGTCACAGCCGTGAATGTGTGTGTGCTCACGTGCGTACGCATTGGACCTTTGTCTCTGCAGTATGCACGTCACAGCCGTGAATGTGTGTGTGTGTTCATGTGTGTACGCATCGGACCTTTGTCTCTACAGTATGTACGTCACACCCGTGAATGTGTGTGTGTGTGTTCATGTGCGTACGCATCGGACCTTAGCTTCTGTTCTCTCTTTCCGCGTCTGCAGGCAAACTCTAATTTACTCTGTAGCGGCACACCACATGAGCTGGGGGACATGCATGTGTGCGCATTGGACCTTAGCTTCTGTTCTCTATTTCATGTATCTGTAGGCAAACTCTTGGTGTACTCTGTAGCGGCACACCACTTGAGCTGGGGGACATGCATGTGTGCGCATTGGACCTCAGATTCAATTCTCTCTTTCTGCGTCTGCAGGCAAACTCTTGGTGTATTCTGTAGCGGCACACCACTTGAGCTGGGGGACATGCATGTGTGCGCATTGAACCTTAGCTTCTGTTCTCTATTTCATGCATTTGCAGGCAAACTCTTGGTGTACTCTGTAGCGGCACAAGATCTGGGGGGACAGCCACCGCCTCCTGGAGGGCAGCCAACGCGACTTTTGGCACAAATGGCTATCGAGGTGTGTGTGCGTATGTTTGTGTACGTGCAGATGTTTGTGTGCACACACTCACATAAATGTGTGTGTACACACACACACATACACACACAAATCCTCATACCAATTGCTGCTCTCCAGGAGATAGTGCATGCTGCAACTTGGGTGGGTGACTGCGTGATCCTTGCCCACGAATGATTCTTATTCACTATTCATCATTTATCATACACTTTTTGTAACAACTGCTGCGTTTCTGGAAACAGTGCATGCACGACCTTGGTGGGTGATTGCGTAATCCTTGCCCTGGAATGCTTCTTATTCATCATCCATGTTTGTATGATTTGTACACCAACTGCTGCGTTACAGAAAGTGGTGCATGCTGCGACTTGGTGGGTGGCTTTGTGATCCTCGCCCAAGAATAATCCATGTTCATCATCCATACGTACAATTTAAGCACCAACTGCTGCGTTTCAGGAAACAGTGCATGCTGCGACTTGGTGAGTGGTTTGTGATCCTCGCCCAAGAATGATCCATTCATCATCCATACGTACAATTTTTACACCAACTGCTGCGTTTCAGGAAACAGTGCATGCTGCGACTTGGGTGGGTGGCTTTGTGATCCTTGCCCAAGCATGATCCATATTCATCATCCATACGTACAATTTAAACACCAACTGCTGCGTTTCAGGAAGCAGTGCATGCTGCGACTTGGGTGGGTGACTGCGTGCTTCTTGCCACTGCCAGCGGCTATAAGCTGGTCAGGGGGGGTGGGGGTGCGGTAGCTGCCTCCATCACTGAAGTGGCGCCCAATCCTGGTACGCGCAGACGTGTCGTTCATAATGTCCCTTCATTCTTCTCATCAATTCAACCCTTGATATTTTTTTTCAATTCAACCCTATCTATTCTTTTCCTGCCAATCCACCAGCAGCAGTGTGTTGCTAAAAAATTACTTTCAGTCCCCCTTATGATCGCTTAAGTATGATGTGACCCTTAAGACCCTTCATCTCTCTCACACACAAACAAACAAACACAAACACACACAAACACACACACACACACACACACACACAAACACAGGTGGTGTGCCCATGCTGGGGCCTCCGTATGGTCATACCAAGGAGGCCCTGCTGCTGTTCGGCGACAGAATGGTGAGTTTTTTGGGCGGTGTTTGCAAAAATGGTGGCGGAATCGTGAGCAGATTGTGCAATTCCTTGTCTCGACATAGAAGCTGGACATTTTATAAATGCGTTAAGTGCTGAGTGGAGGGTGTTCGCTTACAGCAAGCTGTCCGTTCTACATACCCTCTGTTTATAAGAGCAATACTTTCATATACCTACTTTATATCCACTTTAGAAGCCGGTACAAAAGTGTCCCCTCTCGGCAAGCTGTTGTTACTACACTTTGCTTCTAATTTATTAGAACTAGAATTAGAATTAAAAATCGTCAATCCTTCTCCAATTTTAGTATGCCTTCTGCCTGTTTCCGCCTGTCTGCTCTCTTCTCGCCCACCTTTTCTCTATCACACTTCCTTACCCTCTCACCTTCTCGGCAGTCGTTGTAACAAAGATATCCAAAGAACAAAAACGTCCATGCCTTCTTGCTTGGTTTGAAATCTCTCTTTTGGCCTGTTGTTGCGCTCTTCTTGTCGCCTTCTTGTTTAGAACACTCTTCTTTTGTACCTGGTTTAACCATAACAGCATCGGTCACTGTGCAGGATATTGTGACAGACAACCAAGGAGCACTCCCTTGTGTCTGCCTGATCAAGTTATAATAACTTGCATTATCACTTTGACTCTCACCTTTTCATGTAATCGTGTGACAGGCAGCCAAAGAGCAGCTGTGTGCGCCCCCTTTGCCTGATCAAGTTATAAAACTTGCATTATCACTTTGACACTCACCTTTTCATGTCATCGTGTGACAGGCAGCCAAAGAGCAGCTGTGTGCGCCCCCTTTGCCTGATCAAGTTAGAATTACTTGCCTCGCCACTTTGACACTCACCTTTTCATGTTATCGTGTGACAGGCAGCCAGAGAGCAGCTGTGTGCGCCCCCTTTGCCTGATCAAGTTAGAATTACTTGCCTCGTCACTTTGACACTCACCTCTTGACGTCATCGTGACAAAACACCAAAGAGCAATCATGTGTGCGCCCCCTTGTGTGTGCCTGATCGACTTTCAACTTGCCAAAATCCACACTTCTGCACTCACTCCTTCAGGTCATCGTGACAAAACACCAAAGAGCAATCATGTGTGCGCCCCCTTGTGTGAGCCTGATCGTCTTTCAACTTGCCAAAATCCACACTTCTGCACTCACTCCTTCAGGTCATCGTGACAAAACACCAAAGAGCAATCATGTGTGCGCCCCCTTGTGTTTGCCTGATCAATCTTCAACTTGCCGAAACCCACACCTCTGCACTCACTCCTTCAGGTCAGCGTGACAGACAGTGAAGGAGCTGTTGTTTATGCACCCTCTAGTGTTTGCCTGATCAATTTTCAACTTGCCTAACCCCTCAACTCTGCACTCACCTCTTCAGGTGGTCGTGACTGACAGCCAAGGAGCAGCTGTGTGTGCCCCCTTATTCCTGCCTGACCGACCTCTGGCACTTGCCAGCAGTGGGTGGACAGCTAAGCACGCCGATCCTTCCTTCATCATGCCTCACTCTACCGCACAACATGCAGTAGCGCAAACGATGCCATTAGGATCATTTCCAGCATCGCCACTTTCTCCAGCTGCAGCACAACCGCAAGCATTGTCACAACCATCGTCCGCAGCAGCAGCAGCACGCCTAACATCATCGTCAGGAGCAGCAGCAGCTGCAGCACAACCGCAAGCATTGTCACAACCATCGTCCGCCGCAGCAGCAGCAGCAGCAGCTGCACGCCTAACATCATCGGCAGCAGCAGCAGGTCATGCAAGCAACGGCGGCAGTGTGGGTTCCCCTGCCTCTGACAGCACCCTCAACGCAGGCAAGAATGCCCTCAACAACTCCAGCACCCGCGCCAGCAATAGCAGCAGCCGCGTCAGCAGCAATGAGGCGGCTGGCCAGATGTTTGATGCGCCAAGAGAGCACGGGGGTGCACTGTTTGTGGTTGGGGTGGTGGATGCCGGTGTATGTGTGCTGGACAAGCACAGTGCGCAGCGCCTGCAGTTTATCCCATTTGCGCACGATGATGCGTGGGTGCAGGTACGCGCGCGTGTGCTTGTGTTGTGGGCGGTGTGGATTGCAGGGCAAGGGAAAAGTATTGATGTACGGCGTAGCACGCAGCATCTGCAATCCTTCCAGTTTGCGCGCCTTTTATTGCATGCGGATGCGCGGGTACAGATGAATGTGCGTGCTCTTGTTGTGGGGGTGGTGTAAACACGTTGTTTGTGTATTTATTGTGTGTGTTACTTTTTGTGTGTTAATTGTGTGTTTTACTTTTGTGTATTGATTGTGTGTTACTTTTGTGTATTGATTGTGTGTGTTGCTTTTGTATATTGGTTGTGTGTGTTACTTTTGTGTATTGATTGTGTAAAAACGTTGTTTGTGAGGTAAAAACGTTGTTTGTGAATTGATTGTGTGTGGTACTTTTGAGTAAAAACGTTTGTGGTGTAAAAATGTTGTTTGTGGTGTAAAAACGTTGTTCGTGGTGTAAAAACGTCGTTTGTGTATTAATTGTGTGTGTTACTTTTGTGTAAAAACGTTGTTTGTCGGTGCAAAAACGTTGTTTGTGTATTGATTGGGTAGCAGCACATCTCAGTCCTCCTTTTGCTCGTGCTGATGTGTGGGACTGTGTGCCCGAGCGGAAGTGTGCAGAATGTTGGGGTCCTCAGTGCAGATGCACAAAGTGCATGCAGTTAATCCCCTTTACACACACGCACACACACATACACACACATACACACACACACCAGCACGTGCAAAAAGGAGGACTGAGATGAGCTGCTACCCAATCAATACACAAAAGTGACACACACGTACACACACTTTTACAAACACACACAGGCTGCGCAGCTCATGCCTTGTGTGTCAGACGCATCCACTGGCTGTGTGCTGCTGGCCACTTCCTCCACTGTGATGTGTCTACAGCCAGTGCCCATGGAAGCCCAGGTGTGTGTGTTGTGTGTTTTGTAGCTGTGTGTGCTTGTGTGCCTGTTTATGTGTGTATGTGTCTGTGCAGGTGTGAATGTGAGTGTGTGTTTGCAGCTGTGTGTGCTTGTGTGCCTGTTTATATGTGTGTGTCTGTGCAGGTATGCATGTGAGTGTGTGTTTGCAGCTGTGTGTGTGCTTGTGTGCCTGTTTATATGTGTGTGTCTGTGCAGGTATGAATGTGTGTGTGTGTCTGTGCAGGTATGTTTGTGCGCCTGTGTGTGTGTTGGTGCCTGTGTGGGTGTGTGAGAGTGTGCGGGTAGAGTTGCATTTGTGTGATACGTACACAGATCAAATGATGGCACTGCATCGTGTGGTGCTCTG
>Ga0307974_1001869_pt1:2500-10000 | contig 14739 bp, 16 predicted proteins | sample OrgLakmetagen784_FD_201812 | JGI IMG/M metagenome (GOLD analysis project Ga0307974, IMG submission 201812) | Saline water microbial communities from Organic Lake, Antarctica - #784 | ecosystem: Environmental > Aquatic > Non-marine Saline and Alkaline > Saline | place: Antarctica... | reverse complement strand
CCAAACAACGATTATCAGCCAAACAACAATTCTCAGCCAAACGATAAATATCAGCAAAACAACAATCAGCCAAACAACAATCATCAGCCAAACAACAATCATCAGCCAAACAGCAATTATCAGACACAACGCCCAGCCATCTTGATGCATGCATTTATCGCGTGGGAGAGCAAATGACATAAAAGTGATAAAAGTCACAGCTTGGCTGCAGTAGGACACCTTGGGAGCAAGCAGCCTCACGCGCCAACACACACACACACACACACACACACCACCACAAACACACACACCGGAAATACACACACAGACTGAACACACACACACACACTCACTGAGGGCCCCCCATGAAAGCCAAGATCATCATCATGATCTCGTCCATCTGTACGTTTTTGAGCATCTGCAAATGCAAAGCGCAAGCAGGAGTGTCAGGGGAGGGGGCCTGGGTGCACGTGAATTGGTGCATCGGCAATCCTAAGCTTTTCTGCGACTTAAGCTCTCTGCATTTCTAAGCTTCCTGCAGGGGAAAAAAAAAGGATCGAGGAGAAGTAGTAGGGGTGCAGACTTCTGTACTTGAAACCTCATCACTTGAACATTGCAGGGCAGGGGATACCAATATGAGTTTTTACAACCTCACCTCACTTCAAGAGCAGAGGGAGGGACGAAATTTACAATATACAGACAACTTCAGTCTACACACACACACACACACACACACACACACATACACACACACATCCATATCCCCACTGTACAAGACACCCCCATACATAAATGTACAGGGTTGGCCAGAACCATATGTACATATGGTGTAAACAGGTGCATATGGTATATACTGGTGTATAAGTCATTTTTTGCAAGGGCTTCATCAAATATACGGTCGTTTTCGGCGTATGTGTATGGTTCTGGCCAACCCTAAAAAGTATATATTACATGCAGGCCTGCACCCATAGATACACAGCGTCAGGCTTAAATTAGGCAGACTGACGTATCACAATTATTTTACAAAAACATCCAACACCCACCACTTTACGTTCAACTTTTCCTTTGCATTGGACACGTACACACTAACATACTCACGTCTACACACACACACACACACACACACACACACACACACCCACACACACGCACACACACACACACACACACTCACACAATCTAGCGCACACACACACACGCATGTACAGACACGCACCGGTGGGTTGATCCTGCTGAGAATGATGAGAAGGTCTACAATGTCCTCCACAAACCACTCCGGCAGTGTGGCAAACTCGATGGGGGCGGGACCTACAGGCATGCACGCATGGAGCAAGAGGTAAGATGTAAACTGTGCAGTTGTATGCATGAACCAGGCAGAGTGGCGAGCTTAATGAGAGCAGACGCCTTTCGGCTATGATGAAAGGAGCAAGGGAAGTAGGGTACTGCAACTTTTGATCTAAAAACCACTCGGGCAGTGTGGCAGATTTGATGGGGGTGGGACCTATAGGCACAAATGCAAGAAGCGTGCAACATGACGTGCATTCATGACGTGTGCAGCATGACGTGCATACATGACGTGTGCAACATGACGTGCATGCATGACGTGTGCAACATGACGTGTGCAACATGACGTGCATGCATGACGTGCATGCATGACGTGTGCAACATGACGTGTGCATGCATGACGTGTGCAACATGACGTGTGCAACATGACGTGCATGCATGACGTGCATGCATGGCGTGTGCAACATGACGTGCATACATGACGTGCATGCATGACGTGTGCAACATGACGTGTGCAACATGACGTGCATGCATGACGTGTGCAACATGACGTGCACATGACGTGCACGAATGCAAGAAGTGTGCAACATGGCATCATCAGCCACACACTTCTATTGACGGCAAAGAAGTGTGCAACACGACCTCATCAGCCACACACTCCTATTGACGCCAAAAAAGCGTGCAACACGACGTCATTAGCCACATAATCATATTGACGGCAAAGAAGTGTGCAACACGACCTCATCAGCCACACACTCCTATTGACGGCAAAGAAGTGTGCAACACGACGTCATCAGCCACACACTCCTATTGACGGCAAAGAAGCGTGCAACAAGACCTCATCAGCCACACACTCTTATTGACGGCAAAGAAGTGTGCAACACGACCTCATCAGCCACACACTCCTATTGACGGCAAAGAAGCGTGCAACACGACCTCATCAGCCACACACTTCTATTGACAGCAAAACAAAACAGAAACGCGATGGGGGAAAAACTAGGCATTCTTGTAAGGATTGAGGATGATGTCATCAACACCCTGACAGGAAGAACAAGAAAAAAGAGATTAAAAGCAGGCAGTATCAAATCCACACCGTTCTGTACCGTTGAAGAACAAGAAAAGAGAGATGAGACGCAGACAGTGACAATCTACTCCCCTTTAAGGAAAAAAGGAGCCACTTAAGGGAGAATCAGTGTGCGCGCGTACTCCTACCTGTCAAAGGCAAAGGTTACATAAACTCCTTGAGAAGGAAAGCACGGTGAGCACACACACATTCTTTAACCTGGCAAGGTTTAGCATGCTAGTGTGCACTCGTTGTCACTGCTGTCACACACATTAGAGCAATCCCCACACCTGACTTAGGTGTAGTGCATTTGCCTGCACGCACGTTCATGCTAGCAATTATGATTCATGCTAGCACAATATTGCTAGTGCATTTCAGAGAAACGCAGCACACTTGTACCTGGTAAACCTAGCAAAAGGGAGAGGGAAAACGTAATTTTGTGTGTACATGCATGATAGTCCCAGCACCATTGTACGCCCTCTGTACCTGGCAAAGGAAGTGCTACAGCAGAGGGGTTGCCTTGACAGGGGGGGTAAGCCACGCTGAGAAGCCAGGATGCCAACAGTCTGTGTGTGTGTGCGTGTGTGTGTGTGCATGCGTGTGTGTGTGTGTGCGTACGTGCGTGCGTGCGTGTGTGTGTGTGTGTGTGTGTGTGTGTGTGCGCGTGTGTGTGTGTGTATGTGTGTGTGCGTGTGTGTGCGTGCGTGTATGTGTGTGTATGTGTGTGCGTGCGTGCGTGCGTGCGTGCGTGTGTGTGCGTGTGTGTGTGTGCGTGCATGTGTGCGTGCGTGCGTGCGTGCGTGTGAGTGAGTGTGTGTGTGCATATGCGTGTGTGTGTGTGTGTGCGCACCCATGACAGTGTGCACAATGTGCGTGTCAGTGTTTAAATGGCACGGTCTATGCAGTCACACGTGTGCTTGAGATTGCGTGCATACTTTTTCAAAAGCACATAAGGTGCATATGTTCCTGCATACTTGTACATATAAAACCACTCGTGACATCTATGGCCTTATGTGTGTGTATTTTGTTTAGGGTTGGCCAGAACCATCTATATATACGGTTTATACGGTACGATGGCAGGGAGATCACCAAACATACGGTCATATAAGGTGTATATATACGGTTGTGGCCAACCCTAGCTCTGTCGTGTGGTCGTCAGGTGTCGTGCCTTTGCAGCACTGCAGCACATCTAGGAGGCAAATGCAAGCAGCACAAGGAGTAGCGCATCTAGGCAAATAAGTGCATCTACCTAACAGTGATAATACGCACACAAATACATATACACACATACACACACGCACACGCATGTGCACACCCGCTCAGACACACGCATACACACAGGCTAGGACACACACACACACGCATACACATACCCGTTACAGGTTAGAACACGTGCATACACATGTGCAAGGACATGACATGCACACGCGTACACATATCTGTTACAGCTTAAAACACAAGCATACACACGTGCAAGGACATGCACACGCGTACACATATCTGTTACAGCTTAAAACACACGCATACACACGTGCAAGGACATGCACACGCGTACACATATCTGTTACAGCTTAGGAAACGTGCATACACACAAGTGCTAGAACATGCACACGCGTACACATACCCGTTCAAGATTAGGACACGTGCATACACACGTGCTAGGACATGCACACGCATACACATATCTATTACAGCTTAGGACACACGCATACACACAGGCTAGGACATGCACACGCATACACATACCACATTCATGTAGAGGGTTATGACACACACACACACACACACACACACACACGTACACAGGCTAGCACACGCGCACAGGCTAAGAGACACACACACACACGCACACATACACACACATATACCTGTAGAAGACCATGACACACGAATACACACACAGTAAACGCACACGCATGTTCATGCATACCTGTAAAATGCAAGGACATCCCCCATAAAATCCTGATCCTGCAGCAGCGCCCCCATGCTCATCACACAACCCTGTGTGTGATAATGAAAGACAGCATGCAGCACTAAGGGACTTTGCAGATCCATAGAGACAGGGTTGGGACCTTCATTACCCTTTAAATCGTGAGAAAGCGGCAAGAAAAAGAAAAAGAAAAGAAGATTGCAGGAAAAAATCGCAGGCATCGGGCCCAGTCCCTGTATGAAATAAAGCTACACATTAAACACGTTGGCACCGAGCAATGTACACAGCTCCTACAACACAGGAAGCGATGATCGAAGTCCATGGGGCTATGTGTGGGACGTCCAAGGGGCTATGTGGGGCTATGTGTAAGCCCATGGGGCTATGTGTGGCTATGTGTAAGCCCATGGGGCTATGTGGGGCTATGGGGGGCTATGTGTGGAAAGTCCATGGGGCTATGTGTGGCTATGTGTAAGCCCATGGGGCTATGTGGGGCTATGTGTGGCTATGTGTGGAAAGTCCATGGGGCTATGTGTGGCTATGTGTAAGCCCATGGGGCTATGTGGGGCTATGGGGGGCTATGTGTGGAAAGTCCATGGGGCTATGTGTGGCTATGTGTAAGCCCATGGGGCTATGGGGGGCTATGTGTGGGAAGTCCATGGGGCTATGTGTGGGAAGTCCATGGGGCTATGTGGGGCTATGTGTAAGCCCGTGGGGCTATGTGTGGGAAGTCCATGGGGCTATGTGGGGCAATGTGTAAGCCCGTGGGGCTATGTGTGGGAAGCCCATGGGGCTATGTGGGGCTATGTGTGAGGCAAGAGCTTATGAGTTTTTGCAAGGGCAGCGAACGAATTACAGACGGCTACTATCGTGGCCAGGCAACCTAGTCCCAGATATATAAGCGCATGCGTTTATTTGGCTAGCAGCGGACGAAGCACATGCGTTTATTTGGCTAGCAGCGGACGAAGCACATACGTTTATTTGGCTAGCAGCGGACGAAGTACAGACGGCTACTATCGTGGCCAGGCAACCTAGTCCCAGATATATAAGCGCATGCGTTTATTTGGCAAGTAAGGCCAGCATCAACGTTTTTTGTTTGCTACCTCAGCACAAGCAAACACACACGCACACAAACACCCACACATATCAGCACATGAAAATTTATGCATGCGTTTTTTTGGCAAGTAAGGCCACCATCAACGTTTTCCGCTACCTTAGCACAAGCACACACACATGCACATGCACATGCACATGCACATACACATACACGCGCATACAAACACCCAAACATATCGACACATATCGACACATAAACACCCACGCGCACATACACACCCACAAATATCGACACATATCAACACATACACACGTGCACGTGCACACTGACCTGTACCCGCACTTTCACCCTCACCTGCGACCACCCACACACAATCACACGTCACAGCACACACACACACACACACAACAACACACACTCACACACACACATACACACACGTGCACAAGTCACACACACACACACCTGGAGGTAGGTCAGTGTCTTCTTCATCTGTCTGACTTGTAGCTGCATGCTCATTCGCTCTGGTACAGACAGCCCCGAAGACCTGTGCAGTGCAGCACGCACACAAAGGCAAGTGCAAGTAAGCAGGCAGGCAGGCAAGTGACATGGACAAGTGATGACATATATACGCACACACGCACACGCACGCACAAACACATACATACACAAACATACGCGCACAGGCAGGTAAGTGACATGGACAAGTGATGACACATATATGCACACACGCACACACACGCGCACACACATACATACACACACATACGCACACAGGCAGGTAAGTGACATGGACAAGTGATGACACATATACACACACGCACACACACGCACACACACATACATACACACACATTTACGCACAGACAGACAAGTGACATGGACAAGTGGTGACACATAAACGCACACGCACACACGCACACGCACGCACACACACATACACGCACAGGCAGGCAAGTGACATGGACAAGTGATGACACATATACACACACACGCACACACACGCACACACACATACATGCACAGACAGGCACGTGACATGGACAAGTGATGACACATATATGCACACACGCACACGCACGCACACACACATACATACACACACATTTACGCACAGACAGACAAGTGACATGGACAAGTGGTGACACATATACACACACGCACACACACACGCGCACGCACACACATACATGCACAGACAGGCACGTGACATGGACAAGTGATGACACATATATGCACACACGCACACGCACGCACACACGCACACACACACACACAGACAGGCAAATGACATGGACAAGTAGTGACACATATACACACACATACACACGCACAGACAGGCAAGTGACATGGACAAGTGGTGATAAATTTGCGCACATACATACATACACGCACGCACACACACACACACACACACACACACACACGCACACACACACACACACACACACTCACGCACACACATACGCACAGATACACACACAAGACCAATCTGTCAACTTACGAGCTCATTTGCTCCTCTAGGTCTTGCACGTAGGGCTGGAGGCGAGGTATACGCTGCAGCAAGTCAATATAAAGATAGTTAAATGGTAAGGTGCCCAGTCAAATCCTATCCTAGTGAAGAACAGGGCTGGCCAAAACCGTACATATATAGTGTGTATAACGGTATTTTTGCCAGTGAAATCACCAAACATACGGTCACATACGGTGTATATGTATGGCTCTGGCCTACCCTGGTGAAGAAGCAAGCAAGAGGGGGGCGAGGGGGACGAGGGACACACACACACACACACACATGTATAGGGTTGGCCAAAACCTTACATGTATAGTGTATACGCTGCAGCAAAGTCAACGTAGCATTGTTGCAAGGGAAGATGTCAAAGTAAGGCCTCAATAGGAAAGCAAGCAAGTAAGGAAGCAAGAGGGGGACAAAAAGTAAAGGTAGGAAGCAAGAGGGGGACAAAAAGTAAAGGTGACAAGAAGTAGGCATGCTGCAGATTGCCGCAGAGAGGTATACCTTCACACCTAAAAGCTGGCTTGTCATTCATACCTTGCAATCTATAAATAAATGTGATGCAGAGATGTCATTTCACAATGCTTTAAGCTGGCACACTGTCAGCTTCCTATGAGCAGGTGCACACACACACACACATACACACACAAACACGCACAATGACACATCCACCAGCA
>Ga0307974_1001867_pt1 | contig 14742 bp, 14 predicted proteins | sample OrgLakmetagen784_FD_201812 | JGI IMG/M metagenome (GOLD analysis project Ga0307974, IMG submission 201812) | Saline water microbial communities from Organic Lake, Antarctica - #784 | ecosystem: Environmental > Aquatic > Non-marine Saline and Alkaline > Saline | place: Antarctica: Organic Lake... | reverse complement strand
GCTGAGATGGACTGTAAGGCCATCACGTCTAAGGTGTAATGCGTGCAGTCATAGACTGAGTAAGCGACCCTGCACGCCTGTTGTGCATGCGCAGGGCCAAGAGTTTGTGTGGAGCAACGACAGTAACGAGTACGCCATCCGGGAAAGCCCTGCCAAGGTCAAGCTATACAAAAACTTCCAGGTGAGAGGTCATGCGCATCCTGCTTGCTGGCTACGTCGGTGTGTTTGCAAGTGTGTGGGTGGGTAAATGTGGATCTCCTGTTTGTTAGTTGAGCTTAACGTGTTTGGCACACCATGTGTAGAGGCATTTGGGTGATGCTTGCTTATTTATGAGTGAGTGTATGAACCAACTGTAAAACAGCTAATTTAAATTTAGGTAATCCTCGATTTGAAAATGCCTATTTAGAAATTGCAACATATAACTGTTTAAACAAACTGTGAAGTTCTCCGGGTCGTGGCACAGACGAGCTTGCTCCCTGTGTCGGTGCTGGTCAAAGTGCTGGGGCGATGAAGTGTGCACAAAAAGGCCAGGCTGTTTGTTTACTGTGTTTTTTAACCAAGTTTGGGATTCTTACCGTGCGTGCGGCAGGGCAAGTGTGACGTGCTTTTGTGCACGTGGGCGTGTATCTCTGTGTTTGTGTTCCTTCGCTTGTTGTGCACAAGGCAACAAATACATTAGTAGAAACAGTCTGGTCGGTCAAACACAAACATATGTGTGCACATGTTTTCTTGGTGTGTGTATCGTGTGAGTGCCTGCCACCATGGAGCATAAAGTAAGAGGCACAGTCACATGACTCGTTGGGATGTAGCAGGAGCAAACAAACAAACACACACCGCACTTTAAAAGCCAGGACTCATTTCTGCTGAATCAACCGATGGCTGCCTGCAGTAAAACCGTCTCCCACGTGTCCGCACCCACTTAACACGCATGCACATATGCTCAAAAATGCATGTGCAGGAGAAGACCACCCTCAAGCTTGACTTCAATGCAGAAGGCATCTTTGGAGGCTCCCTTGTGGGCGTCAAGTCTGCAGATTACATCGTGTTCTACGACTGGGAGGTGAGTGCATATTGTGTTGATGAATGAGCTAGTGGACAAGTGTGGGCGTGGGCGTGGGCGTGGGTGTCACAAGAGAGTATGAGCAAAGCATGAGAGTGCCCGTCGTTTTTTCCAAGTGGGGAAAGGGGTGTAATATCACCGTTGCTGTCCTGTGGCTGGGTAAGTTTGGAAGCTGACAATGCTTTGGCAGCAGGACGCCAGCAGCTGGTTCTGTCGTACATACATGTGATAATTGCAAAAAAAGGCAAACACATGCCTGGTTTTCAATTTTGACTCCAAACATGGTGGCTTTGAACATCTGTGCGCATTCGTATTTGACCTGTCATGGGTCCATACTGCCAGCCCTGACTCCGTAAATATGAGCCTGCATACCTCCCCCGTCGTAAGCACCTATCTACCTGTTGACATGCATTCCTTTTCCGAGACTGAGCACTCTACCACAATGTCCATACGCTCTCACGCTTTCGTGCACATGCGCACGCACACGCACACGCACTCACAAATGCATATATTTATGCATACACTTGCACACCCACATGCACTCATATACTCCTGGTTACACACTTGTTAGATGCAATTGACACACACACATACATACACACACACATACACATACACACACATGCACTGCAGGGCAACCTGGTGCGCCGTGTGGATGCAGTGGTGCGTGGTGTGTATTGGTCAGAGGGCGGCACCCAGGTGGCTGTGGTTTCGGACGACTCCTTCTACTTACTGCAGTTCAACGCAGAAGTGGTGGAAGCAGCACTGGCAGGTGCGCATGTGTACTTTTGCCTGTTTGTGTGCCTGTTTGTACGCCAGAAGCACACAGGCAGGCTGCCCCACCCAGCACAGTGTGAACATGGCTGAGGCGGCTGGATCGTGCCTACCATCGCTGCATGCAGTGAAGGCATGTGTGTATGTAGTGAAGGCATGTGTGTATGTAGTGAAGGCATGTGTGTATGTAGTGAAGGCATGTGTGTATGTAGTGAAGGCATGTGTGTATGTAGTGAAGGCAAGTGTGTATGTAGTGAAGGCAAGTGTGTATGCAGTAAAGGCATGTGTGTGGTGCACAGCACAGCGATAGTGTTTTTTGTTCATTGTTTGGTAAGTACCATTAGCCTCTTATTCTGTAACCCTCTTGGTCTGTGAGCCTCAAGTTCCTCCCCTAAGGCCCAGCTGCGCCCACAAAGGCTGGCTTGGCTTCCCTTTTGGGTAGATACGAGCTTCCACGCCACCCCTTTCTTTTATTGCATTGTGTCAAGACGCCTACTGAGCAATGTGCCAAGGCAAACTATTACGGCTCACTCTCACGCGCGCACACACACACACACACACACGCAACACACACGCACACGACGCTGTCCTGCACAGCTGGTGGCTCTGCTGACCCGGATGGCATTGATGACGCCTTTGAGCTGGTGGCAGAAGTGAATGAGAAAGTGAAGACTGGGGTGTGGGTGGGTGACTGCTTCATCTACAACACCGCATCTTGGCGCCTCAACTACTGTGTGGGAGGAGAGGTGGGTGTAAGGGTGCATGGGCTCCTAGTTTGTGAGTGTGCAAGCGGATGTCTTTGTGGTGGACGGCTGCTATGTCTTCGACACCTTGCCGTGGCGACTCATATGTTGTGTGTGAAGAGAAGTGAGTGCGTAAAAAGTGTATGTTTGAAGTTTTGTGACTGCTTCATCCACAACCTGCATGTAGGGGAGGTGTGTGTGCACGTGTGTGTGTGTGTTTGTGTGCATGCACGTGTGTGTGCACGTGTGTGTGCACGTGTGTGTGTTTGTGCACGTGTGTGTGTTTGTGCACGTGTGTGTGTTTGTGCACGTGTGTGTGTTTGTGCACGTGTGTGTGTGTGTGTGTGTGTGGACGTGTGTGTGTGTGGACGTGTGTGTGTGGACGTGTGTGTGTGTGCACGTGTGTGTGCACGTGTGTGTGTGCACGTGTGTGCACGTGTGTGTAAGCGCAACTGTACCTTGATTGGCCAACTCGTTGTGTATTGACTTCTTTTGGGTCACATGACGGAATCCTCATAATTGTCAAGGCAGGAGAGTCTGCTAAGCGTGCGTCCTGGTATGAGTTCTCAAGTGTGGTGCACACGCCTGCAGCACACCTTTCCAGGCCTGCGCTTGTGAAAGTATTCTTAATTTTGGCAGCGCTCTTACTCTATAAAGCAAGCTGCAGTCATGGACACACATATGCATGCTGGTGTACATGCACACACAATAGGGAACGGCTTATACCAGTATTTGGAATTTCTTGTGCACCTACGCAGGTTGTACTACACAGTGTTATACCATTATATTATACTAGTATCTAACAGATGTAACTCCCTTTGCATCTGTACAGGCTTTTAAATACCATAATCAGAATGGGATGTGTAGATTGTGCTCTGTGAAGCAAGTTGCCACAGTGGCATCCCAAGTGCCCAGGGGCATTTTTGGGTGCAATGTTGGAGAAGTTTGCACGAGCCAGGCCTTCCCACGCTGGTCCTTAGGGCTCAGAGAAGCGGGGTTGATCCTCTATCCACTTTCAAAGCTTGTAGCTGGTGCATAAGCAGGCTCTAAAAGTGATTGGAGATTGCAGTGTCATCTTCTTGGTAAAGGGTTTCTACTCTGAGGGTAATCTGTTCTACACAGCCCGCTGCTTCCATAAAACGAATTGTACGCTTTGAGATGAAACCGTTCCAAGCCTGCCAAACTATGGCTTCACGCGGCTACAAAATCAAGGTTACTGGCCCCATATCAGTCTCAAAAAGGGTAAATTTGACCAATTAGGTTGGTAAGGTCTGTAAAGATCAGCTACACACTGTATGTGTAATTATGGTGCTGGCCAACCCTAATTCTGACGTGATTGGACCGAATTTTCAAATTCAATGTGTGCATTAATGTATTTAAAGTATTGTTAGGGTTACCAAGGGCCAAGACCAAGTGTTGATCCCTACAGGTATGCATCAGGATTCTTTAGTTTCAAATTTGTGCCATTTTAAAGGTTAGCAAACTTTTACGCATTTCAACAAAACCTGGAAATGTCACTCGTAAACAAGCCAAATTTGAAGGCGTTCTTCAAATTTTGGGACCAAACTTGCAGTTTAAAGTGCAAGAAAGAGCCTTAGATGGTTGTCACACTTTCTTGTAAACTTGCTAATTTATGCACATACATTCAAGACAATTTAAGCATGTTTTGGCAGAGTATAACCATGGAAACCAGCCAGATTCTCCATTTTCATCAAAGTTTAAGCTTTCACAAAATTATACACACCTTGGTTACCAAGAAGACGAAGTGAACAACCCTATAATGCATACATGCACATCCACAATCACACACACATACAAACAAAAGCACATACACGTCCAAACACATGCGCGTGCAGGTGACCACAATGTACCACCTTGACAGGCCAATGTATCTCCTGGGCTACCTTGCCTCTCTCAACCGCGTCTTCCTCGTTGACAAGTGCGTGCGTGCCCTGTTCTGTTTCTGCTGTTCTGTTCCTGCTGTTTTATTTCTGCTGTGTCTTCCTCGTTGACAAGTGCGTGCCCTGCTTCGTTTCTACTGTGTGTGATTTCTTGAGGACAGACACCTGTTTCATTTCTGCTGCGTGTGATTTCTTGAGGACAGACACCTGTTTTGTTTCTGCTGCGTGCCCTGTTTCGTTTCTGCTGCTTGTGATTTCTTGAGGACAGACACCTGTTTTGTGTCTGCTGCGTGTGATTTCTTAAGGACAGACAGTCAATAATTGAGTCCCAAACAGACTCAAACTCATTTGGCGAGGAAGTATGAAGAAAACTTCCGATTTTGGTAAGTTTAAACTTGCAGATTACTGAGACAGTTGTGATGACGATTTCCTGAAGTCATTGAAGGAAAGGGGGGTTGTGTGTGTGTGCAGGTACTATGCAAGCAGCACACTCTTTACTTAAGAAGGAAGACTTGCTGTAGCTTAGCCTTCTTCAACTCCACTACGGCAACCCTCCTGGTCCCTGTAGATTCCTCTCTTTGTGTGATGGAGCTTTCCATACCTTTTGTATGTCTCTCCCGCATTGCGAGCTACGCGCTGTTGCTGCAAAGACTGGGCTCCCACGAGATCCAATTCTTTGCCTTTCTCATAAAAAAGAGTGACAGGGTTATCGTGAGCTGCACAACGCTGCTGTCCATTACAACCTCGATTATGAGATCAACATTAGACTCTATATCTCAGGATTCCTTGCCTGGTTCAACAGGGACTTTGGTATTGTGAGCTACACCCTGCTGCTGTCCATGGTGGAGTTCAAGACGCTTTGCATGCGTGGGGAAGTGGAATCGGCACTCTCGCTGCTGCCGCAGCTACCCAAGGACCAGGTACGTGTTTGTATGTGTGTGTGTGCATGTGTGCAGTTGCACATGTGTATTTGTGCGTGCTTGCGTGCGTGCGTTCGTGTGTGTGTGTGTGTGTGTGTGTGTGTGTGTACCAGTGGAATTGTGCGTGGCATCGTGAAAATTTGCACTTGCGCTGCTGCTGTAGTTGCTAAGAGGGTTGTCCAATTGGTTTCAGCGGTCTGACCTGGGAACATATGCAATTTATGCAAAAAAAAACACTAGCTGGTACGTCAGGTCTGTAATGCCGTACGCCGAGGCCCTTTTATCCTTTTCGCTCTGCCCTTTCCCCTCACAGTTGAACAATGTGGCGCGGTTCTTGGAGTCCAAGGGCCACGTGCCTGAGGCCCTCAGCGTTGCCACAGACCCTGAGTACAGGTGAGCAGCGTGCTGTGTGTAAGTGTGAGTGTACGTGTATGTGCATACGCATGTGTGTGTGCTTGTATATGTGCACGTTCTTGCATGTGTGCTGGTGGAATTTCTTGGTGGAAGTTGCTGGGCTTGATTACAGCGGTAGCTAGTCACCCATTGTGCAATCACCCCTTGCACATACACACACATAATGGTGTTCTGTTAGAATATAGAGCATCACTTCATTAAGTCGATCCGCCAGCTGTACCACCCACGTGCTATGTTCACATATCGTGGTCTCACGCGGCAGCAATACACCAGCCGTGGGCTCGTCCTGCTGGCCCACTGTGGTTTGTGCATAACAGGGGCTGGCAGCCTGCAGGTTTGACCTTGCTTGCCAAAAGTGCCTGATGTAGGATCTACCTTGTTTACTGAAAGTGCTTTATGCCACCTGTCTTGATTGGCAGGTTTGACCTTGCCATCCAGTTGGGGGACTTGCAAGCTGCAGGCGGTATTGCTCTGGAGTTAGACGCCGAACCCAAGTGGAGGCAGCTGGTATGTGTTTGTGTGTGTGTGTTATTTGTACATGCCTGCATGTGCATCAGCATACTTTATGATGCCTTGGCAGAGCAAGCCCTTTGAATTTATCACCATCTCAGACTAATTGGACACATCCACCTTAAAAATGCACATGCACAACCACATGCACACGTTGCCATGTGTAGGGTCAACCTGGATCGAGTACATATGCACGGTGTATGACTGGAAGTTTTTGGCATGGAAACCCCCGCATATGCAGACATGTAAATAGTTGTACATACTTGGTTATGGCCAGCATGTACTTAGCTGCACACGCATACAAATTTGCATGATCACATCCACATATGTACGCACACGTAGGGTGAACTGGCCATGACAGCTGGCCACCTAGGGATGGCCCTCAAGTGCCTTGCCAAGGCAAAGGACTACAGCGGCCTCCTGCTTATGCGCAGGTGTGTGGTCGTGTGTGTGTACATGCTTACGCTTGTGTGTGTTTCGACGTTGGTCTAGATGTGTGGATGAAGTACTGTAGTCTGTGGTACTGTGGAGAGTGCGGCGTCCTTTTTGATGGCATTTGGGGAATTCCCGGCATCCTGCCCTGCCTTTACAACAACAATCGTTTGGTGCATGAACAAACAGCATTGTGCGCAAGTGGTCGTAACACCTCACACGTTGCTGAGTTAAAACAGAGGCCGTTGCTGTTAGGCATCTCAGTTCTCAAATTACCTTGTAGATTTGAGCCTGCAACCCCTGTAGAGGCTGGCCTGCCCACTGAGCTTTCAGGGCATCTACCCCAAACAAAACATGAAATGCGCTTTGGCAATGCACCAATAAGAATGGCTCTGTTCTGAGAGTATTTTATACCCCTGCGATTCTGTTTCGCAGCTGCCCTCGTGCTGGAGTGTTTTGATCAAAAAATTTACAGAGGTAGTTTGATCCCTTGATTGCCCAGGGGCATCAAGTTGTCACCTGCGATCTTTAAGGGTCTTGCTTGTCTATTTGCAAGTGGGGTGGGTGTTCAGGAGGGCTTGTTTGAAAGAGCTGAAGGGGCGAGCACACACAACGTGTAGGTCCTGGTCGTACACCCTCAATTGCTCTCACCTCATCCACTTCATCTGTGCTCCTGCCTTCGCCTCTGTGTCCATACGTGCAGTGTGATTGGTGATCGGAAAGGACTGTCAGAGTTGTCAAGCGATGCCAAAGAGGCGGGCAAGCACAACGTGGCGTTCCTCGGCATGTTCCTGCTGGGCAAGATGCAGGAGTGTGTCGAACTGCTAGTTGAGGCAAAGAGGTGTGTTGTGCTGTATCTGTTGCACGCGCAATGTGTATGATCTCATGTTTCATCCTGTGTCGTTGCGCAAAACATGACTGCGCTATGCCAGGGTCTTTCTAACGAAGCTTGGCAAGGGTTTAATGCATTTTACATGAAGGAGTGCACACTTTCTCCTCAGCTTATCTGTATGTTTCTCAAATGCCTCATTCCCCACCTCAGACCCATCTTTGCTGTCTACCATCTCCTGCGTTCATACCCTCCCACGTGCCAAAGGTGGTAAGCCCCCTTTTGACCCTCCATTCCCCACCTTGCTCCATGTTTGCAGGCTGCCCGAGGCTGCCTTCTTCTGCCGCTCCTACGCTCCATCCCTCATGCCAGAAGTGGTATCCGCTTGGAAGGCTGATCTCACAAAGCAAAACCCCAAGGCCGCGGAGTCCCTCGCCGACCCGTCAGAGTACCCAAACCTGTTCCCCAACTTGCATGTGCGTGTACTCCCTCTGCTGTTGGCTGACATTGTCGGCCGGAGCAGCAATTGCAGGCGTTCCTGCTTCTTGGCGACTGCTTCTTGGTGAATGCTTCTCGGCAACTGCTTCTTGGCAACTGCTGCATTTGCTTAAGCTCTGCATGCATGTGTCTTAGTTTGCTTCTGGTTTTGTCCCCCCCCTCCTGCTGGCCTATCAAAAATTGCATACACGATATGCCTCACTACGTCCTTCATCTCGCGTGTATCTGTTATCCAGCACGCACAAGGTCAGGAATGTCCGTTCCTGTTCAAACCCGCGCATGAGATCTCCTCTCCTTGCAACAGACAGATGCCATTGCTATTTTCGCAAGTCTTTGTCTACTGCAGCTCCAGGTTAATGTGCAATATTATGAACCCTTTTCGCCCTGTTGTTCGTTTGCATATGCAGGCAGCTTACAAAGCTGAGAAATGGTCCATCGACCAACAGGCTAAGAATGAGGCCATCCCTACTAGCAGGTGTGTGACAGTCTGTTTCTCAGGTCAAGGTGTTGTTGCATGTTCCTTGCTGTGTAGTACTAATGTGTCACTCTTCATGTCAAGTGAGTGTGCGGATAGCATCGGTGCCAAGGATCCTTGCAGAAGACATTGCTGCATACTTTGCTATATTGTTTTGGTACATGCATGCACTTGCTTGTTCTTACACGGGCCAGCAAACTTTCTGTCGCTGAGCGCAATGTAAAACGCATTGCGTGAGCAGTTCCAGCTGGTTCATTAAATACATGGTTGTAACAAATCACACGCATAGGTACCTGGAGTTTGCAAACTTGCCGGCCGTGGACCTCTTAGGAAGCATAGACTCACTTAACGCTGAGGAGGTGCGTGTGTGTCCACAGCTTACGTGCTGAACGTTTCTCCTTCCTCACATTAGTTTCATGCTCATGTTGCGATTGCCGAGTGCCAGCGTGTGCTTGCATCTTAATCGGTAAGATCACGAGGGGGGCAGTTTGTGCCAAGTAATGAAAATCTGACTTGGATTGTGTCACGAGTAAGGTGCAACAAGGGAAGGCAGCCTTCTCGCACACCTCTACTCTGCCACTGCTGTGTTCAATCCTGTCACAACGAATCAGACTTGGATAGTGTGACAAATAAGGTGCAAAAGGCAAAGCAACTTTCACACCTGTACTCTGCCACTGATGTGTTCAACCCGATCACTAAGTTATTTTGGAGCAGAACTTGAGCATGTTAGGCTGTCAATCGTGCTAAAACAAGGTGTGCAGGCCCAACATTGCCCAGATTAAATTGATGACCAACAAAACGTTGTTAAAATTGCAGGGCCCGATAGCTAGCGGTGAGAACGGGCTGGGCATGCAGGCAGCCCTTCACCAGGAGGAGGAGGAGGAGGAGGAGGAAGAGGAAGAGGAGTTGGAAGGGGAGCTTTCTGCACAAGCGGCCGGAGAAGAGGAGCAGATGCAGCAGCAGATGCAGCAGCAGGCGCAGGCACAACAACAAGAACAACAGCGGTCTGCGGAAGAACTGCAGCAGCAGCAGCAGCAACAGCAGCAGCAGCAGGAACAGGAACAGGAACAGGAGCAATATGAGGAGCAGCAAGCGGAGGAGGAGGAGGAGGAGGAGGAGGACCAGGATGCAGAAGAGCTGCAACTGCACCGAGAAGAAAGCGCCGAGCCTCCTCCTCCCCCTCCTTCTGGCTTCTCTGCCGCTGCTCCAGCCTTTGTGCCTACCCCCTCTCTCCCTCAGCCCTCCTTTCCCCCACAGGTGTGTGTGTAGCATGTGCGTGTGCATGTCAGATTGTTGACACACACACACACACACACACACACATACACACACACGCACACACACACACACACGCGCACACACACACACACACATGTGCGTATGCATGCCTGCACACAAAGGAAGTGTGAATATGCGGGCGCATACAAACATGTGTGCGTGCCCCAAAATGTGCGTGCGGTTACATTTCGCCATGTTCAATATTTGTATCTATGCAGGCACCACCACCCGCTCCCAAAGCTGAGAACACGGAGGAGGAAGATGAGGAGCTGTTTGACACAGGTCAGTGTCTTCAATGAGCTTTTCGGCCCGCGTCAATACACCCACCTACTTTGCTTTGAGGAATGACCTCAAAGCAAATGACACACATGCATATTTGTATCTATGCATGTTCTGGTGTGGTTGTGATCAGCTATCTCCAATCTGTTGTCTTGGAGATCTGGATCAAGTACGGTCAAGAAAACTGTGAGGGTCTTTTTGTGTCGGCAAGCAGCAACAGTGGCTGTTGCAAAAAATGGCCTCCACGTGTGCTGGCTTGGTGCTGTTGCTCTAATAGCTTTCCCTTTTCGGGAGTGCTGTCCAGATGTACCCTCCTGATCGGCAGCAGGTTACAACTGAAATTACCTTGATTGTTCCATTTACGAGGTACTTGCCAGTGTGATTGTAATGTTAAGCACCCACTGCTATATTGCTGCTTTACAATTCCTCATAGGTGATGCCTTTAATAACGAGGATGGCGCAGGAATGGATGCTCAAGAAGAGGACGACTGGGGATTTAATGATGATGATGAGGATGGCAAAGCTGATTAATGTGCAAGCGATTCACTATTCTTCTCCCCTGTTTTCTTCGTGACAACACAGATGATGTTTTGTTTTGATGTTTGTAAACTGCCTCGTAACTCTGGTAAAAGTATGTGAGGCGATATTCAGCTAGCCTACAGATCTGCTGCCTAAAAATTTAAGTTAGGGTGTACATGATGTGGCAGCTCTTGATTAAAGTACATTATGTGATTAGGCGGGACATAAAATGGGAATCCCGTTTGAGGATCCATCATTACAGCACTTCGTCTTTCGAATGCAACGGGAAACGGAAGAGGCGGGGTTGGAGGAACTCCCGCCTCATCATTTCAGCGCGCTAAAGAAGCAAGAGGGCCTACATGTTCTTCCCTTTCAGCCCTCTCAAACTTCCAGCTTTATTTATTATTCCTTTAAGTTTTCAAATACCTAATGGTTGGCACTGTATATTACACCTAGCTCTATGAAAGTCTTTCAGGCTTCGTCGTCGATTGCTGCGCCATGTCATTCCAGGGGTGCTGTTATTTCACCAACAACACCAGTGTGCTGCAAGAAGGGCCTATTTGAATCGCGAAGACTTGGGGCACCAGATGTGCATGCTGGGAGAAGGAGAGGTGACTTAGCGCAATGATAATGAATGCCTTGGCAAGGACTGGCACCAATGCACTTGCCCTCCTGCCCTTGAGTCTTCACAAGTGCCAAAGGCTCTGGAACTCACTCAGGAGTGACCTCCTTTTTATTGACTACAGCGCGCAAGGCAGCTTGCCAGCCCCTGAGGAGCCTTATGTGGGACAACATGGATGGCGGGGAGATGACGCTCAGCGAACAGCTGCTGTCGCTAAGGTGCAAAACGAGAAGCACGTGCTGCGCGCGTGCGCACAAACACACACAAACAAACACACACACACACACACACACACACACACACACGCACACGCACACGCACGCATGCACACACATGTACGCATGCATGCACACACACACACACACACACACACACACACACACACACACACACACACACACACACGCGCGAACTCGCGAACACGCGAACACACAAACACACGTTTATACGCAGCTTGCACGAATGTTACGCATGCATCCACGCACACACGCACACATATACCTATATACACACACACACGCAGCTTGCACATATTACACACACCCGTAATTACACATTTCTTCGTTGCCATGCAGCATACGCATACAAACACAGGCAGTGAGCACACATAGATGAACACATGTCACGCAACATGTACCGAGACAGGTTCATACTTATGCGCACATACACACACATTCTCACACCTCACACATGCACACACATACATACATAAACATAGACACGCACGCACGCACACGCACACATACACACGCGCACACACGCACACACACACTCACTCACTCACAAACACGCATACACACACAGGGAGCAGGACAGCGGAATGGATGAAAGGGAAGCTACAGCAAAAGTCAACTTCCATTTAAGATACAAAACTAACTTTGGGCAGGGGGTCAAGCTCATTGGCAGCGATCCTCAGCTAGGTAAGAGGTCGCCTGAGAGCTAGGTTGCAGGCAGGCTAGCGTGTGGCATGCACGTGAGGCTCCTTGGTCAATGAGAGACCCTCATATGCTTCAACCTGTTGTGTGGTTTGGAGCTCAAATCCAGCTCAAGACAGATGGAGTGCATACTGAAAGGTAGCTAGAAAAGCCCATAACTTAACATCACTATTTCTTTTAAGCTAAAGGCTAGAAACGCTGAAGCCATACACCGGGCATGCAAACAGGCACGCGGCACTTGAACAAATTTGCACACAGTCACATGTGCAATGTATACTCACCAGTGATGTGCTTATACGCCGTATCTCCATTTTCAGACCGTATATACGGTACGGTTACGGTACGATACGGTCCAAAACCGTATAATACGGTCAAAATGGAAATACGGTACGGTTCCGGTACGGTACGGGAAACCGGTCGACCGTACAAGCTTGCATGGCCATCCGTTTTGAGGCACGTGCCCGCCCGCCACTCGAAATTTCCGTCCCAACAACTATCATTATACTATACTTATAATTAGGGAATGAAACAAAGATGATAGAGGCCCAACACAAAAGAGGCAGGCTTTGGGGGAGGCCAGCCTGCCTGACCCCCAAAGCCTGCTGAGGGCCCCTGCATACCCCCCTGCAGCAGGCCTTCAAGTGGGCCAGATTCAGAAGCAGGCAAGATTAGGAAAAATGCCTGGGTGTGGGAGCAGTTTGACAAGCGTCCAGTTCCAGCAGCAGGAGCAGCAGCAGCGGGGGGTGACCAGAAAATGGCAGAGGAAGAAAAGGCTGCAGCAGCCCCAGCCCCAGCAGCAGCAGCAGCAGCAGCAGCAGCAGCAGCAACAACAGCGGCAGCAGCGATGGAGGTTAAGTATGCATGCAAGCGCTGCCCCAACGTGAGGTCAGCGCACGAGGCCCGCATGAAGGAGCACCTGCTGAACATCAAGATTTGTGGCTTCCTATCCTCTACAGCAGCAGCTGAGTGCCCAGCAGGAGAGGTGCAGAGCAAACTCAAGTCCTTGAGGCAGAGCAGCAGCAGCACCACCCAACATCAGGGCAGACAGGGCTCAATTAAAATTTTTTGACCGAGGCTTTCAAAGTTTGGACCGTACCGTACGCCGTACCGTATTTTACCGTATATACGGTCTAAAACCGTATAAATACGGCTGTACGCCGTAGTTCCGTACCGTACCGTATAACCGTACACCGTACCGTACACCGTAGTGGCACATCACTGATACTCACGCATACGCTCACGTGCAGACACGCACATGCACATTCACACACACACATACACACACATACACACACACACACACACACACACACACACACACATACATACACCAGGGAACTGGGACATCCGCCACGCCCTGGAAATGAGCTACTCTCCAGGGGACCAGTGGGTGGCCAGTGTGGACTTGGCAGCAGGGGGGGTGTATGAGTACAAGTATGTGATCATTAATTATGAGACCAAGGAGGCTTTGGAATGGCAGACAGGCAGCAACGCGGTGCTGGCCATAATCATGGATGATACGGAGGTGGAGGTATTTGATAACTGGTGCGTATGGTTCGTGTGCTTGTATGCGTATCTTTGTGTGTGTGTGTGTGTGTGTGTGTGTGTGTGCGTGTGTGTGTGTGTATCTCTTTGTGTGTGTGTGTGTGTGTGTGTGTGTGTGTGTGTGTGAGTTTGTGGGTGAGTGTGATTGTGCATGTTCATGTGCGTGCCCCTCTGCTGGTGTGTTTGTTTATTCGTGTAAGTGTTGGTGACCTGAAAGTTTGACATGATGAAACCCATGTCCTCATTGTAGTGGTTTAGTTGTATGCGTAACAGTCAGATTTCCAACAATCAGCAGTGCTTTGGCGATGAGGAAAAAGGGAAGAAAATAGGTGGAGCAGTTACAGCAATCTTGTTCTTTTCTTGTTTAAATTCACTACCATAGAAATGCTCATGTTCACACACACATATGTGCTTACTTGTGCCACTGTTTTGTGCACAGGGGCAACAATCCTGGGGCCATGGTGCGTATCAACAACGAATCCACGACACGGGAAGGCAAGCTCCAAAGATGGGCAGGGTAAGCGTGGGGTGTCGATTGTTTACAAAGGGGCAAAGTGAAAGGGTACTGGGTGGACACAAGCCCTTTGGGGGCTGTGACCAATCTTGAGTTGTGGTAACTGGGTGCTATTGTTTAGATGGTGATAGCTACTAAAGGTCAGACCCACCATTCCCGGCCAAATTTCGTCCCTAAAACGAACCTCATCGTTTTTTGACTTTTAATGTTTCAGGGTAGTACGAAACAACATATAAAACACTTCTGCGCCAAAAAAAAGGGTACGGGGTCCGCTGTGTGCGTCAGGGGCTGGATTTGTGCCATTTCCCTGCCAAAAAGGGGGTTGTACCCATGCATGGGTACAGAAATGTGACTCCAAACAGGAGGCGCCAGGTCGTGTAACTTTTGGACGTCAACTATCAATCGCATTTTTTATTTTATAATCGGAATCCTGAGATTGAGAGCTATCGATTGGTATATAAATGAGTTCAATCGGAGAAGGTCGAGAGGGGGGG
>Ga0307974_1001863_pt1 | contig 14754 bp, 9 predicted proteins | sample OrgLakmetagen784_FD_201812 | JGI IMG/M metagenome (GOLD analysis project Ga0307974, IMG submission 201812) | Saline water microbial communities from Organic Lake, Antarctica - #784 | ecosystem: Environmental > Aquatic > Non-marine Saline and Alkaline > Saline | place: Antarctica: Organic Lake... | reverse complement strand
CTTTTTGAAATTTCTCCTTGTAAACCGTGGATTTGCCCGGCTATACGCATAGGTGGAGACGTGGCCGAGCGGTCGAAGGCGCTCCCCTGCTAAGGGAGTGTCCCCGAGCAAATTAGCCCATGAAATCAAATGCATGGCGTTCCTCTATTTTTGTCGTGTCCAGGGTTTGTCCAAGGCTCGGACTCCGAGCCTTGGACCTTAAGTCACCGATCGGTCCGGCGCCCGAGGCGCCAACCACGTTCATGCAACCGACGGGAAAGATTCGAAGGTGCCAACTTCGCATATCGAAACGCCGTGTCGTGCTTGGACCAGCCGCCGAGGGACATCAAAAGCAGGATGTCCTTTGTGGACGCGTACGTCCAAGTCGCCCACGTGTGTCTCAAATCGCGCGGTGTACATGCGGGCAACTCCGCCGCGCGCCGCAACAACTCAAACTCTTTCGAAAACTGTCCTCCGCCTTTGTACCGCAATGGCACATCGCGACCGCTTCGATACCGAAGAAGGCGACCCTCAGTGGGCAGGTTCGTCATCATCGCGGCGCTTTTCTCGGGCAGATAAGTAAACCGACGGCTTGCTCCCGTCTTTCCCGCACCTGGCAGTTCGGCGCGAACAAAGCACTCGCCGTTATCCCAGTCGATGTCTTCGACGGACATTGCGAATGCTTCACCAGTTCTGCATCCCGTTCCGACGAGAAACGCTATTGTGTTAAGGACCCTGCGATAAGGGTCGATCAGACCGTGCTTTTCTGGTTCGGACGCAACGCAAAACAGGTCGTCGACTTGCTCTGGCGTTAGCCAGACCTTGCCGGGGTTATCTACGCCCGGCTGCTTTCGCTGTCCCAACACGAACAAGACCAGTGAATCCAGAGGACCCGAGAGCATGCGTTTGATCGTTGACTCTGAACAGTTGGGATGAAGGGCCGCTGCAGCCTTTTTGCGCCATTCCGGACACATTGTATCACGCACCGTCACAGCATAACCGGCATGATCCAGTATCTTAGGCCAAGGTCGAGGGTCACCTGTCACCTTGCAGAATCGGACCGCAGCTCTGAACGCGAGTTCATCCAGCGGATCCGGGAGAAAACTGACCAGATCAAGGTCAGAATGGAAATCAAGCATTGTACTTTCCTTTCGTTGTGTTCTTTATCATTTCTACTGCATGTTCGACTTCTGCCTGTAACTTCTGGTTTGTTGCGTCTTCCATTTGTTTTTCACTCGCACCTATCCTTCCCTCCATACTTCTAAATTTTTCAATCAAAGCGATATGCCTTGAGTAAAAGAGGTATTTTGTACCGTCTTTGACAAACAAGCTTGGAACTGACGAATATGCCTTGAGACGCTTTGAAAGCTTCCTTTTGCAAATTCCAAGCACAATGGCAGCCTCACCAAATGTAAGAGGTACCTCATAACCTTTGATCGTCTGCGCTACGTAATTGTTGCTTTGACTGGACCCAAGGTTTTCGCCCCTCGACGCCCAACTCTCTTCATTCGATTTGGATCCGTATCTTTTCTTCATAGTACTTGGTCTCTTATTTGTGATTTCGTGAAGCCACTAAAAAGCTCAAAGACGACAAGGCAAGCGGTTTCCGGTTTGCTTGACTTTGGGTAAATCATTGTTCTCCTTATGGATGATGTAGCGGTGCGACTTTGTAATAGAACTATATTGCGAATTCGGCAGAATGCGTTAAGCAGCCAAAGTTCTCAATAAACCTATATTCTCTCTTACCACTTCATAGATCCTCAGACTTAACATGTTGGACATCCGGTAATGTCACTCATTCATCGGTTAGCTGCTGCGATATAGGGCGTGACTAATTTCATATGTCAATAGGGTTTGACTGGCGCGCCATTAGGAGGACTTGGACGTATCTTGCATATAAAATTTCAAGAATAGGGAATTTCTCCCGACTCAAGTTTTCCCGCTTAGAGCTTCAAACTTTTCCAACCCTGCCGGGAAGGTGACGAACATGGCTTCTTGGTAGAACTTAAATTTCTGCATCCGGCAGGAATATTTCCCGCGCGACCCCGAGTGTGTAAAACAGAAAAAATGTCATGTCATGAGGGGTGTCTTTTTTGCTCAGAGTTCATGATGAGCGGCGGAAAGGGTTTAGGAACTTCACGCCGGAATACCTTTCGACGAAAAATTTCTTCGTCCATACGTGAACTGGCCAATTTCCCTCCTGTCGTAGAGATGTGGGAAGTCTGTTATGGGAAAAAATATTCCATGGGACCCGACATGGTCGACTGAAAAAGGCGACTGGGTGGTGGAATTCCGTATCGAAAGGAAAAGGTTCAGAAAACGTCTCGGTATAAGGGACAGAAGCCTTCGATCAGTCGCGCTCGAGAAAGCTAAAAGCTTCTACAAAGAGGCGTGGAGCAAAGCACTGAACCCGACAAGTGAATGTAGGGCCACATCCTTCAAGATCGCCACCGAACTGTATGTACAGCAAGGCGGAGAAGAACGGTTCTTGCCAAGGATCGTGAAGTACTTCCGTCCTCATTTGCGTGTCGATGAGATATCTCAGATCGACATCGCCCGCGCAGCTCGGTCAATTTCCCCTGATGCAAAGCCTGAGACAGTCCGCAGGCAACTGCGTGTGCCGATCAAGGCCGTGCAGAATTTCGCGGCCGGTCGAAGGCGGGAAAAAATACCTGATACGAAACGGACACGTTGGCTAACGCCCGAGGAAGCCGAGAGATTATTGGTTGCCGCCGCTAACCCGGCAGCTATCGGGCTGCGGGATCCAAACCTGCAGACGCTACGGAAAATCGCCTTCATGCTGGGTACAGGTGCGGGTCCGGGGGAAACCATGTCTGCGCTCGGTGAAAACTGGAATCCCGCCACAAGAGAATGGTGGCTGGAAGGAACCAAGACCGTCTTTCGCGCACGCTACGTGCTTCTGCCAACACGAGCCATCGAGTTGATCGGGAAAATCCCGGACATTGGACCGGCGTTTCCCGCCCCGGATGGGCTGCCGTACACGTTCCGGAAGAACCGGGGCGGACAGATGGCCGTCGCCTTCAACAAGGTACGTGACGCGGCCGGGCTTGGACCGGACGTTACACCTTATGTACTCAGGCACACGCGACACTCGTGGGCATATTCAATGACAAAAGACTGGGGCGACCTGCTGGACAAAGGCGGCTGGAACCGGTCGGACACTGCCAATCGTTACCGCAAGATCACGCCTGATGATCTCGGTCACCGGCTGCTCGCCCATGGATGGGATTCTCGGAGAGACCCCGGCCCCCCGTTCGTTTCGGAGAGAGTGTGTCGTTACGTTTTCCCGGCACGCCATCCTGACTTTTCCCGACAGCTTCAAGCTATGAAGTATCGGCGTAGGGCAGCATTTTTCCCGGAGCGAATTTCCTCCGCGAACCAACCTTTCCGAGCGTGGCGTGAAGACCCCATCGCGTCGGCAGTCGAGAAGTTCCTGTCAACGGACCGGTGATTTTTCCCGGTAAAGCGGGGGGTTGGCACGGCGCGGATCGCCGCACGAGTATGAGGAAGCGCTTTCGCGTTGCCTGGTGTTATGCGACATTTTGCCACACATCGCTCGCACCTTCGCCCGCTTCGAAAGCCCTCCACATCTCCCTGTTTTGGAATGCTTGACCGTCTACCACATGACTGATTCGCGGCGGAAGTAAGGTACATGCGCGAATCCATTGATCTGATCAGTGTGACCGATCTCATTTACCGTGGAAACTTAGCGGTAGTGCTTCAAGGGATGGTTTAGGAGGCCGCCTGCCGGGCCAGTGAGCGCAGCGTGCGACCGAGCGCCGACAAAGGGCATCGAACTTCTCATCCAGGCCGTGACCGGCCACTGGACTGATGCGGTGGATGCCTCCACCCAGCGGCATCTCGTATGCCATGATGGTTCCATGCGAACCAAAAGGAGGGCACATTTATGACGACAAAGATCAGCATCCTGGCGATCGACCCTGGCGAAGGGCAGCTTTCAGGTCTGGGTAGATGGGGAGGGCGGCAACCACCCCATCTACCCAGGTCTGCGCCGTCGGGCCGGATAGGGCGTGTGTGGATGCTCCCTGTTTGGCAAGCGTGATCTTCGGTCTTTCGGCGAGGTCTTCGATCGGTCGTGTGTCAGGCCTCTGAGCGTGGCCTTCCATCGCGCCGTTGATCAGCAGCCGGCGAATGTCGGTCCGCCCCATCTTGCTGACCGACCCCAATTTGGACTTGCCGCCAGTCGACCTCTGTCGTGGCACCAAGCCAAGCCAGGCCGCGAAGTTGCGCCCGCTGTCGAACGTGTCGAGATCCGGTGCGAACGGCGCCGGCGGTGAACGGGCCGATCCCCGGAATGGTGCAGAGCTGACGCAGCTGCACATCGGTCTTCGATCACCTCGGCCATGGTTTGGGGTTGAGACGCAACACACATGCTGCGAAAGTCGCACCAGCCGTAAGCTGGCCAAAAACGTAAAGAATTCCAAACTTTGCAATGAGATTGAAGCATGGCCGCGCTTGACGATCTTCTACAATCCTACCGAGACACGGCTGTCACAGAGCGGGAGAAAGGCACGTATCTCGAGCGCCTCGCCTGCGCCTACCTGACCGCTGACCCCGTCCAGGTCGAAGAATACGCGGAAGTCTGGTCATGGTCGGATTGGGCCATCCAGCACGGCTGGAGCGGCAAGGACGTCGGGATCGACCTCGTTGCCAAGCTTCGGAACGAAGAGGGTTTCGCGGCGATCCAGTGCAAGTTCTACGATGCTCGCCACCGGATCCAGAGGGCGGATATCGACAGCTTCATCTCGGCATCAGGCAAGGCCAGCGGAATCGTCAACGACGCCAACGACTACGCCAACGAGACGATGGGCGACCCAGCCTATCCCCTCGACCTCTTCCGCCGCGTGATCACCGTGAGCCTCGAGACGATGAAGATCGTGCGTAGCTTGCCGAAGCTGGACCTTCCGGCATGAGGAGCATAACCCTGCTCTTCATCATCGCGCTGATTCCGTCGAGCGCGCTCGCACAGCAAGGCTTCACCTGTTCCTACGGAGACCGCGGCGCCTGCCTCGGCTATGGCGACACGGTCTGCTCCAGCTCCGGCAAATGCGTGAGCTCGGACGCGGCCTGTTTCGACAGCTACCAGTGCAACTACGAGGGGGTCACGTCCAAATTGATGCGGGGTAAATTTCTGAACGAAACGCTGTTCTTCGGGCTCGACCGCGCCCGCAGCGTGATTGCCGCGTGGGTAGACTGCTACAAAGACACCCGGCCTCATTCGGCACTCGGCTTCCAGACCCCGGCGGCCTATGCCGCCCAACTCGCCGCAAGCGGGCAATTGTCACGCGTCGGCTCTGATTTAAGCTGGATGAAAGTCGGGGATCAGCGCATGCGCGTTGGTGATGAACGTCCATCGTTTATCGTGCGGTTGTACTCTGTGCGTGCGTCGTGCCGAAACGCCCGGCGCCGCTTGTCCAAAAATTCTATTTATGGCTGAACTACATTGAAAATGCTGACGAAAACAATTGGAAAATTTCTTCGCAACCGGGACGTGATGAAAACGCGGTCGCTGGCGTCGTTTCTCGACTCAGTAAAGGCGAACGACTTGGCGATTTGCCTGGATGACGGAGAACGCCCGAGCATTTCGATCGATCGGCCGCTCAACGGACGGGGCCTGTGCCTTGACAAGAAAACGACCGATAACCCGCTGGGCCGTAAATGTCCCAGTGTTTTCCGCCTTGTACGGCTCATGGCGTTCCCTTTGCGCCTCCCGGAGCTGAAGGGCGTTACGGGGCTGGCTGATCTCTTCGCGCGCATGAACCTGATCGTCGATGATGCCAGTCCCGACAGCGTCGCAAGCCTAATATTCCTCGCGGCGCGCCAGTCAGGTGTCGCGGTCCCGGCGGATCTTTATGATGCATGGGACGAGGCGGTCACGGATTGGGAAGTGAACGGAACAGTCGAACAGCCTGAAGTTTCGTGGCCCGCGCTGGCGTCCGCGCTCGCGCACACACTCTATGGCGGACGGCCGGAGGCGGAGGGAAGCAAGGAAGCCATCAGCCTGGCTTGGCGCCGAGTCGTCGCCTTCGCCGTCGAGACCCTGCGTCAGGACCTCGATCCGCGCGCGATCCCGCCGGAGGCTGCCGGTCGCTTTCTGCAGGCCGCCCGCGCGGCCCTCGACGAAGAACAGGCGCGCTACGAACGCAAGGTGCTTGCGCAAGGCATTCACCAATTGAGCCTTCCCATGAGAGGGAGCGACCGGCGGCGGCTGGTGGATGCGCTTTTCACGCGGGAAGACGAGTTTTCGGGTGCAATGAAGGTCTATGCGCGGAATGACCGGGAAAATGCGCCACTTGGCCGGGGTTTCTCGGTCATGATGCTCGAGAGGCCGGAGGCACGAGTCAAGGATCCCATGTTCTGGATGACCGTTTCGGTCGATACCCGAAGGAACATTCACTTGCGGGATCTTTGGCGTGAGCTTGAGGCGCGCGAGACTGCCGCCTGGGAGAAGGCCGGAAAGGACCGCCCGCGTGGGCAGACAGAGGGCAGCGGGGCCTCGCGCAATGGGGCAGACGGCGACCGTCGCCCGTTCCTGAAGCAATGGTACCTTGACGAGGAGGCCAGTCTTGTCGCCTCCCCGCGGCGCCAGACCGACCGAGAAGAGAGTGCATCGGACGAATATATACCAGTATCGCTGCTCGAGACCGCCGACGTGGTCGATGCGCTCTATACCCTCTACGATCCGTTCCAGCAGGATCCTGTGCGGACGGCGCCGGACGGCCCCGAAATCCGCCTGATCGACGCTAAACAGAGGCGGCTGGAAGGCGGCAAGCGGGTGCTGAAGGCATGGTGGCCGCCGCACAACCCGCTTCCCAATCCATCCGGCGCTGCGCCGCGGGGCGGGCTCTTTCCCACTGCGGTGAGGGCGATGGCGGCACGGACGCTCGGCCTTCCGCCGGAAAAGGCACTGCAATTCGCCCCCGATATCGAGGATGTCGATATCGTGCCGGCAGGCAACGCGCTGGCCGTCATCACCGATGGCGGCGTGTTCCTGCTCGACTCCGGACGGCGCGGTCCGGACCTGATCGAACGGGCAGAGCGGCTTGTCGAGTTTCAGGCGGTGGTCGCGCGCAAGCTCGACGATATCCAGCGGCGGGTAGAGGAAAGAGCCAAGCTGCAGGAGCAGGAGATCGGCTGGCGGGGCTCCCGTGGGGCCTGGCTGGACCACCAGCGGCTGTGCACGGAACTGCATTCGCAACTGATCCATCTGCGGGGCGCGCTGGACAAGCCGCTCGAAACCAAGGCGGCGATGCTCGGGGATCTGAAGGCCGCCATCTCGCACCGCTGGAACATTCAGGACCGTCTGCAGGAACTGGCAAGCGAGATCGCCTGGCTTCGCGAGAACGGCCGCGCGATCGAGGAACTGCGCACGTTCCGAAAAGTGCGGATTGCGGGCGGCGCGGCGGTGGCCATTGTCGTGGCCGACGCGCTCACCACCCGGTTGGCAACTCTCCTTCGCGCCGAAGCGCCGGAGGATTGGATGGCCTCATCCCCACTTCTTGAGGCGCCGACCCTCGAATTGCTTGTTTTCTTGTCCCTGAGTGCGATTACCGGCTTGGCGTTGATTTTGCTCGAAGCGCTGTTGCGGACGCGGCCGGTCCGGCGCTGACGCCCTCAACTCGCCACGATTATCGATGTGCCAGAGTGTCCGTCGAAACGCCCGGCCCGTTCACTCGCCGGTTCCTGCTGACGGCCCGACGGCTGGGGAGGCGGCGCCACCATACGGGCTGGCGGCCGTGATCGATGGACCGTAATGGCCAAAACTGCTTTCCGGTCTTTTCGCTCGCGGATTCTGCAGCCCTTTGCGGCAGGTGCAAGAAGGTTTTCCAGTGACCCCTCAAGCATTGGCGTAGTCCGCCGTCGTTTTGGCGGTGATGTGAGGCCCATCATTCTTTCTGCCGTGACCTCTTTGAGCATAGGGTGTAGTCCGCCGTCGTTTTGGCGGTGATGTGAGGCTCGTTTTCGTGCGAAAAACGGATGGGGTAAGGGGTGTAGTCCGCCGTCGTTTTGGCGGTGATGTGAGGCTCAAGCGCGGGGTTTACACGTCTACGCCTACAAGCGGTGTAGTCCGCCGTCGTTTTGGCGGTGATGTGAGGCTCGGAATGAACCCTGCAAATGTTTTCGGCGCGGTGTAGTCCGCCGTCGTTTTGGCGGTGATGTGAGGCTCTGTCTCTGCAAGTCGTTTTCTTTGCACGATTTTTCGACCACACTTCTGAAGCAAAGCCGTTTCCTGTACCTGACGATGGTCGTTTGCCACGGAACGGGCCGCATGTCAACCAATTTTGATGCATGATAACAGGAGGTTGTATCATTTCTGAACCTAAACTTTCTATTTCGACCTGTTCTCGTCGATCCGGACTGCCTCTCTCGCGACCCATGCACGCTCTTTCCTCCTTTCCCGGTCCCGATCGATCCCCAGCGTGAAGCGGTACCTCTGGCCGTTCTCTATGCGCGCCGGCCGATTGCCCGAGATGCCGTAGATGTGCAGGAAAATCTCCTCCTGCGCCCCCTCGACAAGCAGAAAGCCGAAGCCCTTGTCCGATTTCGCCTTCGCGACCCTCCCTTCGTAAACGCCGCCTTCCTCCATCCGGGTCGGTGACCGAGACTTCTCCTTCGCGCCCCCCTCGGCACCCTTGCCCGGCTTTCCGCCGGACTTTCCGGATTGCGGAGGTCCCTTGGCTGGCGGGCTGGTGACAGTCCCGTCGAACAGCTGGGCGACCATGGCCATGTAGGCGTCGCCGTAGCGTGCCTCAAACGGTCTGCGCCACTTCTTGCCGCGGCCTTCCAGCGTGGCGAAGCCGAGGTGCTTGACGGGGTTCTGCCATAGCTTGGCCTCGCACAATTCATGGTTCCTCATGGTCCATTCGATCCCGAGGCCCTGCCGGTTGAGTATCTCGATGACCGATTTGGTGACCGCGTTCTTTCGCTTGCGGTCGTGGCGCATCATCCGCCGGGCCCTGTTCACGACGAAGGTCAGGTTCGCCGGCCCCGATGTCGGCGCGAGGTCGTTGAAATGCCCGAGGTCGTTGCGGATCCGGCGGGCCTCCCCGTCGTCGAGGACCCTTCTGGCAACCGTCTTCAACCGGTCCGCGGCGTACCCCTCCGCCACTTCCGGCAGCGCGATCGCGCGGCTAATGAACCCCTTGCGGTCGCCGTCTGCCGCCTCGCGCTCCCACGCGCCGGCGAAATCGACGAGACGGCCCATCACGTCCATCATCAGCTTGTGCACCCGGATGTGATCGCCGAGATAGACGCGCCCGACAAGAAAGCGGTGGCGCTCGATCGTGCTGAGCGCCCGGCGGTATTCCTCCACCTTCGCTTCGCTGATCTGCTTGTCGTTGCTGGTGTGGTGGTGGATCTCTGTCCGGATGCGCTGCGCCGCCCCGATCTGGGATTCGCCGGTTTGAGGATCGTCCACCTCCAGCGCCTGAAGGCCGTCCACCTCGGCATCCGTAACCTTGTGCGCGAGGAAGAGGTCTCGCAGCACCGGCATGTGATTGTACCGTAGGATCTGGCGCAGGCCGCGCCGCGTCCGCGTGACCCGGTGTTTCTCGCCCGGTGCATCCTGATCATCCGTTTCCGAAGCATCATTTTCGGCCGGCTCTGCCAGGAAGAGCTCTTTGAAGGTGGCCGGGCTCTCGAACAATTCCTGAAAGTCGGACAGCGGCAGCTCCACCCCCTCGCCATCGAAACGGGCGTCGCCGGTTTTCAGGAACAGGGTCAGGCAGTCGCGGAACTGCCCGACGATCTTTCGTGTGTCCGCCTTGGTCTGTCCAAGCGTCTCGCCGGGTTCGGCGAGTTCGTACTTGTCCTGCAGGGCATCCCACTTGCGAAGCTGGTGCAGCAGCTGGGACACGTCGTCTGCCGGCACGAAATGCAGGAAAAGGTAGAGCAAGGCCTGCCAGTCCTCGAAAACGGTATCCTTGCCGGTATCGACCGGATCGGGGAGGTTCGGCGCGTCGTTCGACGGCTCGGCCTTGGACGCGATGTCGAGCAGCCACGCGAAGCCGTGGTCTCGGATGAAGTCCTGAAAGGCGAGCGCGATCATGTCCCGCCGGAAATCCTCGATGAACTCCGCCTGCTCCTTGGCTTTCTCACCGTCGGACTCGTAGCCTTTCTGAACCCGGAATTCCGTCGCGGTCTCGGCTGTCAATGCGCTGAGATATGTTTTCAGCGTCTCCGGGGCCGTGTCTGCCGTGATGGGGTCGCGCAGCCGCACGCTCCGCCCCTCCACGGAGTCTGGATAGGGGCTGGCGGTGTTGGTGCTCTTTGCGAGCCGCGTGGCCAGCCGCTTCGCTCTCGCGGCGTAGTCTGACAGGCGCTCCCCCCTCAGCTCGGTCGCCCATGGCCGGAATGGTCCGTCATAGAGGCGCAGAAGGGCTGAGTGGCGTGCCTTGGTGGCGGCGTCATCAAGCTCACGCGGCACCGGCGCTACGGGCAGGCGTGCGATCAGGCTCTCGTCGCCTTCGCGACGTTGGCTCGGCGTGTCCAGATAACAGCGCACGCCCTCGGCGCGCTTGAGCACGTTCTTCAGCCGGGGAAGTGCTGCTTCGAGCTCGCCGCCTGCAGTCAAGGTTGCGGCGACGCTCTCGTAGAGATGCCGAAACTCCGGGTCCGTTGCGAAGCTGTGAACCTTTGCGCCCGTCAGGTCCTGTAGCAGTCTGGCGCCGAGATTCCGCGCATCGGCCTGAATAACCTCGCGGATGCCCTCCCACGCCGCCGGGCCGGCGCTGTCCGCCTCTTTCTCCTTAAGCCCTTTCCTGACCTCCTTGAGGAATTTCGCGCGCTGCCCGTGGTGAAACGTCCTGTTGCGGCAGGCGCTCAGGGCATCGAGGCACTTCTTGACGAGAACCCTCTGATCTTCTTCACCGAGGGCGTCGAATTCGGGCGTCTCACCGAAATATATCGCGCGGCGCGCCATGGCATTTGACAGGCGGCCGCTATCTTCCAGAATGCGGTTGGTGTTATGGGACGATGTGACGTCGAAATCATTTATTGACGGATTGAAAACCGTTCCCTCGGGCTCGAGCCATGCTTTCATCGAATAACTGGCGCGGGAAATGGCACCGATCCAAAGACGCGCAAAAACCTCGGACTCCTTGATCTGCGTCTGACCGCCGCTCGTCCAGAATTGGCTTTCCGAAAGCGCGTCGCTCTGTTCGGAATAGACCGAGATGCGCCCCACCCGCACGAGGTGGTTCAGAATCCGATTGTCGGCCTGCTGCCGCACAAGGCGGAAAAGCTCATCCGAATTTCTCGGGAGCTTCGCCGGCTTCCACGCGGCCATTCGCTTGTATGTCGCCTTGACCTCGGCGTGCAGTTCCAGGATCCGGCGCCGGTCGTCCACGCTTTCGCCGTCACGCAGCTCAAGCGTCTCGGCCGTGGATTTTGGATCGAACCGGCATTTCCGGTTTCCGGTGAGTGTTTCCAGGTGGTCCGACAGCAGTTTCCCGATCACCGCCGACTTTCGGCCACTGCCGGATTTCTGATCCTTATCGTTCAGCCCGGCCGAGATAGCCGCCGCGATATCGCGCGCCCCGGCGTACCGTTCCTGATCCTCTCCCCGCCATTCCGCGACGAACCGCTTCGCGTCGCGCGGAAGAACCGAGTGCTCGATCGTCTTGGCCCGCGCCCCTATCAGCCCAGTGGGTGTCGCCTCCTTCCCCGGCCGGGTCCGCGGTTCGCCGCTGGCAGTGCCGCCAAAGCGGAGCTCCGAGTTGTGCAGGTGATCGAAGAGACGCGCGGCGATCTGGTCCGGGTTCTTGCCGTGCTGCGCCATTACGCCATGCCAGCGGCCTTCGAGCTGCGGTTTCCCGCCCTTCTGGTGCTCCCCCTCCTTTTGCCCATGGCTCTTCGGCGGCGTGTCGCCGTAGGGATGCAGGCGCCGGACGAAGAGGTCACGATGTCCTTCCACCTCGGGATAGCTCGCGACCAGCAATTTCCAGTAAGCCCAGCCGAGCGTGTCGCGGTGCCCGAATTGCTCGGGCGTCGGCTTTCCGGTTTTCGGTTTCTGATAAATCGTGTCGATGCGGGAAATCGCTTGCCCGATCAGCGCTTTCGGATCATGCGCGAGATGCTCGGATAGCGACCGGGCCTCGTTATCTGGCCGGGTGAGGAGCCGCCGCCGCAGGGTCTTACCTCGCGCATTGTCGAAGCCTGTGAATGTCCGGCCTTGAACCTTTCCAATACGCATGATGACCTCCTGATCCAAAGCAGCCCGCGTCATCCGGCATCATGCCCGCACATGGCGCACGCGACAATTGTCAACTTTCGGCGGGAGACGGCATGGCATGGGCGCCTCCTGCGGGTTGCTTCGTCGAGTTACGTCTTGACGATCGCCCGCCAACGCAGGTCTCTGGATTGCCTTTTCTTTCTCGGCAGGGCTCAGAAACCCTGCATATATCTGATACAAAACGATAATTTAAGGTTTTTCCCTGGCGGCCGTCATCGGATTGTCGTGTTGGCAATTAGATTGACTTCAGGCTCAGAACGGTGTATGAATTATTGTGTAGGATCAGATACATCCAGAGAGTGCGAAATACATGACCGCCAAAATGACGGCGGACTACACCGTAAGTTGAAACGCATGATGTGTCAACCCCGTGAGGAAATACATGACCGCCAAAATGACGGCGGACTACACCACTGCCCGACGATTGCATTGCCCGGGAAATACGAAATACATGACCGCCAAAATGACGGCGGACTACACCTCTTCTCCCTCCATCATCACGTCGTCCAGATCTTGAAATACATGACCGCCAAAATGACGGCGGACTACACCTAATCTCCCTCGTTTATGTTTGTGCCGATTCTGAAATACATGACCGCCAAAATGACGGCGGACTACACCTCCTTTCGCCCTGTATCCATCTAATGGTACCGGGAAATACATGACCGCCAAAATGACGGCGGACTACACCATCCTTTCACATTGATAGTAGCCAGCGATTAGAAATACATGACCGCCAAAATGACGGCGGACTACACCATGACATAATTGACAGCTTCAACGCCTTGCATGAAATACACGACCGCCAAGACGACGGCGGCATGCATGTGGGTTTCCTTTTACCAATACCGATGAGTCAGCTTATTTCCCGCCGTATAACACGAGAGATGATCGGAAATTTGCAGATCAAGCGCCGCTTGTATTCGCCGAGCGGCGATCTCTGGACCGAGCTCCGATGAAAGGAAAAGCATGTCGCTCTGGGACAGAATCGTTGAGTTTGAGACCCTCCATGCCGCGTGGGCAAAGGTTCGGAGCAATGGCGGCGCGGCGGGCGGAGACGGCGTGACCATCGACGTATTCTCACAAGATGCCATTCCCGCGTTGCGGGACCTCTCCGACGCGCTCAAGGACGGCAGCTGGCGGTCGGGCCCATGCCGCCGCGTGGATATCCCGAAGCGCAAGGGTGGCACGCGCCGTCTGACCATCCCCACCGTGATCGACCGGATCGTTCACACCGCCGTCGCCGAGACCCTCGACCCGATCCTCGATCCGCAATTCGAGGAGTCGAGCTTCGCCTATCGCGAGGGCCGGTCGGTCCGCCACGCTGTCGCCCGGATCGAGACCTGGCGCGACCGCGGCTATCGCCACGTGATCGAGGCCGACATCGTCGGATTCTTCGACGCGGTAGGGCATCCGCTCCTTCTCCAGAAACTGTCGATCGCTGTCGGGGCGCGCGCCGGAGCAGAATCTGTCAAAGATCTGGTCGCCGATATCCTCGATGCTTCGGCCATCGAGCTTGGCACGCCCGGACAGGGACTTCTTCAAGGCTCGCCGCTGTCTCCCCTGCTCGCGAACCTGTACCTCGACGCGCTCGACGAGCGCATCGACGCCGCCGGCATCAAGATAGTTCGGTTCGCCGATGATTTCGTCATTCTCTGCAAGTCCTCGATCAAGGCGGAGGCGGCGCTTGCAGCCGCGAGGAACGTGCTTCGCGAGCATGGCCTGAAACTGCACAAGCCGGAAACGCGGGTGAGCAATTTCGACGACGGGTTCGAGTTTCTCGGGCACCTGTTTTTGAAGTCGCTCGCGCTCCAGCGAGGCTTTGATGATCGAGCGGCGCCGCGCCAGAAGCCCGAAGCACAAGTGCAGTCCCCGCCTGAAACTGCGGAAACGGCCGAACCTCCGGCGCGAAAGGATTATGACCGCGGACCGCGCGTGATGTATCTGGTCAGGGAGGGTATCCAACTCGGCCTGCGCAACCGTAGCTTCGCTGTCAGCACTCCGAACGGGGCCGAGATTGCGGCAGTCTCGCATTCACGGGCTGACCGCATCGAGGTCGGGCCCGATGTCGGGTTCGACATCCAAGTTCTGGATCACTGCGTTGCGACTGATACCGATCTGGCATTCGTCGACGGCGACGGCGCAACCCGGGCGACCGTGCGCGGAACCTCAGTGCAACGCGGTGCGCTCCAGATGGCGCAGGCTGCCTGCATTCTTGACGATCCGCTTCGTGTCGGCTTCGCGCGCCGTCTGGTGGACGCCCGAATCCGAAACCAGCGGACGCAGCTCTTTCGCCTGAACCGTCGCGTTGAGGATCCCGACGTCCGGAGCGCGCTGAAGTTCATGGGGCGGACGCTTCGAAAGCTGCCTTATGCTGTAACCATTGACGAACTGCGCGGCCTGGAGGGCGCGGCATCGGCCGATTATTGGCCGGCCCTCGGAAGACTGACTAAGGGTGCCTCAAACCCATTTCTTCGAACCCGACCGGCGACCGATCTGGT
>Ga0307974_1001861_pt1 | contig 14757 bp, 17 predicted proteins | sample OrgLakmetagen784_FD_201812 | JGI IMG/M metagenome (GOLD analysis project Ga0307974, IMG submission 201812) | Saline water microbial communities from Organic Lake, Antarctica - #784 | ecosystem: Environmental > Aquatic > Non-marine Saline and Alkaline > Saline | place: Antarctica: Organic Lake... | reverse complement strand
GGATGCCTATTTGAAAAAGGAGCAGATTGGTACCCTTTTTGTTTGGGTGGGGGCACTGGAAGGGGGGTTTGGGGGGGTGGGGGTTCCTCAGGGGTGTCCACCCCAAAAAGTAAACGTGCCATCCAAAAAATACAAAATACCCTCCTGGCTCCTCAAATAAAAAGTATTAACCAAGCTGTGGACCTGCGCTGTGCTGCTACACTGTGCTAACAACACTGGCTGTGCTGCTACACTGGCCGCGCTGTGCAAAAGGTTCTTCGCTGCTACACTGGCTGCGCTGCTACACTGGCTGCGCTGCTACACTGGCTGTGCTGCTACACTGGCTGCGCTGTGCTGCTACACTGGCTGTGCTGCTACACTGTGCTGCTACACTGGCTGTGCTGCTACACTGGCTGCGCTGTGCTGCTACACTGGCTGTTACACTGGCTGTGCTGCTGCGCTGCTACACTGTGCTGCTACACTGGCTGTGCTGCTACACTGGCTACACTAGCTACACTGGCTGCGCTGCTACACTGTGCTGCTACACTGGCTGTGCTGCTACACTGGCTACACTGGCTACACTAGCTGCGCTGCTACACTGTGCTGCTACACTGGCTGCGCTGCTACACTGGCTGTGCTGCTACACTGGCTGCCTTCTTGTCATCTTAATTTTCTGAGCCGTGTGCGGGCTTGTGTTGACACGAACGTTGGTACGGTGTTCTTGCGCTACCTCCTTGGTGCAAGGGAAGTGAGACTGCACTTGGTCTGACACGAACGTTGGTACTGTGTTCTTGCGCTACCTCCTTGGTGCAAGGGAAGTGAGACTGCACTTGGTCTGACACTAACGTTGGTACGGTGTTCTTGCGCTATCTCCTTGGTGCAAGGGAAGTGAGACTGCACTTGGTTTGGGAGAGCATGTGTAGCACATGCACCTGCACATGCAAACACACACAAATACACAAACACACCCACACACATTCTAGAAGTAACACCTTCACGCAACAAACACTTGCAGGCGCTCATGCTTGCAATAACCCCTTTGGATTTCATGCCTCTTGATGCCCCCCTGGCCGCTTTATCCGACCTGATCATGCTGCCGCTTCTCATATACATATCCATCAAGCTCGTGCCTTCTGAGGTACGCTTGTGTGCGTGTGTGAGTTATGTTATGTGTGTTTGTGAGTTATGTTATGTGTATGTACTTGTGTGTGCTGCATGCACATGCGTGTATGTACTTGTGTGTGGGTGTGTGGGTGTGCGTGCACATGCCTGTGTGCGTACGCATGTGTGCTTGCGTGCGCATGTGTGCTCGCGCTCTTGGGCACTTCAGCACAGCAAACCTGTTTAGTTTTAGTTTAGTTGGCTTACAATGGTATTTAGCCTGGGATGGCTGCTCGACCTTTGGGAACAAGGTAAAACCTCAAAACAAGCCAAACAAAAACTGTAGCTGAAATAAATGTAAAAACCTGTTTGAGCCCAATAAGCACTACAAGTTCCAGAGGAGGCCCAGGTCAAAGCCAAAAGTACTTGCTTTAAATTTCCTGCAAAACACATGTACGCACGTGTTATTGTGTCCACAAGCTTTTAAACACCACACATACCGGTTAATTAGAGGACAAAACATTGAGGGTATTTGCTCAGGCTTCTGTCATCCTACCCCTAAAGAGCCTTTGGCGATGCACACTTGTGTGTTTACTCCGTGCATTATCACGCGATTTGAGCGCAACACACAGGCCATGGTCGAGGCCCAGATCCAAAAAAAGGCTTCTGTTTAACACATGCTTTAAGCGCAACACACTGGCCATGGTCGAGGCCCAGATCAGGGCTTAAGCAACAGGCTTCTATGTAACCAGTGTTGTGCAAGTACGGTCAGACGGTACGGTACGATACGATACGGGCGGTACGGACCGTATTTTCTTAAAATACGGCGCATTAGCGTATTTTGGTGACCGTACTTTACCGTCTAGACGGTAGAAAACGGTACGGTGTACGGTACGGTGCCAAGTTGGCACTGCCAGTGCAAAAATGGCCTCAGAATGGCCTCTTCGCCCCAAAACCTCCCATTTTCACCTCCCGCATGCTCCTCTCATGTGTTGACGCCACACAATGCTTCCCTGGACAACCCTGAGGCTGGGCTGGGGCTGCATAAGCTCGGGGGAAGGGCCCAGCAGTGGCTTGCATGGAAACTGAAAGTCGGACGCAATACTTGATTCCTGTTTAATATTTGTGTTCAATTCATTAATAATTGTTGCACATAGAAATGAGTCGAAATTGGAGCCAAACGGCCAAATTACGGTTAAAATCATACTGTACGGTGGCATCGTCCTTGTACGGTTCGGACCGTACTTTCCAAACAGACCGTACTAGCACTGTCTTGTACGGTGCAAATACGGTACGGACCGTCTAGACGGTCAAGATCGCTCTAGTACAGCGTAGTTGCACAACACTGTATGTAACGCATGCTAAGAGCGCCACACGCACGTCATGAATGAGGGCCCAGATCAGGGCCAAAGAAATGGCTTCTGTTTAATACATGCTTTGAATGTCATACACAGGTCATGGACGAAGCCCAGATCAGGGCCAAAGAAACGGGCTTCTGCTTATCCCCCATCAAGAGCCACTGGCGCCTGGCGCTCTATGTCTACATTTTCTGGACAATCCAACTCATCATTCTTGCAAGAGTGCTGCAGCACCCGCTGCAGCAGCTGCATTTTGGTGCGTGTATGTGTGTATGTATGTGTGCGTTTGCATGCTTGCTTGCGCGTGTGCGTGTGCGCGTGCACGTGCGTGTGTGGGTGTGCATGTGTGTTTGAGTGTGTGTATGTATGCGTGTGTGTGTGTTCGTGTGTGTGTGTGCGTGTGATTTGGGGGGGGAAGGGGCTCAGAGTTAGGCAATGCAAAATGCCACTAGCATCACCCTTTCTTGAGCCTGCCAACAGTGGTTATACTGTCAGCGTCATTTCTTTCTTTTGCCTGACCCACCCAAAAGAGTTTTGGGCTCGTTACGCGTTCCATCGTGTGAGGGCGGACGGTTGGTGATGGCTGGTGTGAATAAGTTGGCGATTCCAATGAATCCAACGAGTCCAACGAGTCCAATGAGTTGGTGATGGCTGGTGTAAATGAGTCTGCAATTCCAATGAGTCCAACGAGTTCAATGAGTTGGTGATGGCTGGTGTAAATGATCGGCGATTCCATGTCACTTATCTATTTTTCCACGTCACGTTTTTTTTTACATGTTGTCTAGTCGGCGATTCCACGTCACCTGCCTGTCATGTCACTTTTTGTTTTTCCATGTCACTTTTTTTAGTACAAGTCAAAACCACAAACAACATGGTTTTTTGGCAGAGGGGGGCGACTGACCCCCCAAAAAGACATGTTTTTCAAATGGTCCTAGGGTGTGGGCCCCAAGATTTGCAGTCATTAAGCTCAGCTGCCATTGGTTCGGCACAGCAGTTCTGAGCTTAAGGACTGCAAATGTTGGGGCCCATGCTCAATTTGTTGTAGTGTGAACCCTGCCTTATACCACAGCATCTTCACAGCAGGTCACCTACCAAATTGCACAATTTTGGTTTGCATGGAGTCCTTGTAACAAACAAACATCATTGCAAAAGAAATGGAGTGAAACGGTGGAGCAGTTGGTGGTCAATTTGTGCAGTTTTCCCGTGGAAAGCCACCCTGTTAGGGTTTGGGTGGCCAGCCTGAGGTTCAACCACTGTCAAATTGCAAGCTGGATTACGTAGATATAAGCACAGCCTCGTCTAGCTAGAAATGCCAGCTTTCAGTTAAAGCAAGAATGGTTCCAATCGGATGAAGGGGCAGTGGATGGCTGGCTTCTGAGTGCAAAAAGGGATCATTTCTGCACAATTCCCCAGTCACCCCCCTCGGTTTTTTTCTGCACAATCTTTTGTATAATTTCCCAGTCACCCCCATTTGTTTGTTTTGCATGTCACTTGTTCTTATAAAATCACTTGTTGTTTTTACATGTCACATACAGCCAAGAAAACATCACCTACAGCTACAGTCAAAAATAATTTCCTTGAATGTATACATGCAAATACGGCCACTAAATTAATATCAACTGTGAGGAGAGGTTGAGATCCACTGAGTTCAACCGCGCTTAATTTCAACCGCTTCAACCGCACTTCAACTAATGCCTGTTTTGTCTGACGGTGTCATTATCTGCTGTGAATATGAACTGTACATGACAGCAGCATGGACGCATTGTATGTCATCGTATGTTTGATCACCTCCCTTCCAATAATTACACTGGACACGCACTGCAAACACATTGGTCCTGGCCAGCCCTAGCATGATTGCAGGCATTCTCTTTTTTTCCCTGTATGTATTTTTCCCTGCCAATAATTACACTGGACACGCACTGCAAACACGTTGGTCCTGGCCAACCCTAGCATGATTGCAGACATTCTCACTTTTTTCCTGTGTGTATATTTCCCTGCCAATAATTACACTGGACACGCACTGCAAACACGTTGGTCCTGGCCAACCCTAGCATGATTGCAGACATTCTCACTTTTTTCCTGTGTGTATTTTCCCTGCCAATAATTACACTGTACACGCACTGCAAATACGTTGGTCCTGGCCAGCCCTAGCATGATTGCAGGCATTCTCTTTTTTTCCCTGTATGTATTTTTCCCTGCCAATAATTACACTGGACACGCACTGCAAACACGTTGGTCCTGGCCAACCCTAGCATGATTGCAGACATTCTCGCTTTCTTCCTCTGTGTATTTTTCCCTGCCAATAATTGCACTGGACACGCACTGCAAACACGTTGGTCCTGGCCAACCCTAGCATGATTGCAGACATTCTCACTTTTTTCCTGTGTGTATTTTCCCTGCCAATAATTACACTGGACACGCACTGCAAATACGTTGGTCCTGGCCAGCCCTAGCATGATTGCAGACATTCTCACTTTTTTCCTGTGTGTATATTTCCCTGCCAATAATTACACTGGACACGCACTGCAAACACGTTGGTCCTGGCCAACCCTAGCATGATTGCAGACATTCTCACTTTTTTCCTCTGTGTATTTTTCCCTGCCAATAATTACACTGAACACACACTGCAAACACGTTGGTCCTGGCCAACCCTAGCATGATTCCAGACATTCTCGCTTTCTTCCTGTGTGTGATGTGTAGGGTTGGCCGGAACCGTATATATACACTGTTTATGACCTTATATTCAGTGATTTCTCTGCCAAACACATTGTATATATATGCACCATATATTAAATAATACCGCAGTCACCCCGCAGGGCAAAAAACGATATTTATGCGGGGTGTTATAGGAAAGGTACGGTATGTATATATATGGTTCTGGCCAACCTTGGTAGTGTGTATTGTGAGGCAAGGCAATGCAGCAGCGTGGGCCACAGACTGCCGTGTGCTGATGATGGTGTACTCGTGTATATGTTGAAGTGTTGTTATACTGGCATTTAGCTCTATACTGACATCTAGGTCTCTACTGACATCTAGATCTTTACCCTCTTTCTCTGCACGTTGTTCAATTGCAGACAGTGCTGCAGCGTGGGTCACAGACTGCCGTATGCTGTTGATAATGTCATACATTTGAGTGTTGTCGTACTGACATGCTTGCTCTCTTTCTTTGCACACTATCTGATTGCAGACAGTGCCGCAGCGTGGGCCGCAGACCACCGTGTGCTGTTGATAATGTCATACATTTATGTGTTGTCGTACTGACATACTTGCTCTCTTTCTTTGCACACTATCTGATTGCAGACAGTGCCGCAGAGTGGGCCGCAGACTGCCGTGTGCTGTTGATAATGTCACACATTTAAGTGTTGTCATACTGACATACATGCTCTCTTTATTTGCACACTATCTGATTGCAGACAGTGCTGCAGCGTGGGCCGCAGACCACCGAGTGCTGTTGACGGTGGTCATTCTCGGGCTATTCAACCTGAAGTGCTTAATTCTCCTCATGTGGTGCCTGTCAAAAGAAGCAAGAACCACTAGGGTGGGTTACAATGGGGGGTGACCTTAAGCCAGGTTGTTTGGCTGATCGGCTGCTGACTGGTCTCGGCCAGCCACAAATATATCCATAAGCTCAGAAAGGAAAAGAAAAAGTCTAGTGTTCTGCTGTGAAAGGAAATCATAAACCACTAGGGTGGGTGTCAAAGGAAGGTGCCTGTTAAAAGAAGCAAAAGAAGGTGCCTGTCAAAAGAAGCAGGAACCACTAGGGAAGTTGGTAACGTGGTTCCTAACGTGGTTGCGTCAAAAAAGAAGGGTGAGTGGTATTGTGGTTCCTCATGTGGTTCCTAATGTGGTACATGTCAAAAGAAGCAAGGATTGCTAGGGTGCGTGGGGGTGGTAGGGATGTAATGTGATGTGGTGCTGTGTTGTGATGTAGGGATGTAATGTAGGGATGTCTTGGGTGTGGTGCATGTCAAAAGAAGCAAGAACCACTCGGGTGCGTGGGGGTAGTAGGGATATGGGTGACGGTAGATGCATCTTTTGAGGGGGGGGGAGGGGTACGGGTGCGTGTGCGTGTGCAATTGTAGGTGTGGGTCTGCGTGCCTGCTTGTCTGCTGGATGGCAATTTGTTGGAAGCGTGAAGGAAAGCAACCGAGAAGGAGGCAGGTATTCTGCAAAGGCGTACACATGAGGCTAAACCTCCTGGTAGTGATATTTTTAGTTAGTCCACGTTAGCGCTTCAGTATGGCACTGTAATACTGTAATGCACAAAGGCTATACCTCCTGGTAGTGATACGTTTAGTTAGTCCACGTTCGCGCTTCATTATGGCACTGCAATATTATAATGCACAAATGCACTGAATTGAGCTTCAGTGTGGCACTGTATTACATGCAAGGCACTGCAATAAGCGCTAGAATTGGCACTGCAATGCATACATCCCGCCCATCACGGTGTGTGTGCATGCACGTACGTGTGTGCGTGCGTGTGTATACGATTGTGTACGTACGTGTATGCGTGCGTTATGTACTTGTGCGTGTGTGTTTGTGTGTGTGTATGTGTGTTTGTGCGTACGTGTATGCATGCGGGTACGTGTGCGTGCATGCGCATGTGAAGGGATTGAAGACGCCCTTCCTCTTGGTTTCCTTCCTCCCCAATAGAGGGCCAGCCTCCCAAGCTGTTTGTCCCCTTGAGACTTGGGAGGCTTTCCCGTCCTCATGTTTAAAATAAAAATATTAATTCCGATGCGAGCTTTGCGAGGCCCTTGTAACTTAGTTATTTAAACTGCTCCCGACACTCCGTGAGGGGGTAAAAAACGTTTGCGGTACGCGGTGATAGAAGTACCATACGGTATAACAGACTCTCACACATCGGACTCTCCGAGGCACTCCTGGGACATGACTATGCAATAGCTGCATTGAAGAGCATGCAATTTATAACCCGTTGCCTTGCAGCATTTTATGCCTGTTGCAGCAATTAACGTCTATTGCAGCATTTTACACCTATTGCTGCATTTTACGCCAATTGCAGCATTTCACAACCTGCCGCCTTGCAGTGTCCATAATTTGACTCACAGTTTGTTTGTTAGTTTAGACTCAAGGCACACCATTCGATAACCAGCGTTCAGACCCACTAGCTGTATGCTTGCGGCAAATGTAGGGCAATCCAGATCTGTATATTTATGCCATATTATGTGGTGGTGGTCCACAGTTATAAGCATACCTGGAGACTCGCTGCTAAAAAACGACCTACGTCTACCGTATGTATTTATAGCTCTGGCCAACCCTATGCACGTGCTGTTGCATGCGTCACTGCTATACGTGTGTTTGCCGGACTTTTGCAGCCTTGCTCTCCTGCCCTCTCACCACAAACCGATATGAAGCGGCCACCTGTCTGTGCGTGCATGGTAACATTCTTGCAGGAAGCAAGGATGGCTTACGAGGCTGGGCTGCCCACCCAGAACCAGAGTGCCTTCAACGGCCAGCAGGTCCACGGGATCAGCAGCAGTAGTAGCAGCAGCAGCGGCAGCAGCAGGAAAAGCTTGACAGAAGGCACAATAAGCCTGGCAGTGAGGGATGGGAGGCAAGGGGTGTTGGGGGGGGGGGATGCTGGGGGGCTTGTGGAGAAAGGCATGATGAGGGGAAGCTGATGATGACGAAACTAGGGGGGGAGCCTGACGTTGTTCTGTAGAAGCTTTCATTTGATAGACCTGGCGGCACTGCAACTCTGTTGATGTTATTACTGGTCCTGAAATACTGGATTGTGCAGGATAGTGAAACAAGCGCTGGTTGCTTTCACTTGTTATGTTGACAGCAATTTTAGTGACAGCTGTTTTAGTGACGGAGCCTATGTCGATTTTGGCTGAAGATGGATCATTAGCCGTGCTGTACCAATTGTACAACTATAAAATGAGTTAGTGTCACAGCCATGCCTGACCACAACTCCTTCACCGAGCTATAAGCATCCCCACGACTGCGTTCTTGTCCTGCCATGAAAAGCTGAACAAGATGCAAAACGTGCATCTACAGCAGTAACTAGAATCAGAACTGTCATGGTACTGACTCATCGGATGAGGGTTCTGATGGGGGTTCCTGATAGTGCAGCTGATGTATGACTGCTAGAAGCTAGATGTTAGTTATGTTGTTTCTTGACTTTGTCTTTCTTGGTGTGGATCTGGCCAGTGTTCTTACGAAGCACGGGCAGCCAGCGTGCTAGCCACTTTTTCTTTATATTAATAACAGCTGAAAATCTAGAGTGATGAGATTGCAAGAATTGAACTTTCCCTTTTGACTCCAGTCACTGTTATAAATACTCAGTAGTGTGACATCACACTTCGGTGCTTTTTGTCCACCTAAAGGTAGGAGTTACCACGTAACAAGTGCGAGTACAGATTGGAAGAAATCATTTCTTTATGCACGCGGCGGCCTTTACCGCATACCACACATGCATAAAGGGCTGGGAGGAAAGGCACGGCAGCTGACTAGACTTGAGTAGTTTAGTATATGTCAGTGTGTTATTAAAGCAAGCTGGATTTGAGAAGCAGTAGAAAAAGAAAGAGAATCAATGGAGAATTGCCAGTCAGAAGTGCAGTTCTCAGTCTTTGCTTGAAAGAGACTCGGCCCTGGCTCTAAGTCATTTCTTCAGTAAGCTGGCTTCCCCAGCTTATTGAACGAGACTAGGCAAAACCTCAACTGAAAAATCAACTAACCAAATCACAGGAACCGTCACTGGCTGCCACCAATTGGGCGTGACAAGGTTTACAATTCATTGTTGTTTAGACTCGGTTTAAACTTTTTCTAGCTAGGGCTAGCACCTGCTTTCGCATGCCAGGCATGCCATCCGCTGGCGGCACTTACTTTGATACTTTGGGAGGGTTGCTGTGTGGCTCTTCGAATCAATTTGGGTGGTGCAGGTGTGCAGGTCCCAGGATAGCTTATATTCCTCATCCATTATAACAACACCAGATGCAAGCCACGTGTCACAACGATTCCATACAAACATGGTACTAGCTTAAGTGTGGCCACGCTTCCATAAATTGCATTGTGAGCTTCACGTAAAAATAACTACGCAAGCAGTGAAAAACACTCCCCACATTAATTAAGAAAAAGGAGCCACTTTGGTAGCACCGAGTACTGTAAAACTCCTCCACCAAAACAAGCTGGTCAGTGGGGATTAGGTGGGTTGCAGGTTTGACTTGAATCTGTCTCCTGATGAGAGTGAGCTCCCTATACGCCCCCAGCTTAGAGCTGAAGCGAGCTTTACTCTGCTGTACTAAACACAAAGAACACAAAGAACACAAAGAACAACCAGAACAACCACTTTTATGTTTCTCCAAGAAAAGAAAAGAAAAGATTCCGCTGGTAGTGATGACACGGCCAGCATGATTAAGGGAGGGGGTTACTTAGGTACCCGCACAAGGCCGCGCAAACAAATAAAAAGAAATTAGTGTGGGTCAGGGGGGTTGTGTGCCGTAGCACCCAGACCCAATTCTTGACTGTTGTTGCTTGTGTTATATTGTTATATTGCAGTGCATACCTTGTTTTTATGAGTGCAGATGCATGTCTGATGGAGTGTTCATTCAGTTTGTGTGTCAAATTTTTAATCTTATGGTGTCTAAATTGAGGTCTGCCAGAGGTTTGTCTGTATAGTCTTTGTAGATAGTCCCCATAGCTCCAACGAGGATCACGTGAAGCTTGACTTCCCTATATCCTTGTCTGTTTAGGTTGGCGATAAGCATGCTGTGCTGTGCTTTTGCTTCTTGGATTTGGGGATCATGCCTATGCGCTAGTGTCTTCACAAAATTTAAACTCAATCAGGTGAACCTCCCACTGGTTTGGATTCAGTTTCTTGTCTTTAGCAAGCTGTTAAAAGTTTGGGTTGCGGGATGTTAAGCGAGAGGAGCACACAGTGCTAGGTAGAAATAGGATAGCGTCAGGACGAGAAGAGGCTTTTAAAGCATGTGCTGTTAGTTTTGGAAGCAACCAAGAGGGCAGTGTTTTGTTGACAGTGTTTCTCAGATCTAGGCCTTGCTCTGATAGTTTATCTGCGCTGCCTACGTCAGTGTAGGCAATTTGGTTGGCACCGCATGGTCCCTTTTGTAGGGCTTGGACAATCAGCACACTTGCCATATTATGGCGTTTCATAATCATGTTCCTCATTTTAGTGTGTTGGCAACCTGAGAGTATGTGAAGCGCACTATCAGTGCAAGGGCAGTTTGCATTGGGAGAGAAGCCGGCGTGTTTTTGATTAAAAGTTGTGGGCGGGGGGGGACCGTCCAGGCTTGTCAATGTGGTTTGTTAACAAACTGTATAACTACCTGATGTAAACGTATTTGGTATTCGTAGGATTTGAGCATATATATCCAGAGGGGGGCGACTGAATACATGCCCCAAGATGTTCCTTTTTTACACTTGGATTAGTGCAGCCATTCTCCGCCCCTTCATCCAATTGGTTCTTGCATCAAATGAAAGCTGGCATTAGTTAAATGCAGTGCTTATATTGCTAATATATATAAATCGACTCATATAGGGTCCTATACAATCTCATGTATGCCTTTTACAATGCGCTACTCTATATAATACGTACAACATGGACCTACGATAGCTACAGAAACCAGACGATACGTCCGGAAACCAGACAGAAAATCCAGAAATCGGAAAATCGGCTGCTAACTATTGCGTCCATGATATGGGGAGCGGGACGGGGGGAGCCAATATGCCCAAGTTGCTGGTCAGGCTTTAATGTGCTGAATATCTGCCAAAATTATTATATTTTATAAATTGGTCACCAAATGCAGCTGACAAGACAAGCTGGCAGCTTCGCTTGCAGAATAGCCAGGAGCAGCTTTCCAAAGTCCCAGGTTTTCAAGCAAGGCCAATATCAGCGAATAAGAGTGCAAGCAAGTGGTAAGGAGTGTGCGTCTGGTTAGGGCTTTTGTGATTTTGTGGACAAAAAACTCTTGAGTACACGGCACGTGCCCGCACGTGCATGCACACACACACACACACACGCACGCACGCACGCACGCACGCACGCACGCACGCACACACGCACGCACGCACGCACGCACGCACGCACGCACGCACGCACGCACGTTTGCACGCACGCAGGCACGCATACACGCACGCACACGCACGCCCACGCACAAATGCACGCAAGCTCGCTTTTGTTTTTCTGCCATTGCTATGCAGCTTCCGCTCCGATGCAGCCCCAGATAGCTGACGTGTACTATGAGGGTGGCGTGGACGCAGACATAACAGCTTTTCAAGAGCACCAGAAGGCGGCCCCTCGACCAGATGCTGCTTCTGAAGCCCAGACCTGGGCTGCCCTTGCCAAGTGAGCCCATATTGCAGCCACTCATTTTTAATGTGCTGGCCTTCAAGTACGTGCATATTTGTCAGGAATTTTTAGGATATCAGGGTATAGGGAGCAGGAAACAGGATTTTTCATCTCGTATTGTATAGTATGGAAATGTGTTTGTGGAGCATCGTTCAAATTCCTTATTACACGTAACATGAAGTTCTGGCTAATTTGCCTTTCCGTGTCGACCTCGCTAACCCTGATGGACCGAGAGAGATGGGTGTCATGTTACTGATGGGTGTTTATGTTACTACTTTCATTGTTACTGATGGGTGTTTATGTTACTACTTTCATTGTTACTGATGGGTGTCATGTTACTGATGGGTGTCATGTTACTGCTTTCACGTCTAATTGGCGGCAGCGACAAATCGTGTTGCAAGCAGTTAGTTAGCTTTCAGTTGAAATTGTTGCCGGACCTCTTGTTCAATAAGCTGGAGTAGCCAGTTTAATATCAGATGAGACGTTATATAGAACACAAAGACCAGGTCTTAGGATGCTACAATGGAGGAGGTGCAATTTTAATCTCACACACAGACAATTGGAATGTATAGGGATGGCCTTTTCTCTCTCTTATAATGTGTGTAAGGTTGCCAGAATCATGCAATTGTACCTACACTGTATATGACCGTGTATTTGGTGGTTTCTCTGCCAAAAACACCGTCTACACACCGTGTATTTATGGCTCTGGCCAACCCTAGTCATACGGGGCACACATGGGACAACTTGCACTGGAAATACTTTGTGCAGGATGGTTATACACATGGGACATCTTGCACTGGAAATACTTTGTGCAGGATGGTTATACAGATCAGAGAAGCTGGGACAAATTTCAGACCAGAGAATGTCGTGGCTTAAGGGTATAAGAAATTGTGCAATAATGAAAAGGGATGGTGGGATTGTTGTGCTTGGAGACAGGGGGAGGGTTTGTGTTTCTTCGTGAAGAGGGAAAGGTGCTGCTTGCCATGCAGAGGGGGAAAGGTGCAGCGTGCGTTGCTGAGGTGGGAAAAGGTGCTGCGTGCATTGCAGTGCGCATTAAGAGGATTGAAAGGATCATTGTGCGTTACTGAGGGGACAAGTGCATAGTTTGCGTTGCAGAGGGGGGAAAGGTGCAGCGTGCGTTGCTGAGGTGGGAAAAGATGCTGCGTGCATTGCAGTTTGCAATAAGAGGGAGTGAAAGGGTCATTGTGCGTTACTGAGGGGACAAGTGCATAGTTTGCGTTGCAGAGGGGAAAAGGTGCTGCGTGCATTGCCGTGCGCAATAACAGGGAGTGAAAGGCGCATTTTGCGTTACTGAAGGGACAAGTGCATAGTTTGCGTTGCAGAGGGGGGAAAGGTGCTGCGTGCATTGCAGTGCGCATTAAGAGTGAGTGAAAGGTGCATTGTGCGTTACTGAGGGGACAAGTGCATAGTTTGCGTTGCAGGGGGAAAGGTGCTGCGTGCATTGCAGTGCGCATTAACAGGGAGTGAAAGGCGCATTGTGGGTTTAGTTTGCGTTACAGAGAGGGGGAAATAGGGGGGAATTAAGCATTTGCAGAAAATAAATTGACAAAAAGTGTGGAGGGAGGAAAGTGTGTGTGTGTGTGTGTGTGTGTGTGTGTGTGCTTTACCGAGGGGGAGAGGGCAGTGTGGTGTGGTGTGTGTCACAGAAGAGCAGAAGGTGCAGTGCAGTGTGGTGTGTGCACAGAGGACAGTGGAGGAGAAGGTGGAGTGGAGTTCAGTGTGGTGTGTGCACAGAGGAGGAGAAAATGCAGTGTGGCGTGGTGTGTGTACAGAGGAGGAGAAAATGCAGTGTGGCGTGGTGTGTTTTACAGTGGAGGAGAAGGTGCATTGCAGTGTGGTGTGGTGTGGTGTGTGTACAGACAGGAAGCAGGTGGAGTGCAGAGTGAGGAAAATTCCAGAGTCTAGTCCTACACTTAAAGTAATGGCTACTCTGTTTGGGGACAGCGTGCTTAAGGAGTTTGCTTTAAAACCGGTTTTGACTACCTTTTGTTCGCGTCCTCTGTATGCTGTTTTGGAGGCATGGCCTTCATAATTCTTGAGCTCCAACGTCCTCAGTGTCCTGCTCTCCTCTCCACACTAGTCTGTCAACCAAACTCTTGCTCGACCCACATGCGTGGGGCACAGATCCTTTTTTTTGGAACTACCCACAGGCACGCCACCTTGGCCACGCTTTCCGTGAATCCATGCATGCACACATGCTCTTGTTTTGCTGATATCACCCGCCTAACCACGCATTCCGTGAACCCATGCATGCACACGTGCTCTTGCTGCACTGAAACCACTCACAGGCACGCCACCTTGGCCACGCTTTCCGTGAACCGCGACACCCCTGGCTTCCCCAACGCCTCAATTGTGGAGTTCATCGTGAACGAAAAGGGCCTGCCTGTGCTTGCCGTCAGTGGGCTGTCGTTACACACAGCTGGTGTGTGTGTGTATGTGTGTGTGTGTGTGTTTGCGCGCGCGTCTGCAAACATGCTAGCAAACAGCCTCGTGGCATTGACTGTCAGCACCCCTGAGGCAACGCGTTATGTCCAAATGCTTATTTAACAATGGAGAACGTGTGTGTGCGTTTACGGCGATGCATATGCAGATATGCTAGCTGACGGCCGTGTGGCCTTGAGCATCAGCGCCCCTGGTTTTGGGTCTCTGGCCGATGGCCGGTTCACGCTGCAGGTGCGTCAGCTTTTTAGCACTGTGCAGGGTTGGAATTAATGTGTAAGGTTGGCAAGAGCTAAAAAATGACCTGGCCAGTTCAAAATCAAAAATAAGATGGCCAGTTCGCCCTCCAGGTGCGTCTATTTAAATGGTGGACGTTCGTTTATGTTGTTGGAAAGGCAGTGTGATTGTTGACTGTGAAAAAGTGGAAACGTGGAATTGATTCAAAAAGCTGAATTCGTGCTCTGCACGACCCAGAAGTGCAGAGGCCTCACAAGCATCCCACCTGGAAAATTGAAGAAGGAAGGGGGG
>Ga0307974_1001860_pt1 | contig 14760 bp, 12 predicted proteins | sample OrgLakmetagen784_FD_201812 | JGI IMG/M metagenome (GOLD analysis project Ga0307974, IMG submission 201812) | Saline water microbial communities from Organic Lake, Antarctica - #784 | ecosystem: Environmental > Aquatic > Non-marine Saline and Alkaline > Saline | place: Antarctica: Organic Lake... | reverse complement strand
ATAAAGGTTATCAATAAGACTGGCCATCCAGCTTATTGAACAAGACATAAAGAAACTCTCAACTGTCAACCAATTTAACTGCTCCGTCACACGATTCGTCGCTGCCAACGATTGGGCGTGACAAGGCATTTAAGCATGGTTTTCTACAGACAGCTGTTTAGTCTGCTGAACATGCTAGCGTCCTTTCCTTGTTTTAGGAGGTATGTCGATGGAGAGCAAAATATGGCTGGTCAATTGGGAGCCGGCACGGGAAGCAGCAAACATGATGAGATCCAACCCTGATATGTAAAGATGGCTGAAGAATACGAGACAAGCATCATGTCCACCTGTAGCACGAAAATGTATGAACCCACGTACAAAAACATGGATAATTTGTCTAGGCAAGGATTGAAGGATCCCAACAGGCTTACTCCCCAATGGAAATCTACGCAAGGCAAACATGTCAGGGACAAAGCTCATTTCGACATGCAACCTACTGACCCACAAAACGATATCAAGGGCACAGGCAACTGTGGACTATGGACAGACAGGTCAATCTTATCAGACCACCTCCGGTACAAGAGATAACATGATAGTGAGAATTACGACACACCTGGCCAACTGCCACAACAAGCAGAGGACTCGCTAACAAACTTCACAATTCCCAAGTTCCAGACCCTCCCAGAGGTGACATGTGTGTATGGCATAGATGGTAAATGCTCCGGCACCATCACCCCTCAGCGCCTCAACATTTTACAGGATGCATATAATTCTGCGCCATGTGCCTGTTGAAGAAGCGCGGTTCTACGTCTGTGCGAGCAAACTCTTGCTATCCGCTCACGCCCAGTTTTACAATGGAGCAAATTGTGGACTTTTAAAAACAAACAAAGGGCAGCCTGGTACTCCTGATTTTGTGCTGATGCAACCAGGAAAAAGCTGATCTGCTGGGGTGCAATCTGGGTGGGAAATGGTGATTCAAAAGTGAAACCAGGCAAAACAGACCCCACACACACATTCCTAAAGGTCGAAAACGTGGGGTAATATGTGTGTTACTCGTCCATCGGGGCTGTGCAGGCAGGAACGAGCACCGTGTTGTGCGTGCTGTAAATTGAGGGTGCCATCGACACACTCACACACGACGAATGACGCACAACCGACACTTTGTGCGTGTTCCTAAGAATTGAAAACATAGCCTAGGGCGGGTGAAAGGTGCCGATGTGGACAAATTAGGGGTCCTTGTGATGCAAGCGCCAACAAAAAGCCGTTGCGAGCACTGGTGCAAAAACAGACAAAACAAACCCCACGTTCACATTCCCGGGGGTCGAAAACATGGGAGAGGGTGTGTGTGACGCGTCCATCGGAGCTGCGTGAGCAAAAATTGGTTGCCGTGCTTCGCACACACACACACACACACACACACACACATTGCACACACACACACCCACACCCACCTGGAGTCCCCCCCTCCAAACGGAGAGTAAAATCTCCTTACGGACCTCCGTAAAGACCTCCTTATCTTTCTTAGGGACCTCCTTATCATTCCTAAGGACCTCCTTATCTCTCTTTGCAACTCTTTAAAGAAATTCCTTTCTTTCTTTGCAACTCTTTTAGGACCTCCGTATCTTTCTATGCAACTCTTTAAGGACCTCCGTATCTTTCTCTGCAATTCTTCAGGACCTCCATAACTTTCAAGCCCTGGTGATCTGACACTCTTTTATGACCCGGATCTTTTATTTTGCCAAGACCACCGGGTTTTTGAGCTGAGGACACATTCCCTTTCTGTTTACACTTTTTTTGAGGATTTTTAAGCAGCCCAACCCTTTATGTTACAACAGGTTAACTCTGCTCGTCATCGAGGCATACATGCCCTGCTAAGTCCCCCTGTCCAAGGATCTCGCAACAGAATCCAAGGAGCATTCATAAATACAAATGAAACAATCCCAAGAAATGGCAAAGGTTAAGGCCTGTGCTCCAATACGTAATATGTATGTTTAACATAAGTGCACGCTCTTTTATTTTGCTATCGGGTTGGTGAGCTGAGAAACATTTCTCCTTTTTGTTCGCGCCATAACCGTTTGAGGACGTCTCAGCAGCCAACCTTATTTGCTGCAACAGGTCAACAACCAATTTATTTAATTTCCTTTATCAACAGAACACTAAACTTTTTCTGGGCGTATTATGGATTGATTTGTGGCTGGCCAAGACCAGTCAGCAGCTGATCATTCAAACAACCTGGCTGAAGGTCGCCCCCAATGGTAACCGTTGTAAGCAGTTGCTAATTGTCATTTTGAAATAAACCAGCGTTGACGTATTAAAATCATCCGTAGGTATAATTGATCACTCTGAGGCATGAAGCTTTTCCAGCCACGGCACCAGTTCGGCATGGACCAGCTCCGGCTTGTCGTCGTGCAGGCAGTGGCCGACATCTGCGTTAATTTCGAGTGAAAATTTCGAGTCAGAAATTAGTTGACTGTAGCTCTTAATTGTGCCCCGCTGATCGACCCTCACCTTTGGTGCGAGGCGCATTTTTTCCCTATATACTTTATGCATGCAGGCTGCAGGAGGCAGAACTAACAAGTAGGGTGTGATCCTGTGGATCACAAAAAATGGGGCGGAGCCTGCGCCTGCATTGGAGTTGTACCTGCATTGAAGTTGTACAAAATGTAGTGAGAGCGATTCAGGGGGGGCTGCACTCCCCCTCCGCACCCCACTGCTCCTGTTCAACCATTTCTGAGATGGCAGCCTGGTCTTTGCATTGAAGAGCGGCATTCAAACGAGTTAGACAATTCAGGGAATTCCCCCTCTGCACCCCCCCGCTCTTGCGTTTGCACAGTCATACCATCTGTGTATACCGCTGTGTGTCATGTGCAAGCAATTCAGGTAGATTGCAATCTTTCTGAACTGCTCCTTTAAACGCCTGAGCTCCATATGGTTGCTAAAAGCCATCACCTCTGGCTGGGCTGCTGCTTCATGTGCCTGCTGAGTGGCAATGCCAGGCTGAGACTGTTGCTCCAAGTGCTGGACGCTGGTCCTCTCCCGGACCCTCGCTCGCCTGTCCTCGTGGATGCCATGAAGCTGCTGCCGTCTCTGCTCTGCTGGTGCATGCTGAGTGGCCATGCCAGGTTGAGACTGTTGCTCCAAGTACTGTGCCAAGTGCTGGATGCGGGTCCTCTCCCAGGCCCTCGCTCGCCTGTCCTCCCGAGTGCTGTGAAACTGCTGCCGTCTCTGCTCTGCTGCTGCAAGCGCTGCTAGCGTGTTGCGATCGGTCGGCCTTCTACCACAATCAACGACACCACTACTGAGAAGAAGGGCTAAGAATATGATGGGAAATAATCTAAATATATGATAATTACACCCAATTGCATCACGGGGGGAACAAAGATTGTGGAGGGGGGTTTGACCAGGGTGTTCCGGAATCAGCGCAAAATTGGCTTTTGTTTCACAATTTTTACACTGTAAGGTTGCCTGGCTGGCTCAATGCTCTATTCTTTCAGTGTTGACTCTATGAGAGCGAAGTGTTGACTGCAGTGAACATATAAGGACTCCGCCCCGGGGGGCTCCGCCCCAAAAATCTTGAAGGCAGGAGAATGCAGGAAGCATAGCTTTTGGATGGCACATGCCAAATCGATTAAAAATTACAGATTTGGAATCCTGATGTCAAGAGCTAGCGATTGGAATATATATGGGTTGAATCGGGGAGGGGTGGTCCCCCGGCGGGAAAATTGTTTGGCGGGGGTCTTCAAGTTTTTTTTGGGCCACTTCCACAGAATTCTAAATGTATCATCGGAATCCTCAGCTCAAGCCCTGTCGATTGGCACCCTTTTTTGAGCAAATTAGGTAAAAGGGGGGGTCTGTTAACGTGTCCAAAATTCAGAGGCACCCACGCTCGGGTGCAGGCCGCGGGGTGAGTCAAGACAATGGAGCAGCAATTCACTCCAAACTTCCAGGATTGTGCCCGCATTACATAGTCAGTGGAATTCTGAAAAATGGAAGCAATGTGGGGCTGTGCAAACCAGTTGTGGGTGCCTGGTACGTCATGTGTGCGTGTGTGTCTGTATCTCAGTTTTTGCCGCATAACTCCGCAACACTTCAGCTTCAGGTCTTGATGAGTATGCAGATGAATGCAGCATTTGATAAGGAGCAGATTCTTTTGGTCTGGGTGGGCACTGGAAGGGGGGTTTGGGGGGTGGTTTGTCCCTCAGGGGTGTCCACCCAAAAGTACGTGCCTTCCAAAAAAATAAACACCCTCCTGTTGAAGGTATTAAATTCTCTTATAACACCACACCACCTCATCACTTATGCCGCCGGTAAGCAACCGCACTTAATGCAATATACCCTGTAACACCCACCCGTTGAAGGTATTAATTTCTCTTATAACACCACACCACCTCACCACTTATGCCGCCGGGAAGCAGCCGCACTTAATGCAATATACCCTGTAACACAGTGCTGCAGCGCCTTAAAACATGTAGTAGTTGTGCAAATGCCACAGCAGTATTATGCCTCCCTATCAAAGGTGCAACCCAAAGCAAAGCAAAGTGTGCCTCACGCAAAAGCTGCGCATAATAAGCAAATCTAGGCACAAAACCTTTTGGCACCTGAGGGGACAATTCCCCTAGTTTCCACACACATTCAATTTTTGTTGCAGGCGGCCTTTATGTAACAGACAAGGGGTTGCACGGCCGCCCCTGTGGATCTTAGCGCTGCCATCAAGCTGCATTTATCCCTGGCAGGGAGAGTGCGCATTTGGCCCTGCAAGCCCAGGCCTGTTCCCAAAGACATTAATAAAGTTATACAGCCATCTTGCATAAATGTTTGAAGAGGTCAAAGAATGGCCTGTCTGGTACTTTCAAGGTATTGAAGGGAACTGTCTGGAATCCAGTAGCTAACCCCTTCCAATTCATTTCATTTATAATGTATGGATTACAGCCTTTATGATGCCAACTCTTAGTCGAGCAAACCTGAGGTAAGCCTTTGAGCGTCTAAACACAACGTCCCATCACAATAAAAAAGTCCCATCACATTAAAAGTCCCGTCACATTAAAAAAGTCACGCACCTGGTAAGAAAGTGAAAGTGGTATCAGGGCGAGAGCTTGCAAGTTGAGAGAAATATTTTCCCACCGGGCCGTCAGCTGGCGTCAGAGTGTCTTTGTCGCCCCAAAGGACCAGAAGCGGGCACGTAATCCGTGGCAAGAGCTTCCAAGGCTGAGGGCCGGGAGGACCTATTGTTCACACGTAAATGTTGTGTATGTCTACTTAACCACTAAGGCGGTGTGTGTTAGGTTTTGGTGTGAGTGTTTGTGTTTGTGTGTGTGTGTGTGCTTGTGTGTGTGCGTGTTTGTGCTTGTGTGTGTGTGTGTGTGTGTGCGCATGCGCGCCAGCCATATCTCCATTGCAAACGTGGAGAATTAAAGGGGTACTTTGCATCTTCCCACTGACCAGTGATCACGCTGACAAACACGTCTCGAGCACCAGCGTCAAGTGAAGGGGCGTAGATCAGCTCTACTAACTCATCCGTGACGGCGTCCGTGTTGCTGCATTTACGACGTGTGACGTGTGTGTGTATGTGTGTGTGGATGTGTGTGTGTTTGTGTATTTGTGTATTTGTGTGTATGTGTGTTTGTGTGTGCTCGTGTGTGTGTATTTGTGGCGAAAACGGAAGGATGATGGCTCTAGGCGCTTATTCCCACACCAGGCTTGTTACATGCTCAGTATGTATGGTTGAGAAGCTAGAGCAAGCTCCTGTTGAGTGAGCAAACCTCACAAGCACGCAGAAGACGCAGGAGGATGGCAACTGACACACACATATATCCACACATATTTTTTTCACACCTACCTGTAGACTGTCTTCAGGACTTCTTTTATGTTTGGCTTGGTAGCAAGCTTCCCAAACAAGACCTGAAGGCGGAGCGTTTGCATTTAAATGCACAGAGCCTGAAGGAAGGGCACACTTGTTCAGGCGAGGCAAACTTGTGGAGTAGTCAGCCATAACTGGGTGCATATTGCTACTTCCTGAAGCAATAAAGGCACCCTATTCGTCATTCACTGGACAGGCTTGTTCAAGCCAACTAACATACTGCTCTTCCAGCCCGATCGTAAGCCAACACAATGTAGTTAAGTGAAGCTCTCTTCCAGCCCAATCGTAAGCCAAAAGCTCACCTGAGCAAAAGCTGGAATGGACAGGATGAAGTCAATGAACAAGAGGAGGGGGTACACCGCCACTATCCTCCAGTCTGAGATTATACCCTGTGTGTGGCCAAAAAGCTCTTGACTGAGTTGCATTCTGGTTTCAAGATCGGCTGAAAGTGAGGTTCTGAAAGGAAGGAACGCCCTTTGGCTGGAGTTCCGCTGGGCATCCGAGAGGTTTATAGCAATCCAGTGCCAGTGCCGGGCATGTAGCATATTTAGGGTTGGCCAGAACCATACATACACGGTGTGTATACGGTATTCTGGCAGGGCATTTCATCATGTGTACGGTCATGTACAGCGTATATATACGGTTCAGGTCAGCCCTAAGCAACTTCACTAGCGACAACAAGAAGCGTCGTACCGGCAGCAGTTCCTGCAAGAGGGTTCCGTTGCTCACACCTTGTTGTTCATAGCTCCTGCTGAATTAAGCAGCACAACTCCCCGCACAGCATTCTGAGGGGCGTCTGCGGCCACCTGCGACAAGATGATAGGCACCAGCCTTTGTTATCATTAAACGGTCTTCACCACTCGGCTACAGGCCACAAACACACACGCACTCACACAGACACAGACACATAGACACAGACACAGACAGACACAGACACAGACACAGACAAAGACACAGACACAGACACAGACACAGACACAGACACAAACACAGACACAGACACAGACACAGACACACTGACAGACACAGTCAAACACACACGTGCATGCTTTCAGTCAGTGGCTCAAGAAAAACCTGTGGCAAATAGCTGGAAATAAACCAGCAGAAAGGAAATCGATCTACTCAAATAACCAATCATGCAAGCTGCTCCCATTTGCTCACTATCAAGCACGCTGACTCACTTAAACCCATTTGTTTACTATCAAGCATGCTGACTTACTTTATTCACCGTCAAGCCTGCAAATCCCTTTGCTCAACGTCAAGCATGCTGCTCCCTCTACTCACCATTAGGGTTGGCCAGAACCATACATTTATAGGTACATATGGTGTATATATATGGTATTTTTGGCAGGGAAATTACCAAACATACGGTCATATACGGTGCAGATATACGGTTCTGGCAAACCCTACTCACCATCAAGCACGCCAATGCCCCAATGGAATTCCCCACTAGCGTAGACCCTCCTTCGGCTCCTGCGGTAAATTCTGCCATGAAGTCCAGGAGCAGATCTCTCCACAACTCCATGCTATACTGTATGGTGGTAGGCTTGGACGAGGCCCCAAATCCCAACAGGTCCACGGCATACACCTGCAAGCATGCTCAAATAAATAGGGTTGGCCAGAACCGTATATCTGCACCGTATATGACCGTATTTATGGTGATTTCTCTGCCAAAAATACCGTATATACATTATATATACCTATTAAATGTGTGCCTCCGGTCAACCCTTACAAATAAACATCATTCAGGCTTAAGAGTGTCTTGATAATCTGGAAAAATGGAGGGGGAGTGCACTCCAATGTGTGCTTTAGGTAACTGTTGTCGTTAGCTACCGCAACAAGGTTTCCAGCTTCTAGCAAAAGGTAGCAGGTTACACACAACCTTACTAGAGCGCTGGGTACATATTGCGGGGATTGTGCTCAAGAAGCTTATCTGGAATAAGATAATAAGAAGTCTTAAATTCAATATCGCTTGACTTACCTTCTCTCCCCTTCCAGCCCAGTCACTATTGAGACACTAAATTGCTGTACACAGCAGCTTTAACTAAAAATATAAGCAGTGATAAAAACACTCCCACATTTTACAGCAGCCAACATGAAGGAGCAGTCGTTGCTGTAGATATAGAAACGAGGAGCAATACCTTGTAGTATTTGCTAAGCTCTGCGATTGACTTGCGATAATGCGAGGAGGACAGTCCAAAGCCATGCACAAGGACCAGGGGTTTTCCACACCCAGCTGTCTGCGCAGGCACGGGGAAGGAACAACGGATGCACACATGGATGCGACTGTGGATGTGATGCATACGTACAAACAATTAGCAAGCAATGCTTGCTTTAAAGTAAAAGTGAAAAGTGCAATTGCTCATTCGCAACTGCGAGCAAACTGATGCACGCATAATGCATATAAGAGGGACACTGTCTTGCAAATTAATATGTGTGTGATGCAGTTTTAAATGTAACAAACCCTGGCACGTACGGCGCATACGTACCGCGTAGTTAATCTGATGTCCCTTCCACTGCCACCTGGAGTGCCATGCGTACGTGGGTGTGTGTTTGTGTGTGTGTGTGTGTGTGTATATGTGTGTATGTGTGTGTGTGTGTGTTCGTGTGTACATCCTTTTTTAAGGCTCCGTTTTCCGAGTGCACTCATACTTGTGCTGAGAGTACGGAAGCTGGACGCTCGTTGAGCCTGACTGCTGTGGCTCTGTGGTGGAAGCCGAATCAGCAAATGGGTCTTCCAATTTTTGTGCTTGGAGAAGAAACCTGGTACCATACATCGTGGTAGGTCTACATTGTGCGCATCCCTTTCTAGCAAGAAATGGAGCAGCTGAACCCCTGAGCAAGGGTGAGACAGCTTGTTTGGCCTGAGATTGGCCAAAGGCAGGCCTGCTGTGACAAGAATTCAGCATTTTTGCAGTCAGTGGTTGTGGACCGATGTAAATTCTTATCCAATGTGTGGATAGGTAATAAATTGTGCATTTTTAACGTGCAAGTTGGAAAGACAAAGTTGTCAGTACGGTCCTTAAGGTACTTTATTTTTATCGGTGTAATTGAGTAATCGTTAATACAAACATGATACGATCTAGGAGCACAACCCCACGGAACCACGCATCAAGGAAGCACACCCCGCTGCGCAGAAGAGAGAGCGAGAGTGAACGTCCTGCCTGGAATGTACGCGCAAGGTTTTTCTCTAGATTTCAGTCAATGCGCTTGCATGTTTCTTGCATGAAACACAATCCATCTCTACATCAATAGCAAGCTGATCATGTAACGTGCACCATACACAGGACACAAGTGTCGGTGACACAGACAAGTACAAGCTGACACCAGAGCAAATGGTGGGTGTGTTGACCTACGACAGCTAATGCATTCCACACGTCCTTCGTTTGGGACTAATTGACTGCGGGCTAATGACTGCGCATTAATGGCTGCATCCTGCTAATGATGGACCCCTCAATGCATCTACACTAATTACAGGCCAGGAAGAAACAGCTCCGCGTGTCCAAAAACATGGTGTCTTTGAGCGCAAGCAAGCACAGCAACACGTCAGGTGGGTTTGTTTGTTCTCCTTGCCCTCTTTCTGTCTGTGCAGGATTGTGCAAAGCAAATTAAGTGCCACTACGAATGCATGCCTGCATTTGCTTTTAATCTATGCAGAGTGGGGCTCAGAAGTCAAGCAACCCCGGCACGGCTCCCCAGATGCTCGCAGTGGAGCACACAGCCCTGATTATAATAGTAACAACAGGCGTGGTACCAGCGGCACCCCTGAAGGTAGCCAAGGGCAGCGCAGGAGTGAGACGCCTTCATCTCCACCCATCAACTACGCTGCTGTGCTGCAGATGCTGAACAGGTGTGCCTCAAGCTGTAAAAATGGAGCACCGGTGCGCTGTAAGGTAACAGTACTTAGATCCTAGCGTCTTCTTTAATCGTTATAGGCCAAATTAAAGAGCAATTTGTTTAGAGACAGATTATGCAGGCGAGCTACCTCTTTCCCACCTCTGCGTACGACGTTGAATTTGCGAGCCAGGCTCTCACACTGCCCTAAACTTATTGGTGTTGCAAAAGTTAAGGGGTCACAGCTATTCTAAAATTACACTCACGCAGCTGACAGACATCCTGAGTAAGGCACACACACACACACATGTCCATGTACTTAAATAACAATCAACACAACACTGGTGTCTGTAACAGGCACCGGGAGGAGGGACTGCACAGCCCAAACCGGTTCTCCCTGGGTGCAGAGGCAGCGGGGCTTCCTGCTGCAGCAGCAGCTCCAGCGACAGCAGCAGCAGGAGGTCCCATCCCTGACCCTCGCAACCGCCACTCTGGCAGCAACGTGAGTACTCTGGGCTATGGTTTAAAGGTCACTGTGGTTGTGGCAGGAGGATTCGATGTCTGTTGTAGGCGCTTACAGCTTTCATAGATTACAAGATAACGAGACGTGTAACCTACTTGGATGATCTCCATCAAATTATTTACCATACACAGGATGACGAGACGTGTAACCCATTTGGGTATTCTCCACCACAATATTATATATCATCCATAGAACTGGACTCCTCAGCGTGGGAGCTCCTCAGCGTGGGGGCTATTTACCCCTGGTTTAACACTGACAGTGTCAATGGGTTTAAACAGTGACAGTGGTTTCACACTGTTTAAACAGTGACAGTGGGTAACACTGACAGTGTCAATGGGTTTCAGCAGTGACAGTGGTTTAACACTGTTTAAACAGTGACAGTGGTAACACTGACAGTGTCAATGGGCTGTGGGCTTGTGTCAGCAGGCTGCGTTGTGCGCAGCTTTCTGGACAGAGGAGCGTTTCCAGCTGAAAATACTTTGCTACTCCTACGCTGTTGAGATTTGCAGTGATCGTCTTATCACGATCAGGATGATGCTTTTGGGTGTGAGGCGCTGATGATCTAGGTATTCGTTTTTATTATTAGTGTGAGATTGGGAGCGACTAGGTATTAGTGAGGTTTATATTCAGGTGGAATGATGATCTAGGGATAATCAGGTTGGAAGCAACTAGGTATTAGTGAGGTTGAGGGCATGGATAAAAACAGAGAGAAGGGAAATCGTGCAGGTGGACAAGTATAAGTAAATAAAATGAGGAATTGAGGGCTGTGAGGGTGTAGGAGCAGGAGGGAAATGGTACACAGATTATCAAGTGCAAAGGGACAGCATTCTTGTGAAGTTACAGGTTGTCTGAAGCGGTGCTGTTGGAGGTGGCGGCAGTAAAAAAGGGCTATCAACTTTCTTTCTGTGCACATGGGTCACAGACACCGTTCTCATCATCAGCTCTCCTTTGCCTTTGCCCTCTTTTCCCCCTCCGTTTGAGTGTTTGTGCATGCCGCACTCCCTGAAGAAGGCATTCAGTAAGTAAGATGAAATGCTGTCCGTCCTCCCCGCCCCTCCTATCCTGCTGATCTGAGTCCATTTGGGTTTGTCCTTTGGGTGGAGCTCTAGTGAGTGTAAGCTTCAGCTTAGAGTCTCTTTTTTTTGCATGTTGATACTCACTTTGGCCTGGGCATTTCCCTGTATTTGCAGGCCCTTGGTTTGCAAGCTGAGTTTGATGCCATGTTGATGCTGATACACCACTGTGGGCTCATACCTGTATTTGCAGCCCCCTGGTATGCAAGCTGAGTTTGATGCCACGCTGGGAGGCTTCAGCCGCTTGGACATCCCCCCTTCAACCGCCCCCCCACCCAACCACCCTCTCACACCCGGAAGCACCTCCACAGCGGCAGGAGGAGCAGCTGGTGCGTCTGCACCGGCACCAGCCTTTTGCAGTAGCTACAACCCCTCTGCAGCCTCCCCTTATTCGGCACCAGCCTTTTCCAGTAGCTACAACCCCTCTACAGCCTACCCTAATTTGGGAGAGGGGCGTGCACAGCAGCAGCAGCAGGGGGGAGTGCCAGACCGTGTGGATTACCCTGATGCTCTCAACCACGGGTTACCGTATTCACAACCAGAAGGTGAGGAGGCAGCTTGCGCCTGGTAACGAGCGCAGGTCAGCACAAGTAGGGCGTGACAGCATGACAGGCACAACAAGTCTGTGCCTGTGAAGATTAGCCTGTTTCGACTATCAGCTGACTGGAAAACGCCATTGCGTGAGGTGTGCGTGATCTATGCACACATGAAGGCGCGTGGGTCCTTTCCTTTGGGTATCCCTAGGAGTTGTGACGGATGGCATGTGGTGGTACCTTGCACACCTTGTACTACAATCACACACACACTGCTGCACACACACATTCACACACACATACAGTCTTTCCATGCACATGATATATGTGCATACGCCTTGTGCACAGCGCCTCCCCCTTTGTCTTTGGGTGCTGCGATGGACAGCATGTGGGACCAGCAGCATGGTATGAGCTCAAGGCTAAGCAGCGTGGAGGCAGCCCTTGCGAACCAACAGGTGTGCGTGTGTGTGCATTATGTGTGTGTGCGTGTGCAATTGTGCGTTATTACGTGTATGTGTGTTTGCTTATTTGTGAGTGGGTGGGAGTGCATTGTTCAATTTGTGCGCACGCTGGCAACCAGGGGGGAGCGGAACTCATGAAAGTTCTAGACATCCGTGCTGCAGAACATCCATCTCAACTCTATGTTTGAGATTCTTGCTGTGGGCTTTATAAAGAGCTTTGAAGCTGGATCGCAACACTTTTTCCTTTTTCTTGTCAGTACACCTAAAACGGTCATGTTCTTAATACAGTCTGCGAGGAAGTATCCCTGTCTGGCTCCCTCCACATATTTGCTAGGAATAAAATAGATTCTGTTTGATTTGTTTGCTTACGTATGCCTGCAAAGATTCATCAGCTGGATTGCGCATGCTTGGGTGATTTGTAGGGTTGGCCAGAACCATGGTGTATAAATGATATTTTTGTAGGGAAATCACCAAATATGCGGTTATATACGGTGTATATATACTATATACGGTTCTGGCCAACCCTAGTGATTTAGCTCTCAAGCTGTATGGCAAGTAGAAAAGAGCAGTGGCGTCCGTGCAGAGGAGCTTGGGGACGTGCGGGCTGTGGTGCGCCAGCTGTCTGCGGGTCAGGCCCACAAACTGAAACCTTACAAACAAATCAACCGTTTTCCATGTAGACACAGGGCAGTGGCGTCCGTGCAGAGGAGCTTGAGGACGTGCGGGCTGTGGTGCGCCAGCTGTCTGCGGGTCAGGCCCACAAACTGAAACCTTACAAACAAGTCAACTGTTTTCCATGTGGACACAGGGCAGTGGCGTTCGTGCAGAGGAGCTTGAGGACGTGCGGGCTCTGGTGCGCCAGCTGTCTGCGGACCAGGCCCGCATGCGTGCTGACCTACAAAGCTTCAGCAACCATGCCACTCAGCTCATGAGTGCACTTCAGGTCTGTGTTTGGTTGTATGTGTGCAATTCATTCATGCCTATGCTTCAGATCAGCATGTGTGAGTGTCCGCTGCAACGTATGTGACTGTGAATCAATCAGGCTTGCGGGTATTTTCCCCTTGTAAATAATGTCCCGTTCAAGTCAAGTGCATTTTTTGTGTATAAGGCCTTTATGGAGGCTCGACCATTTCGGTCACAATCCTACTACTTTATATGTAGGAATGTTTCAACCAGCGCAAGCAAGCACGTCACCCAGCTTTGGCTAAATCACTGCCTGTTTATTGTTGCAAGCTTGGCTAGATCACTGCCTGTTTATTGTTGCAATTTTGACTAGATCACTGCCTGTCTATTGTTGCAACTTTGGCTTGATCACTGCCTGTTTATTGTTGCAATTTTGTTATGTGTGCCGGATTGGAATAAAAACTACACATGTGCCAGGAGGAATGAGGATCTTGATCTGTGGTATACAGGAGCGACATTTGACATTTGTGCAGGCGCAAGCACAACACACAAAAATACACACATACACACACGCGTGCACACCCCCCCACCACCACCACCCCCCACACACACTCTCTCACACACACACACACACACACACACACTCGCACACGACTACACTTGGCATACAGGCCCAAGTGCAGCAGCTGGCACGTCAGGCTGGGGGCCAACCACACACACAGCCGACACAGCCCTCAACCCACCACCCAACCCACCAGACCCACATCCCGCAGCAATCGTATAATTACCCTCCACAACAGCTGCCTCACCCCCAGTACCAGCCGTCTCAATACCCACAGCAATCGCCCCACAACCAGCAACAGGACAGCCAGAAGCAGCAGACCCAGCATCTTCTTTCTGTGCAGGGACTTGTTCCTCATTTAGGGGGTGGCAGTGGAGGAGGAGGTAGGGAAGGGCTGCTCAACGTAAAACACACACACGCACATGGAAGACAAGGCGAAAGCAGAGGAAATAATGCACATGCATGTAGGGAAGAGTTTCCCAACGTAACACACGCACGCAGCACAGGGAACACAAGGCGGAAGCAAAACAGAAAGCATTCATTTACGCAGACACGCAGGCAGCGGATCCCACTCCCCACATCATTTCAGAAATGACAGGTCACTTTAAGATTGAGTGCCTGAAATCTCCTTTGACAGAAAGGCAGACAAGTGACATGTGGCATAACATCCTCCCCCCCCTCCGAGGCTTCCCCCACCTCCGAGGCTTATCAATAGATGCAGGGTCCTCCACGCCAGCATCCACGTAGAAAGCCACCCTCCCACGAGACAGGATATTTAGGTCTCTAAACCCCCCAAAATGCGAATGCAAAAACCTAGATGTTTGTGTGTTTCAGAACCTTTCATCCCCGACACACGTGTAAATATTTCCACGCGCGTACACGCACATGCTCTTAGAAACACACACACACGCACACACATACACACACAAACACACACACACGCGCATGTGAACATGTTCGAGCACTCACGGACAATGCTCTCCCATTCTTAACGCACGCACACACACATGCACAAACAAACACACACGTGCAAAT
>Ga0307974_1001857_pt1 | contig 14786 bp, 13 predicted proteins | sample OrgLakmetagen784_FD_201812 | JGI IMG/M metagenome (GOLD analysis project Ga0307974, IMG submission 201812) | Saline water microbial communities from Organic Lake, Antarctica - #784 | ecosystem: Environmental > Aquatic > Non-marine Saline and Alkaline > Saline | place: Antarctica: Organic Lake... | reverse complement strand
ACACAAGAACATGCGCATATGCGTGCGCACACACACACACACACACACACACATACACACACGACACACACACACACATACACACACGACACACGCGAACGCACACATGCACGCACGTGTACATACGCGTGAGCCCACGCGCACTCCCCCCCCCATTTTAAAATACGCAACTCACACAAGCACAAAAAGCGTTCAAGACTGGCAAGCCTCCTCACACCCTACTGCAGCACGCACGGAATCCTAGGCCTCCCTTTGCCCCAGGCCCTTCTGATGTATTCTACAGTCTGTCTGCCAATGGACTTACGAGCCCCACCCACATCCCCAAGCTAGGGCGTTCTTTGCGTACTGGTGAGGCATCGTGGTGGAACAAAATGTCCAATGGACGTTGTGTGTGTATGTGTGAATGTATGTTTACGTGCATGTCCATGTTAGCTGTACGTTGTCACATAACCCTCTTCACATTTATGGCTGAGACAAGAACGTTAAATGCCTGGTTCCTCACATTTCTACACGGTACTTCAATTGGATGCGCAGGATCGAGGCACTCTTCTCCGCTGGCAGCTTCTTCTGACAGATCAGGGCCTGGTCTCCTCAGCCAGATTGACGCGCAGTTAGATGCAGGTGAGTGTCACATGCTTCTTTTTTCAAGCGTTTGTTATTCCATAATTCCATTGCGTGGCCAGATAACTCAATTGCAAGACTTTAGTTTCCCACTCTACCTTAAAGGTTGTCATGCACGGAGCCCTGCCTAGCATTAATGAGAGCGTTTTATTACTTTGAATTGGAGCTCCTTAGCTCTGCTAAGAAGCAGCGAAATATTTAAAACCCTGTCTTCCTTGTTTTGCAGGAGGAAGGGACGGAAGCTTTTCACCTGCAGGAGGGAGGCAAGACCTGCCACTCAAGGGCAAGCAGCCTGTTTGTGCTGGCATGCACCCGGACATGGGGTAAGATCTGAGTGTAATTTGACGCTTGGAGCTTGTACCGTCAAATTCACTTGTGTATGCTTTGGCTCGGTTTGAGTGCATCTGCTCGGTTTCACTGGCCAGGTGTGGTGTGTTGGCGTGCTGTGTAATATGCAGACGTCTTGGAAACTAGTTTTGCTGCAACTACAAACGTGCATGGCACGCAATTGACGCAGTGGCGCTACGTCAAGACAAGGGTATCTTTAGATCAACTGTTTGTCTTGCGCCTCCCGTGCTTTTTCTGTGCTCTGCATTCACATGTAAGTATCTTTCCCTCAGGTGCTAGCAAACCCCAAGCCAATCTCTGCCAGGTCCAATTGGAATATCAGGTTGTGTATTGCCGCCCTGATCTACAGCAAGTGCGGAGTGGGAGAACAAAGAGAGCACGTCCGATGAGGACCTATAAATTCATGTCCACTAGCAATTCTTCAGTAGCCACCGTTTGCAGTGATTGACAGGAACTGAGGAGGCTGTTGCCCACACCATTCCACTGGCACAACGGCCCTGTTGCTTTGGACCATAACTAGCTGCACTCAACACTTCTTTGCCATCGCCTCCAGTGACTGGGAGGACTGGGAGAAGGAGCAGTACTTTGCCGGCTCTGTCACCCACACCTTTCCATTGGCGTCACGGCCTGGCGCCTTGGATCAAGGACCCCCTGTGTGGCCTTGTCCCCACCCACTTCCGCCCCCACGCATGGTCAAGGCACAGGAGGTGGCATCCGTCATGTGCGTGCCACGGTGCTCCTTTGCTCCCTTTATGTCTTAATTGTGTGTGTATGTGTTGTTTTCATGTGTGTGAGAGTGTGTGTGCGTGATTGCGTGTGTGCGTGTACGTATGTGTGTGCGTCTGCGTGTGCGTGCGTGTGTGTGCATTGTGTGTGTTCAAGGAGTGACCCTCCAACAGCCCCTTTTCCCAGGAGGTAGCAGCTGTCTTGCGTCCTTCTTGCAATAAACTTTATCATTGTGCTGAGGAAACCAGATCATTTAAAACTGTGCTCATTTTTATCACCCTTGGCACAAAACAGCACTTGATCTTGCATGCACTCACGCATACACACAGGCACCTTTTTTCCCACAACATGCAGGTCAGGAGACACAGACGGGGGCATTGACCTGCGCTTGATGGACCAGTACTTGTCCTTGTTTACGGGGAAACGCGCATCAGGAACAGCAGAGGAAAAATTCGATGCTGTGGGTGCTCTCATGATGGACAGCCCAAGTGAGTGGGATTCACACACCGAAAAAGAAGAGCGATGTTACACAGGATGAGGTTGATGCTGTGGGTGATCTCATGATAGACAGCCCAAGTGTGTGGAATTTAGGCACTTTAAGAAGTCGGGAAAAAAAGACTGTAATGAGACGAGTTTGATGCCGGTGGTTACATTTTGTGCGCACATTTTGTTACGTGCAAGTGAAAAGGTATTCTGAGAAGAAATAGACGAGCAAAAAAGGGCTGATGCTTTGGAAAGGGTTAACACTATCAATCATCATGATGAGGAGTTCAAGTGATTGAGATCTCTGGTACTCTGAGGTGGAGAAAATTGGCGTAAGTTGAGAAGGAAACCCAGGCGTTTTGGTGCTGTGGTTTTGCTTGTGATGAGGAGCCATAGCGTTTTTTTAGTGGTCCTTCAAGACACAATAAACCCGCAGTTTCAATACTTTGGCACTCGTCTGAAGAAATTTAAAGGCATAACATGTTGTAAACAGTTGAGTAAGTTCCCTGATTGGAGAGCCCAGGGGAAGGTCATAACTATTCTGGGAACATGGATGAAGCGAGGGTTTGTACGAAGCTGGATTGTTTTGCAAACAGCAAGTTGCACACGCACCCCAGCTCATATACACACATCAGATGCACGCAACACACACAACACACACGCACAGAGGAGGAGCGTGCCAACCTTGCGTTGCTGGGCCTGGACCGACCCACGCTAGAGAAGCAGAGCGTGGCCCCACACCACATAAACCGGCTGTACCACCTCCTGCACTCGAGCGCCATGGGCTTTGCCCTCACTGTGGCAGCTGAGCAGCGCCGGCTGGCAGGACTGCTGTCCACCAAGGTGTGTGTGTATCTGGAGAGTTGGCCAGAACCGCGTATGTACGACATTCAGACATTTTGACATGATACTTTGGAATGGAAATATACGTGTGGCATATTCGTCGAGGGTGTATATTTAAATGTATGGGTATTTATGCTATACACGCACGCCCCGGCCAGCCCTGCTTGGATCTGCCGTGCTTCTTGTGGAGTGACGGGCACCATGGCTGATGTCCACATTTTTGTACTGACAGGGCAGCACATTGATTTGGATAGCTGGGCTGGTTATAAGGGTGCATATTCGCTGGTGTGTGTTGTGTGTGTGTGTGGGTGTGTGTGTGTGGGTGTGTGTGTGTGTGTGTGTGTGTGTGTGGTGTGTGTGTGATGGAGCCATGGAATACCGTATAGGCTTAAGCCGGAGATACATGATCAAGAAGACTTTGATACGGTTTTGTATGCTAAAACTTAAGGAAATCTGCTCAAGAGGCGCTTAACCTATAAAGTTGCTTTTGCCGGTCCTGCCAGATACTGGCTATATATCCAAATGCTCAATTTTTGTTGATGAAGCACATATGCTCATACACACGTGCTCTCCAAAAGGACACACACACATGCATACACACTTCCGTGCACACGCACAAACACTCACAGAGACATGTGCTTATGCACACACACACACACGACTTTATGCTTTGATGTGTAAAGATGGAATATACTTGGCACAGACCTGAGAACCCACAAAGCAATACTGGAGCCAACCTATCTTCCCCTTGTCCTGCAAAACTGATCACTCCATGCAGCCTGGAATGCCTTTACAAGACCGCCTGCTTGCTTTTGTGATGGGCTACGAGGCTGACCTCCAGGTGGGGTGGTGCAGTGTAGTGACATTGCTGAGTTGGTGTCGATGTTTAAGGTGGTGCTAATCTGAAGCTCATCTTCAGTTAAGGGAGGTGTTAATAAAAATGGCGGTGCTCAGGTGGGGCTGGTGTTAAGGTTAGGTACTGTCTATATAAATAATAGTACTCATTTGAAGCTGACTTGTAAGTGAAAAGCTGCACAGCACGCGAGCGTAGCGCTCACCCGTCCACCCAAGAGTACGCACTAGGTATCATTTCACAAACAAACTGTCATTATTAAGCCATTGAACACGCTGCGCTCGTAGGAGGAGCTTGTGCCGCATGGCGCCACAAGCACGAAAGCCAGAGAGAATGGGTGGGATAGTGGAGAAGGCTGTGTTGATGATGAGGGCGTGCGTATGCTTGCGCGAGAGGCAGACCTCAAGCTTTCTCCGCTCTCAAGCCAGGTGAGCTGTGAGGGTGTGAGGCCCGCTTGATTTGCATGCGATGTGGACGGGGACCAGCATTTTTGGGCTGCCAATTGCATCCACTTTCAAATGACCCCCAAACGATAAAATGCAGTAAAACAGAACAACAAGCATTCATGTCTTTTAGGCATCCATCATAAGAGTTCCATAATATTTAGGATCTGTGGTATTGGAATAAGGCAAGAGAAACTGGTCTATGTCTGGTATACTCAGACGTGCATAGGAGCACAGGCGCACAGCTGCACACACGCATACAAATCCACGCATACAACGCGTGCGACCATGCACACATACAGACTCCAGTTCCCTTGCTAAAAGTGCATAACAAACACATACACACGTAGAGACGTAGACACACGTGTATACACACACACATGCATATACAGGACCTGCTGTTAGAGCCTGACAAAGTTGTGGATATGGACGAGGTGCGTGGTGTTTGCTCCTTTTCATGGTGCCTTTGAGAGGTCAGTGGTGAGCCTCAGTGGTGCGCCTCTTTGTGGTGCTCGTCGAACCGTACTTCGTCTTTGGCGTTCAAAAACAAGCCCATTACTTTTTGCCAGTCAGTGCCTACGAGTCTCCACCCCAGACCTTGGCCATTATCGCCAATAAACCAAACATTACACTGGCTATTCTGTAACACTGTGGTCTCCTTTGTGTGTTTTTCTTCTTTGTCCTTTTAGTGATTTGGAGGGTAGGGTGATTACGGCGCTTGCCTGGAGCCTTGCTAAAAGCTTAACAGGTGCAGGTCTCTTTCAGCTTGTTCTTCAACAGGCCATCAACATGGCAGCAGCCAGGATGGTGTGTCAGGGGGAAAACGTTGCTGGCAAGTACTGTGTTTGAATTGATTTCATCCATGGAAGCTGTCACATTTGTTTCCAAGCCATCGGTGTTGCAGCAGCAGGAGAGAACGCGTAGCGGCCACACAGCAGCTTGCAGCGGCAAGCGTGTAAAAGGCATCTGGCTGCTTTGGTTATCCAACCCATGTAGATCTGCTGTCATCACAGGCCATTGGCATGGCAGCAGCAGGGAATGTGGTGGGGCTACGGCGGCTGCTTGGCCGTTATCGCCAGCTTCACAAAGCTGTGAGAGGGCGCTTGGAAGGGAGGCTCAAGCACGAAGTTGAGCGTGCCCAGCGCATACAGGTGAGGCCATATCTTTCGTTTAGTGCGTTGGGGGATGCGGATAGTGCTTGATCGGCTCACCCTGGCTACTTTTGTCATGCCAGTCATCTGGATGCCAGTTATATGGAAAGACTGTTCGGAAAGATACACACATGTTGTTGCTGATGTATGTAAGATGAATTGGAAACAAGGGACGGTTTACACATGCTACACACGCAAACACAACATTTGCGTACATACACATGCCTGTGCAACAATCATACTCACAGAATAAGCTAGACACAAGAGATGAGGAGCTGCGCCAGTGCATGCAGCAGCTGGAGGTGTCAAACGCGTGAGTGCACAGGCTCAGGTGCTTGCAGCACGAGATGTTGTGGTGCTGGTAATGATACTGATGCTGCTTAATTGTTGCTTAACGTGGCTGTTCGTTTCGTTCAAATTTGGCATGTCTCATGTTCGTAGCTCTTGGGCTCTGGTGCTTGGCCACGTAAGTCTTGTGTTTTGACTTTGGTTCCTTGCAGCTGGTAGTGTTCAGTTGTATCTCACGACTGGTACATTGTAATGACGAGTGGCTGGCACAAGTCTTTGCACAAGGCTCAGGTACCACGGAAGGAGATTTGGCCAAACTGTTCATGTTTACAGGAGTAAGGTTGGATGCAATCAAACATACGTAGGGTTGGCCAGAACCATATATATAATATGGTGCATACACGGTATATGTGGCATGGAAATCATCTAGTATATGGTCATATACGGTGCATATATACGGACAGCTCTGGCCAACCCAAAACATGCGTTGTGCCTTTGAAGGTGTACATGTTATATGTTATGTGTACATGTTACACATTATGCCTTTCAAGGTGTACATGCTATGTGTGCATGTTATGTGTGGAAGGCGTTCCATCTGGCACGTATCCTGGCAACATATGTCATCCTTGGTCTGCACCCACCCCTTCCTGACTTAAAGGCCCTGCACAGCGCAGTGCTTTGAACGTTGTTATTAAAAAAATTGTAATTATGGAAGTAAAGAGGCCTGGCTTTAGATAACAAAGATAAAGAGGAAAAACCGCGCAGGCAGTGAAAAACCATTCCTCACATGTATTGAGGAGAAGGAGCCACTTTGGTGAATGAAAAAAACCCTCTTGCCGTCATCAATCTTACCAGGGAAGCAGAGGGAGCTGGATCCCGCATCCAGGAGCTAGAGCTGGAGCTGGCAAGGGAACATGAGGTGAGGGGCAACATGTAACTCTTCAAACACACACACATACACACACACGCGTAAACACATATAAGCATACATGCACACCGACACATGCATGCATGCACTACACACACACTCCCACACACTAATACACAGGGCATAGTGGCAGACCAAGCACACACACACACATGCACACACATGCACAACGCACACATACACACACCAAAACACAGGTCATAGTGGCAGGCCAGGCATCAAACGAGGCGCTCAGGGACGAAATCACAGACATTGAGGCCCAATGGTAAGTGAAAGGAGCCAAGAGGCATGATACACACAGAGGCCATAAGGAGTGGTCAGGGGTTTGGACCCTTTCTCATGCAATAAAGGAATACGATCTAAGTTCTAAGCATGCTCGTTACCCCTCACACCATGATGATATGTGCCTTGCGCAACCCATTCCCTGCACACCCAAAAACCCTGGATGAACACATTGATAAATCAAACATTTCAGGGCCGCCCAGCAGGCTGAGACCGTGTCTCGTGTCACGGACCAGCTTCAGACCCTTCAGCAGGTGGGTGTGGAAAAAAAGAGTAAGAAGAGGGGGATTTAAGAATCAAGTTAGGACGCAGTGCTTGGCCTTGTTTGCTCAGGCCCCCTGACAAGGTGTGCTTGTGCTTATTCTCTGGCTATCGTGGAGATGCTGGCTGAGCTATGAAGCCTATGGCACTTCCGCTTTTGGCTAAGGCTGTGAAACTGAGCTTCATAGCACGACATTCAAAACCTGTGACAGCAAGCACGACATGCTGATACCAAGACCGTTTCAAGCCTAGGTGCGGGGTGTAGAGGGCTCTGGTATCGCCACATTTTATTTTGTGTGTCGTTGTCATCACATCTAACATGTAACTGTCATCTGATGTATGAAGTGAGTGGGAGAGTGGGAGAGGAGGCCTGGGTCATGGGTCATGCATTTTGTTTAGTACACGACGCTCGCAACAACAAAGGGCTCAGCTCAAAGCGCTCGACTCAAGATTCCCTGTGCTCACTGCTCTCAACCCATGATCGTTCCTGCTTGCATCCTCGTCTAATGGACCACCACTGCTCTTACCGCTGTTCTACACCATCCCTGTGTGGCGTACATTGTATTGCTGTGTGTGTCGTAATGTCTATGCCCTTGTCCCACGATTGCCTGTGCACCTTGAAAACACTCACACTTCTTATACTTTTGTTACTTGGCACCACCATGCACATTTGTACACATACCCATACGTTCACACACGTACTCACACAGCAATCTGAGGGCGAACTAGACCTGAGGGAGCAGTACCTGCAGCGCTTGCGTGAACTAGTGACGTTGCAACTAAGGTGCGACTGAAAACTAGCTGGCACACTTCACTAAGCGGCATTAGAAGCAGTGCATGTATGCCTGTGTGCTTGCGAGTACAATGCATGAGATTTTGGATGGGACCATGACACAAGCATTTTTATGGGCGCTTAAGGCAAGTGGCATGAAACTATAAATCTTTATGCTTGGTGCAGGAGGCTGCAGGAAGCATAACTTTTGGACGACATGTGTGATTAAAATTTATATATTCGGAATCCTGGCGTTGAGAGCTATCAATTGGTACATATATGGGTCCAATCGGAGGGGGGGGCGGGTCCGGGGGGGTCCAGAGTTTTTTGGACCCCCCCTCCAAAAGTTTACTGGGTCACTCCTACAAAATTTTAAACATATCATCGGAATCCTCAGCTCAAGCCAGGTCAACTGGCACCCTTTTTGAGCAAAATGGGTGAAAGGGGGGGTCTGTAGACATGTCCAAAAGTCAGAGGCACACGTGCCCGGGTGCAGGCCGCGGGGTGAGTCAAGCCACTGGAGCAGCAATTCACTTAAAACTTCCAGGATTGTGCCAGCATGAGAAAGTCAGTGAAATTTTGAAGAAATGGAAGCAATGTGGGGCTGTACAAGCCAGTTGTGGGTGCCTGGAGGGTCACGTGTGCATGGGCATCCGTATCTCGGTTTTTGCCCCATAGCTATGCAACACTTCAGTTTCAGGTCTTGATGAGTATGCAGATGGATGCCTGCTTTAAAAAGGAGTGGATTGGTACCCTTTTTGTTTAGGTGGGGGCACTAGAAGGGGGGTTTGGGGGGGGGGGGCCCTCAGGGGTGTCCACCCCAAAAAGTAAACGTGTCGCAGCGTGTCGTCCAAAAAAAAAGCCTCCTGCTTGGTGTATGAATTGTGTTGTATGCTTTGGACAGGAGCTGGCAGCAGCAAGGGCAATGCAGGTTGTGCTTGTGTTCACACTTTTTGCCCGATGAGTTTGCAGGCATAATTGCGAGGTATGCAGCTCTCAACGTTATCATCTCAAGCCATAATTGCTTGATTTTTCTGGCTGCACAGTATGTAATTCTAGCGCCCTGAACAGGAGTTGGCAGCATTGGATGCAACAATGCATTCGTTTACACTGGTCCCCTTATCACTTGCAGGCATGACCATGAGGCACGAAAGGCTAAGCGCCTTGAAGAGGAGCTGGCAGAGGTGAGGGCTGTGGGCCAGTCTGCTGCTGCGGAGGCAGCTGCACTCAAGCTATGGAGGGGCAGGTGAGAGAACGTAGCACTTGTCAAATTTGCGGAGGTCTGCTCTATAAAATTTGTGGAGGGGCAAGTGGGCCAGGTGGAGGGGAGAGTGTGTTGAAGTAGGTAGAGGAAGGTGCAATGGGCATGTCGGACGGAACAATTGTAAGAGAGGCAAGGTGGCGAGGTTAAAGAGGATGTTAGGGGGCAGGAAGGGGTGCAAAAAGCTATTATGAGGGAGTTGTATGGGAACAAGTGTAGGGCAAGGAGGAGTGGGCTGCGCGAGTCGGGACAAGGATGAGAAGCTGGAGGCAAGGAGGTGTTTGTAGATAGGATTTAGGTGGATAAAGAGGTGTTTGTAGCATGTATTTGGGTGGGCGTAGGGTGAATTAATGGGGTGCTCAAATATCCTACACCTTGAACATATTTCAGAATTGGGGAGTAAGTGATGAATAGGGTGCCCATACCACCTGACATTGGTGTGTGACGTGAAGAAATCACCCCCACAACTCAATCCCTTGCTTGGGGTGCTGGGGGGCAATCAAAAAGGGGTAGTGGAGGCATGCGATAGTAAAAGTCATGGCAATCAGGAGAGTGCCAAGATCATGCAGGGCTGTGAAACGTAATGACAGTGCAACGGCTGTGAGGTGCGCCAAGATGTAAAAGGCGTGAGGTGGGTCCCCATTTGCTGTGTAGGCGCTCCCAAACGCTCGCAGCACCTATCACCACCTCCATCGCTTGAAGTGTGATGCAAATCAGAATACACATTTTTCCAGCTCGCCTTATAGATGAGGCTACTCATACCCATTTACACGTGCCTACCAATGTTTTTGCTATAAGTAGTCGTGCTGTTCCTTGTACGCAGGCTAGAGGATCGAGCTGAAAATGCAGAGGGCTGGGCTTTGGCCTCAAAAGTGTCTGCCTTTGATGGCGTTCGGGCACTGTCCAAGGAGAAAGCCGCACACAAGGCAACACAAGGTAACACACCCTCACGCTTTGGAGCTGCACAGCAAGTGGTATAGGCACAAGTAAATTGAAGTAATGCTGCGACCAAAACTACTGTTACTGCTGTACGCAGATCGCTTGCACATGCTGGAACATCGAGTGGAGTACGCACGCACTGCTGCAGCCGATCAGCATGCTCGGTTTACCACAAAGGTACTCGTGCACCAAGGCACTCTCAATTCCTGTCCACATCAACTTGTCACATTGCTTGCGCAACACTTCTTGCCAGTGCAATTGTTCCATGTTTATTGCATACTTTGCGCCTCTTTTGGTATTTCAAAGCTCCATAACCACTCATCTTGCGCTTTTGCTTATCTAAAAGCATCATTCCAAAGGTCAAAGTTACGCTTGCCTTCTTTGTACATTTAGTATATCATCATTGCAATATTCAGTGATATCCAGTTCATTACTTATCTAGGAGCATTGGTGCAAAGTTCAAAGTACCGTGCTTGCCTTCTCTGTCACACCTCACCTCACGCCGGAATTCCCAGCACTGCACTGCTGCAAGAAAAAAAGCATCATCATTTCTGCTGCCACGTCCGCACGCAAACACGCAAACCCACAAACACACTCATACGCGCACGTTGCCTATCTGCAAAATCACTGATGAGTATGACCATGAATACTATCACCTCACCTCACACCATGCCGGCACACGCTAATCAAAAATTGATTTTACAAGTGTGCCTGCTCCCACACCCTTTACAAGGAGCATTGCCACTCGCCAAGGTTTAGATAGGGCCTAGGTAACTTCTTGCATTGCCCACGCCGCCCCACACAGATTAAGGAGCGGGTTGCAGCCGCCACGGAGGCAAACGCAAAAGCCATCAAGCTGCAGCGGCAGCTAGACGAGGCGCGTGACATGGCACGCATCAGGTGGGCTACCTTGCGACACCCTCATTCACCGTTATTTAATAATACTGTGCTTGTGCAGGGCAGTGCAGTGCAGTGCCTAGACAAGGCAAGCGTCAGGTGGCCTAGCTAGAGGGCACCCTCTCAGTTGCTTAAAATAAAACATTTTGGTGCCCATGCAATGTCCAGACAAGGCACATAATATGGCACGCATCAGGTAGGCTGCATTGCAGTATCCTCTCATTCCCTTTAATTAGCACTATGTACATGCGGTGCCTAAATGAGGCGCATGACATGGCACATCATTGGTGTGGATACTTACCGTTCCTTTTCTTTGCGTAAAGTACATGACGTTTAGTGTGTGTGTAGCAAAAAAGTTCAGCCGCAACACACAAACACACACACACACATGTACACATGTATGCTGGTATATGCGCACATACTTAACAAATATACCAGAGGGGGTTATCTGAGGCCAAAAATGGGTATACTTTTTGCATGCTCCTAGGGCAGGTGGCCATAACCTGCAGGTTTCAAGCTCAGCTCTGATATGTGATTCCAATGCAGCTGAGCTTGAAACCTGCAAGTTTTGGCCACCTGCCTCAGCAGCCGCGGCGTGAACCCTACTTTTTGAGCAGCCATATGCTGTAATTGACCAGCCAGCGCACCAAACTGAGTGGTTTTTTGTGTTTTGGAGTCCCTATAATATATAAAGATCATTGAAAAAACAATGGAGCAGGAAGAGCAAGTGGTTGGCAAGATATGCAAATTAATGTGCCATTCCCCCTGGAAAGCACCCATCTAGGGTACAGGTGCACGACGTGTGCTTTTAGTCCTGTCATTCTGTACGCAGGGCGACTTGTCTAAATCTGAGCACATGCTCGGGTAGCTTATAAAGTCAGTATCAGTTTGAAGCTAGGCTGGGTCCAATTTGATGAATTGGCGTGTGAGAAGTTGCACCTTTCATGCAAAAAATGTTTTGGCTTTTGCCCAGATAACAGCCTCTGCAAATATACACACACAAACAGATACACACACGCGCCCACACGCAGGTACACGCGCACACAGGAGGAGTTCTGTCAAACACAATGCATAATTGTTACATGTTATCCAAAAATGACATGTGCTAGGGGGAAAAACAAGCTAAATCCTCACTACATATGACTAGGGTTGGCCAGAACCATACATTTATAGGTATGTATGGTGTAAATACGGTACTTTTGGCAGGAAAATCACCATGCATACGGTCATATACGGTGTTTATTTACGGTTCTGGCCAACCCTACATATGACGTTCCAGGCTTCTAAGCTGGACTCATTCCTCTCTCAACTACCATTGCCATGTGCCATTTAAATATGGCGTGAAATAGGTGCCGGAGCTTGAACGTGTTAGTTTCGCTACTTTGTGTTTATCACATAGCTCAATCGCTTCGAGTTCACACATCATCACGTGCAGGACCTTTGAGCTGGACTCTGCAAGAGCTGGGCAAACCGCTGCAAAGCAGACGGCAGACCGGATTGGCCGGGAGCAGTTTGACATGCAGGTGCAGAAGATGGCTTGGGCACGTGGCATGCAGTGTATTTGTGTGTGTGCTACACATGGCATGCAGTGTATATGTATGTGTGTGCGTGCTACACATGGCATGCAGTGTATTTGTATGTGTGTGCGTGCTACACATGGCATGCAGTGTATTTGTGTGTGTGCTACACATGGCATGCAGTGTATTTGTGTGTGTGCTACACATGGCATGCAGTGTATTTGTGTGTGTGCCACACATGGCATGCAGTGTGTTTGTGTGCTGCACATGGCATGCAGTGTATTTGTGTGCTGAACGTGGCTTGGAGTGTGTATAAGTGCATTCAGAGTATCATGCATGCAAACTGCAGCACGACATGCAGTTGCAAAGAGCATGACATGCAGCGTGTCTCGATCAGTAATTGCTAGGTCTAAAGTTTGGATAAATAAATTCCTCCTAAACTAATTCAACTACAGGGTGTCCTATGCAATGCCTGTTTGGTTTTGATATGAACAAGCCAACTGGCATACCTGGCATCCATACCTTAAGATTGTTGGAAAAGACCGGAATGACGTGTCTCTTGTGAATTTCCCCTTTATGTTGTGTATCAACTGGGCTTGCCACAAATCGTCAAGCTTAAATATGCCTTACGTACAAATGTACACAGGCAACGATGATCCAGCTTGAAGCCAATTTGAAAGATACCCGGAAGCAGGTGTGTGATTGGATTAAACTGGAAAGTCTTGAAGCCCCTCCTCATTAGGGAGTTCATTCATTGGATCAATTAGGAAATGCTTTAAGCTGATGTCCACAGCAACAGATTTATACAAACACTGGCAATAAGAAGAGCATGTCAAGCTTATGTCAACTCTTGGGATGCAGACGGGAGAAGGCCTGCTGCTGTGTGCAAAGTACATGAATGTGGCACAAATGCAAGTGTTTGTATGTGCGTTTGGGATGCAGACGGGAGAAGGCCTGCTGCTGTGTGCAAAGTACATGAATGTGGCACAAATGCAAGTGTTCTTATGTGCGTTTGGGATGCAGACGGGAGAAGGCCTGCTGCTCTATGTAAAATACATGAATGTGGCACAAATGCAAGTGTTTGTATGTGCGTTTGGGATGCAGACGGGAGAAGGCCTGCTGCTGTGTGCAAAGTACATGAATGTGGCACAAATGCAAGTGTTCTTATGTGCGTTTGGGATGCAGACGGGAGAAGGCCTGCTGCTGTGTGTAAAATACATGAATTTGACACATTTGCAAGTGTTTGTATGTGCGTTTGGGATGCAGACGGGAGAAGGCCTGCTGCTGTGTGCATGAATATGTAACATGTGACATGTGCATGAAAGCGTCACATGCGTGAGTGTTATTGCGGACACCATAAATGTGTATACCTATATGTATGGTTCTGGCCATCTCTAGTATTGCGGTGTGGCCACAGTCCCTGTCTGCACACGGCTTATATTATGGCAAGCACCTGTATCCACACTATTCCTACTTACCCCACCTTTCTCACAAAACAGCAACTTGCCACACGCGCTGCTTCCCAATCCCTTCCACACTGCAGACTTTTGAAGACAGCGCTGATTGTATATTGCTCCTACCTACCTTTTCTCATGCATGAGCAATTTTACCACACGCACTGCCTTCCCAAACCCTTCCTTACTTCAGGCTTCTGAAGACAGCGCTGACGCTACAATCCTTCGTCAGGTCAATGATGAGCTACAGGTAAAGCTTCGCTTAGGCTACTTGCTTCTCTTAGGTACTTGCTTCTCTTCTCTTAGGCTACTTGCTTCTCTCCTCTTAGGCTACTTACTTCTCTTAGGCTAGAGGTGAAGCTGCCCTGAACCCTTATTACACCATTTGGGACCAAAGCTAGGATCACACACACACACACACACACACCTTTGCAAAAGCTAAAAGTACGACCACCCGGACATAGGGATAAATCGATGGGGTAGGCTTGGGTCTTTCGCTTTCTGAATGACTGCGGCAACATACCGTAACCACTGTTGCATGACTGCGTACATGGCCACCCGGTGCTTGAGACCTGCCACCTTTGCGCTTCACCCAGCACGCCCATGTGTACTCGTGGTGTAGGAACTGCCTACTTGTGTGTGAGATATGTACCCCGGTGATGAGCCGTTTTTAGTCTGAGTGCAAACAGGCAGTTAACTCATACACAAGCACGTGCACG
>Ga0307974_1001856_pt1 | contig 14790 bp, 19 predicted proteins | sample OrgLakmetagen784_FD_201812 | JGI IMG/M metagenome (GOLD analysis project Ga0307974, IMG submission 201812) | Saline water microbial communities from Organic Lake, Antarctica - #784 | ecosystem: Environmental > Aquatic > Non-marine Saline and Alkaline > Saline | place: Antarctica: Organic Lake... | reverse complement strand
CACACACACACACACACACACACTCTCTCACACACATACACACACACACACACTCTCACACACACACACACACACACTCTCTCTCTCACACACACACACACACACACACACACACACACACACACACACACACACACACACACACGCACGCACGCACGCACACACGTTTATACACACATGCACAAACACATGCAAGAACAACTTTGAGCCAAGTTTTATTACAGACATGATTATGCACAGTGGGGCACACATACAAAGTTTCACACTTGTGCTTGCTTTTACGAATTGCATGTGAGTGTACACTTGAGTGTGGACGTGGTACGCTCGCAATGATTTTCACACGCCATTCCTTTACAACACTCACGGTTGGTCACACGAGGATGCACAGAGGCAAACACATACACATGATTGCTTATGGACATACATGCACTTCTGCACACCACACACACACACACACACTCTGCCCTTGCACACACTACGTCAACGCGCTTGTATATGCACAGAACGTCGATGGCAAGCGTCAGGAGGACGGTCGCTATGCGCGTTTTACAGAGGAGATCTCAGCCTTCATCCCCAAGAATAGGCAGTTCACTGACCCTGTGCGCACCTTTGCGTACGGCACAGACGCCTCCTTCTACCGCCTCAACCCCAAGCTTGTAGTCAAGGTGTGTGCAGCTTGGTCATTGCGGTCCTTGTGCTGAAACTGTCTCACGTCTGGCTGCTTCGCCCTGCGCTTGTGTGTGCAGTACTGCATGTCGTACTTCGCCTCTATCGTCCTCTTCAGGTACCCGATCATGCTGAAACATGAGCATGCAAGGGCCAGGCAATTTGAATTGCACAGCTCTCGGTTCTCATACGTATGCATTGTGCATACATGGTCGATGTAGCAGGTAAATTTCCTAACACAAGGTCTCATTATGTGTGTACCATCGGTTTTTGCACACCCCACACGTGACAGGTGTGTGTATGTATGGTGGCTTGCAGGTGCATTCAGAGGAGGAGATCAGACGGGTTGCACCCATTGCCAAAAAGCACGGTGTCCCCATCACTTTCCGAGCGGCCGGGACGTCCCTATCCGGGCAAGCCGTCACAGACTCCGTGCTGCTCAAGCTCAGCCACACGGGCAAAAACTTCAGGAATTACAAAGTGCATGTGAGTAAGCCCAGTTTCAGGGCTGCCGCTCTCCCTGAGCGCGTGTGTGCCTCCCTCCCTCTGTTGCATGCCACCACCACATTGTCCTCTCTGTGGCAATTGAGTCCTCCGGTTGGTCTCTCCTTGCAGTGAGATGGGTTTCTCGTGTCAGCAATCCTTCCTTCTCATGTACAAAGGTGCTGCAGTGATGCTGTCTTTCTTCAAACCCTAGAAGCCTTTCGCGCTCGCTTTTCGCGCCCGCCTGTTGCACCCCAAAAAAATTCCTTCCCAGTGTGCACAATTAAGTATAAAAACACAAACTCACACCTGTTGCCCTGTGCGTGGTTCAGGGAGATGGCAGCCTGATCACCGTTGAGCCTGGCCTCATTGGTGGAGAGGTCAACCGCATCCTGGCCAACCACGCAAAAGTCAACAAGCTGCCCATCCAGTACAAAATCGGGCCTGACCCTTCCTCTATTGAATCCAGCATGATTGGAGGCATTGTGTCAAACAACTCGTCTGGCATGTGAGTACGCACAGCCCAGCATACTGGCATGCTTGCTGTTGTCCTCTTCTCCATCTCTCACTCCACTCTCCCTATGTCATTCCTGCCCCACACACTAACTGTAATTAAGCGGTGTTGTTGAGTCAAATTTGAGTGAAAGACGCAAAAGGGCACATGCACGTTTGCATAAGAGCAAGGTTGAGGGTTTGTTCTTACTTGGCAAAGCCAATACGCAAGTAGCAAACAGGCATGCACAAGCACACACTGTCTCCAGGTGCTGTCGGTTGAGCCAAAACACGTACCACACACTCAAGGAATAGGTGTTGTGTTTGTTTTCAGGTGCTGCGGGGTGAGCCAAAATACGTACCACACACTGAAGGATATGCGTGTTGTGTTTGTGGACGGCACCGTCCTGGACACCGCAGACCCCAAATCATGTGAATCCTTCCTTCAGGTGTGTGTGTGTACCTCTTTTTAAAAGTAGTGGTGCACGCCTGAGAAGCTTGTCTTCCATTACCCCTACTCGTCGCGGGTGCTGCTCAAAGCGCTTCATCAGTTGTAGGAGTGAATGGATGCACCTCCCGCCTTGTCACACACACACACACACACATGAGCACTTGAGCACCTAAGTACCTCAGTACTCAGCAGGTTGAACCACAATTACCACATACCTAGCACGCACACACAAAAACCCTCCTACGTTGACTCCTGTGTGCAGACCCACAAGGAGCTGTGCGATGGCGTGGTGAACCTAGCGCAACGCGTGCAGGAAGACCAGCAGCTGACCTCGCTCATACGCCGCAAGTTTGCTATTAAGTGCACTACAGGTGGGGGTGAAGAGGGGACTACGCACCTGCCTGTCTGCTCATGTGCTTTGCTTCTGTGCGCAATCAATGGAGTACAAGGAGCCGTATATGCAGCCAGCGAGCGTAGTAACCCCTCTTCCGAATGCGTCCATCACATTGTATACCATAATTTTTATATATTGTATACCCTCTTCCGAATGCGCGTCTATCACATTGTACACTATACATATTATATATATATAATTATATATTGTATACCCTCTTCCGATGCGCTTCCATCACATTGTGTTCATCCAATACATTGGGTTCACACATTCGCCTCGGTCACCGTCACAGGCTACTCCCTCAATGCCCTGGTCGACTTCCCCACTGACAACCCCATTGAAATCATCAAGCACCTGATGATCGGCTCAGAGGGAACCTTTGGCTTTGTGTCTCAGGTGTGCGCGCGTGTGTGCATGCGTCTGTGTGTTGTGAGGATGTGCGTGTGTTAACGTGGGCGCAGGTGGAGTTGACATCTAATATGAGCACGATTTCTGATAAGTTCTGCTCAGCATTTCACTGAACACAACCTCCTTGCACACCGGTCAGAAGCAAAAGTGCTACACAAGCTCTTCCATCTTGCTGGGTCTGCCTATGTTTCAGCTATGGTACTTCTCAGTTGCTCCCTCCGCACTCACACCACTCCCAACCACCCTGCATAGGACACCATCTCTAGGTTGGCCAGTTGTGTAAAATCCGTATCACTTCTCATGCTCCTGTTAATAATCTGCCACAGCCTGTAGGGCGGCCTTTTTTGCCTTTGCCTCAAATAGAACATCAATACGGGGATCTTCGCTAGGGAAGAGGCCTGTTGAGAATGCCTTGAGCATGCAGGCCTGCTGCCACGTCTTGTCCAAGCCTTTCCTACATCCTAGTGCATACAATCTGTACATGGCTGACAAAGTACGTTGAGAAGATTATGCCAATGTTTTGCCGCTCGCTCATTGCTTTCGCAGGCCACCTACAACACCGTGCCTGAGTGGCCCCACAAGGCGTCCGCATTCATCCTGTTCCCTGATGTGCGGGCTGCCTGCGAGTGAGTGTGTGCTGTGCTGCACGGAGTAGGAAGGTTGATCTCAAGGGAGCCTGAGTTGTCTGTGCTAAGTCACAGGTTTGCACAAAGAGAGTAATTTGCTTCGCTGAACGCGCGCGCAGAAACACGCATTCACACACATGTACAAACTCACACACGCATATACACTCATATTACACCCACACACAACATACGCACCACTCTACGTCCTGTGCCCCGTGACCGGTAGGGCTGCTTCCGTGCTGCGCAATGAAACTGCCGTGGATGCAGTGGAGCTGTTTGACAGGGCCAGCCTGCGGGAGTGTGAGGCTGACGAGGCCATGACACGTCTGGTGTGTACTGCTGCCCCTTCTCGAATTGTTAGCTGGCTGTGGTGCATGTGTGTTCATGTGCATGAGTGTGCTACTTGTGTCCAAGCAAGCTGTGTCTTGCTGCTTTTTGACAGATTGGTGTGGGTTATGGAAGTCTGCTGATGAGACCATGCCGCGTTTGATAGTAGAAACGCTTGCTTTCTGGTGGAGCCTAGGGTTTTGCAGACAGGGTTCGCGCTAAGATGTCAGGTGCCTTACGATTGTGACATCAAATCTCCCCCCTAAAGCACAATGGGAATCAACATATCCTTTTCTTGGAAGCCTTGGCGGTATGTCAATGCATGTAGGGCATGCTCGGTTTAACAGGATGAATGTGTGTGCACACCCATACATACATTCAAACACATACATACATTGACGCACATGCACGCAAACAGATGCCAGAGATCAATGGCGCAGACCCCATGGCAGCTTCGCTGTTGATCGAGTGCCGAGGCCAGACAAACGAGGCCCTGCAGGTGAGAGAGAGGCAAAGCGTCGGCCAAGTCACACGTCCTTGAGTGCACACGCATGCCTTGAAAACGCACACACACACACACACACACACATGTGCACAAAACACACACGTAGACACAAAAACGCAAATGCAAATGCACACGCAGGACCGCATCGACGAAGTGCAGCGCAGCTTGACGCGCAGCAAGCTGCCCCTAGGTGCTAAAGCCAAGGAGCCAAAAGCCGTGGCTGATTACCAGTTCTACAGGGACGCAAAGGACTCCAAGGTGTTCTGGGACTTCCGTAAGGTACGCGTGAGGGCGTGCTGGCTCGTGAGCACGGCTGTCTTTTGGTGGGGTGGTGGGCACGTGACTAGGACACCAGCATGACTGAATGGACGATAGGAGATGCCTTCTTGCCAGACGCACTCACACCTTTTGTGTACAGCCCCAGATTCCGTGTTCCTAGGACTGGTCATAGCAACATGTAAACTTTATACAACATGAGAGTGCTCAGCACTGTTACAGAGCACTGTTACAAAACAACGATACACCCCCTGCCAAAAGTGACACCATCCTGACATGGCTCTGGCCGACCCTGGTCTTTTTGAATGCACTTTCCTAGTATTGAACTTGCACGGTATGCCTTGTTCAAGCCTGCTGCTGCTGCTTGCTGTACTGCTAGCGGCGGTAGCAACACTCTCCCTCACTCACCCTACTTCCTGCCCCTCTCGACGTCCCACACATTTACGCGAAGAGCGCCATCTCCAGCTTTATTTGTGCCCACGTCCTCGCCTTCTCCTCCTTTGCCTCATGCAGGGTCTCATCCCTATCGTGGGGGGCGCACGTGAGCGCGGCACCAGCATGTTGATCGAGGATGTGGCGTGCCCGGTGGACAAGCTGGGGGACATGATGATTGATCTGATTGAGATGTTTAAGGTACGTACGTACGCGGCTGCTCTGGTTTCTTATTCAGACGGGGTTGGCAAGTCGTACCTGCTCACCCTCTTGTTGCGTATCTGGCGCGAGGAGCATGTGTGCGCCATGGCAATGTAGTGTGCCTGCACACACACACACACACACACAAACACACACAAACACACACACACATTCAACAACACGTTCAATACATACCGACAGACATGCGCACACACCACTGATCAATCAATGCAGAATCACGGCTACAATGATGCCTCCTGCTTTGGCCACGCCCTGGAGGGCAACTTGCACCTGGTGTTCTCTCAGGTATGCTATAGTAGGAAAAAAGCAGATGCTAATCAAGGTGCTCATGATTGCTAATCCCCCCTCGTAGCTTGTGGGTTTGTTAATTGGTGATGACACGTCTTGCTGATCCCAAAAGAATCCATTCGTGGGGACAGTGATGTCATCAAATCTAAGCAACACAGGACAGTTGTTAGTTCATGATCGTCTGGTTCAGATAATCTAGGCAGACAACAGGCCTGCAAGCACGTGCACGAATGCATACCACTGACAAGCTTCTGGTCAAAATGCATCGTTTGTACTGACCGGCACTTAAGTAAACTGTATTTCTTATCACACTACATGATTCTCACATCAACATTCATTTCCGACGACCTGCATTCTTTAACACCCTCTTCACATCAGCAATAACGCTTGCCCGATCAGTTTCCTGCACTACACATGCATACCCATCCTGTCACACACACAAACAGACACACACTCGTACTTATAACGCCCTCACTCACGCACACACACACACACACACATACACACACACGCACATGCTAGGGCTTCCGCAACAAGGCTGAGGTGCAGCGCTTTGCAGACATGATGGAGGAGATGTGCTACCTGGTGGCAACCAAGAACAGTGGCAGCCTGAAGGGAGAGCACGGCACAGGCAGAAACATGGCACCCTTTGTGGAAATGGAGTGGGGCACCAAGGTGAGCAAAATGGAGGGTGACTATTTAGTTATTCTTGAGTTTTTTGAAGTGATTGCGTGTAATGCAATGCCGTAGCGACTTGTTGCCATGAGGGAGTGATTCTCGGTTGTTTGTTGTTAGGCGAGGCGAGGCGTGGCAAAGGAGAGACCCGTCGCGCGCACGAGAAAGGTAGTGCTCCATGGGGCTACAATGTTCAAAGGGGTCTCCCGAGTTTTCCACCTTGTACTTGTGCAGACGCATGTGCCTTGAGGCTGTGATACACACGCACAAACAAACACACACACACACACACACACGTTCCTGCCTGCAGGCGTATGACTTGATGTGGGAGCTGAAGCACCTGTTTGACCCCACCATGACCATCAACCCTGGGGTGGTGCTGAACAGGGACCCTGACCTACACATGAAGAACCTGAAGCAGGCCCCTGCTGCTTCCCCTATTGTTGACAGGTAAGCAAAATCTGCAGCTGTATATATACATGTGGTGAATGTGGTCACGTGGCCAAGTTAATCTCATATTCGTACAGAGCTCCTCTACGCCTGCGCGACGCCTCACCATTGAAGGATGAAAACAGGTGATGTAGGAATATAACACTGGTGTTGAGGTACGTCCAGCACATCACCAAACTGGCTTCCTCCTCCCGTGTGTGACTTTTTGACTTCTTCCTGCCTGTGCAAGACCGCTTGACTTCTTCTTCCTCAGCCCTGACTGCTATTAGCCTGATCCACACACAAATGTGTGGCCCCTGTGCCTTCTGTCCATGTGAGAAATGACAAGGGTGGCTCCTCCCTCACTTCCCTGCCCGCCTCTTTGTTGCTCGCTGAGCTTGTTCACGCAGGGCACCTGACTTCTTGGCTCCCTCCCTCGCATTGTGTGTGTCGCAGGTGCATCGAGTGCGGCTTCTGTGAGAGCAACTGCCCTTCCAAGGACGTCACCCTCACCCCTCGCCAGCGAATCACGGTGTTCCGTGAGATGCACCGCCTGAACACTCTGCCTGAGCCTTCGACGGTGGAGAAGGAGCGGTGCGTGGCGTGTGTGTATGCCTGTGTGTATGTCTGTGATGATGGCGTAGGATTTGTTATGCTCCTTGATGTGCAGCAGATGATGGATGTGACTGTTGGCAGAAAATGGCCAATTTTTCACCCAAGCAGCACAGACATGGGCTGTTTTGTGGGTTGCTTGATTTGCTTTCTCGTACATTGCACATCCATGCTTATCTGTACTGAATAGCCCCATTATTACATCTGCAGTTGCCCCCTTGTGTATTGTAAGTTGTAAGCCATGCCCAAAGCTTTCCACTGTCCACTTGCTGCAGCTTGTTGCCTGTGTGTTGTGTGCTCACGCAGGTATGCCCAGATGAAAGAGGCGTACGAGTACGATGGCTTGGACACGTGCGCAGCAGATGGCATGTGCCAAGAAAAGTGCCCTGTCAAGGTTGGTAACACGCCTCGTGGTGGAGCATGTGATCTTGATGGTGTTTGGGTCTGCCCGCACAAATTGTGCCAAGAACGGCACCCATTAACATACTTGCGTCGAGTGTGACCTCTTACGACTTCCAGGAACAAACCATTTGCGGTGCCTAAACAAGGAAGCCTTCTCATGCATCTACTCTGCAGTAACATGCTGAATGGAATGGTGTTGCTTTTGAACCTCGCAACTTTAACACACTTGCTCATCAGTATATGGCTCCACCAACAATAGTCAATTCCCTGCCACACGCACCGCCGCAGATCAACACCGGTGACCTCGTGAAGCAGATCCGTTCTGACCAGATGTCTGGTGAAAGCCGTGCGTCAGCCACAGCCACGTGAGTTGTGTCAAGAGCAGGATGTGTGGTAACCAGATGTAGACGCTGCTGGCACGGAGCATGCCCCCCCCTTTAGGCAGAGCTGGGAAGCAGGGTCATTCTTTACCTGTCAAAAGTCAGCCACCTGTTTGTGTACGGCGTGCACGTGTACGCACTCCACATGCACGCACACGCACATACACACACATATGCAAATGCACACACACATAAACATGCACGCATACACGCGCACACACATACCGGGGGTCATGTGTCGCTGCAGGTGGATGGCTGACCACTTCAGCCTCATCAATGCTGGCGTGCCTAAGCTCCTTAACACCGTCAACTTCTTCCATAGCGTCCTAGGCCCCAAGCCCCTGCAGTTTATCAGCAGCTGGCTGAACAAGGTGAGAGCCAGAGAGTGATGAGGAAATAGTGAGTTCCTTTGGTCGTGGCAAGGTCCAAAATGACTGTGCAAGTTCTACGGCCTTTCTTGCTGCTGAGCATCATGCAAAATTGTCTCCTTTCTGTTTGACCCTTTAAAGTAACAGACTGCTCTTTTCACAGCATTAATGCAGCACTTACCCACACTCGTGTTTGCCCTGGCTCGTAGTTTGAAAAAGCTCCACTCATGGATGTCCTGCGCAGGCATCCAACCATATGATCCCTGAGTGGAACCCATACCTTCCCAAGGGAGCCTCTGCCCTAAAAGGTATGTTGTCCGGGTGTAGCTAACTGCTCCTTCTTGCCCCTGATCGCTTGCATACTAAGGCTCACCTATGCGCCCTTTTTGGTCGCCCTTGTACTTCCTCTCTGATGTCGTATGCTGCTTCACCCTTGCGTGGACCTCTCTCTCTTTTGCTGCAAACCTTGACTCTCTCTCGCTCTCTCTCACTCTCACTCACTCTTGTGTTGTGCAGCTCCGATGGCCCCCGCCCCAGTGCCCGCCACACGCATCCCGCGCCGGGTGAGTTTTAATTCTTCCTTCATCTGCGACTGTTGAAGCACTTGTATGTCGTGGCGTTTTTATGAAGCTGCTGACTAACGACCGCACCCTGTGGTGTGCGAACGCTTTAAAGAGTCGACCTTGTTTGCTAATGGGGGCTTCCGACAACTTCATCCCTCTTTTCTGTGTGTACTTACTTTCCAAGGAGGCCGCGCATCTCATGTGCGCACAGGTGCACATCATCCATGCACATCCTGCAGTGCTTTGCCACAAATTCCACATGACAATTCGCTTACACATCCGCCACGTGCCCTTCATGCTGCCTGGCTTTGCTCCCTGCAGGTGGTGTACTTACCGTCATGCGTGACGCGAATGATGGGCCCCTCTGCCTCTGACTCCGAGAAGGACTCTGTGCACGACAAGCTCATGAGCCTGTTCTCCAAGGCTGGCTATGAGGTGCGTGTGTGGTCCATGCACTGTTCTGTAACAGTTTGCGTACTGTCTGTCTGATGCTGGATATGAGCTCAGACTTATTGCAGCTGCCATGGCAAGATTGTTCCTTGCCTTGATATCTAAAGGTTGGACTAAGTGAAATCAGGTTGTCTTGAAATTTCCAAATGGATTTTCTGTGCCAATCTGATTTCGGCTATGCTTTTGTCCTCTAAATCGCTATTAAGCTGGAAAACACATACACACTCACGCATGTACAAATGCAGTAGACAAACTCACGAGAGCATTAACACACAATACATGCACGTACACACAGGTCATAATTCCCAAGGATGTAGAGAACCAGTGCTGTGGCATGATGTTCAACAGCCGAGGCTTTAAGGATGCGGCTGCCAGCAAGGGAGCTGCGCTGCAGAAGGCCTTGCTGGACGCAAGCGAGGACGGTAAACTGCCCATTGTGGTGGATACCAGCCCGTGCCTGTCTCAGGTGTGTGGGTGTGGGTGTGGGTTTGTGCACGCGTGCATGTGGGTGTACAAGAGGTTCCCTGTCGGTGGCTGTCTTGTATTCCAAATGCATTTGTGCATGTGTGTCGGGGTGTGGGTTTGTGCATTTGTGCATGTGTATGACAGGCTCCTTGTCAATGGCTGTCTTACATTCAAGTGCACGCCCCTCTCTTCCTCGCCTTATTTCTGTTTTTGAGAAGGCGAACCGCCACATGTGTGTTGATGCACTCTATACAGTCATAGGTCGAAATGGAGCTATGCATGGAGTTTTTACTGGCATACTATCTTGAAGACGGACACTCTGATGAACAGGCACACACACACTCTCACATGCACACACACGTGCCTACAGATTAAGGCCTCCATCAGCGAGCCTCAACTGCGCTTTGCTCTGTACGAGCCGGTCGAGTTCATCAGGTGAGGTGTCCGCCTCTTTAACATCAAGGCACTGGCTTGGCTGTGTGTTACCTGTGAGACTGAGGCAATATTCAGAGTGTTGTGATGGAGGCGGCCGGAGCCGTTCGCATGTGTTAATGACTGTGTGTACCTAGTATCCCGTAGGGGGATTCTCCTTGCTATAACGCCGTACCTATAGAAAATCCTGAGCAAAGCACATCTGGAGTAGGATTATAGGATTATAGGTTGAAATCAAAGGTCACACAAGAAAACGGACTGAGAGCTTGTGAGGGCTATTTTTCCCCTGCATTTTCGAAAATGAATGGCATCAGAGTTTCCGCCGTCCATTATGATGTGTCCTTGCAGGCACAAGCACACATGCACAGGTACAAGCACACACGTGCAGGCATCACACATGCACAGGCATCAACCAAACAAGGCCCACGTGTGTCACGAATGCACACAGGCATACCTATTTCCACTCGTACACACCCGAATGCAAATACACTCTGCCTCACACACACACACACACAACACACACACACACGCACACGCACACACACACATTTAGGCACTTCCTGGTGGACAAGTTGGAATTTGAGAAGGTACGTGACTCGGTGGCCATCCATGTGCCCTGCTCATCCAAGAAGATGGGCATTGAGGAGGCGTTCAGCAAGCTGGCAGGCATGTGCGCGCACGAGGTGGTGCCCAGCGGCATCCCCTGCTGTGGCATGGCAGGTGGGTTATGCTCGTGCGCACACGCACACACACACACACTCATGCGCACACACACACACACACTCATGCGTACACATACAAGCACAGAAAGCACACATTTCTTACATACTAGCGCACGCACTCACAGTCACACACATACAAGATCACAAACGCATCATTAAGTGCCAAGCCGTGCTCATCCCTGCTGTGTGCACTCAGCAATCTGACCCTTTAGGCGTTGGGCAGGTGCATAACAATTGCGCGTGCTTGCAGCAGACGGCAACACAGGAATAAACGAGTGCAACACAAACCGACAAATTTTGTGTGGTTTTAATTTCAGGTGACCGAGGTATGCGCTTCCCTGAGCTCACAGCCGGTTCTCTGCAGCACCTCAATTTGCCCAAGGACTGCAAAGGTAGGCGGTGGACCTGCTTGAGTGGCTTTGGTGTCCAGGCACAGACAGGCGCTTTTCCTTGGCCGGAGCAGGTTGCTCTGGCTAAGGTGTATCACGCACAGCACGCTTCTCTGTCAAGCGCCTGTCCCCTGGTGTAGGTCTCAGCTCTGGCAGCTGATGTGTATGTGTGTGTTTGTGATGCGAAGCCAGTGCAATAACTTGGTCTGTGTCTTAACAACCAGGTAACCATCAGGAGTCTCTGGTCGCTCAAATCTTCTTTGCTTTCTTACAATGGCATCTTCTTTGCTTGCTTACAAGGGCAATCATCATCAGGGCTTTGGCCGACAGATCCGTGTAGCTGACATTTCATCCATCGCTTGCATTTGCAGACGGGTACTCCACCAGCCGAACTTGCGAAATGTCATTGTCGAACCATTCGGGCATCGACTTCCGAGGCATGGTGTACCTAATTGATGAAGCCACCAAGGCAAAGAAGGGGACTGATGCACGCACCACCACCACCGCTTGAACGTGAGCTGTGCTGAGCTGTGCCATGCTGTGCTGAATCGGTGGTGCCTTCTCGGACCCGGCGTGCTGCATTGACGAACTTGTCCTGCAGAAGAGCGTTAGAGTGGAGTGTCCTGCTTGACTGGAGAGTGTGTGTGAACGTGCAAAGAGGGTGTATGAACAGATAGAGTGTTGTTGTACGCTGTTTAAGAGAGCAAGTAAGGGATAAAGCCGGGTTTCATCGGGTTGGCTGTATGTCACTCTCAGCGGCATTTTTTCCTTTTTCCAGAGGCCTGTACAAAGTAAGTGTACTATTGAGCATGTTTGTACATGTTTGTTGTTTTGGTAGCTTTTGTTTTCCCATTGCTCGAGATATTTGCCTATCCCAATTTTTTGCTGTATGACATTTTGCTTTGCTCTAGCGTCATTGACACTGTTGAGAGAAACAGGAAACAAATGATTTCTTTTCCTTTTTATTGCGTTGTGGTTCGCAACCCGTGCAAACTAAGCTTGTGAAAATCCTTGGTGAATGAACTGATTGTTCTCTTTTGACTTTCTCCCTTTAAATTATGTAGAGTTTAATGGCTGGTGTTTGGACCTTGTATTTATACTGCCACGAATACGGAGGAGATTTCAGTTGCTCACCTCTGTGCGTCTGGTGTATACAATTCGTAGCGTATTAACTTAAATCAATTTGCAGGCTGCCTCAAACCAAGTGCATGAATGTTAGTGTACACAAGCAATTCAAGATAGACAAGGCAGCGTGAGTCCGGGAGTTGCAGCTCCTTTTGGCCAGTTGGCCAGAGAAAGGAAACGTCGTTGGTGATATTGAGACAGCATGATCAGGGTATACAAATTGGTGCAATGGTTACAATGGTTACAATGGGGGTGACCTTCAGCCAGGTTGTTTGGCTGATCGGCTGCTCACTGGTCTCGGCCAGCCACAAATAAATCCATGAGCTCAGAAAGGAAAAAAAAGTGTATTGTTCTGCTGAGAAAGGAAATCATGAACAAGCTGGTTGTTGACTTGTTGCAATTGCAGCAAAAATGGTTGGGCTGCTGAAAAGTCCTCAAGAAAAGGTGTAAACAGAAAGGAAAAGTGTTTCCTCGGCTCACAAACTCGATGGTCTTGGCAAATTAAAAGAGCATGCACCTCGTTCTGAACATGTTCATCTTCACCAGGACATTGGTCACATACGCAAGAAGCATCTTCAAGCCACGCTGCTGCCTCAACTTTCAAAGTGTACGCACGCAAGCGGAATCTACTTATATTGCGCATAACATGTTTGGACAGATCAAGATGGAGATACCGTAGTACATTAATTGGCATACGCTCATTTCTAGAAAAAGGGATGGCAAACCAAGAATGATAGGTAGCCAGTTTGTTGTTGTGCGTGTTGGGGTCCACCAACTCAGCGACTCTCCAAACACCTCTCATCCTATGCTTCAAATCTGCAGTAAACTCTAGCATGGTAATAGCATGCCCAGTTTGAACAGCTCGTACTACATACAACCCACACCCACGCAAGTGCTCCTGAAACGCGCTCAACTATTGAGCTGTCCAGCAGACACTTGAACGAGGCTGTAAATGAGATCAGCTTGGACTACCCTCCGCAAAGTGTCACTGTTGGACTATTGGTATTAAGCATACTATTGAAAAGCTTGACAGCTGACCGAAACCAGTAGAATTGCAACGGTTCATGTCCACATTCTCGGAGTACAGCCCAATTAGTGGTAGACTGCTTCACACCTAACGTGCCCTTCAGAAATGCAAATGAAGCGTAGACTGTGGGCTAGAGAACTCCCTGCCTGCCTGCAAGAAATCAGTACCTCATACTTGACTACCATACATGCCAGCAGGAATAACTTACGTCTTAGCGAGCCACAAAGAAGTGTGTGGCCTGTCTGCCAAAGCGTGTTCACGCACAAATCTACGTATCCTATAGGCAGAGGCAAGAAAAGGACGGGCCGCGTGCTCAGCAGACTTAGCCATGTTCAAGGTCCTGTAAAAAACCATGCCCAAATACCTAAAAGAATTTTTGTGATGAAGGGTGGCACCGCCAACATCAAAAACAGGAACATTTTCACCCACGGAGGAGTTGAAGTGCACAACTTCGGACTTGGAAGTGTTGACAATTAGATGTTTATTCCTGGCATACACAGCCAACCGATTCAGCATGATTTGCACATCACAGGGCTCATTAGTCAGCAAAGTCAGATCATCTGCATACAACATGTGTGAGACGTGCACACCCGCGGTTCCGGTGATAGCCCCTGATACACTCTCAGCAATGTCGTCAATATCGTTAATATAGAGGGAAAAAGCAGAGGAGACAGGGGGCAACCTTGTTTAACCCCACGAGTCGGATGCACACGAGCAGTCTTATCACCATCCTTCAAGACATACTCATCACGGTTGTATATGTCTTAAGTTACAGACAACAAAGGCGCAGGCATGCGAGTACGCCTAAGGTGTTTCCATAGTGCATCCCTTGGAATGGTGTCATAGGCTTGTTTAAAGTCAATGAAAGCAGCGTGCAACCCAGGCGACCCATTGGGTTTAATTGTTCGTGCAGTATGTTGTAAGTGCCGAAGAATGAACATGGGTTGCAAAGTGTTACGACCTGGGTAAAAACCATATTGGGTGTCAGGGATCTGACCAGTTGCCACACACCACTCAGTAAGCAACGAGCGAATAACATTGGCATACATACGGTGCATAGTGCCACTGACAGGCAACATGCGGTAATTGTTGGGGTCCAAAAGGGGGCCTTTCTTATACAGAGGGCTAAGCTTCGCTTGCTTCCAGCACGCAGGGATGCAGGCCTTGTCATACAGCAGATT
>Ga0307974_1001855_pt1 | contig 14790 bp, 11 predicted proteins | sample OrgLakmetagen784_FD_201812 | JGI IMG/M metagenome (GOLD analysis project Ga0307974, IMG submission 201812) | Saline water microbial communities from Organic Lake, Antarctica - #784 | ecosystem: Environmental > Aquatic > Non-marine Saline and Alkaline > Saline | place: Antarctica: Organic Lake... | reverse complement strand
AGTGCGTAATGCAGTGTGCGCATGGTGTAGTGCGTAATGCAGTGTGCGCATGGTGTAGTGCGTAATGCAGTGTGCGCATGTTGTAGTGCGTAATGCAGTGTGCGCATGGTGTAGTGCGTAATGCAGTGTGCGCATGGTGCAGTGCGTAATGCAGTGTGCGCATGGTGCAGTGCGTAATGCAGTGTGCGTAATGCAGTGTGCGCATGGTGTAGTGCGTAATGCGTAAGCATGGTGTAGTGCGTAATGCAGTGTGCGCATGGTGTAGTGCATAATGCAGTGGTAGGTAAGTGCGCATGTGCACGCCGATGCAGTGACAGGCAGGTGCACACGTACACGTCAAACCCAACTACAACACAGGTGAAAAGTAGAGGTGGAAATTAGTGAGACGTGCGAGGAAGTCAATGCAACCGCAACACAGATAAAAAATGTAAGAGTGGAAATAAATTAGGCATGAGAGAAAGGAACCCATTTGTTTGGGCTGCACTTTCTCTCCACAAACGCCCGTACACACAAACGTCCATACACACAATCACACACACAGACGCACACATACACACACATCACATACACGCATACGCATACGCATACGCACACTCACATACCTTGTTAAGGGTGGGGTCTTGCAGCAGCAGAGCCTCTGCTTTGCGTACGACGTTCAGCACCAAAGGCTTGCCTGCCTGCACACACACACACACACACACACACACACACGCACGCACGCACGCACGCACGCAAATAGTACTTGTCAGGAGGTTTCGTGCGGCGATTTTGATCATGTATGCGCTACTCTGACATGCTAGCCCTGCCAATTCTGCTATTGTTCGAATAATATAAGAGAGACAGTGTGAAACCTGAGAAGCACTGGGAGCGAAGAAGCAGAAAATGCACATCTGTGTGGCCCAGAAAGATACTTGGGCCGTACAGTCCCCAATCCCACGAGCATTTTCTATTTTAGGATCAGCTTGCATTGAGCTTGCACAAGCAATTACAGTTTATAATTAGCTCGCACGCGCCTTTTTTAATTTCCCCTGACAATTATTAATGACATCCATTGGGTGGTGCAGAACACAAAACAACATCCTTCTCTAATCCACGTGTTTACACTATCTGCGTTCCTTTTTTTCAATGAGGTCCAGAGAGAGGCCAAACCTCACCTCCGTACGATAAGCGCCCACGCCCAGGTTCAGCTTGCGCACGTCAGAGTCGTTGCGCCATGCGTCTCCGACGGCCAAGATGGGGTCTGGAGGCGCCTGTTGTTTGCGTCCAGGACAGGTGACACGTGTGTGTGTGTCTGTGTGTGTGTAGCGTGTTCAATGGCCTTCAGTTCGCCTTTTATGGCAAAGAAGCAAGCAGAGGTCTTAAAATCATTCTGTCCCCCCCCCTAGTACTAAACTTACAGAGGGGGTTGCCTGAGGCCCAAAAAGGGTATACTTTTTGCATGCTCCTAGGGTATGGGCCCCCTAACTTGCAGGTTTCAAGCTCAGCTCAGCTTTGATGGTGATGAGTTTAAGCAGTTAAGCTTGAAGCATTCCAGTTATGGCCACCTGCCTCAGCAGCCGCGGCGTGAACCTTACTTTTTGAGCAGCCATATGCTGTATCGGACCAGCCAGCGCACCAAACCCGGTGATTTTTAGTGTTTTGAAGTTCTTATAATGAATAAAGATCATTGCAAAGGAATGGGACAAAAAGACTAAGTGGTAGGCGAGATATGCAATTAATGTGCCATTCCCCCTGGAAAGCACCCATCTAGGGTACAGGTGCACGACGTGTGCTTTAAGTCCTGTCATTCTGTACACGGAGCGACTTGTCTAAATCTGAGCACATGCTCGGGTAGCTTATAAAGTCAGCAATAGTTTGAAGCTAGGTTGGGTCTGATTTGATGAAGTGACGTGTGAGTAGTTGCACCTTTCATGCAGAAAGGAGCATGTTTTGGCTTTTGCCCAGATAACCCCCTCTGCTAAATTTAGTACTGCGTTGTAGGGAGCAATGCAGTATATACAAAGGGTTGGCCAGAACCGTATATACCACCGTATATGACCGTATATTTGGTGATTTCCCTGCCAAAGGTACCGTATATGCACCGTGCACCATATATATAAAGTTCTAGCCGACCCTAAGTATACAAAGGGTTGTATGTTGAGGACGAGCAGGATCAAAATCTCAACCTAGTAGCCGGGCAAAAAAACAGGCACTACAGCACATAAATAGGACGTGGGCATGTCATTTTGTTACACTAATTTTGTGTGTGCTGTTTGTTCGTATTATCAAAACATATGGGCACCTTGTCACATACATATATTTGAGAAAGGTTTCAGCTTCAGATAGGCAGGCACATACACACACAGGTTACAATTGAAGCGGCGCCTCCCTTGCACCGGAGCCTTATCCCCTCCAGGATCTTAGGCGCTCAGCCTTAATTTGCTTCAGAGGAGGCGCGCTATGGATGTACCGAAATAAAAGCCAAGTGTGAAACGAAAACGTGTAGCTGATTAATAACGATGTCCCTGCGGTGCCAGGGTGCACGTCGTGACAAACACCCCAATACTGTGTGTAAGGGTGTAATAACTTCACCTGTTTTCTGTCGCGAGAAAAGCCAGGCCATCAAGCAACTCGCGCTCTAACTCGTTTTAGACAGAGCCTTACCAAGGAGGGAGCGGAACTCATTATCATGTTCAAGACAATCATAATCTTTGGTGTGATTAAGGCTTCAAAAAAAGATATGTCAAGGACATCGCTTTGTGTGCTTCCACTGCACGCAGTACCTCGTCATCTTACAGGTTCAAGGAGGAGTCCTTGACTTCAAGGGTGTTTCATTCCACCTCATCTGGACATTCCCCCTCATCTGGACAAACCAAGTTCAGGCGCTTTCACAACGGGTTGGAAATTAGGGTAAGGGGACTGGAGTATATGGAGTAGTCCCACCCATGCAAGGAGGGAGGTTAATCATGCAAGAGTGCAATTGGCTGCGTATTATTCGGACTCTGAAAGCCTAACTGCCTTGCGGACTGCACAAGGAGAGGCGTGAAAAATCCCTGTGTTTGATACCTTTTGAAAAGAAGCAATTTGGAGCATGCATGGACGCGTCCTCGTCCTCCTCCGCCATCCTTGCCAACGTTTAGGTTTTCAATTGGGGTTGTTGTCGTCCTTGTCAGCACAACCAACTGTCACAAGCAACATGCAAAACCTACCTGTGGCAACTCGCCCCACACGCTGCCTCCTCCTCCTCCTCCCCCTCCTCCTGCAGTCAGGTGCCTGGAAAGGATAGCCATCCTTCCTTGCGCATGGACATGAGAGTTGCCTGCGTGAGACGTACACATGAAAACATCATCCCATGCATATAGAAATGGATGGTGGGGAGAGGACAAGCCAGTCCGCAAACCTGAATCCATGTCGTCGTCGTATGTATGAAATAAATAGAATAATTATTGGGATATTATTCACGATTTTTTCAGGCCGCGCCTATTTTAACATAAATTTGCCGAATACTGCACCACGGTTGTTTTCGTCTTGATCTGAGAGAGTACAAACATGTTATGTGCAATACCTACTCCGCTCGCATACTTTAAAAGTGGAGGCAGCAGCGTGGCTTGAAAGCAGCTCTTGCGTGCGTGACCAGTGCCCTGCTGGTGAAGTTGAACATGTCCAAAACGGGTGCTCTTTATTCTGCCAAAACCATCGGGTTGTGGTTGAGGAATTAATTCAGCTTTATTAACAGAGGACTGCTCGCCCCTATTTGCTGCATTATGATATTTCTTTAAAATTATATCATTCTTATTGAGTTTACAAATTTATTTGTGGCTGGCCGAGCTCTTGATCTCAGCAGCCGATCAGCCAAACAACCTGGCTACTGGAAGGTCCCCCCTCCATTCATTGTATAATCCCATAACCCCCCCATTGTAACTGTTTTAACCAATCTAAATAATACATATATACAACACTGGTATCCAAATCACGGAATTCAGCGCATACACATTCCCCTGGCCAGCAACATCTTTAATTTTGTTTGGCCTGTGCCTGTGCTTGTAACCATTGTTTCCTCAATTATACATCTTGGCTGCAAGGCGCTGTTGGTTGCAAGGCAGATACAGAATCACACAGTTTCAATTGAACAAGTCCTTGATTCTGGTTGTGCTTTGCTGTGAGGTGTTGAAGACAACCAACGGGAAGTGCCTGCTTATTTGCTTTGAAATGAATTAAATTTCACTCTTTATACACGATTCTACAGTATTAGCCTGGCAAGTGCTGGTTCAGAATTCATCTAGCAGCAGGGCCCGCAGCAAAAGAGGGATGAACCAGGCCATGTTTGATGTTCCAGACCCTCTTGTCGTGCATGCGTTTCTCCTCACACATGAGTTTATGCATAACAATATCTGCCTCCAACATTCTTGATATCCTCAGTGTGACAGTCCATGTTTTTAATTATAATGTGCCCACAGATGATAATCCCCCCTCGCTCTTTGATCTCATGCGGTCGGTTGGTCCTGGCAGATGCTTGATTGTTTGCTGATTTTATTCGGTGTTGCAATGTCACAAACAGCTTTGTGCCTTTTTTCCCTTTCCAGGTTTATTTTTGTGGGTGCTACAAGTCCGGTGCTATTTGAGGTATCTAGAGTACATTCTGTCTGCGCTTTGCTGGGTGGTGCTGGGGCGCTTATAGTTGAGCACTAATGTATATACATCTTCCCTTAGCTGAACTGGGGCGCTTGTAGTAAAGAGAATCGTATTCTACTACGTACTACACCTCCTTGTGCTTAGTTACACTTTTAGACTCGCCCTGCTTCATTATATCATGCCTTTCGTGCGTTTCATGTTTGGCGCATACACACTTTTTGTCTGCGCTTCAAAATTCAGCTGCCACTTGCCCCTAAATATTTGCGTAAACTTGGGCTGTGCAAACCCTACCATTCATATACCGAGTGCTACATCATTGATAATTTTCTTTTTACACTGTTTCCATACGCAGCCTAGCAGTCGCACGTTTTGACTGATGGCTTTATCTGAAAATCCTGTAAATCCATGATTCTGACACGTAGCGTTCAAACACCCTCCTAGCGTTCAAACACCCTCCTAGCGTTCATACACCCTCCTAGCGTTCAAACACCCTGAGGTCTATGGATGACAACACTTAGTCCATACTGCGATTTAACATCCGGACAAAGGCAGCCTACTGACCCTTAGTATACACCACCCTATTGCCTTAGCCATTGATTAACTATTATAGTGCCCAGTCCATACTGCGATTCAACATCCGGACAAAGACAGCCTACTGACCCTTAGTATACACCACCCTATTGCCTTAGCCATTGATTAACTATTATAGTGCCCAGTCCATACTGCGATTCAACATCCGGACAAAGGCAGCCTACTGACCCTTAGTATACACCTCCCTATTGCCTTAGCCGTTGATTAAATATAATAGTGCCCAGTACATACTGCGATTCAACATCCGGACAAAGACAGCCTACTGACCCTTAGTGTACACCACCCTATTGCCTTAGCCGTTGACCGTTGATTAACTATTATTATAGTGCCCAGTCCATACTGTGATTCAACATCCGGACAAAGACAGCCTACTGACCCTTAGTAAACACCACCCTATTGCCTTAGCCATTGATTAACTATTATAGTGCCCAAGGGCTGCTCCCCGACGGCTAGTGCCCTAGGGTGGTGCGTTTCATACATGACACTGGCATTATATGCCAGCGTCATACATGTACAGGGCATGGGGATGCATCCGGTGATTGCCCTCGCTGCAGTAAGCCAACTCCTGCGGGCGACCCAGATGTGCAAGTCAAAGAACAAGTACAAGCTTGGTTTATCACAGCGTGATGTATGATCATAGATGGAGTAGGACAGCGGCCTGTATGGCTTGAAGATTTGAAGAGAAGAAAAGAAAAAGAACGCAGATACTGTAAACACTACCGGCAGACACGCATATTTCCGATGTGTTAAGCCTTGAATTTTGTGTTTCCTACTTAGACATGCCAATCAATGCTGCAAAGATGAGCATCAATAATGCTTGCACCCACCTCTGGCAATGGGTTCTTTGCCAACACCTCAGCACTGGGCTTTGCTGCAAGCAGCTGCATCATCTTGTAGCATCATGCTCAAGTGAATAACGTATTGCAGTACGTAATGTACTTGAGCATGACGTCATACACCTGTAGGACGTCATTACCACGTGGTCTTTCAGGACGTGTTAAGGGTGCACCCTTAACACGTCCTGAAAGACATCTATTGTTGAGAACGTGCCCCACGTAACGATCACCCACTCACTGTGCTGAAGTGGTCTCCTCCTCCTCCTCCTCCTTGTCCTTGCCCTTGTCCAGAGCTAGATTCAGCTCACGCGCAACAACGCATGCTTTCACGAGCATTTGCCATCCAGGCTATTGCCTCGTTCGCTCTTGGCTGTGTGGCTTCACTCCAGTCATCCTGAGAAGCTGGTGGCAGGGCTGCAACGAGTTGAACTTATCAAAGCCCTGCCATCAGCTAAGGAGCCTAGGGAGCCTAGGGAGCCTATATGGGAGGCTGGGGATGGGAATGCCTACAACCACGAGGTGAAGGAGAGAAAAAATTACAATTGGTTTGTTAGCGTATAAGTAAAAAGGTTGGCTACTAGTTACAGATCTCCTAAATACAGCCATCTTAATCCAGATCTTAACTTCCTCTCATAATTCCAGCTTCTTAAGTATTAATTCTCCCAACTTACAGCTCCACTAGTCCGGTTCTTAGTTTTATTCCTTTTGTACGGATGTAGGTAATAATGAAAGAAATTTGGTTGGCTATGAAACATCATCATCAAATTTCCCCCCTTCTTTTGTGGGATGGATTTATGCAATTCCTCATTCAGCTCTCTTCATTCAGCTCTCTTATTTCATCTTTCATTTTCAACAATCATACTTTCAGCTTAGTTCCAGCTCAGATTCAGATCATTTTCACTATCTTACCTTCAGCTTTCTTGACTGTCTCTGTCTATATCTTAAGCTGTATATTCAGTGCTCAGTTTACTCTTTCGAAATTAACCTTAGTTCAGCTTTCTAATCCAGTTCCTCACATATTTAATTGCAAAAACAAATCTAAAACCTTCCCCTACCCTGCCTCTCATTCATGCCACCGCCTCCCCTTCCCCCTTTCTTCATACGCACCTTGCATTTGCTGGATCGAGTTGAAAACTGGCCAGTGCGGCCCATGGCACAAAGGTACCACAGCCAGCTGATCCACAAAGGCGCTCGGGCCCTTGAGCTTCAACACAGTTGTGCGTTGTGCACAATTGTGTTGGACCTCAAGGGCCCGAGCGCAAGTGTTGGTGTTGCAAGGGAAGTTTCAACTGCAACACCGACACTTGCAGGTTTGAAGTATTGGTGTGGAAGTGTCCATGTAGAAGTTTAGTCCAGGCACAGTAGCTTTTACTCCACACAGGCACAGTAGCGTTTACTCCATGTAGAAGTTTAGTCCAGGCACAGTATCTTCTACCGCATCACAACCGAGGCTGCGCGGTTCATCACGTAGGTTGTGCAGGCACTACCTATGTCCTGAACCGCGCATGCCCTCTTGTACATGCCAGGTTTGATTCGACCCTGCACATATGCATGATACCGTCAACCGTAGTAACCGGAACGGCAGTAAAGCACAAATACGGTAAACTACATACACAGACCATGTCGGTCCTTTTGCCTTATCAGAAAAAAGCTTCTGAATGTTTAAAAGCAAGGTTTCATAATCATACCAAAAAAATAACAGAAATGAAAAGACTCCGCTGGTAGTGATGACACATTCAGCATGATTAAGGGAGGGGGTTGCGTAGGTGCCTGCACCAGGCAACCCCCCACCGCGCAAACACACACAAGAAAGATTAGTGTGGGTTCAGGGGGGTTGTGTGCCGTGGCACCCAGACCCACACCACTGTTGTTGCTCAAGTTGTTATGCAGTGCATACCTTGTTTTTATAAGTGTAGATGCATGTCTGATGGAGTGTTCATTCCGTTTGTGTGTCAGGTTTTAAACTTGGTAATCCAAATTGAGGTCTGCCAGAGATTTGTCTGTGCGTACGGTCTTCAATCCTCAATTCTCATGAGGTCTGCCAGAGGTTTGTCTGTATGGCTTTATAGAAAGTTCCAATTACTCCAACGAGGATAACGTGGAGCTTGAAATCATTTATCCCTGTCTACGAAGGTTGCAGATAAGCACGCTGTGCTGTGCTTTTGCTTTTTTAGATTGAGCATTAGGCCTATTGTCTTCACAGAATAATGAATAAAGCGATTCTCTCGACCGTTAGAATTCAGCTTCTTGTCTATAGCAAGCTGCTGAAATTTTGAGTTGCGCATCATTGGGATAAAACAATCACACACCTGATGGGCCTTGCAGAGTGACATACTGTTCTCCCTTGCACACGTTGCACATGTGTCGGATGTGCAACGTGTGCGAGGGAACGCAGGCCCTGTGTGTGTGTGTGTGTGTGTGTGTGTGTGTGTGTGGCAACAACTGAGATTTGGAAGGGGTTCCTGGGCGCCTTTGTTTAACGATCAGAGAACGGCGTGCACACCTCAGCATCACCACCAACGTAAAAGGTGGTGTCCACCTGCATTGAACCATCTGTGCCGCAGATGGTTCCATGTAGATGCATTGTACCATCTGTGGCTGTTACTTTGACCAAACAAAGCCAACGCACAGGCCGCACAAGGCTGCTTCAAATTCTACCAGATCACACAAGGAGAAAGCTGTGGATGAGTCATACATAAGTGTTGCATACTACGGCTTGAAGAAAAGTCAACGCCAAGAGGATAACTACGTTGGCAAGGAAGGTTACGGCTGGTGCATGCACATGTTGATTTAATGATGAAAGATTTGTAATGTTTATAGCATAAGGGACAGAGTGAGTGCAGAGATCAGGGACCCACTCACTCGTGCCATAATGTATTGAAGCCTGTCAGCAGATTGTAGGTCAATTGACCTGCACTCTTATGACAAGGCTTGCAAGCTCAGGCATCCCGGGGTGTACGGTGAATCTGCAGGTGTAAGGGGGTGTGTGTATGTCTGTGTAGCAGAGCGTTGTAAAAGGCATTCTTAAGATAACAGACTAGAAATAGTATCTATGCAACAATTTCCATCGTTTCAGTCTGCATCATGCTTTGTGTGCGTGTGCGCGTCCGCGTCCGCGTGCGTGTGCGTGTGTGTGTGTGTGTGTGTGTGTATGTGCACGTGTGCGTGTGCGGCAAAGGGCAGAGAGGAACTCTTGCAGGGTGACTCAGAAGTGCTGGTTGAGAAGGATCTGACGCGCCTGAAAGGGGTAGGGCTGGCGCCCTCCAGGGAGCTGCCTGCCTTTTGGTCAGGACCTGCACCAGCAACTGTTGCTTTGACGTAGTCTGACGAGGTGTCCTGCATTTGCAAAGCAGAGAAATGGGACGAAGGTCAAGTCTGCTGTATGGGATCCAGAAATCGCAGCAAAAGCAAAAGTGTGCTGCAACCTTCTGAGACCCTAACCTTTTGCTTGCATGTGAATGAAAGGACAGCACAAAACTTTATCCCATGAAGGTTTGAGCCTTGGTGGTACTGAGGTGATCATCACAGCAAGGAGACTTCACTCTAGAAAGGATATCATATTATTGCAACTGTAGATGTGCGCTTGATGAAAAGCCACGTAATTGAGCAGGTTTTAGTATGGACATCGAACTGCACTTTCAACTAGGATGGTCCATGCAACAGTTACATAAAGTTCCCACACTCACATGCTTGCAGGTGACCCACCCTACAACCTATAATGCTGCTGCCTTACGAAATGCATTTAAGTACTATATATTGAAATTAGCGGCATGCCTCGGGCGTTCAATCAACCTGCTTCGGCCTCGCAAATAAGGCATGCAAGCAACTTGCAACTCAGAAGCCACTGTCAAATGACACTATACTACATGAATGTGCAGGGGTACAGCGCCGAGATGTTCTGTCCTTCGATAAAGGTCATTTCTAGGAAGGCCTGGACTTCACCGATGCAGCAGGCAAACACAACCCTGCGCCCCCTGTGCTCTTCACCCACCTTGTCTTTGCAGACTGTGACCTCTTTGGGCTCACCTTTGGGGGAGAGGGGAGGACGAGGGAGAGGGATTCCTTGGAGCAGTTGCCCTTGCTGGTCACCGGTTCTGGCCCGAGCACCCACATCGACGCCCTCAGAGCCTGGTTTGTCTGGACCTCGTGCATACATCCAGGAGATCTCGTGAAGGCGGGGGGGCAGAAGTAGGCAGAAACCGGCCATGTCACCTCGATTTGATTGATGGGCGTACTCCGTGCTGAGCTCTGCTGAGGCGCCTGCAAGCGAGGCAAACGAGAGAATGATCAAAAGAAGTCCAAGATGAAAGAGTGTGCACTGCTCTATCCGGCGCAGTGCGGAGGAAGCGCAGCGCAAATAAAGGGAAGATGACGCAGATAGAGAGGGATCGTCTCCTCTGCGCTTTTCTGCCCGGCCCAAATGCACGCCCAATGCATGCTGTGTGGGTTACAAGCGCACCTTGAGCAGCAGGAAGGACGAGAGCAGCGGGTTCGCTGGTGAGTGTCCTTTTGGGGGGAAGACGCGCTTGCTTGGATCAATCAAACAGGTGATGGAGGGACTGCCTTATTTAAAAATAAAATAGACAATATCCCGCCCCCCTTCACGCACGCCTCCAGGGCGAATGCTCCTCAAGGCACAGTAGCTGCAGCTGTAGAGCACCTAATTAATTCAGCCTGGATCAAACAGAGGTATTTGGGTGGGTGGGTGGACACCGTGCCAGAAATGTACTGCTGCTTTCCACAAAATGATTGCTATGCTATGGATCCTTGTCGCGCTTGTACGCACCACCATTGTCACTTTTTAGGGCCTTCAAACACCAATACTTGCTAGCCATCAATTATTAGAGGTTTACATTCACAATCACAAGTATCAGTGCTCATTGAGTACCTGGTAGTTATATCACAGCAAATTCTCCTTTATAAACAGCAGTTCCCACTGATTGACTGCCAAGTGTGCAGGTTTGTATTAGAGTTCTTAGGAAGATGCCTTAGCACGACATCCTGCGCATGACATTCTACTGTCATGCAAATAATGCATAAATTTTCCTCCAAGCCTTGTGTGTTGTGTTCAGACACTCCGATGAGTACCTAATCCCCCCTCAAAAGTATGCATTAGACTTGCGCGTACTCTGACTTGAGACACACCTGGAGGTTCGGATAGTTCTTTAGAGCTGCAGAGCGGACTTTCATACTGCTAGCTGCTAGTCCCTACGTCTTCCCCCCCCTCACGCACGCCTCCAGGGCGAATACTCCTCAAGGCACAGTAGCTGCAGCTGTAGAGCACCTAATTAATTCAGCCTGAATAAAACAGAGGGATTTGGGTGGGTGAGTGGACACCGTGCCAGAAGTAGGCATCAGACTTGAGCATATTCTGACTTGAGACACACCTGTTTGTACCAGTTTGCTAGGCGATGTTGGCCATCCATGCTTTCTCCGTAGGAATATGTTCATTAGAGAGAATCAATTTCACAAGCTGTCCACGCAATAGATGAGGCGTTTCCACCCGCTTCTTGTTGGGAGAGCCATCACTTGGCTGCATCAAAATTATAGTTGAAACCTAGCAGTAAGATATTTTTTATGTGGTTGAAATTTGTTTCCTATAAAGATAGGAAAGTCTCAACGACCTCACAATAGGATCTAAACCGTTCAAACGCCAGCTAATGAGCTCACTCAAGCATTCCCTTCCTTCCAGGAGCATGGTGTGCTACCTATGTACATTGTGTGCTTTATTTGAAAAGTGTGTACTGTACTGTGATGTGCACACTACGCATGCGTCTGATCGTTAAATGCGTACAACTTTTCTGCTTTAAAATGAAACAATAAAACTATAATAACAATGTGCCAAGACCCGGATCGGTACACACTCATACACATTCACATGCATACATACGTGCACGTACACACACACAAACTTACACATACAGGGGCAAATGCAGAGGCATTGCTTGTACCTGGCCACTGCAGTGCAAGAGTTGAATAGGCGCAGGCAATTATAAGGCATCTGTTGATTTTAATAAGGGGTTAAACTGTTTTTACTTTTTGTTTGTTGTCCCTCGAGTGCTATAAGTCAATTCTTTCTCCATTTCATACCTACGGCATCCCTTAACGAACACACACGGAATCTATTAACAGATGAAAGTGTCACATCTGGCAATGGAGTCGTTCCTCCAGCAAAGGGCACAGCTTCTGTCCAATTCCCACGACATGACTGCAAGGAGCATGAATCAGGGCAATGAAGCACAACGCCTTAAAATCCACTGGTCAGATCGCCCTGCTGGTCTATAATTCCAAACAACTTGCATACGTGCTCATTGGCTGTGCATCGACACTGATGTTGTTGGCACACATACACACCACAATGCTGCTTGTTGTGATGGTCCTGTGCAAATGCACACACAAGTAAAGCAAACGTGCGCAGTGTGAGCTGCTGATCTGGACATTATTTGCACTAACCACCTTGTTATCCTGCTGAGATCCAAATGCATTTCCAAGGGAGCTATAAAATAGGTATCCTTTGCAAACTTGGTGTGTATAAAATGGATACCCAAAAGCTCATGGTTTCTGAAATTGCTGCTGATTCGTGCTGTCTATGATGAGCGTTGGTCGTTGGTAGTAGTCACTCTTCTTCAGTTGGTATAGTTGGTATAGTTGGTATACCAACAATATATAGTTGGTATAGTTGGTAGTAGTCACTCTTCTTCAGTTGCAGAGAGAGCCCCAGTGCGTCCGCTGCAATCTCTCTTGTGTGGCAGTCGGCCAATACAATCGCTGCTAATTGTGTAGGAGGCACAGTTATTTTGAGCGGTGATAAATGTACCATGAATCTATTTCGGCCTGAAGCGTGCTGTGATGACATTTTACAAGCTGCATGAAAAATCCCGCTTGGAAGAGGGCGTGGCAGTTACCATTTGATTATCCAAATTGCTTTGTTGAAGAAAGAGCATAGGCTGTATAAACACCACTGGCATGGATTAGGAAAGGATTCCTTTTAAAAGATGTTGTTTTGTGCCTCCGCCAAATTGATGCAGCAGGGCCACGCATCATACCACCTGCAGAGAAAAAAGACGAAGTGCTTTTCAACGAGGATCAGGCGGTTGGGAGGCGGAGGCCTACACACTAGGAGGGGTTGTGTTTGATGTCTCGTCTGGTTTGCATGATTTATGATGCTGCGGATTTGACGGCATGATGTTGACCTATGTTGTGAATGTTAGACCGGTAACTACAAGGCTGTAGTGGGTTTCCTGGCTGCTGAAGATGGTGCCTGTCGCTCCTAGTAGTCAGTTGTGGAGACTTTTGCGGTGTCCTAGTAAGCAAGGCATTAGCAGCTTGTTTTGTTTTAGTGCCTCTTCTGTCTGTTGGGCAGGAGGAATGTCCACACGATACTTTATGTCGATCAGGAACATACAGCTAGGGTTGGCCAGAGCCATATAGGTATATACGGTACACGGTGCGGTGCACATACGGTATTTTTGGCAAGGAAATCAGTGATTTCAAATCACCAATCACCAAATATATGGTCATACACGATATATATAACGTTCTGGCTAACCATACATAGCGTTGGTATGGTTATCTATTTCGTTGTAGCCAGGGGATGTGGCTTAATATGGTCAGTTATTGAGAACATTGCGGTCCGCCCTCTTTGCATCAGTAGTGGCAGATCTTGTTATTGGTACGTGGCAGCACGTACGTGGCAGTATGTGGCAGCACGCCATTGCAGAATTTCTTTGGGGGCTTGGCAGCTCTACATATACGCTGCGTCATTAGAGCAAATCTGATATCGATTGCCAAAACTACCGCTGTTAGATTACGGCATTCTTGTTTGGCCGTGGCACAAAACGCAGCAATTTTGTGCTGCCGTCTTCAAAACAACAGCGATCACCCACGTATTTTCATTGTGCTCTTTTCTTTTCTTTCTTTTCTATTATGTGATGAGCATTGGACCCAACCTTCGAACACTTAATTAGGCACGGCTATCTAGAGTGAGCACTGGTAAATATTCCCTGACGCATCCGACTCGTCCCAGCAGCGCTTACTTATGAATTAGTATGAACAGGTGGCAGGAGCGTACTTGTCCGTCTCCAGCACTCAGGAGGCAGTGGAAGCAGCAGCAAGAGAAAAAGGGGCTAGGGAGTTTGCTATCTCCCCTTGGAGATTTTTTTGATGCGGTGACAGCTGGGTTAAAGCAGTACCGTACCTTTCTCTTTGGGCGCCTCCTTACCTTTTGTGAAAGTGGAGTCAGCAGCGTGGCTTGAAAGTAGCTCTCGTGTATGTGACCAGTGCCCTGATGAAGGTGAACATGTCAAAAACGGTGCTCGCTCTTTTATTCTACCAAGACCATCGGGTTTGTGTGTTGAGGAAATAATTCTCCTTTTTTCACACTGAGGACTTCTCAACAGCTCGCCCCTATTTGCATCAGGTCAACAATCAACTTGTATGATATATTTCTTTTAACATTTTATCTTTCTTATTGAGCTTACGGCTTTAATTGTGGCGGCCGAGATCAGTCAACAGCCAATCAATTAAATCCAATGGGTCGCCTAGGTTGCACGCTGCTTTCATTAATTTTAAGCAAGCCTATGACACCATTCCAAGGGATGCACTATGGAAACACCTTAGGCGTACACGCATGCCTGCGCCTTTGTTGTCTGTGATTCAAGACATGTACAACCGTTATGAGAATGTTTTGAAGGATGGTGATAAGACTGCTCGTGTGCATCCGACTCGTGGGGTAAAACAAAGTTGCCCCCTG
>Ga0307974_1001846_pt1 | contig 14825 bp, 15 predicted proteins | sample OrgLakmetagen784_FD_201812 | JGI IMG/M metagenome (GOLD analysis project Ga0307974, IMG submission 201812) | Saline water microbial communities from Organic Lake, Antarctica - #784 | ecosystem: Environmental > Aquatic > Non-marine Saline and Alkaline > Saline | place: Antarctica: Organic Lake... | reverse complement strand
ACGTATGTACGTGTGTATGTATGTATGTACGTATGTACGTATGTACGTATGTATGTATGTAATTATGTACAGATCTAACATATGTAGTGTTGGCCAAAACCATATATACATACGTATATATGGTGTATATAATACAATATTTAAAGCAGGGAAATCACCATACATACGGCCATATACGGTGTACATATACGGTTCTGGCCAACCCTATATATATATATATATATGGCCATGCGGTTAGCAGGCAGTTGGTCCTACATACCTGGGCCTGTACAGCAATTGCCTAAGAGTAGGGTTGGTCAGGACAATAAGCGTAATAAAATTAAATGTATATGTTTTGAAAGGGAAACTGTCCGTTGTACGGTTGCATGCATATGACACTGTCTCCCTTTTAAAACATAGAAACACTTTAACTTTTGTCTGCACCGTTTTGGCCAACCCTACAAAAGAGCATAGCGTCAAAGATTTTACAGAGACATTTCACAGTAGTTACAAAGAACCCATAGGTTTGATGTATAAATCTGGGCAGATGTAAGTATGTCAGATCTAACGGCCGATAGGTAGGCAGGAAAGTGGACACCCACAAAAATCTGCACATCATTTTGTGGTTAACTTGAGTCCAGATGGTACGCAGTGGCCTCTCAGAAAGTGGACACCCACAATAATCTGCACATCATTTTGTGGTCAACACAAGTCCAGGCTGGTACGCAGTGGCCTCTCAGAAAGTGGACACCCAAAATAATCTGCACAGCATTTTGTGGATAACTTATGTCCAGCTGGTATGCAGTAGCCTCTCAGAAAGTGGACACGGACAATTATCTGCACATCAGTTTGTAGTCAACACAAGTCCAGCTGGTATGCAGTAGCCTCTCAGAAAGTGGGCACCCACAATAATCTGCACATCATTTTGTGGTTAACTTGAATCCAGCTGGTATGCAATTGCCTCTCAGAAAGTGGACACCGACAATTATCTGCATATCATTTTGTAGTCAACACAAGTCCAGCTGGTACGCAGTGGCCTCTCAGAAAGTGGGCACCCACAATAATCTGCACATCATTTTTTGGTTAACACAAGTCCAGCTGGTATACAGTGGCCTCTCAAGACTGTGTGGCATCAAGACCACGTGGCAAGTAAGCTAGCAGGGGTGTAGGTACTACCGTAGAAGTCTGCACTGCACTGCAGCTGCAGTGAAGCAGTTCTGCAAAATCAAGAGATGTGACTTTTCTACAACCACCATATCATTAAGGACAGGAACATTGCAATGGGTGAGATAGGCAGTCAGGAGTGTACCCACACGCGGCATGCAACGCTCAGCTAAAGACTAAAAGCAAATAAATGCACTGCCTGTGGGCGTCTGATCGCAGGCGTCTGACCGCAGGCGTCCGATCGCAGGCGTCTGATCGCAGGCGTCTGATTGCAGGCGTCTGATCGCAGGCGTCTGATTGCAGGCGCCTGATCAAAGGCGTCTGATTGAAGGCGTCTGATCGCAGGCGTCTGATCGCTGTCGTCTGATCGCAGGCGTCTGATCGCAGGCTTTTGGTCGCAGGCGTCTGATTGCAGGCGTCTGATCGCAGGCGTCTGATCGCAGGCGTCTGACTGCAGTGTGTTGCATGGTCATAGTTTCCACAATCACGCCTATAGTTCAAAATACCGGGCATTTCTGGAACACGTTTGATATAAAAGAACCAACCTTTTGCAACATTCACACACATTCACACACACACACACACACACCTGACTGCCTGCAGGCCTCTGCACTGGCTTGGTACGCAGAGTATGAGGAGGTAGAACCACTGCCAAAGTTCTGCATTAAGCAAGTTGTGGTACACACACACTTACACACGTGGTATTGCGGGGCGTTATTTTTCACTGCCCATTTCATTCCATTTTTTACAGATAGCAGTGCGCTTTTTCAATCTTTGAGACGCTGATAGCAATGGAGAAGAGCACTGGAGAAGGTTGCGGCATCGTGCAACTAAGTGTTTTTTTGCCTGGTCTAATGCAAGGATAGGTTTTATCTGTGGTTATTACATCATGCCTGCGTAGGAATACTGTTCCTGTGTGGTTATTCCAGATAACGCCTGCGTATGAATAAATTTATTTCATTCATGAAAAATAAGCACCCGTGAAATTTGCCTTGCCTTGATTACAATTACAGGACACATCAAATTCAAGGATGATACAAGTCAAGAAAGGCGAGCTCAATATCAGAAATAAATTTGACATGTTGTGGTGAAATGATGGGCACGTTTATGTTGATTTATGTGGAGGATTGTGCCCGTTCAAAGGAAGCAATAAAACTCGTAACTGCGTGTGATGAGAAAAGACTAGGGCTGGCCAGAACCGTACATATACACCGTATATGACTGTATATTTGGTGATTTCCCTGCCAAAAACACCGTGTATACACTGTATATATATGGTTCTAGTTAACCCTAGAAAAGACATACTGTAGCAAAATAACAGGTGGGGTGGCGATATAGGCTGGCGGGAAGTTTCATCAGATAGCAATAAAGGGCAAAGAAGTAGTGGGGATGCCTCTAGTGGTGTGAAGGCTGGAGTGTGCTCCAAGACATTACACAATCTGACCAGATGCTTTCGAATCCCCTACCTCTTGTGTGTTATGATAGGCTGATCATAATATGGGCAAGATATACTACACAAAAAATCAAATACCTCCCACTTCTGGGTGACTTTTGGTTGGCTGCAGGAAAGTCAGCGGTGTACGATACCACAAACAAATGCATGAAAACCCTCTGTTGCTTGTGTGGGAAGCTGAGAAAGTCAGCGGCGTACGATACCATAAACAAATGCATGAAAACCCTTTGTCGCTTGTGTGGGAAGCTGAGAAAGTCAGCGGCGTACGATACCGCAAACAAATGCATCAAAACCCTCTGTCACTTGTGTGGGAAGCTGAACAGCATGTGACCCAGATGCTCACAAAGATGTATTTGGATCCTTGATCGCTTATGTAGAAAGCTGTACAGGAGGGTCCAGATCAGGAGGGTCCAAAGACATTTCAAAAACACATTACAACCCCTCACCTCTGGTGTGTAAGGCTGGAAAGGAGGGTCCAGATCAGGAGAGTCCAAAGACATTAACAACACATCACAACCCCTCACCTCTGGTGTGTAAGGTGGACAGGAGGGTCCAGATAAGGAGAGTCCAAAGACATTTCAAAAACACACCACAACCCCTCACCTCTGGTGTGTAAGGCTGGACAGGAGGGTCCAGATCACAGCAGCCGTCGCTGACGCTGGGCTGCAGGTCAGGGCCTCTGTGTGCACTGTGGCGCCCCCTCTCAAGGAGGTGGTGTTGGTGTCCACTGTGATGGCAGGTGCTGTGCTTTGCCTGACCAGTGGCAAGGCTCTGCTGGTCAACGTTGCTGCTTGGCGGCCCCCCACCTACCAGTCCTCCTCCCTCTCCTATAAACCCTCTCACACCCCCTGCTCCAGCTCCTGCCCCCTCTTCTTCCCCTGAAACTTTCGTCATGCAGGGCACTCCCTCTCCTGCACCTGCACCCACCCCAGCTAGCTGCTTCTCAAGCTGCTGCACGTGCGCCTGCATGCGCGCACATGTGTGTGTGTGTATGTGGTGTATGTGTGTGTGTGTGCATCGTTGGGATAATCATTCAACAAGGGGCATCATGGCAATACTTGGCTTGCCAAACAACTTAAATCAGAGGCACTAACACGCGCGTTAATACACTTAAAGAAGGACGCTTCCAAAAAAAATTAACACTCACAGCATGCACAGGAATCGTGCTGGTCAAGCACAGACACACACATGCACACGCACGCACGCACACACACACACATTCACCCACGCACCTCTCTCTGCTGCTCACGCATTTGAAAATGCACACACACATATTCACTCACAGACCTCTCTCTGCTGCTCACGCATCTGAAAATGCACACACACACATTCACTCACGCACCTCTCTCTGCTGCTCACGCATCTGAAAATGCACACACACACACGCACACGCACACACACGCACGCACATGCACATTCACTCACGCACCTCTCTCTGCAGCTCACGCATCTGAAAATGCTTGATGGCGGCAGAGTGAGCCTGCAGCTCCTGCACCAGCTGCTTAATGCGTGCTGCATCCTGATGCGCCTGTGCTTGCAGCTGCTGGACTCTGAGACAGTACCTAAAGATGCACCCGCGTGTACGTGTGAGTATGTGCACGTATATTAGACTTTGAGCCCAATGATAGAACGTAGCGCAGCTTGTTGTATCATGTGAAAGGTCGGCCATAGCCATACATAAATACGGTACATACATAGGGTTGGCCAGAACCGTATATATACACCGTATATGACCGTATATTTGGTGATTTCCCTGCCAAATATACCGTATATACACCGTATATATATGGTTCTGGCCAAACCTGTATATACACGGTATGTGTAGCAGGGAAAGTACCATATGTATCATGTTTCATGAACCCAGGTTGTGTGCATTTCCGATCTCGATCACCTGGTCACCAGACCTCTCTTTGAGTTTGGTGTCAAAAAGCAGCGCGGCATTTTGTATCATTAGGGCTGGCCAGAACAATATATATACGGTGAACCTTTACAGTAGTTTTAGCAGGTATTTGATCAAATGTACGGTCATATTACGGCGGAAATACGGTTCTGGACAACCCTATGTATCATGTTTCATGAACCCAGTTTGCATGCATTTATGCACACCTGGTCATCAAACTTGTCTCTGAGTCTGGTGACAAAAAGCAGCGCAACATTCTGTATCATGTTTCATAAACCCAGGTTGCTTGTATTTATGCGCACCTGGTCACCAGACCTCTCTCTCTGAGTCTGGTGACAAAAAGCAGCACAACATACTGTGTCATGTCATGAATCCAGGTTGCGTGCACTTATGCACACCTGGTCACTAGGCCTCTCTTTGAGTCTGGTGACAGAAAGCAGTGCAGCATATTGTATCATGGATCATGAACCCAGTTTGTGTGCATTTATGCTCACCTGGTCATCATACCTTTCCTCGAGTCTGGTGTCGAAAAGCGCGCGGCATCTTTTATCATGCATCATGAACCCAGTTTATGCGCATTTATGATCACCTGGTCACCATACCTCTCTTCTAGTCTGGTGACAGAAAGCAGCATATTCACCAGCGAGTCGGGTGACAGAAAGCAGCATATTGTATGATGCATCATGAACCCAGTTTGTACCCATTGTTGCTCACCTAGTCACTAGGCCTCTGAGCCTCCCATTCTCTTTTCCCTGAGGCACGGTCTGCAGCACGGCCTCTGCAGTGGTGACCAACAAAATTAAGACCAGTTGATCAAACTCTTGCAATGATACGGTGAAAAAAGAAAAGCATTCATACAAAAGATGTACAGCACGGCCCCTGCAGTGGTGACCAACAAAGTTAAGATTGGTCGGTCAAATTTTCGCAATAATGCGGTGACAAAAGAGTGCATACATACATACAAACAATGTACAGCATGTCCCCTGCAGTGGTGACCAACAAAATTAAGACCAGTTGTTCAAACTCCCGCAATAATACGGTGAAAAAAGAGAGCATACATACAAAAGATGTACAGCACGGCCTCTGCAGTGGTGACCAACAAACTTAAGACCAGTTGATCAAACCCCCGCAATAATACGGTGACAAAAGAGTGCATACATACAAACAATGTACACCATGGCCCCTGCAGTGGTGGACGATTTAACATAAATTGGTGTATAATCGAGCCACTGATTGATGGCAAGAGTGTTGAGCATAAAAACTCAGGGCTGGCATGCTTTTGGGAAAAAGCTGGACAGCAAACGTTTTGACATGCCAGGTCATGCATCTCATTTAGCATATAACCCTCCGGGCCTCCTTTGGTTTCCCTTTTCCTTGTTAAATGGGATTTTACGATTTTACAGTACACTGTACCAGAACAGGCTCTCTGTTTCTGAAATTGTTGTGGAAAGTAGCATTACTGCATGCGTTATGTTTTGCCTCATGTAGGGTCTTACTGCCAACATAATCTGCAGCAATCTCAGCTGCTGCTTATACGCGCCACCCTCCTCAAAAAGCAAACACGGTGCATCAACCTGCCCAAGACAGGGTAATGCTGCTTTTACACGACCAGCCCCTGTGAGATCTTACATAATCAGCTATGGCAACCAATTAATAAGATGTGCATGCAATGACCAGCCCCTGTGATATTTTACAAAAATTACATAAATGAGCGACGGCAAACCAATGAATGAGTAGTGCATGCAATGACCAGCCCCTGTAAGATCTTACACAAATGAGCTATGGCGAACCAATTGACGAGTAGTGCATGCAATGACCAGCCCTGTGACATTTTACATAAATGAGCAATGGCAAACTAATTAATGAGTAGTGCATGCAATGACCAGCCCCTGTGAGATCTTACACAATGAGCGACGGCAAACCAATTAATGAGTAGTGCATGCAATGACCAGCCCCTGTGAGATCTTGCATAAATGAGCGACGGCAAACCAATAATAAGATGTGCATGCAATGACCAGCCCCTGTGACCTTTTACATAAATGAGCGACGGCAAACCAATCAATGAGTAGTGCATGCAATGACCAGCCCCTGTGAGATCTTACATAAATGAGCGATGGCAAACCAATAATAAGATGTGCATGCAATGACCAGCCCCTGTGAGATCTTACATAAATGAGCGACGGCAACCAATCAATGAGTAGTGCACGCAATGACCAGCCCCTGTGAGATCTTACATAAATGAGCGATGGCAAACCAATAATAAGATGTGCATGCAATGACCAGCCCCTGTGAGATCTTACATAAATGAGCGACGGCAAACCAATTAATGAGTAGTGCATGCAATGACCAGCCCCTGTGAGATCTTACATAAATGAGCGACGTCAACCAATTAATGGGTAGTGCACGCAATGACCAGCCGGCAGCTAGTAATGCAAGCCAGGTAATGCCGCTTTGACCGTGCTTGCTTTCATCAAACTTGACTGCTGCTAGCTCACTTGAGACAACTTTGGGCTCACTTGAGAAAACCTTAAAAGTGCACCAACCTGCCAAAAACCTTAAAATTGCACCAACCTGCCAGAGTCAGGGAATGTTGGTGTCGCACACGCACGTATATTGATCATTGCCACACTACTCACACATCAATTATTGACACACATCAATTATCGAAACACATCACACATCAATTATTGACACAAATCAATGATTGCACCAACCTGCCAGAGTCAGGGCGTTTCTGCTTTGATGGCAATTGCGCTCATAACTTACATACATGCCACACTACACACACATCAATGATTGCACCAACCTGCCAGAGTCAGGGCAAAGCTGGTGTCGCAGCGCACAGCCCTGTGTGCTTTTGCTGCCAGCTTGGTGCGCACCTACGCGATAGTGGTGCACGCACGTACAAACAAAAGGATTTGTGCATGAAAGCAATATGACAAAAGTGTCAGAAGGGGTTAGTTAGACCCGAAGCCTGAAATGGGTATACTTTTTGCATGCTCCTAGGGCAGGTGCCCCTAACTGGCAGGTTTCAAGCTCAGCTCTGCTATGTTAATCTCAATGCAGCTGAGCTTCAAACCTGCCAGTTAGGGCCACCTGCCTCAGCAGCCACGGCGTGATCCCTACTTCTTGAGCAGCCATATGCTGTATCTGACCAGCCAGCGCACCAAACTGGAGTATGTTTGGTGTTTTGGAGTCTTTAGAGTAATAAAGATCATTGCAAGAGTAAGGCAAAAAGACTAAGTGGCTGGCGAGATATGCAAATTAATGTGCCATTCCCCCTGGAAAGCACCCATCTAGGGTACAGGTGCACGACGTGCGCTTTTAATCCTGTCATTCTGTACACAGGGTGACTTGTCTAAATGGAAGCACATGCTCGGGTAGCTTATAAAGTCGGGTAGCTTATAAAGTTGGCATCAGTTTGAAGCTCGACTGGGTCCAATTTGATGAAGTGACGTGTGAGTAGTCGCACTTTTCATGCAAAAAGGAGCATGTTTTGGCTTTTGCCCAGATAACCCCCTCTGCAATAGTGTGAACGAATTACCATCTTACGCACACAAAAAAGGACAGACATTGACAAAACAACTGAGGCTCACCAAAGAATGCTGTTCTTTTGACCGGCTTTTTATGCACTAAAAACGAGAACCGTAAAGGGTGATGCTGTCGACTACACATGCACAAGAAAAAGGAAAAGACGGAAACATACGCGAACAGTGATATATTTCTCCCCACATTCAGTAAGCAGCGCACCAGCTCCAATGCCTACCTGCTTCACATTGTGGTGAGTTCTCACGCCTTTTTCACGCGCTTATGACTTATGACTTAGCCTTGGCTCTGCAAACTCCATAGTCACCTCCTACCTGAAGTGCATGAGCCCCGACATCTGCCTGATTCTCTTCCATCCGCTGCTTGATGCGTGCTTCTCGTTTAGCGCCGGCTTCTGAGCTTCTGCCAGCAGCCTGGCTGAGCTTCTTTCTTGGGGCGGGTGGCCTGGCACCTCTGCCCTTAGCTAGACCACATATGTAAGTGCATGAGTAATAAGTACAAGGCTTTGTTAGCCGTGGGCCTGGCACCTCTACCTTCACCCAGATCACATACGTAGGTTTGTGAGCATAAGTACAAATTACCGTTTGCGGGTGGCCTGGCACTTCTGCCCTTACCTAGATCACATATGTAAATGCATGAGTAATAAGTACCTCGTAGTAGGGAGTTTGCTATCTCCCCTTGACCTATGTAATACGCCAACAAATAAGTACAAGGCTTCGTTAGCTGTGGGCCCGACACTCTGCTTTTTCCTTTAGATCACAGACGCAAGTGCGTGAGTATAAAGTACAAGGTACCATCAGCATTGCATTCCTGTGCTGCAAGATTGCTCTGTCACAGGTGGAACTTGCATTTGAAGGGTTGGCTAGAACCGTATACATTGGCTAAAACCGTATATGACCGAATGTATGTTAATTTCCATGCTTAAAATACCGTACATACACCGTACATGCGTATGTTTGATTATGGCCAAACCTGTGAATTTGTGCTGCTATCAGTGGCGTGGCTGAGCCTCTTTTGTAGGGTTGGCCGAAACCGTATATATACGGCGTATATTGCAGATAATCTCTGCAGTAAAGACCGTATATACGCCGTATATATACGGTTTCGGCCAACCCTACTCTTTTGAGACAGACTTTGCTTTGCTCTCGCAGTGGGAACCCTCACGGATCCCTAGACACGTACCAAAGCATACTACTGCTTACAGAGAACAGATATGAGTGTGCCTGTGAGTTGTGCATACCAACGCAGGTCTGGGAAAGGGGCGAGTGCGCCTGAGGGTTGTGCACACCAATGCAGGCCTTTGTAAGGAAAAGAGATGAGTGTGCTAGTGAGTTGTGCACACCAACGCAGGCCTTCCAAGCGAAATGAGGTGAGTGTGCATGTGAGCTGTGCACACAAACGCAAGCATAATATACCCTTGTGTCTGCACACCAACCTGACAAAATAGGCCCTGGAGGAGGCTACCGTAACGAAGCCTTCATGGGGATAAAGAGGTGAGAGTGCCTGTGAGCTGTGCACCAGCGCAAGCATGGTATGCCCTTGTGTCCTGCACACCAACCACCCCCACGAAAGGCCCTGGAGGTTTGAATTAGGATCCACCTACACCACAGCACAATCCGTGTGCCTGTGTGAAAGCTACTTGTAAGCACGCACGTGCGTGATGCCCTGTGTAGTGCGCACATCGATACAGGCACAGCATGTCTGTGCATAACGCGCACCAACCTGGTACACTAGGACCTAGGGGGGGCCTAGCAGCAGCTGCAGCAGCACTCTTTGCCCCCGTTCCTGCTCCTGGGGCTCCTGCTGCTCCTGTGGCTGGTGCTGCTGCTGCTGCAGCAGCAGTTGCTGCTTCACCCTCTCCAACTCCACAAGATCTTGCACCAGCACCAGTGCAAAGACCAGCACCAGCACCAGCAGCAGCAGCAGTACCAGCACCAGCACCAGCACCAGCACCAGCACCAGCACCAGCACCAGCACCAGCATTAGCACCAACACCGGCAGCAGTACCAGAAGCAGCACCAGCAGCAGCACCAGCATTAGCACCAACACCGGCAGCAGTACCAGCAGCAGCACCAGCAGCAGCACCAGCAGCTGCAGGGAATTTACACGAAGGTGCAGGCCAACGAGGTCTCTTGGGTTTAGGCTGCTCCTCTCCTTTTATTGCTGCTGTGTATACAGTGTACAGGTGTGTGTGTGTGTGAGTGTGTGAGTGTGTGTGAGTGAGTGTGTGTGTGTGTGTGTGTGTGTGTGTGTGTGTGTGTGTGTGTGAGCGTGTATTTGTATATATTCCTGTGCTCAAGTGTGTGTGTGTGTGTGTGTGTGTGTGTGTGCTCCCTCCTGATCTGGAAATTATGAGGCCACGAGCAAGCAGGCGGTTGTAAATTGTACGACGTGAAAACTATTTACCTAATGTGCTTGCGCTGTCTATGACTTTCCTCTTACACTGAACGCGTATTGCTTCCCTTTGGTACTAGATTTACAAAAGACGGGCCAAAAACACCATCTATTGCAACAATGACGCCGTTTTGTGCTCAAGAGGAGCAGATTTGGCAGAACAAGCTTGGTCAAGCAACAGTGCAACAAAAAGACTGAGTCATACTATAGATAATTCTGCACTGCTTGAGAGGCAGATTCTGATAACCCTAGCTAGTATCGCTTCTTTTCATTCTATCCTCACGTCTCATACAATACCTGCACGCTCCCTTACTACCTATAAAACATCCGCGCTGTTGTTCCAGACATCATGTATAGAGTACCTCTCCTTACTGCTCATCAAACACGCGCTGTTGTTTCAAACACTGTGTATAAAATACCTCTCCTTACTGCTCACCAATCACACATTGTGTATAAAGTACCTCTCCTTACTGCTCATCAAACACGTGCTGCTGTTCCACACATCATGTATAGAGTACCTCTCCGTACTGCTCACCAATCACGCGCTGTTGTTTTCACACATTGTGTATAAAGTACCTCTCCGTACTGCTCATCAAACACGCGCTGTTGTTTTCACACATTGTGTATAGAGTACCTCTCCGTACTGCTCATCAAACACGCGCTGTTGTTTCAAACATTGTGTATAAAATACCTGCAGTGGGCTTCTTGCGTTTGGTGCTGCTGGTAGAAAGATTGGGAGAGGAGGTACGACCGCCCCTCTGAGAACCACCCCCTCTTCCCCTGTGGCCAACTGGCTTGCCATCTTTCTGACCCCTCCCTGCTTGCTGCATGCTATCGCCCTCCTCTGGCCCCTCATCGATCTCCAGATTTAGCACCTCTTCTTCACTGTCCTCTTTCGCCCCCTCCTTGTCCTGCATATGCTTGTATGTGTGTGTACTTGTGTATGTGTGTATATGTGTGTGTATGTGTATGTGTATGCGTAAGTGTGTGCATGCGTGAGGTAGGTTTTTGTATACATGCACGTGTGTGCGGATTGTTGTGCGTTTGTGGGTGCCTGCACATAAGTCTTGTTTCAAAGCCTCGCCCAAGCTTTGGGCACTTGCCTCTCACTTGTACAACATGCACGCTCGCTGCTCAGTTATTTTGCCTTTCCTTTGATTCATTTCCACACCACTGCGTCAATGATACAGGCCTTTGTTTAAAATTTTCTGATCTGTGGACATGAATGATGCACGTCTAGGACACAGGGCAGCTTTCTCACATGTACCTTGCCTCACACAATTCCTCACCCCCCCCACAGCTGCTTGTACTTGAAGGGAAAGGGAAAGGCACACTGACAGTAGACGAAAAATGTTACTGAACACACACAACAACACGCTCCTACCAAGTGAGAATCCTCCTTAAACTGCTGCTGCCATTGCAAGGAAACTAAGACCGCAAGCCGCCTGTGCAATGGTTTTTTTATTCTTAGCATGTTACATAGGTCAAGGGGAGTAAGAGAAGCAGGCTGGAAGAGAAGAAATGAGGGGGTTGCAATTTGGTGTCTAGACTCCAGGCATAGAAAAGAGAGTCATGACATACATGCGGAGCATACAAGACAAGAGGGGAGGGGGAAAACCATGCACTTGAATGTCTTTGTACCAAAGCACAATCCCCTAATTCAACGCTGCTGCTAATTCTAGAATTGAAAAAATTTAAAACCACGAACTGCCAGTGCAATAAAGCAAAGTCTCACCACGCGGAAGTCCTCATCCCCACTGCTGCTGCTCTTGCTGCTGCTGCTGCTGCTGCTGCTGCTGCTGCTCTCGCCAACCCCACCCTTTCCTCCACCAGCAACAGACTTTCCCTGGTTTGCCCTCGGCCCTCTTGGCAGTGCAGATCTGACCACTTTTCCCGGCCTAGAACCTGTACCCCTTCCACGACCTGATGGCCCACCCCTCCCTCGCCCTCGCCCCCCTCTACCCCTGCCTCCTCTACCTCTTGACGGGGCGGCAGAGGCGCTGCCCATGGGCGTGTTGGCAAGGGCTTGCTTCCTACAGGACGTAATTTAGAAGAATACAAATATGATCAGTGACACACGCGCAACTTAGGAACTATACACGGGAGGCACTACCGCTGGGCTTGTCTGTATAATCTTGCTTCCTACAGGACGTAATTTAGAAGAATACAAATATGATCAGTGACACACATACACGCAACTTAAGAACTATACACGGGAGGCACTACCGCTGGGCTTGTCTGCAGAATGTTGCTTCTTGCAGGACATCACTATCAAGCAAATCAAAAAAGCACAGCCGCTTGTCAGGAACTACATGTAGGAGGCACTGCCGCTGGGCTTTTCTGCAAGGGTAAGAAAACTTTCTTCAAGGACAGAGGCATAGTCTGTACCTACATTAAAGCAAACACGTTGCTTGCCAATGGTGTGTATGACCTCCGATATGTACCTCAACACATAATTGATGAACATGAATAAGTAATGAAAGGCGCTGCCAGCAGGCTCGTCTGCCAGGGCTTGCTTCTAGAATGTCGGCCTTCTTAAACCACTTTCGTCACACACTCGTTTTATTTACCTGCTAGGCTTGCCAGTATGACACTGCAATTACGCTTCTTATACATTTTTGTACTTGGTATCAAAGTGACTTTTCTTCCTTGATAAATATGGGGAGTGGAATGTACAGCCTGCATACCTGATTCATCTCCCTTTTCAAAACACGCGTGCGCACACACACACATGCACAATGCACACACATATACACACATGCACACATACCACATGTGTATGATGCACACAGATCTACGTCATATATGCCATCGTATTTCATGCACCTGCTGCTGGGCTGGCCGACGGGCGCTCCTAGCCTCCGCTTCATCAGATGAGTGGTCTCCTGATCCATGTCCACAATCTCACACTCCAGCAGCATCTGCTCAACAGAGAGTGTTACTATAATTTAAACCGTGTGGATGCATGCTTTAAAGGTATTGAAAGGAAAGACGGTTGGGACACGGGATCCATCAGGCAGATGCTGAACTTCCTAAAGTAAACTGAATCCTTGGCAGATCTGAACCCACGAATCATGAGGGCCTGGGCCCAGTTTCCGGTGGATTCAACCCACAGACCACTAGCAGCAGTTACCTGAACTCAACAGACAATCTACTTGTGTGTGCAGAATGAAACGCACTCGTCTCCCTAGTATGAGCTCGTAATGCTGAGAGTGACGTGCTGGCGCAGCTGCGTTTCTGTAGGGGAATCCTTTTTTCTCTGGGGTTGCGTTGGAATTGGTTTTGGCGCACCAGTCATTGCAATGGCTTAGCTGCTTTTATCCTGGCTAGTTCTTAGCTTCCCTGGGTTTTATGTTAAGTGCCTCGTGGTGGTGCAGCTAGACGTGTCCTCGGCCCGTTGCCCTTTTCCTCTTTACTAGCCCTGTCTTCCCAAACATTGATTTTACGTAGGCACCAAAGTACGCAGGCTCCTTCCTTCTTTTTTTCCCGTGCTTGACCTTCTCGTAAACGTCTTGCCCTTCATCTCATCAACCTGGTTGCCCCCCCTACTTTCTCTTATGTCTTCCAGCCTGCCTCTCTTGCTCCCTTTTTAAATCAACTTTCACTTTAATCCAACCCCTTGACCTATGCAATACGCCAACAACAAAGCATACCTTGTGCTCCTCAGGTGTCACTAGGTCAAAGCCAAACCCCTTTGACCTAAGTAATACGCCAACAACAAAGCATACCTTGTGCTCCTCAGGTGTCACAAGGTCAAAGCCAAACTTGTGTGTCCACATGTTGAGCACGTTGCGCACACTTGGCAGGACCAAATACTTCACCCCCACGTCCAGCAGCAGCCCCTCAACCGCCTGAGGTTGGCCCAGTTAATTTGTAAGTACTAAAAAACTAAGCATGCAGTAGGACATACTTCCCACATTTAACAAGAACAAGTGGGGGAGCGCCACAAGCGACACTGAAAATTTGGCGAAGCCACTTAGGAAGTAAGTGAAGTCCTTGGCTACACACAGTAAAGTGAAACTAAGTAAAAGCAGGAGCCCACCTTGATAAGACGCCGGCAGTTACCAGATCGCCTGTAGTCTTCTCTGGTAGAGATGAATGGCATCTCGGCAAAGTGGACACCAAAAATCCTGTAGAGGTGAAATGGAGGGTCACCTGATGCAGCATTTGTAGGGTTGGCCAGAACCGTATATACACACTGTATATACACCGTATGTACGTATGTATGTATAGTCTCTCTCTCTGTACTCTCTTGATTTTTTCTCTGTACTCTACTTGATTTTTTTTTCTTTTTCCTGGTTTCCTTTCTTTGGTTCTGGGTCTCCTTGAGCAGCTTCCTTTTGCTTTCTCCTCTGCTTGAGCCCTCTCTCCTCTTTTTTTTGTTGTCTG
>Ga0307974_1001845_pt1 | contig 14828 bp, 17 predicted proteins | sample OrgLakmetagen784_FD_201812 | JGI IMG/M metagenome (GOLD analysis project Ga0307974, IMG submission 201812) | Saline water microbial communities from Organic Lake, Antarctica - #784 | ecosystem: Environmental > Aquatic > Non-marine Saline and Alkaline > Saline | place: Antarctica: Organic Lake... | reverse complement strand
CCCCATCCCACTATTCAGCTGAGGCAGACCAGGCTGAATATGCACTCCGCCAGCTGCAGAGCCAGCCACGCACCCACTCGCACCGCCCCCAAGACCCGCAACACCTGAGCTGTCAGGCAGACGCATGCGTTTCGAGGGTGGTTGTCCACCGCCCCTCCATTGCACGGCGCACCCCTCACCCTGCTGCTGGAGCTGCTGCTGCTGCTGCTGCTGATGCAGATTATGTTGGAATCCCGCTGTGGCCAAGGCTCCACTACCATCTCCTCCCATGTGTTGCACGGCCTGCCAGTGCTGCTGCTGCTGCTGCTGCTGCTGCTCTGTTGTTGCATTTCCAGCCGCTGCCATCGCCAAAGAAGATACCAGCTGCTGCTGTTGCTGCTGCTGCTGGGTGGAGTGCGGCCCCACAGGCATGGTGAAGGGTGGGATCGCTTGGCTGCTGTGCAATGCTATGGCGTTGTTGGGGCCAGTCTGGAGGGGCGCCAAAGGCAGGAGGGGTAGGGGCAGGTGGCCAGAGGTGGCTGATGCTGTATGGTCATTATTGGTGCTGGTGTGCGCCGGCTGCAGGTGGGCCAGGGCTGGGGCCTGCTGCGGGGCTGCACCTGCTGGCGTGTGGCTCAGGCGCCTGATGATGTGAGTCCAGATGTTCTGCACCTCCTTGCGTGTGACCGGCTTGATCAGGTACTCCTCTGCCCCCCCTCGTATGCACTCGTACACCATCTCGGCACGCTCGCTGGCGCTCATCACTGTGTGGGTATGCGTAGTATGTGGGTGAGTAGGAAAGGGACATGCGTCAGCCTTCATGCTGTTGCACCCCCTACACAAGGTTGTACAGAGGTCTGAGAAACTCACTGACAACAGGGAGATCTCCAAGCTGGTGGTGAGAGCGGATGAAACGCAGGATGTCTATGCCTCCCACTTGTGGCATCATCACATCCTGGAGGAGAGGGAGAGTAACCGGGAATGAGTTTGGGCAGGGAACACGAACAGAGGGCGAGAGTCTCGTCAGGTTGCCTGCCTCGGACACTCCTATCACACATCCACGACTATTCCTTAACTGACGCCAGAAGATGTGCAGCCAGATGTGTGTGCAAGCACAATTTAGACTGGGTGAGTGTCCCTTTCATTTTAGAACACCAGCAACCAGTCATATCTGTGCAAATCTTTCGTTCCACCACACAAAAATGCAGACGCACCGTGAGCACCAGTTGGAACGTGCCCACAGGCTGCTGCTGCAGTGCCTCTAGGGCCTCCGTGCCACTCTCAGCCACAGTAACTGTGGTGTCAAACAAGAGGTTTCATTTGACTGCGTGGCGTCACTCAACAGACGGGCGTGGACAATCGGGGCTGGTAATTGCAGGAAAATACTCCTTACCCTTGTAGTTACATTTCCGCAACAGGTTGGACACCACCACACGGGAAAGGCGTTCGTCGTCCACTAACAGCACATGCACAATTTGTGTCAGCATTTTACATACTCATTAAGAAATTAATACAGGTATGGCATTGGGGGATGGTCTGTTTTCTTTGGTCTTCTCTCTCACAAACTAATACATTCCCACTCAATTCCGGAGAATGTTAAACTAAATTGTGTGTCCTCCGTGAACGAAACACGGAGGCCACACAAACTCAAAGTGGGCGCACACGCGTGGAACAGATGCAACGAGTGTTTATAAATGCTATAATAAGGTCTTGCACACTATGCACGATAAGTTCAGCGGGCGGGTCTGTAAGTAACAACTTGTAACATTGTAGTTCTTTGTTTCAACGTCGAAGTTGCAGAATCAATCCCTGCAGGTGCATACGGGAGCGTCAATTAATCAATGAATATTTTGCTTTGATTTCCTAAATTTGAACCGTCGGCGCCATCTGAGCGAGCCTGATCTGGGCCCTCCAATCCTTTTCAAGATTGAAGCGTCTTGCAATATTGACTTGGTCGTATGTTGACTTGGTCGTATGGACCTCTATCCCAGGATGACCCACCCTACATAAAAGAACCAGTTATCCCTAGCATGTTAGAACTCGGATTGTGGGTAGCAGTTGTCGGAAGGAGCTGCGAGTGCCCAATAACATTATAAGGATGGCATCAGAAGAAGTTATATCTTCAGCACGTGCCTGCACGTGCTGCGAAGTGTGAAAGCACTTAAGTGATCTGACAGTCACGCTTTAGGTCCAGGTCCAGGCCCAGCACTAGCCGGCTAATTTTGTCTGTGGTATGCGTGATGCGTATTTAAGTGGCGTCAGAACACTAAGAGGAGGTTTATATTAGGCTGTGAACAGGCTGTGAACAAGCTGTGAACATACGCTTACAAAAAGCTTGAAATGCTCTAAAAGAGGTCAGGGCCCCATAATGGCAAAGGAAATATATTAACACTGGTAGTATAAGCACCACCCGCATGGATTGTTAGAAAGGATGCATTTCTTTTTCACGCAGCATCCCACCTGGAGAATATAATAGGAAAGGCTTTTCAGTGCGGATCAGGTGGTTGAGAGGCAGGAGCCTGCACACCACCAGGAGTATTGCTCAGATATTTTTGGGGGATATGTTCAATGTCTCATCTCTTCTGTACGATTGTTTTTGCGGATCTGATTACATGTAGGTGTTTAATTATCAAGTGGGTCATTTGTGTGGCTGCTGTATATGGTGCCTGTTGCTCCAAGCAGGGTGGTGTGGAGGGTTTTGCGGTGTCCGAGTAAACGAGGCATTAGCAGCTTGTTTTGTTCTTGTGCTTTTTCTGCTTGTTGGATAAGGGAAGCGTCTACACGGTACTTTCTTTTGATGAGATGTATATCGCGTTTGTTTGGTTGTTTGTCGCTTGGTTTTGTAGCCAGGATAGGATGGTCAGCGCCATCTGCTAGGTTATACAGGTAACACTTCTTGCATTATTGGCAGACCTAGTTTGGTTTGTGTTTGTTGGGTTCTTTTGGGGCGTGGTTGCTGGGTACCCGGTCGGAGTAACATTCATTGCATCTGGCTTGCTAAATTTCTGCCACAGTTGTGCATTGAGATTGGAAGGTGGGAGAGACAGGTTAAAACCAATCCTAACAGTGGCTCCTTAGAAGGGCGTCTAATGCCTTGTTGTACCATTGTTGCACGACTGCCTACATCTGTTTGTGCGCGCAGACAGGCTGCCTGTGCACCTTGTTGGATCGCTTTCACTATCATTTGTCCAGCAATGTTGTGCCTCTTTATTCTCATTTTATATTGGGATGGCTACATCCTGACAGCATGATAGGTGCCATCTAATTTTCCGCAGATTGGTGGGCCTCTATACTTCTGAGTACATTTACCAGCAGACAAAATAACAAAATAACCAACCAGAGAGGTAAATTAACAGAGCCTGTCAGTACCAGAAGGAGAAAAGAAGTCGGAGAGTTTGGAGTACAAACAAGCAAAAGCGCCAGGCACAAGAACTGCAGAGCTAAGGGTCTAACAGACCATCTGTCCATTGCCAGCCTGTCATACGCCCTAGCTATGGTGCACTGTTTACTGCCGCAGCTTTAAGTGCGGCAGGTCATCATTGATTGAAGTATTACAAAATTAGGGTCAAACCTGTTTTATACACATGGTGTTTGAAGACGTATAGATGTATATTTTTGTGAGATATATGACTGTATCAACAGTGTTCCAACCTGCTTTTCTTGTCATGCCCACTCAGTGGCAGCGACAAATTGCGCAAAAACCAGTTAGTTGGTTGACAGCTAAGAGTTCCTGTAAGTTTTGTTCATAAGCTGGATGTGCCAGTCTGATTGGTTACGCTTTCGGAACAGGAAAGGCCTCCAAAGTGGAAAAACAGCACACTGTCGTGACACCCAATGACACCCAATCCACTGCTATGTTTGCTGCTGTCCTTTTTCTACTTAAAAGTGTTGTGTGAAACTTTCGGTGTTAGTCTACAACTGCCTGAAGTTCCCTTATATAGTCTTTACCCGGATTAAAACCAGACCCGTCAATTTAAACACAGTGGCGGTAAGCAGAATAAGCTGCTAGCAAAGCAAAAAAGAAGCATTTGAGTGTAAGGAGCAAGCAATCTACATCAGTCTCCAGCCAGCCTCAAACACCAAGCACACATACTCCCACACTTGACAAGCTCCTTGGCAGCACAAAGCAGCAGAGCATCAGGGGAGCAGCGTTGCAGGAGGCGAAGCAAATCTACGTATCCTCCCTGCCTGGTGTGCGCATCAATATAAAGTTGGACACGACAAGCCCTTCAGCACTGAAACTGCCATGCTACCCCAACAACACAGTCGCTCAGTGCAAGCCTTTGGGGTACATGAAGATCAGCCATATAATATACTAAATGGCTTAAAGGTTATCTCCACAATCTCCATTGCCCCAAAAAGATGGATAGTCACTCACTGTGGGGATGGATGTCAATTTGATATACTTTAATTTCTGCAGAGCAATTTGCTTTGGCATCAGCGCACACGTACCCAAGGATGCCAAGCATGAGCTCTTGCCTTGCAGAGATGGACAGCGCCTTTAAATTGCGGGATGTGGTGTACAAGATGTTTTCGAGCAGTTTGCCATGTGTGTGCCGTTTCATGCGCTGAGGGCAAAGGATGCTGTTTACTAATTTCCAAAGTGCTTCAACATGGTTTGTTGCAACGTAGGTATTATCAGTGTGGAATCACACGCACGGTGCATTTCGTTCGGTGTCAAACGCATGGTGCAGTTAGTGCCGTGTCACGTGATGCTCTTTGTATTTAGTTCAATGCCACATGCTCTTGATGATGGCGTATTACATAGGTCAATGGGAGATAGCAAACTCCCTACTACGAAGTTGAAACGAACTGAAAGTTGATAAATAAAAAGGAAGCAATGGTTGCGCCTTCGGACCAAGAAAGGCCTCCAAGGTGGAAAAACCATCCAGAGAGGAGTGAGTTATATGCATCGTGTGGTCCCTATTGCTTCTACCAGTTCTCTGGCTCATGCCCTTGCGCTCTCTGCACACATGTATGTGTGTCTACTACTCTGTGTCTACTCAGCTTGGCGTGGCTGCCACACTGCTGCTCCTTCCCGGAGCTGGGACCAATGACTCAGACGGACCTCTCGGCCTCATTGTGGTTACACATGAATGACTAAACGAAGAAAAAGAATCGAAGACCTTACACGGTGCAGGGTCTCTTGAGGATCCCCTCTAATGGTACTTCTTAGAATGCTCACATGTTGTCAATTGATTACCAAAACTATCAAATCCAAAAGGCAAAGGTTATCAATAAGACTGGCCAGTCAGCTTATTAAACAAGACATATAGAAACTCTTAACTGTCAACCAACTTATTAACCGCTCTGTCACACGATTCGTCGCTGCCAACGATTGGGCGTGACATAGTAGCTCAGCTCTGTTTATTGTTTTGTTGATGCTTGTACCTTCAGTCTGGGCTGGATGTGTGTCGTGGTGCCTTTGCTTGCTGTGAGTTGCACCTCTAGGGTAAAAAAGCACTGTGGTGTTTGTTGGCTAGCTTGCTATGGCTTGAACATCACGGGAGTGTGGACTGAGATGGAGTTTCTATGTATATGCAGCAACCAGCCAGCTAGGCCAGGATGGGGCTCAAACAACCTAGTAATTTGAGGTGAATGTTTTTTCCTTTAACACTTTTCTGTGCTTTTCTTATAATGTACATGCTGGTGCACTATTGTGCGTAAGTCAAATGTCAAATATGAACTCAGCTTCCAATTTGTTTGTATGAACAGTCTTGGGTCTCTATTGTGGCGCTCCCTTCCTCCCCTTGGATTATATTCTGGTGTTCAGTTAGCATGCCTGAACTGCTTGTTGTGGCTCTCCATCAGGCTCTTTTTATTGTCTCAGGTTTTGCCTTTCATCATTCATTCATCACCTCCACTTTCCTAAGAAAACAACATGGCACTGGCTGAGACCAGTTTTTTTTACAATCTTATGTTCACTTTACGCTGGCTGATCCAGCAATGCCTATCAGCCCAACATGAGGCTGTCGGATACCCCCTTTGTATACCCTTTGTAAACCCTTTGTACCTTCAGGACTACTTTGGTGTCGCCAAGGTTTTGCCCTGTGTTTTTGGTCAGCTGTCAAGCTTTGCAGGAGTATGCTTTTTTATTCTCAATAGATTAACTTTGCGGTACTCCAGTCTCTTTGTAATTTATTCTCTCCTTCTGGTACTCTATTGGACCTATCCGACTAGGTCCTTTTTGCCTGCTGGTAAAGGAGTTTTACGGTTTTGGTACCAAAGTGGCTTTCTATTCCTTAAACAACGTGGGGAGTGGTTTTCACTGCCTGCGTAATTTTTCTTTCTTGTCACTTTGCGGAAGTCAAGACAGATCTCAATTTATAATCACGTGAAGTACCTGCGGGACTGCTCAATTGCTGTGCGCGTTTCAAGGACTTAATGAAGATGAGCATGTCCAGAACTAGGTGCACGCTCTTTTATTTTGCCAAGATCGTCGGGTTTATGAGCTGAGGAAATATGACTCCTTTTTGTTTGCACTTCCTCGAGGTGACGCAACAGGGCCATTCATTATGTCCATGCTAAAACAGTATTGTATTGCTTAGTGAGCCACCATAGTACATGCATGCAAATTGCCCGGCGCCGGATCTTCAGATTAATCACCACACATGCACATACCGCATGCTATTTTCTATTCTTTCAATCATTTGGTCAAGGACACACTCAAGATCAAGCCATTGCATTGCTAATAGGTAAGCAGCGCAATTAAGATCAATCCCGATCATGCTATATGCTAAAAACTCTTCCCTCCAACAAAATGTGTAGGAAACGAGCCACTTCAGAGGCAGAGCCATGTAAAATGGAAGGCTGATTGCTTGCATGCATGGCCACTTCTGCATCTCTTTCTGCCCCAAGCACAGAAGGGTTGTTGCTGGGGTGGGGAGGAGAGGGGGAGACTTTGGGGAGACCTTTTAAGGTGGCTGTGCTGATCTCTTGGGGCTGCTGCTGCGGCTGCGCATACACAGTGATGAAGAAACGAGCTGCGCGTCGCTGCTCGATGGCCACCTGTGGGTGCAAATGTGGATACGTGCGTGCGTGCGTGCATGCGTGTGTGTATGTGTGTGTGTTTGTGTGTGTGTGTGCGTGCGTGCGTGCGTGTGTGTGTATGTGTGTGCACTTGTGTATTAGTATTTGGAAGTATGTATGGGTGATTGAGATTGAGATGGGTAGGAGGTTGCCAGTGGCAGAAATGTACAGCCCTAACCCTATTCCTTATGTACAGGGGACATACTATGGCAATACAATTGTGCGTGCATGTGCGTGTGCGTGTATGCATTTTCACCATGGCATCCAGCTCTAAATTGCAAGCAGCGCAGCTATGTCACACAAGGCAGGGCTATGTCACACAAGGCAGGGCTATGTCACACAAGGCAGGGCTATGTCACACAAGGCAGGGCTATGTCACACAAGGCAGCGCTATGTCACACAAGGTAGGGCTATGTCACACAAGGTAGGGCTATGTCACACAAGGCAGGGCTATGTCACACAAGGCAGGGCTATGTCACACAAGGCAGGGCTATGTCACACAAGGCAGCGCCAGATCTTTGTAAGGGAACCAATCATTTGAATCACACTCAGTGATGTGAGAGGCACTCAGTGATATGAGGCACACTCTGTGATGCGAGACACACCCAGCGATATGAGGCACACTCACAGTGCTGCTCACCGCGCAAGATGAGGCTATGCGGACCCATTGAGCGCATATGATGAAAACATTTCTACAGTATCATTGGTGTGCTTTGGAAGCCCCGGAAGCTTAGACTATAGTGAGCAGGAGGTGAAACCGCTTGGAATGAGCACTGTCACCTACTAAAGCCTGCTGCATCTGCGTTGAACGTGTGCTGCAAAGCACAGTCCATCTTAGCAGAACAAACCAAACACGCTTTTGTCTTTTCGGCGTTGCAGAAAGAGAACCACCCGCCCCCTCATAAACATAAGCGCACACCAATCGCCAATCGGGAACGACAGCTGAGTAGGCAACACAGGATTACACACAGGACTACACACGGCGTAGATGGATTAAAAGTGTGTGGGCGATGCAACAGCACCTCCATTTGTACACACTCATGCAATCAACGATTGCGTGTCGCTTTTGCTGTTCCTCTCGGTACTCTCTTTTTCACCATCATCTTTTGAGGGGGTTACTGTACGTTACAAACAAACAAAACCATGCAGGGATACTCCCAGGGTTAGGTGACCACACATTCCGTTTCACAGCTTACTCAGTTCACCTTTATCGTGTGTCACACACTTAGGGTTGTCCAGAACCCTATACCAGTGTATTCACGGTACTTTTGGCAGGTAAATTAAAAAATATATGGTCGTATACGGTGTGTATACACGTATTTGGCCAACCCTAATCACAACCAGCAGGACGGAACACAGCCCCTCTTTGCAACGGCAACATCAGAAGACCCCCTTGCCCACTCGTACAAACTCACACGATTAGCAGGGCAAGCAAACGACGAATCTCACCTTCACTTTGTATCACACACAACCAGCAGGACGAAACACAGCCCCTCTTTGCAAAGGCAACATCAGAAGACCCCCTTGCCCACTCGTACAAACTCACACGATCAGCAGGGCAAGCAAACCACGGATCTCACCTTAACCGTGTCACGCACGACCAGCGGGACGGGGCACGGACGGTATGAAGACATCTCCTTTTGTTGCAACGGCAACAGCAGGCCTGCTTCCCAGGCCAGCCGCAGCACGCACACAGTTTCGCTGCTGCCAGAGGTGAGCACCTCCTCTATGTGAGTTTTCCGCATCCTGTTGGTGGTTGGGAGGGTCACAGAATTGTGTGTGTGTGTGTGGTGTGTAAGTGTGTGTGTGCATTAGTGCGTATGTGTCTGTGTGTGCGTGTGCGTGGAAAAAAATGTGCTTGTGTGTTCTTGCGTGCATGCAATCTTGTGTGTGGATGTATGCACAGAGATCACAAGAGTATTAAGCCAGGCAAGGTATATAAGTGCAGGAAGGAGAGCAAAAGTTTGACTAGCACAATCACACGTGTTAAAACAGGCATAATCACACGTTTTAAACAGCATGATCACACGTGTTAAACAGCACAATCACACGTATTAAAACAGCACAATCACACGTATTTAACAGCACAATCACACGTGTTAAACAGGCATTATCACACGTGTTAAACAGCACAATCACACGTGTTAAACAGCACAACCACACGTGTTATACAGCACAATCACACGTGTTATACAGCACAATCACACGTGTTAAACAGCACAATCACACGTGTTAAACAGCACAATCCCACGTGCTAAACAGCACAATCACACGTGTTAAACAGCACAATCACACGTGTTAAACAGCACAATCACACGTGTGATACAGCACAATCACACGTGTTAAACAGCACAACCACACGTGTTAAACAGGCAGTGGGTTTAGCCGGGCAAGACTCACTCGTGGGAGGGTGTTGCTTTTGAGTATACATATATCAGCATGATCGACGACACAGAAACCAAACGACCCACTCAAGCACAGAGCTGTGCGTGTATGCCCAATATAACATACATACACAAACCTGTACACACACACGCACATTCATGCATGCACGCGCACGGACAGACAAGCACTCACGCACATACACAGACCCGCACACACACACACACACACAAATACACACACATGCGTACCCCACCTGATGGTCCACATGCTTGCAGGATACAAGTGTGAGCTAGCGGTCAGTAACGCACACAGATGCACCATTTGCAAGGGGCTGCATGCAAGCCATGGGCTGCTGCTCATGACCAGCTGCACGCCTATGGGGTACAGCTCCAAGTTGGGAATGCCCATGCGCACAAACACCTGCAGCAGAGCAGGAACACAGGGTGCTTTTGTTTTATGTATTTTAAAGAACTCCAGGGATGAGTAGGCAAACATGGCAAAGGGGATGTGGGTCACAATCTGTTGCATGGAGTGTGGGGTTAGGGCATGAAGGATGGTTGAAGTGATAGGTGATTGAACATATCACAGATAGATGGGTGATATCATAGATAGATAGGTGATTGAAGATATCATAGATAGGACATGAAGGTGATTGAAGTGATAGGACATGAAGGTGTTTGAACTGATAGGACAGGAAGGGTGATTGAAGTGATAGGACAGGAAGGATGATTCAAGTGGAACTTGAGGAGTGAGGAGCAAGTAGTGAATAAGAAAGAATCGCTCACAGAAAACATGCCCCAAAAAAGGAGCATGCACACAGAACACTCGCCGCGAAAAAAGAGCATCTTGCATATTAGCAACTCAAACAATGGCAGGGAAAAAACAAGGGAGCGTTGTTGGTCATGACCGGCTGCGCAATCGGGGAGGGGGGGGGCGCATTTAAAACAAATCAGCGCTCCTCTTGTGCTCTCTGACAGCCCCCACAAAGTTATTAAAATGCGGACATACATAGACAATATATAAAACATATAGACAGTATAGAACAAAATATGTTCTATTATTTGGAGGACTAAAACACCCAAACGCTCGCACTCACGCTCGTTCCAAGCTTACGCCGCACTTGCGTCTGAGGTTGCCAGACACTCAGTGCTAAGAAGAAAGCACATCTTCAACAGAACGCAATCAGCTCACTTCTACAGAAACACGCTTGAACTAATTACTGCATTGAACTAACCGTCGCAAGCACCTGCTGCTGCTGCTGCTGCTGCTGCTGCTGCCGTGGATCTTGATTCAAGGTCCCAAGGCATTCCTTCAAGAAGTGAAAATCGTCGACCACCCGGATTGGGGTCAACAGCCAGCCCCGCAGATTTGATACCAGCCACTCCATCGGATCTCCTATGGTAACTCTATCAGGCACCTGAACCAAAGAAGGAACACAGTACGATAACTCTATCAAGGACCTGAATTAAAAAAAGGCCTGGTCCTACCAAGGACCAGGACCAAAAAAGGACCTGGTCTATAAAGTACAGTAACTCTATCAGGCACCTGGATCAAAGAAGGAGCACAGTACGGTAACTCCATCAGGCTCCTGGACCAAAAAAGGACCTGGTCTATAAAGTACAGTAACTCTATCAGGCACCTGAACCAAAGACAGAGCACAGTACGGTAACTCCATCAGGCTCCTGGACCAAAAACGGACCTGGTCTATAAAGTACGGTAACTCTATCAGGCACCTGGATCAAAAAGGGTGGAAAACCAAGTTCCACCAAATCCGGTTTTCAGCATGTCAAACGATTCCTGATTGTAAAAGAAGAAGTACTCCTATCGTGTTTTGAGGTGAAAAGAGGCCCTGGGTAGAGTGTGGTGGCTCAATACGTAAACATTCAGTGCCAAAATTTGAACTGGATTTCTGCCCAGACCACTGGGGTAGTCCATTTGGCCTCAAACTTCATGAGACATCTAGTCGTGTTATTTAAACACGGTTTGCATCGTAAAAGGAACATTTCCAGGACTTTTGCTCCGTCGACCACCTCTGGTGGTTTTCACTGCATGCGTGGTTTTTCTTTTGTGTCGTAGACACTAGACACCAACATGAAACATGAAACGTGGCAGGTTGGCAGCAAACAAGCTTGTGAACGCCTTTGCCGCTTATTGTCAGTGCAGACATCCAAATAACACTAGCTGAAGGGCGAAGCTCCACCTCACATTTGTAGTTCACATCAAATTTTGACTTAACACAACTCCATTGTCTCTGGCAAACAATTACACCCACCAAACACTCAACTACACACAATCGACCCACATCTACACCCACATAAGCACGACATACTCATGTGCTGTGCCAGCTGAAACAGGACCCACATCCGCACCCACCATAAGCACGTCATACTCATGTGCTGTGCCAGCTGAAACAGGCTTTGAAGGCTGCCACAGCCCGCCGCGGTTTTTGTGCATGACAGCAACTTGCAGGGCCTTGAGGTTGTAGGCGTGCCGGCTGTTTGGGTCAACCTCTTTCTTGGGCAGGAGGTACAGGATGCGTATGCCCTGTCGCATGCCAAGGCATTGCAGTGCACAGGACGAGAGGTGAAGTTAACCAGGCAAGTGTTTGAGATTCGGTTTGTTCATAACGGGGTTTGTTCAGAACAGGGTTTGTTCAGAACAGGGCATGATTATGTTGCTGTCACACAATGCATCCCAGGAACGTTCTTAGCAGATACAGAAGATCAAGCCTGTACTTTTGGACAGAGTAGAGTAAATACAAGCGACGCCTATCGCACGTTCTTTCCTCTCCATGACGTTTTAGCGCAGCGTGAACGATCAGGGAACATTGAATGATCGGAACGTTCATGTTTCATGTATTGTTTAAGTGCGTGCAACGTCCAAAACGTCCGTGGTAAACACTTGAAACGTTTTTGTCTGTTCCCTAAACACTTAAAACGTTTTTGTCTGTTCCCTAAACACTTGAAACGTTTTTGTCTGTTCCCTAAACACTTGAAACGTTTTTGTCTGTGCCCTAAACACTTGAAACGTTTTTGTCTGTTCCCTGAACACTTGAAACGTTTTTTTCTGTGCCCTAAACACTTGAAATGTTTTTGTCTGTTCCCTAAACACTTGAAACGTTTTGGTCTGTTCCCTAAACACTTGAAACGTTTTGGTCTGTTCCCTAAACGCTTCAAACGTTTTTGTCTGTTCCCTAAACGCTCAGGGCACGTTCTGAATGAACCCGGTTCCCTGAGTGAGAGCAAGGGCGCAAAATAACCCATTATTTATTATTACATACAGCACCGTCACTTCCAGCAACAGCGCCTTATCCATACTCACTGCTCTGAAGCATCACCAGGCAGCTGCTTTCTCGACACCGTCTACACATGTACTAAAATTTCTAAAAGCTTGCTCATAAGCTCCACTCTTGACTTCCATCCAAGCACGCTACAACCTCCCCCACAATCCCCCTGAACAGTCTTGACTCTCATTCAAACACACTACAATAATCTCCACAATGTTCCTGAATATGCCCGACAAACCATTCTTGGGGGTTTTAGAGGACATGTGCACCTTCATCGGACACATAGGTAGGAATGGAAAGAACCATATATATATACGGTGTATAACGGTATTTTATGAAAGGATTACATCAAATATATGGTCATATATGGCTAGAACTGGCCCAAACCGTACATGGGATTTCCACGTACAATAAGATATATCCCGTGTATCGTATATACGCCGTATTTCTGTATATACCGTATATGAATTAATTAATAGGGGCAATTTTGCAGCTCTTGGAGAGCTGAGTACGCATGAACCCAATCTTTTATACCCAAAAAGTGGATGGTTAGGGAGTTAGGCCTGCTTCGAGCCAATTTGACCAAAAAAAAGGCCTTTTTCAGTGCAAAAGGGAGTTCAACTACCATAACCACCAATAAAACATTTATCAATGCAAAATACATGCATCTATAGAAAAGGGAAGCAAAGGAAGAGCTCAGTAAGAAGTGCGTGAGAAAAGAAAAATTGACCAAAAAGAGCAAAAAGGACTGCTGTTGCTGGGAACCAAACCCTGCACCACCTGCAAATACGGTCCATATACGGTGTACATACGGTTAAGACCGTACATACGGCGTTTACATACGGTCAGCCAAAACCAATTTACGGTCATACAGATACGGATACGGAGGGAAATTATCATATATGGATACAGTTATACGGCATATCTGGATACGTCGTATTTCCGTATATATATTTCTGGCCAACCCTACATATGGCGTATATGTACGGATTTGGCCAACCCTACACATAGGACACACATACACACACACAGAATACAGGATTCCACCCTCAAACACAGGACACAGGAGTCAGGACACCCACCACGATGTCCCTGTACACACCCCTGGTCAGTTCTACACGCCCCTGCTCAGTTCTATACACACCCACCACAATGTCCCTGTACACGCCCCTGGTCAGTTCTGTACATAGCCTGCTCGCCTGTTTGGCCATCTCGTTGTTGGACAGAACTTCTTGCAGGCTGAAGTTGCGGGCAGGAGTCGGTGAAGGCACCTGTGCGTTTGCGTGTGTGTGTGTGTTTGTGTGTGTGTGTGTGTGTGTGTGTGTGTGTGTGTGTGTGTGTGCGTGTGTGTGTGTGCGTGTGTGTGTGTGTGTTTGTGTGTGCGTGCGTGCGTTCGTTTGTTTGTGTGTGTTGCGTCAAGTTGTTGCTGATGCCTGACTGCATTTTTGTGAGGGCCTCTCATTTGATGGCGCAGACACTTAAAGACATATGTGTACAATTGGCTAAACCATACACATACACTGCAAAGACCGTGTGTAATACACTATGTATGGTACTTTCCCTTTTAAAGAGAACAAAAGAACCACGATGTCCCTGTACACACAGTGCATATACATGTACGTGTAGAGTTGCCAGGAACCGTACATGGAATCTTGGTACACGTATATCATTATGTACACGACACCGAATACTGAGAAGAAAATAATATATGGCCGTACATATACGGTACGTATATGTACTTCTGTAATTCTGGCCCTAAATTCTGGCCCTACACAGGTGAAATTCTACATATAGATGAAAGTCAGCAAGCGATGGCCTTCAAAAAAACCATGTGCGCGTCAACCAATAAAACTAGCCCTGTTGGATCTCTGTTAGATCAGACATTGCACTCAAAACCCTGTAGTCAAGACACAGATCACACTCACAAGTACATAAAATGTTGCAACATGGCCATAGCACCCACCCACCCACCCACCCACCCACACACACACATTCACCCACACACATTCACACTCAAAACCCCGTAATCAAGACACAGATCACACTCACAAGTACATTAAATGTTGCAACATGGCCAAAGCACACACCCACACACCCACACCCACATACCCCCCCCCACACCCACACCCACCCACACCCACATTCACAC